>JAEEGL014694228.1_pt1 | contig 12298 bp, 8 predicted proteins | sample 9134231 | NCBI WGS metagenome assembly JAEEGL01 (sample SAMN16246548, study PRJNA631951) | gut metagenome | biome: gut microbiome; feature: rumen; material: fiber-attached | host: Bos | place: Iran: Karaj | collected 2018-10 | reverse complement strand
GATTTGGAAAAGTACAGGATTTAATATCGGGCTTTTTGGTTAACTTTTATATGTTATTGTATTGATTTCAATACACTGCTGTGGTAACGTATTAAAAACACATTCTTTTTGGAGGAGAGAGTATGGGAACACAGTTGATTATTGGAATCGTAATTGTATTGTATCTCGCAATGATGCTCTTCATTGGAGTTGTCTTTTCAAAAGGCAACGACGATGCAGGTGATTTCTACCTTGGTGGAAGAAAGCTGGGGCCCTTTGTGACGGCCATGAGTGCTGAAGCTTCAGACATGAGCAGCTGGCTTCTTTTGGGAATCCCGGGACTTGCTTATCTTTCCGGACTTGCTGATGCGACCTGGACCATCATTGGACTGGCAATCGGAACGTATCTCAACTGGCTTTTTGTAGCTAAAAGGCTTAGAAAGAGCACTGAGAAGTATGGCGCTATCACTATACCGGAGTACTTCGCAGCCAGATATAAGGATGAAAAAAAGGTCATCACTTTGATCTCAGCTGTGATCATTGTTGTTTTCTTTATTCCTTATGTTGCATCAGGATTTGCTGCCTGCGGAAAGCTTTTCAACACTTTATTTGGCGTTGATTACCATTTTGCTATGATCGTAAGTGCTATTATTATTGCGATGTACTGCTCACTGGGCGGTTTTAAGGCAGTGTGCATGACTGATCTGGTTCAGAGCGTTGCAATGACCTTGTCCCTGATAATAGTTATTTTCTTTGGAATATCAAAGGCCGGCGGCTGGGATGCTGTTATTGAAAATGCGAAGTCTCTTCCGGGATATTTCAGCATTACTCAGATTCACGATCCTGTTTCCAAGACTGCAAGCCCATACGGAGTGCTTACAGCATGTTCAATGCTTGCCTGGGGACTTGGCTATTTTGGAATGCCACATATTTTAGTTCGTTTCATGGCTATTGAAAATGAAGAGAAGATCAAAATCTCAAGAAGAGTAGCCAGCGTATGGGTTGTTATCGCCATGTTTGTGGCGCTTGTAATTGGTCTTATTGGTCTGGCAATGAGCTCTAACGGTTCGATTCCGGTTCTCGAAGGAAGCGGAAATGCTGAGAGAGTTATCATTTACATAACAAATCTTATGAGTACTTACGGAATTTTCCCTGCAATAATCGCAGGTATTATTCTTTCCGGAATCCTGGCAGCTACAATGTCTACGGCAGATTCTCAGCTTCTTGCATCCGCATCAGCTATTTCATCAGACCTTATTCAGGCTGTAGGCAAAAAGAAACTGGATGACGAAAACCAGGTTAAGGTAGCCAAGATCACAGTACTTCTCATCTCGGTTATAGCTATCTTCATAGCAAGAGATCCAGATTCATCAGTTTTCCAGATTGTATCTTTTGCCTGGGCAGGTTTCGGCGCTGCTTTTGGCCCGGTTGTTCTTCTTTCCCTGTTCTGGAAGCGTTCAAATCTTTACGGAGCACTCGCCGGAATGATCGCCGGAGGTGCGTTCGTATTTATCTGGAAGTATGGCATCGCAAAGCTTGGCGGCGGATTTGCTATTTATGAGCTTCTTCCGGCATTCCTTATTGCGCTGGTTGTAAATGTTGTGGTAAGCTTGGTTTCTAAGTCTGCAAAGGCCTGAGGTGGACCACAAACCCGGCCACAAGATTGGAAAAATAGATATGGAAGAGAAACAGCACAAGAGAAGAGTGCACTATTCGGGGAAGTACCCGAAGAAGTTTGAAGAAAAATATAAGGAGAAGGATCCGGAGAAGTATGCGGATACTATCGCGCATGTTATCTCCAAGGGCTCAACTCCCGCGGGGATGCATATTTCCATAATGGTCAAGGAAATACTGGATTTTCTTCAGATTCAGCCTGGGCAGCAGGGCCTTGACTGCACGCTTGGCTATGGCGGTCATACCTCAAAAATGCTTGAAAAGCTTGATGGTCAGGGCTGTATCTATGGCCTTGATATCGACCCGATCGAGTCAAAAAAGACAGTGGAGCGCCTTAGAAAGGCTGGCTTTTCTGAGGATAATTTCAAATTCAGACTGATCAATTTTGCCAACATCGATAAAGTGGCAGAGGAGGCAGGACAGTTTGATTTTGTTCTTGCTGATCTGGGAGTGTCATCCATGCAGATCGATGACCCTTCAAGAGGCTTTTCCTACAAGATAGACGGCCCTCTGGACCTTAGGCTTGATCCGGAGCATGGAGAGTCGGCAGCAGAGCGCCTTCACAATATCACCAAAGAGGAATTCATCGGAATGATGGTTGAAAACTCAGATGAACCCTATGCTGAAGAGATTGCGGACAAGGTCTTTAATCTTATGAAAAAGGGTGATCCTATGGACACCACAACAGCTCTTAGAAAAGCTATAGAGGACGCGCTCTGGAAGGTGCCTAAGGAGGAGAAACAGGATGCAATTAAAAAGTCCTGCGCAAGGGTTTTCCAAGCTCTAAGAATAGACGTAAACAGTGAATTTGAGGTGCTGTATTCTTTCCTTGAAAAGCTTCCGGCTGTACTTAAGTCCGGAGGAAGAGCAGCAATACTTACCTTCCACTCCGGAGAAGACAGGCTGGTAAAAAAATCCTTTAAGGAACTTAAAAAAGCCGGCATCTACAGCGAGGTCTCCAGTGATGTTATAAGACCATCTGCTGAGGAGTGCAGGCTTAATCCAAGAAGTAAGTCCACCAAGATGAGGTGGGCTGTGAAAGCGTAAAGAAAAGGACCCTCGTAAGGGTCCTTTTTCCATCCTCGTGGCTGATGTTTTTTTTCTATTCGTGTCTCACAACTTCAAACCTCTCCAGCGAGTACTCCTCATCCTCATAGATTCCTGCCTTTCTGCAGGCAATCTCGATCTGCTGCTCTATGGTATCAACGCCATCGAGATTCGGAAGCAAAAGACCTCGTTTTCTTCCACTGGTTACGATTACTCCATATCTCTTAACATCCAGTTCCTCTGGGCCTGATATGGGCTCGGGAGTACCAAGGACATCCACGCTCATCTCGAGATAGGGCAGTTCATCCTCGCGGATAGGGGAAAAGCGCGGGTCGCTTACAGCAGCACTGATGGCGTTGTTCAAAATCTCATCAGCAACGCAGGACTTTGTTGGAAGTATAGTTCCGATGCAGCCTCTAAGCGATCCATCTTTGTGTATTGAAACAAAGGCTCCCGCCTGTTTGGAAAAAATCTCAGCAGGCAGTTCCTTCCACTTATCATCCTTAAGATCTGCTCTTGTAATTCGGCTTCCGGCTTTTATATAGGACTCAAGAGAAAATCTCGCAAGTTGAACATAAATGTCTTCGCCATCACGCTTATCTGCAAGAACTGACAACTTCTCATCGCGCCATCTGTCAAGGAAATGTCTTGAATCGTCCGGCATTCCCGGTTCAAAGGTGCAGATTCCGTAGCCGACACCAAAGGTCGCTTCATGGGAAAGCTCTGTAGCCTTCACGGATAATCCGTCCAGAGCTCCGGCCATTATGACAAAAGATCTGTGGCCGCACTCAGCCGCTTTTTCGCAGAAAGTCTCATCAAAGTCAAGAAGTTCACCGAAATTGCCACTGCCACACACCTTCATAATGCGCTCGTCGTATACCGGTCCTTCAGCAGCAAAACCGTAAGGGCCATCGTCCTTCATCTTGTGTGAAAGATCCCCGCTTCCGATAAACACGACTTTTTTCCCAAGGCTGTTAACGGCCCTCTGGATTATCTGTCCAAACTCATAGTGCATGGGAAGCGGAAGACCGGACAGACCTATACGCACAAGCTTGAAATCATTGTACTTTTTCCTGATGAAGTAAAGCGGAATCATAGTTCCGTGGTCAAGCTGCGGATCACGCTGGCCATCAATGCCAGCAGGAAAATCCTTTTCTTCGCACAGGGAGCTTATCTTGTCAACCAGCTCCGTGTCATATTCTTCGTTAAAAGAAACTTCAGGAGCCCTGAATTGTCGCATGTTTCCCGAGGCATATTTACCGGGAGAAATATGAAAATAATCGGCATACATAATGCTGTGAGGGCTGGAGATAATGATGGTTTCAGGCTTTAAAGCTGCCACCATCTCAGCTACCTTCTCATAGCTTTGTGTAGTCAGTGAAATTTTTTCTTCTTCGCCATGGCCTACCTCAGGCAGGATAATGGGCGGATGCGGAACCATGAAAGCACCAATTATTGGCATAAGCTACCTCCTTTGGATGTGATCAACAATTTCCTGTATAAACATGTTCAAGGTTCCTTCCTGCGACCTTTGCAAGGTGATAGATCACCGATACATCAGTTGCCGGTCTGTCCATATGAAACCTTGGAAAATATCTGCTTATATGAAGCGCAATCTCACTTCGGCCTTTACCGCTGTTAAGCCCTGCCAGCCAGTCAGATAACTTCTCCATTTCCTCATCGCTGTCGTTAAATCCGGGAACAACCAGTGTTGTAACTTCCATGTGACATTTTGTGGAAGCGTGGGAGATGAAATCCATCACCAGCTTACGGCTTCCACGAAGCACCTTTTCATAGTATTCGTCGGTAAAACCTTTCAGGTCAATATTCATGGCATCTATCTGCTCTGAAACCTCTTCACATACCCGCATGGACACATTTCCGTTTGACACCAGCACTGTCTTCATCCCGGCGTCATGCACAGCCTTGGCAGCATCCACAACATATTCATAGCCCACAAGTGGTTCATTGTAGGTAAAAGCTACACCAATATTTCCCTGTGGCTTATACTCTTTTGCTATATCTGCAAGTTCCGAAGGTGCAATATATCTGCAGGGGAGATTTTCCGAAAGCCCGTATGAAATTTCATGATTCTGGCAAAAAGGACAGCGAAGATTGCAGCCGTAGCTTCCCACCGAAACAATGTAAGAACCGGGGTGAAAAAGATTTAGAGGCTTCTTCTCAATTGGATCAAGTGCTATGGAGGTTATCATCCCATAGTTTTCAGGCACAATATTCCCGTCTTTGCAGCTCCTGGCAAGGCAGGCTCCAGTTTTTCCTTCGCTGATTTCACATTTGTTATGACAGACATCACAAACAGCCATGGCTAATCCTCCGACAAATGGGCTTTGGGTGACTCAAAAACAACCGTCCCTTAGTTTCATTATGACTTTCTTAATGCAACAAAAACGCGGCTGGCGATTCAATTGGAATCGCCGGCCGCTTATTTTTTTATACTATCTTTTTACTTACTCTTATCGCTTACAACAATCGTGATCTTTCTGGTTATGCCTGCGCAGTTTAGCTCGTAGGATACCTGACCTACTTTTGCACCAGTGAAAGTAAAGCTGTTGTCAGTGCTTTCTGTGATGGTAATTGTATCATTTCCATCAGGAGTATTACTTCTTGTAACTTTGTTGTACTCGGATGTTGAACCATCTTCGAGATATGCTCTGTAGGACAGCTTGCCTTCTTCTCCTTTATAGATATAGAAGTAGTTACCATCAAGGGTTCCGGCTGTACTTGCCTTAGTTACTTCAATTCCGGATGGTAAGCTGTATACCAGCTTGACAGTATTACTATAAGCTGTAACTGTTCCATCGCTGTATCTTACCCTTACAAGGTAGGTATGTGTTCTGCCTTTTCTCGGATTGTTATGGTTATAACCGGTCTTGCTTGCATTGGCCCAGTTATCGCTGCCGTCCGTGCTAACCTGAACTGTCAGGTGAGACTTGTTAGCATCTTTGGAGTTGAGCTGCCAGGATAATACGATCCTGTTGTTATTGCTATCATATCTGGCACTCGCTGAAGTTACAGGAAGCGGGAGATTTCTTACTCTTGCTGTGTAAGTGAAGTTTACGCTTGAAGATTTATCTGATGCTCCCTGGATCAGATAGTAGTAATAGCTGCCAACCTTTACGCTGTTATCTATATAGCTCTTGGAAGCGGTGCTTGTTCCTTTTGTGACAAGTGTTGTCACATACTCCCACTTGCTTGTAGAGGTTCCGGCACCTGTAATAATCTCTTTCCATCTGGATTCAGGCTGACCGCTCAGGAAATCCTCAAATTCTTCATAAGTAGCGAAATCCTGCTTGTCTGCTTCATCATAAAGAACGGTAAGATCAGGTTTCATATCAGCCGTGAGCTTGGTGGTGTTTTTATCAACCTCAAGTCTGAAAATTCTGTAGTGGTTGATGTTCTTTACCTGATTGAAGCTTATTCTTATCTGTTTTGTGGCTTCGTTGGCCGCCTTAAAGCCTGTTATCTGGGCGTAAAGAGCAGAAGCCTTTCCTTTTACTTCCTCTGAGCAGTACTCCATGTATGCTTTAATGTCGCCGATTGCGGTTGCAGCCTTATAAACCGGACGAACATAGTAGTAATAGTTCTTGTCAATCACAAGAGGATTTTTAGCAGTGGGCTTATCAGTATAGGTGATGAGTTTAATAGTTTTTATATTAGTTTCATCATCATCTGAAAGTGAGTAGGTATATTTCTTAGCACTTCCTATGCCTACCTTGGCAATAAGGATATCTCCTGACTGACCAGTTTTTTCTCTCTTGCCACCGGTATATGGGTGCTCACTTCTGTAAATCCAATAGGACTTTACACAGTCATCAGCCTGCCATGTGAGTTTGATCTTGCTGGGACCGGAATCCGAAGTTACAAGGCTCTGAACTACGTCCATTTTGGATGATATAAGCACGCCGGCTCCGCGACCGCCGGGAGCACTCTTGGCCTTTGCGATTGCTCTTACGGCGTAATAGGTATCTTTTTCAGGAATGAAATTATTGTAGTACATAGCATAAACTACAATATTGCTAAAAAATTCTGAATCGATGGTACATTCCATCAGTGCCTTGTTGGTGAGAGTAAAATTCTTAACCTTAGTGAATTTACCGCTTCCGGATGGGCATTTTAAAAGGTCAAAGGACTTAATGTTTTCTACATCATCTTTGTCGACAATGAAATAAATCAAACCATCCTTATAGCATACATCTGTATTGGTATCGTGAACGTATATCTGTGATGTAGGAGAAATCTCATCTCCGTTAAGGTAGGCGTTAATGTGTTCGCTTGCTCTTGCCTTGTTATTATAGTTGCCCCTATTGGCGTCTGTCTTGTCATAATAAACTCCGGCAGAGGTGAGCACATGGCACTTGTTAGGGCCTGCCTTGCAGGACAGAACATTGGACGGAGCAGATGTGACCTTAAGGCCGTTAACATATGCTACAGACTGAATACGGCCGTAATATTGCTTGCCAAATTCAACGGAAGGAGCTCCAATATTATAAGCAAGTTGCATGGCCTCAGGCTTTTTCTTTGCACTTATATAGAATTCACCTATGGAGTTTCCCTGACCGAATCCGTCATCTACCTGATATATGGTTGTCCAGGGCTTTTGATATCCTCTTGGAGCCTTGATTTCATTATATTCTTTGTTTTGACCTGCGATTTCAAGCATATAGAGCTCTACGTCATCGGGTCTTATATTCATGATAAAATCAAAGTCGCCGGTGGTGTCTCCGCTCTGCATCTGGAGCATGCGAGGAGCTGCGAGTGTAACATACTCAGCCACTGTTTTTTCCTCTGCATTAAGGCATTTGATCAAATAGAGGAGTGAATCCTTCTTGGCATCTATGTTCTTGTGTGTGAAGGTTTTAGACGTTTTTGCTTCACGTAACAGCTCCTCTTTATAGCCGGTTGCCTCCTTTGAATCGGGAATAAGACGATAAACTTCGAACTTTTTATATTCCTTCTGATCAGGCTTGTTCTTTGTATCAAGTTTCCAGGTTAGCTTTACAGAGGTCAGATTACTTTGAACTGTAGCCTTCAGATTGATTCCTGTATAACCATCCTTCCAGCTTCCTTCGTATTCATCATAAGACTCAGCTGCAGGTACAAGGATTTCTTCCATGTCGGCCTTCTCATACTGAGGTACTCCGTCAATGGTAATTACATTGTAATCATCATCATACTGAGGAAGATAACCAAGAAATTTGTAATAGGTTTTTTTACCTGTATCCGGGTCAGTATAACTTTCGGGCTTTCCAAGCCAAAGTACATAATCTGTAGTTGCGTCTATGAGAGTTTTGTTTCTGTTTGAATCATAAACAGTAGAAAGATTTGTTGTTTTTCCCGGTGAAACTTCTGTTCCGATAAGGTATATCTTCCCCTGTTTGTTTTCATCAGCATAAACAAGTGCTGCATAAAGGCCATCTTCCGGATTGCTGCCTTCAGCGTTGTTTGTAACGCTGATATAGTCGGCGTAACGCTTTATGGTGTATGCAGTCTCGGGAATAGGAGTGTGGTCTCCAAGATTCTCAGGATCATACTGGCCGGTTGTTACAAGCATTCTGAGAACACTGTCAGACTCATCCTCGGTTGGTATTTCAACGAAATTCTTTTTATCAGTAACTTCGTCTGATGCTGTCACGTCTTCCTGATCAGCTTCTGTTCCCCCAATAAACTGCTCAAGAACTTCCTCGGGGATATAATCATCATCCTCGGGATCGGCAACTTCATAATCCTGTGTTTCATCCACGGGCTCCTGTGCTTCTTCGGAAACACTGAAAAACTCATCCTCAACATAGGATTCAACTTCTTCGACTACTTCGCCATCAGAGTAGTCAATTTCTGCCGCAAAAGCGCGTGCAGGCTCTCCGGCTATCATGAACAGTGCCATAAATATGGCAGTCATGCGCAGAAAGACTTTTGGTGCTTTCTTTTTACTCATTTTTCTCCCTCCTAAAAATTATGAAATAGCAGCGCTTGTGAACGTATTTTTCACAAAAGTCTGATATTATAATTGTACAATAATTGTTACTATAAAAAAGAAATAAAGCAGAAGTTTAGAATTTTTTAATTATTTCGACAATTAAGGAAGGGAAAAATGAAGATTTACATTGATTTTGACGACTGTCTCTGCGAGACAGCGAGATACTTTACAGTTTTGGTAAAAGAGCTTTTTGACAAGGACATTTCCTATGAGAACGTTAAGTTTTTTAACCTGCAAAAATCCTTTGATCTTACAGAGGAGCAGTATGAACAAATGATGATAGAGGCCCACACGCCTGATGCGCTGCTTTCCTTTGAGGAGACTCCGGGGGCATCAGAGACCATCAATAGCTGGATTGACAGCGGCCATGAGGTCTCTATAATAACCGGACGGCCAAGCATTGCATATGAGCCATCAAAGCTGTGGCTTGAGCAGCATGGGCTTGAGAGAGTTAAGCTTTACTGCCTCAATAAGTACGGAAGAGACAGCTTTATCAAAAACAGTGAATTCAGCCTTGAGCTTGAGGACTACTATAAGATGCACTTTGATGTGGCAATAGAGGACTCCCCACTTGCCTTTAGGTTTTTTGATCATCTTCCGAATCTTAAGGTGATGGTTTTTGACCGCCCCTGGAACAGTGACATCGAGCTGCCCGGAGATGGATATGTCAGATGCAGCAGCTGGGAGATGATAAAAAATCAGATCGCTGCAAAGTCTGTTTGACGGCTGTTCATGCGGGTTTTAAGTTTAAATAGTCGAATATGACAAATAAAATGTAAGCGCTTAGAAAACGTTTAAGTAAATAGAGAAATTTCATTTGGTTTTTTGGTGAAAATCACAATAATATTTTCTGAAAAAATTAGAAGAAAAAGGAAAAATACGCAAAATTCGTACAAAACGCATAAAAAATAGATGATTTAGAATGTTAAAATTTGTTACAAAATTTGTTACAAAATCCCAAGTGCTTAAAATATCCTCTTACACCCAGTAATCATCGGCTTTTTTGGCTGTTGACTAGCCTATAGCACGCACCTATTATATAGTTGTCGCGCGCGTAAAATAGGAGGTGTGTATGATGCATAAAACTATGAGATGCTTAAAAAAAGCATTGGCTATTGCGGGGGCAGTAGCGCTATTTATTTCCGCTATACCGGCAACAACGGTTAGCGCAGCAGGCGGAACAGACAGAACCGCTGCACAGGTCGTTTCTGACATGTCAGTTGGCTGGAACGTGGGTAACAGCTTGGATTCTTACGGACAGAGCTGGGCATTCCCTTATACCAGCTCAAATGAGACCTATTGGGGAAACCCTAAGACAACTAAGGCGCTTATCGATGAAGTTGCCAAGGCGGGTTTTAATACAATTCGTATCCCTGTTTCATGGGGACAGTATACAACAGGTTCTAACTATCAGATTCCCGATTTTTTCATGAACAGAGTTAAGGAAGTAGTTGATTATTGTATAGCAAATGACATGTATGTCATCCTTAATTCTCACCATGACATTAACAGCGATTACTGCTTCTATGTACCTAATAATGCGAACAAGAGCCGTTCAGAAGCATACTTTAAGTCAATCTGGACACAGATCGCAAACAAGTTCAAGAACTATGACTATCACCTTGTATTCGAGACCATGAACGAGCCCAGACTTGTTGGCCACGGCGAAGAGTGGTGGTTCCCGAGAAACAACCCCAGCTCTGACATCAGAGAGGCTGTAGCATGTATCAATGATTACAACCAGGTTGCTCTTAATGCGATCAGAGCTACAGGCGGAAACAACGCTACAAGATGCGTTATGGTTCCCGGCTATGATGCTTCAATCGAAGGCTGCATGACAGACGGATTCAAGATGCCTGCTGATTCAGCAAGCAACAGGCTTATCCTTTCAGTTCATGCTTATATTCCTTATTATTTCGCACTCGCAAGCGATACATATGTTACAAGATTTGATGACAACCTTAAGTATGATATCGATTCTTTCTTCAATGACCTTAATTCCAAGTTCCTTTCAAGGAATATTCCCGTTGTTGTAGGTGAGACAAGTGCTACAAACAGAAACAACACAGCAGAGCGTGTAAAGTGGGCAGATTATTATTGGGGAACTGCTGCTAAATACAGCAATGTTGCTATGGTCCTTTGGGATAACAACAATTACAACAACAATTCCGCCGGTTCTGACGGTGAGTGCCATATGTACATCGACAGAAATTCACTTCAGTGGAAGGATCCTGAGATCATCAGTGCTATCATGAAGCATGTTGACGGAACACCTGCAACCATCAATGGTCAGCAGATTCCGGGACAGGAAGAGCAGCAGCCTGATCCTGTAGAGCCCGATCCGGAACCAATCGTAGAGCCCGATCCTGTTGTTCCCGATGAGCCTGTTGAGCCAGAGCCAGTTATCGTTGAGGGCGGCCTTAAGGCTGAGTATACAATCAACAATTGGGGTTCAGGATATCAGGTACTTATCAAGGTTAAGAATGATTCTACAGCTACAGTAAACGGATGGACCGTAAAGGTTAGCAAGAAGGATGTCAAGATCGATTCCAGCTGGTGCGTAAACATCGCAGAGTCAGGCAATTACTATGTGATCACACCTATGTCCTGGAACGGCGTTCTTACACCGGGTGCTTCTGTTGATTTCGGAATTCAGGGTTCCGGATCAATCGGAAATACAGTGAATATTACGGTAGAGTGATAAAAATATAAAATATTCAGAAAATTAACAAAAATGAGCAGAGATGTTGCAAAAGCAACTCTCTGCTCGCTTTTTTTATGCCAAAATTTAGGCTTTTTGACCATTACGGATAAAATATTAAAAAAATATTAAAAATATCTTAAAATAATATTTACAAACTCAAACGTTTAAGTTATGATAAATAGTGAATTAACTAATAATTGTCAAATAAGCACCAATTTGTATGAAACTTTAGATGACAATTAGGAAAATTCAATCAATTAACCTTGAAAACTATATAATTTCAAACAAACTCTTTGGTACATTTTTACTACATTTCCAGGAAACTGAACCGTTAATATAGTGGGAACTTGTTACAAATAAGTTAACAATTTGTGATATCAAGCGCGCGGATATCATTTAAATTTAGCAAAAACTATATAAGGAGGAATGTGTTAAATGCATAAAGTGATTAAGGCTTTTTGCAAAAAGGCATTATTGGGGTCGCTGTCAGCCATTCTGGTGGTTTCGGGTTGCAATTTCCCATCAGTAAAAGTACAGGCTGCCGGCAACTATAATTATGGGGACGCGCTTGCTAAGTCACTGCTTTTCTATCAGCTTCAGGAATCCGGTAAGCTTTCTGAGGAAACACTGTCAAGAACTAACTGGAGAGCAGATTCAGGACTTAATGACGGTTCTGATAACGGTCTCGATCTTACAGGTGGTTGGTATGATGCAGGTGATAACGTTAAGTTCAATCTCCCTATGGCATACTCATCCATGATTCTTGGCTGGTCTTATCTGAATAACCCTAAGGCTTATTCACAGTCAGGCCAGACTAAGTGGATACTTCACGATATCAAGTGGGCAAATGATTATTTTGTAAAATGTAATCCTGATTCCAGAACTTACTATTATCAGGT
>JAEEGL014315225.1_pt1 | contig 12298 bp, 8 predicted proteins | sample 9134231 | NCBI WGS metagenome assembly JAEEGL01 (sample SAMN16246548, study PRJNA631951) | gut metagenome | biome: gut microbiome; feature: rumen; material: fiber-attached | host: Bos | place: Iran: Karaj | collected 2018-10 | reverse complement strand
GATGGAAGAGACCTCAGGCCAGTTGTACGGCCAGTCTCGAAAGGACGTTTTCTAAACGTTACCTGTCTGTAAGATCAAACTTCGCAAACTTGAATCTTGGTACAGCGGTGATGCAACAGAAGCGTTCGCGTGGGTGAATGTTATATTCCCCACGTCCTGTATTCCCTTATATATATTAATAAGGTGTAACTCCCCTTCGGTGGTGGAGTGTATCTTGGTATATATATGTCTGGGCGTGTCAGGGCGTAGTGGGTTTGTATATATCACTCGGCGTGGGCGGGCTTTACGTTGCTTATCCTTTCCAAGGGGCAATGCTAAGGCCTGAGTAATGGGATAAGCACGGAGGAACTTTACTCCCACGTCTTTTTTTGTACCCGATATCGGGATGATTCCATTTTAGAATGTTAGTGAGAGTGACGACCAGCAAGGGGAGAAGCTGGCCGGAAGATGAATTTTGGTTCACTTTGAGATAAAGTAGGATTTTAGTTCACATATTAAATAAACATTATTAGTTCACATTATTAACATTTTAAACTTTTAAAAAATTATGGAAAAGAAAGTATTAGAAATGTATGTATCTCCCGCTCTCGAGGTAGTAGAGCTGGAGGTGAAGTCAACGATTCTCTCAGGAAGCGACAATCCCGGCATGAACGGCGGTGCTGACAATGTCGGTGGCGAAGGAATGGGGGATGAAGAGTAAGAAAAACCCAATTATTAAAAACAATTAAAAACAATTTAAAAGAAAACGAAAATGAAGAATTTATTCAAGTTTACAGCAGCTGCTGTTGCTCTGTTCGCTTTTGCAAGCTGTTCAGACGATGTCGCTGAGTTCAGCGTCAATCCTGGATTCACCGCAGCCAATGAGCTGAAGATCGTGGCTGAGGAGATGGACGGCGGCAACCTCGCTACACGTTCTGCTTATGTAGGCACCACCAATGCCCGCGTTTGGCAGGAGAGCGATGAGTTCAAAGTGTATGGTCCCGAGGTTATCGGTAAGTATGACTACTACAAATTCAACAAATCCAGCAACAAGTTCGTGCTTAATGGCACAAAGGATTTGGATGAGGCTGCATTCGTAGGTTTCCCCCGTTATTGGGTTAACGGACAGAACTGGGTAAAGGAGGATGGTGCCGCTTACCTTCAGTTCAACATCCCTGCAGAGATGGATATGTATGACGAGGTGGCTGGTAGCGATCCTACTGCCTACGTGAGCAATCTGCCTCTTTGGGGTACAGCTGAGAATGACGGTGACGGTATCAAGGCTAAGGTTTACTTCCTGACTGCTATCATTAAGGTAAGTCTGGAGAATGCCGCCGGCAATGCCACCCATGTCCGTGTTATTGCCTACAAGAATATCGCAGGTACTGTGCCTGTTAAGATCAATGGAGATTCATGGGTACAGCTCTCTGAGAACAATACGGTCTATCCAGTAACAGACGTTCAACTGCCTACCCCTACAGGTGTTGCAACCGATGGTGTTGACAACTACGTCCGTATGCCCCTTGGCGACCTGGCAGGTAAGGCTCAAACCAGTATCGTTTATCTTCCTCTCATCGCTGGCACATACGGTAATGTTAAGGTACAGTATAGTACTGATAATGGTGGTTCCTGGGCTGATATTCAGGTTTACAAGAACAAGGAGTTCAAACGTGGTACTTGCTACGGCAAGGGCAATACCCACAAGTTCGAGACCCATGTTACAAAGGTAAAGGAGTTGAACGATCTGCTTGCTACCATGACTTCATCTACTGGTGATCTGGAGATTACGGGTAGTGTGGACATTGATGTTGATCCTACTGATGCAAGTGTAGGTGGTGAGATTATTATCCCCGCTATGCCTTCAGTGACCTCTCTGACTCTTGACTTCGCTACAGGTAAGATGTTCAAGGCAAATGCAGCTACTGATGATCTGAAAATTTCTGGCGATTTTGCTGGTACACTGATTCTTAACGCAACTTCTGACCAAATCGACGATCTGAACATCGAACTGCCGAACGCCAACGTCGTAATTGCTCAGCCGATATCAGTAGATATCAATTTGGCATATGCTCAGGATGTCCAGTTCGGTGGCGTTAATATGACTGGTACAAATTATACCGCCGAAGATTTCACTGCTGGTGGCGGTGCCATCAGCATTGCAGAAGACGTTGCAGACATTACTGTTTGGAAGGGTGCTGAAGTCGATGATCTCACACTGCTTACTGACCACATGACCTCTAAGCTCGATATTCAGGGTACAGCTGGTGACATCATCGTCAATTATAGTGACCCCACTCTTGCAAGTACTACAGCCATTACCGTTTCTGGTACTGCTGGTGACATCACTATTGCCAATGGTGCAGGTACTACTGATATTAACAATGCAACCATCGAGGTGTCTGGTACTGCTACTGATATCACGAATGCCGGTAATGGTGCAATTGCAATCTCTGGTGTTGCAGGTGACATCACGAATACCGGTACAGGTGCTATCACCATCAGTGGTAAGCCGAACTATACAGCTCCTTATATAAAGGTGGGTGACGTGACAACTGGTGCCGCTGTGACAATCAACCTCGACAACGAGGGTGCTGCTGCAAATTCACTGACCTTCACGAAGGCTACAACTCTCGCTTTGACTCAGGGTTATGTTGGTGATATCGAAGTAGACGCCGATGCTGCTACTGACGTGGTTGCCATTACGCTCGGTGAGGCGAAGTATAACAACATTAAATCGATTACTCCAACACAGGGTACGGTTAGCTTCGCTGCTGCCTCTAAGTGGAACGGTGAAGTGATCGGTGGTTCTATCGACGCTGCTGCTGAGCAGACTGCTGCTGAACTGACAGCAGGTCAGGCTGCAACTATCACCGCTGCATGGGAGGCTTTTGCAAATGATGGAACAGAAGTCTATACTGCTATTGACCTAGCTGAGAATGCTTCTGCATTCACTCTGGCTAATGATATCGACCTGAACAATAAGGCTTGGACTCCTGCTGCAACAACAGGTGCCATTGATGGTAATGGCTTCACTATCAAGAACCTTACCGTTAAGGTGCCTGCAGACGGAGACGCCGCATGTGCTGGTCTTGGCCTGTTCACCGCTCTTGATAACAATGTTCAGAATCTGACACTTGATGGCGTAACCATTGCTGCTGTTCCTTACAAGGTTGGTGCTGCTACGGTTACCACTCCTGTCAACTATATCGGTGCTCTGGCTGGTACTATTACCTCTAATGCTGAAATCAAATTAGTCACCGTTAAGAATGCAGCTCTCTCTACTACTGGTGGTGGTAGTTACGTTGGTGGCTTGATTGGTGCAACCAATGGTGGTGAGCCTACTTTGACTGGTGTTGTCGTGAGTGGAACGAATACCATTAAGGGTTATGGTAATCTCGGTGGTCTGATTGGCTATACTGATGAGGATATAACAATCCAGGAGTGTGCAAAGGATGCTATTGATACAGACGTACCTGCTGCTGCCGTCGCTTCTTCTGCTACAGCATCGTTCACAGCTAACTTCAATAGCTACAGTTCAAGTGTGACCAACGATATGACTTACCTGAAGGTTGGTAACATGATTGGCTCTGCTGCCGATGTCGCTATCGTAATTACCGATGCTGCAAGTGTTAACCCGACTCTCACTTACGATAAGTCTATCTACACTGGAACATCTGTCTACCAGTACATCGATGGTGGAAATACTCGTTCTGTTGCTATCGTAAGCGATAACCAGTCGCTGATTGGCTACAGCGGTGTTGACGCTTCAACTCCTGATACTCCTGCAACTCCGTTCGCCGCTGCTCCTACCATCAATGGCAAGAGCTATGATGTCTATGGCACAAAGGTTGCAGCTGCAACGGCTGCGGTCGCTAACGGCTATGCTTACTACTTCTACACAGATGCTGAGTAATAAGTCATAAACTCTATATTTGGGGGGCGCAGGGCCTCATCCTGCGCCCCCTTAATAAAATTGAACCGAATTATGATAAAAGCTCAATATATATACAATATCTTATTAAGTTATGATATTGATTCTGAGCACAACGAGGCTCTTCGTAAAAGATTAATCGAAGAAGAGGGCTTTCAGAATACTATTAGGGGGATTAATGAACAAGGGAACGTTGCCGAAGGAAAACTACCTGAGTCAACACTGTTCAAATCAATGACTACAACAAACGAATCACTTGAAATTTTTAATCAAGTATGTAACGAGTTAGGTATAGTTAACATAAATGCCATTGCAGTACAATGTGATAATTGGAGTGGATTGATTGAAACAGGAATAGAATAATTATCGTTCCGAAGAAATACATTATGCAAGGCATCCCAGTCGGTGGGAAATGGTGAGGTTCGACTCCTCGCTTTGCGACTATTAATATGTTAATTTAAAGTTATTTAAACTTATTATGTTGTTGGTGTCCGTGAGGATAGTACAGCTACGAACTGAAATTTTTAGTATGTAAATTAATTGAAAATGTAGCCCCACCGTGAGGTCCGGCTACTTTTTGAATCAAACGCAAAGCCATCATGCGATGATGCCCCAGGATGAGCGAAACATCGCTTTGCGACAAAAGATTATTCGTTTATGTGTCGCTTATTGTTAAGTCAATTATGGATACAGAAAAGAAAAGGAAAAATGTGCATGGGGTTTGTGGAACTTAGGCAATTCACTTATAGTTCTTGTATGAGTGACGATAATTAGGCCTCATGAGTGAGTTTAGTGCTTTCGTATGTTATTCAATTTTGATATTTATAACATGAGTTTACTTAGCCATATTTTAAAAACAAATGAAATCTCCAAACGTACAACACGTGGCTTTATTTTAGGAGTGGTAGAAGCAGAGGGAGAGGCTCATAATAAGAGTATACTCCTTAATGATGTCTTTGTGGATTATCCCGACTTATTTTGGCATCTTGATAATGGTAAATTTATTATTCTAGGACGCAAAGGTATGGGAAAGTCTGCTGTAGGTGAGTATCTCGTTTCGACAATGGAGGATCAACCTAATAAGTTTGCTACAATGGTGAACCAACACAAAATTGAGCTAGAGAAACTTATACAGGGGTCTTACCAAGAGCATACAGAAGTCAACCATAGCGCTTTATTCAAGTGGGTAGTACTTACTCAGATCCTTAACATGATGACTGTAAATGAACACATTCAGCACTGGGAGGAGATGGATAATCTCAATAAGTTCCTTAAACGCAACCGCGGTTTCGTTGGTATAGACAAATATGAGATCTATGATCATGAAACAGCGAAAGGGTTTAGCATAAACATTGAATATCTAAAACGACTGTGCTCAAAATTGGGTGTTGAGGTGAAGGAAAAAGGCAGCAAGGCTGTATATTACAAAATGCTGCCAGATTTGGAACGAACTATGATACAACTTATGAAGAAGGATTTAGACAATGAATATCTTTTGATAATTGATGACCTAGATATAGGCTACAAGAACAGACAAGAAAATAACGATATGCTTGTAGACTTGCTTAGAGTAGTAAAATACTTTAATAACGAGGTCTTTGCAAAAAACGGCCTGTCGACCCGAGTCTTTGTATTACTTCGAGATGACATATCCAAGCATATCATGAACTATGCCGATACGGCCAAGATTATAAACAGCTATGCGGTTACGTTAAGATGGTATCAGAAGAACACTAAAGAGGATGCTTTGCTTCTGAAACAGTTCATAAATAAGCGTATAGAGCACAATTTTAAACGACTATCAATCCCGTATAACACAGCAGACCCTTGGAGTGATTTCGTGGAGAAGTCAAAAAAAGGTGCAATCAAATCGAGTTTTAAATACATACTCGACCAAACTTTTTATCGACCGCGTGATTTGGTGCTGTTCTTTAAGGATATCGGTAGCAAAGACATTCCCCTGCCGATTAGTCATCAAGAAATCAGTCATCTGGTGGGATTATATTCAAAAGAGATGATTGGTGAAATTAGAAACGAATTATCATCGCAGTTGAGTAATAAGGAAATAGATGAAGTTCTTAAAATTTTATATGGACATAGTGGAAAGAATGAGCAATTTTCCTACAAAGAATTAGTTTCAGAACTTCAGAAAGCAGAATTCTACAATCCAGTAGGCATAGTGGAGATGCTGTTCGATTATTCTCTAATAGGGAACAAGAATGAAAAAGGTGATTTCAATTTTAAGTTTCGCGAGAATGAAGGACATGTATGTGAAATGAATAAGGAACAAGATTTCGTTTTGCATAATATCATTAAAAAATTTGCAAGTATCAATCACGGTGTACGATAATGATTATGAGATTACCTCTTTTGACGGGAATAATGGAACGTCTATTCGTGAAGCCCGGCGAGTGATTTTAGTAATCTTCAAATGAATAGAGCTCTGAACTAAAATATTGTAGCCAATGAATAAATTGCACATCAATCTTGAAAACTGCTACGGGATAAAGAGCCTATCCCATGAATTCTCTTTTGACCGTCATCATACGCAATTGATATATGCTCCAAATGGCATGATGAAGTCGTCATTTGCCAAAACCTTGAAAAATCTGTTTGCAAAAGATAAACCCAAAGACAGACTCCATCCAGACAGGACACCAAAGTACGAAGTCCATGTAGATGGGAAGGCTATACAAGATGGGCAGATATTCGTAGCCGATCCAGAGGACAAGAACTATGATTCATCAGCTTCGTTTACCAACTTCCTTGCTAATACGGAACTGAAGAAGCAATATGATACCATATATGCCGATTTAAATAAACTCATCTCGGCAATAATGGGTCCATTAAGTAAAATATCAATCAGTTCAAATTGCAAAGATGAATTATTAGAGACATTCCTAAGACCTAAGAGCAATGATAACCTGTTTAAGATTCTTGAAAGGCTAGCTGATGACATACAGAATAGTACTTACATCAATTATGGTTTCCGCTATAATGACGTGTTTGACAAGGGCGGGAAGGTTAAAAAGTTTCTGGAGAATAATATAGAGAATCTTCAGGAATACATTGCACAATACAATAGTCTCATCAGCTCGTCCTCTGTGTTTAGGTCTGTCAATGGTCATACTTTTGGCACTCATCAAGCTTCAGAACTAGAGAAGTTTGCAAGTAACGGCAATTTCTTTGAGGTAGATCATACCATTACTATGCACGGTGGCATAGTAGTTTCATCGATAGACGAACTGAAGCAGAGGTTTGAAGAAGAAAAGGATGCTATATTCAGTAACCCAGAACTGAAGAAGAGCTTTGAAAAAATCACTAAGTCTGTGGATGGGAATCAGGAAGTAAGAGCATTCAAGGATATTATTACCGCGCAGCCTGAAATTATTCTTGAATTGACTGATTATGATGAATTTCGCAAAAAGACTTGGCTTGGCTATTTAAGTGATGATACTGTGAGGCAGCACTTATTGGATTATAACAATTACTACCAGACACAGAAGCAAACACTTAATGATATTATCCGGCAGGCAAAATCAGAATTGCCAAGGTGGCATAAAATACTTGAAGTCTATAGGGATAGATTTCATGTACCTTTTGTTGTTGAAATAGAGAACCAAGATGACATCATCTTGAAGCAAGAGGCTGCGAAATTGGTATTTAAGTACAAGGATGACCAAGGTCTGGAGATACCCAAGCCTAAAGATGAGATATACAACATTCTGAGCAAGGGCGAACAACGCGCATTTTATATCATGCAGCTTTTGTTCGAACTGGAATCCCGCAAGGTTTCAGGGAATGAGAGCCTGATTGTCTTTGATGACATCGCAGATTCTTTCGACTATCAGAACAAGTATGCCATCATAGAGTATCTGAATGACCTCAATGAGTCTGACTCCAATATATTCATGATAGTACTGACGCATAACTTCGATTTCTATCGGACGCTTGCAAGGCGTCTTGGTCTTGAATCTACATCGTGGATGTGCGTAAAAAGGTCTGACGAAACACTTGCATTGAGTAATGGCTTGTACCAGCGTGACCTCTTTGTACATTTACTAAGCAAGCCTGCAGACGACAGGTATTTTATAAGTCTCATCCCTTTTGTGAGAAATTTGAAAGAATATACAGCCGGAAATGAAGATAAAGAATATCAGAAACTTACAAGTTGTCTTCACCTGAAAGATGAAACAAAGACTATTACCGAGTCAGATGTAATAGACATTATCATGAGCTATAATCGTAGGAAACCATATAGCAGGACAAGGTCAAATAAGTCCGTATATGAATTGATTATGTCGACAGCCGACACCATCGCTGCGGAGCCAAACCCCGACGAGATTCTGATTGTCAACAAGATCGTACTATCAATAGCCTGCCGCTTGAAAGCGGAGGAATATATGAAACAAAAGCTTTTGGCTTCTGGTTTGTCTGCGGATGGTCTAAAAACTACCAAAGACCAGACAAAGGCATGGACAATGCTTTTCAAGACTCATTGTGCTGACAATGCCAAGATGAGTGTCATCGAGCGAGTCAACATGATGACTCCAGAACTCATCCATATCAACAGCTTTATGTACGAACCCTTGATAGATATGTCTGTTCATCATCTGACAAAACTTTATAGGGAATGCTCACTACTAATTAATGAGGACAAACCCAATTTAAGTACTATAGTGTGTGAAGTCGTATATTGTTAATTGAAATGGAAAATGTAGGATATTATGATTGAACTATTGTCCAACATATTTACAATCTCAGCCTTGCTATTAGTGATTATAGTCTACATCATCACGTACTTTGGCATCATGGGTAAAGGTAACACCAAGCGTTATCCTTATTTGGGAATAATTTCTGTCATTTTGTCTTATATGATATATGTCTTTATAAAAAGGTACACCGGCGACGATATTGGAATTATTATTTGGGCGATCCTTAGTGTTCTCCCGTCTTTGGCTATTGCGACTTCTTTATTTTTTCGCCGTAAGGGAAATCTATTGATTGATCTTACAAGTCTGATAACTGTAGCTGTATTGGGAATCATTCCCCTGTTCAACAAAAGAATCTATGAATTAGATACCGATATATCGACGGCACTTTCTGGACCAGTAGATTTAGCGGCAGTTGTTGTTTTTGCTTCCCTAATTCTTATGATATCCCTTGCAATGGTGACTTTTTCGTTAGTACGTAACCGTTCTTTCTCTTATACAGTTATAGATCGTGAACTATCCAACAAGATATCGGAAATTAGTCGTCAACAAAGTACATATAACGCATTCTCAGCTCCTTTAACAAAAATCTTGTCTGAAGAAATGCATACACAAATGAACCAGATGAAGAACGAGATGAAATCTGAGATATCCCGTTCAATTATACGTTCTCAGAACGTTAGCAAAATATCAAAAAAGGGCGGAAATGACATTATGGTTGAAATTCAAAAATTGAATGCTATGGTCAGAAACCTTCAGACACCCCAACGCGGATTTACAACAGATGATTTCATGCGGGATGTCAAACATTCATTGGCTACCCCTTTATCACAGATAGAAATAAACTGCTCCTTGCTTGATACATTAAAAGACCCTAAAGAACGGGTTGAGTGTGTACAAAGGATCAAGTATATTACGAAGGTCTGTCAGAATATTGTGAGTTCATATCTTGAAATAGCCAGCCCAGCCACTTTTGATGAATCTTCACCGTTGCCAGATGCAATTGAAGAACTCCTTATATCTTTATGGAATAAAAGCATGAAGAAGAGACTATCATTTGAAAAGAACAATCTTCCAGAAACTCTTCCTGGTTATTCCGTTAGTGTGTTAACGTCAATGCTTCTGCCTCTAATCCAAAACGCAATTAAAGCAGCTCCTGTAGGCAGTACAATAGAGATTGGCTATCATGATGGTGAAAGCCATATGATAACAATAAAGAATGCATGTGACAAGTTCGTCCCTACAAAAGAACAGCTTAAAACACCAAACTATTCATCAAAGGACAAACACCTCGGTGTTGGTCTCTCTACAGTCAGGAATTATCTTCGACTTCTTAAAGGGGGGAATCTTGATTTTGATATAAAAGGCAATATTGTAGTTGCCATAATAACTTTAAAAAAGAAATAATGATATGTGTGATTACAATTATGACGTGTTGGTAGTTGATGATATTCCATCAGCAGCAGAAGACTATGCAAAAATCATAGGGGCAAGATTAGGTTTGAAGACAGCTTTCACAACCAATCCAACAGAAGCGGAGCAAATTGTTAGGAATAGCGATATGAAGGTGGTCGTACTTGACCAAGTTATGCCAGTAAAGGGAACTGAGCTTCTCCCCAAATTGAAAGCAATTAATCCTCATCTAAAATTCTTGATGTTAACAGGTGAAGCATCCAATGAGGAGATTGGCAGTGCTGTGAACTTGGGATTCGATGGTTATCTCGACAAAAAGAAAATTTCAGAATTGGAAGCGAAAGTACGAGGACTTTATGCAGACTACGAATCGTCATTCGTGGAAAATTTGTCAAAGCAAAAGCCTTCTTTTCTGAGCTTGTTACTCAAGTGGCCAATACCTAAAAAGATTTTTGTTTTGTTACGGTCTGTTATCACTGATACTTATATTGATGAGACCAAAAAGGAGACTATTCTTGAAATCTTTACGGGTCAGGAGAAATGCAAGACAAAACAGATAAGTGAGGCAAAGGAGATAGAAACTGATGAGACAAATGAAGAAAGTGTCTGTGCAGACCTCAAGATTACATTTGATGATTTGGGTTCTGTAAAATCGAAACTTGCAAATACAACGAGTATCAAGAAAAAAATAATAAAACAGTTTAGTGAGACATCGTCTGTTAAATACAAATTGCCTCAGAGTGTTGAGGGAAGCGTGGATCACCGTATTATAGAATGCAGTCCTGTATATGAAGTAACAAAGGTCGTATTAGGGATACGTCAGTTGTTTGATAAGGAAATGAAGCGCTCATGCTTATTTATCCGTAGGTTTACTGGTAAGTATCATATTATCCAAACAGATTATAATCATGATGATACAATAAAACATACTGATTTGGGAATTCATGCATTGGCAGAATGAATTTATTATCGATTAGACACAGAGGATGCAAACAGAAAGTATTGTCATTTGATTACTGCAAAGCGAAACTTTAGATAGTACTTCCTAAGAGTTTAGTTACTGCGGACTCAGGGGAACTAATTAAAGTCTTAGGGAGGACTATCTAAAGTAACAGGGAGGAGTGTTTAAAGATGGAAGATGTTAGATGGAAGAAGGATGATGGCTCTTGTGCGGTAAGGAAACCGCCTTCTCAATCGGAGTATCAAGGCTTCTGAATGGTAGTGAGAAGGCTTCATCCTAGTAGCATGAAGGTTTGATCGTCACAGTGAAAAGGGTAGTTGCTCAGCAGAATGAGTAATTTGTTTAGAGAGTAAAATAGAAGATGGAAGAAGGAAGAGAGATGAGAGATGTCATTATCAAGAATCGTAAAAAGACGGATGTCACAGACGAGGTGCTGTATGCGCTGAGTTTGGAGTCGTATAGGATGTGGCAAGAGCAAGGGCTGGAAGCTCCGTGGATGCATCGATCACTTGCAGAGTTCCAACGAATCATTCATGGCGTAACGGTGTTTGTGGCGCTGGATGCTGAGACGGGGGAGCTGTTAGGTATGCATTGCTTCAGAACTTACCGACAGCAGGGATGGTGCTACGGCTTCTTACTCGCTGTTGCGTCGTCAGCTCGGCGCGAAGGTGTTGCCTCGCGGATGCTGGAGTATGAGGTAGAGCGCATCAGGCAATCAGGGTTCCGCTATATAGAGGAAGTCACCGCAACGACAGCCAACTGGAGCATCCGTTGGCATCTCCGTAATGGCTTTCGTATCATTGGCTATTATCATTCGCCGAATGACAACTTTGCGAACTATGTCTTTCGCAAGCAACTCATACCCATCAGCCTCTCGTCGCCTTCCGGCATCGCCTTCGTCCTGCGCCATCCGGTCTATGCCCTCCACAGCAGCGCGGCCTTCTGCCGCCTGCGCTTCTTACTCTCCTACGCCGTCACCCGTCTCACGAAGGACGCTGATGGCCGTGATAAACTCATAAGCCGCATGGCGCGAAAAATGATCCACTAAGGACACGAAGGACACAAAAGAAGAACTTGGAGCCAGGAACGCAGTGCACTCAAAGATGAATCTATCAGGCTCGGAATTGGTTCAAGATAGGGACGGGCGGACTTTTTATTTCCCTGCTTGGATTAAGACCGGGCCTTTTTAGATCACACGGTGACAGGCACCGTGTGAGGCCGGAGCATCGTCTCTCTCCGGTTTGGCATACCCGCCAAAATAATGCGCCCATGCAAATATTCATCCAAAAACTTGCACAGTTC
>JAEEGL012912763.1_pt1 | contig 12298 bp, 9 predicted proteins | sample 9134231 | NCBI WGS metagenome assembly JAEEGL01 (sample SAMN16246548, study PRJNA631951) | gut metagenome | biome: gut microbiome; feature: rumen; material: fiber-attached | host: Bos | place: Iran: Karaj | collected 2018-10 | reverse complement strand
CCGCAAAATATTCCGCATCGCATATAAATTCTACGGAAGAGTGGACGGATACTTCAGCTACGGGGCTGTGACCGACGTGAGCCCCCTGGATACCTGCGATGAAAAGACTTTTGACAAGATAATGGACATAAACTTCAAGGCAACGTTTTTTGCGTGCCAGGAAGCCATCAAATACATGAAAAAGACCGTAGGCGGCAGCATTGTCCTCACGGGATCCGCTCATGCCTGGGGCGGCCAGAAGGACAGGGCGGCATACGCCTGCTCCAAGGGTGCCCTCAGGATCCTCATGGAGCACATCGCCCATAACTACGCAAGCGACCAGATCAGATGCAACTATCTGACTCTCGGCTGGACTCCCACGGAGGGAGAGATCGCCTTAAGGGAGTCTCAGGGAGAGTCTGAAGAGGAGCTGAGAGCCCGCGCCGCAGGCATCCTTCCCATGGGACGCATGTGCGAGGTCAGCGACTATCTGGAAGCCCTCATCTACATGTTCTCCGACGAGAGCCGCATGATGACGGGATCCACCCTGAGGATCACCGCAGGTGAATATATTTAAAATTGATTTGGAGAGGTGTCAATGATTTCTTTTAACGAAAACTGGGAGTTCACACCTGAGTGGACTGAAGCCTTCATGAGAGGAGAAGGCCGGGGGGAGAACGTCAGGATCCCCCACACTGTGAAGGAACTTCCTTTGCATGACATAGATAATAAAGATTATCAGATGATCTCCGGGTACAGGAAGAGTTTCCGTCTTCCCGAAGATGCCCGGGGCAAAAGAGTTTTTCTGGAGTTCGGAGCTGCTGCTCATATCGCGACGGTCTGGGTAAACGGACACGAACTTCTGACTCATAAGAATGGTTACACGGCTTTCAGAGCCGAATTTACAGAAGCAGCCGACTTTGACGGCGAGAACCTGGTGGCAGTGCGTCTGGACAGCACCGAAAACCCGGAGATCCCGCCTTTCGGCTACGTCATAGATTATCTGACTTACGGAGGCATCTACAGACCTGTTTACCTGGACATCAGGGATCAGGATCTGATAGATGATGTTTTCGTGCGCTCAGTGGGAAAAGACAAGGCCAAGGTCACGGTCACTCTGGATACGAAGACTGAAAATTGTCCAAAAAACATTCTTCTCACCGTTCTCGATGAAGAGGGCGGAGTAGTGGCATCCGCGGAGGCTACGGCAGGAGAAGACGCGATCATAGACTGTCCGGGAGTGAGACAGTGGTGCCTTGAGGACCGCGCTGTTTACACCTTGAGAGCAGAACTTCCCGGTAAGGATACCAAGGAGGTAAACTTCGGCTTCAGGACCGCAGAATTCCGTTTTGACGGCTTTTATCTCAATGGCCGTAAGATATTCCTTCGAGGGCTGAACCGTCATCAGAGCTGGCCTTACATTGGCTACGCGGCACCTCGCTCCATGCAGGTAGAAGATGTAAGGATAGCCAAAGAAGAGCTGGGATCCAATGCCATCAGAACTTCCCATTATCCTCAGAGCCACGACTTCATAGAAGCCTGTGACCGCATGGGACTTCTGGTATTCACCGAGATCCCGGGCTGGCAGCATCTGGGAGGAGATCAGTGGAAGGAGCAGGCCAAAGAGAACGTGAGAGAGATGATCAGGGAGTACCGCAATCATCCGTCTATAATTCTTTGGGGCGTAAGGATCAATGAGAGTCTTGATGACGATGAACTCTATGCTGAGACCAACCGCATCGCTCATGAGATGGACGACAGCCGCTTTACCTCGGGAGTGAGATATCTGGAGAAGAGCAACCTCCTCGAAGATGTTTATGCTTTCAACGATTTCACACATACGGGTCAGAACAGAGGCGCCAAGCCTAAGCGTGAAGTGAGCATGGAGCCATCCAAGGCCTTTCTCATAAGCGAGCATAACGGCCACATGTTCCCCACCAAGTCTTTTGATACCTGGGAGAGAAGGCAGGAGCATGCTCTGCGCCACGCCAGAGTACTCAATGATTCCATGATAGACGGTGAACACGCAGGCTGCTTCGGCTGGTGCATGTTCGACTATCCCACCCACAGAGATTTCGGTTCCGGAGACCGCATGTGCTATCACGGCGTAATGGACGCTTTCAGGAACCCTAAGACGGCTGCGGCTCTTTATGCTTCCCAGCAGGATGAAACACCTGTCCTTGAGATCTCATCATCCATGGATATCGGCGATTATCCGGGTGGAGCCATAGGCACTATCTATGCCTTTACCAATGCCGACAGGGTGAAGCTCTCCTGGAAGGACAGCTCCATGAAGGACTTCAGATTCCTTTGGAATTGTGAGGGCAAGAGCTTCTATAAGCTGAAGCACAGCCCCATAGCCATAGAGGATCCCATTACCCACACCTGGGGCGGCGAGGCTTCCGTCTGGAAGTTCGAAGCCATCAAGGACAGCCAGGTCACGGCCACAAGGATCATAGGAGGCCGCGGGAACCTGAGTATCCAGGCTGTTCCCAGTTCCACAGAACTCAGAGAAGGAGATACCTGGGACATGGCTGCTGTCCGCATCAGGATCGTAGACTGCGACGGCAACATCTGTCCATACACCCAGCTTCCCATAAGGCTGGATCTGGAAGGTGACGCGGAGCTCATCGGACCGGATATGGTAACTGCAGAAGGCGGTATGTGCGGTACATATATACGTACGGTCGGCCGCGCGGGCAGGGCAGTCTTAAGCATCTCAAGTCCCGGCCTTGAAACAGTTAAAATCGAATTCGAAGTTTTTTGAATTCTTTAAATAAAAAGCTATAGTTGAATTTGGAAAGGAAAGTCAAATGAAACTTACAACAGGACAAAAAACTGCTTACGGTATAGGCGCCGTAGGTAAGGATATGGTGTACGCTCTGTCGTCATCATATATCCTTTATTACTATCAGGACCTGCTGGGTTTGAGCGCTACCTTCGTAGGAACCATCCTCATGATAGCCCGTGTCTTCGACGCTCTGAACGATCCCTTCATGGGAGTTCTCGTGGCCAAGACCAAGACCAGATGGGGACGTTTCAGACCCTGGCTGTTCTCAGGTACCGTCCTTAACGCTTTAGTGCTCTATGCACTCTTCGCAGCTCCTGAACTGGGCAAAGAATCCACTCTCATGGTATACTTCGCCGTCATATATATCCTTTGGGGCGTTACCTACACCATGATGGATATCCCTTACTGGAGCATGATCCCTGCAGTAACAGACACGCCTAAGGACAGAGAAAACCTCTCCGTAGTAGGACGTACCTGCGCAGGCGTAGGTTCAGCTCTCATCGCCATGGGAACCATGCTCATGGTAGGAATGCTGGGCGGAGACAGCGAGCTCAAAGGCTTCAGAATGGTGGCCCTCATAGTTGCCGTCATCTTCATCGTAGCTGAGATCATCTGCTGCATCTTCATGAAGGAGCAGAACCAGACCGAGATGAAGACTGTATCCGTCAAAGAGATGTTCAGAGCACTCTTCGGAAACGATCAGGCCATGATGGTGGTAGGAACTATCGTCCTCATCAATATGGCTCTTTACCTCACCTCAAACTTTGTAATTTACTTCTTCAAGTATGACTTCGGCGGAGAGGGCTGGAAGACCAGCTATACTCTGTTCTCAACAGTGGGAGGAGCTTTCCAGATCCTGGGCATGATGGTCCTTTATCCCATCTTAAGAGCTAAGGGTATCCCCAACGAAAAGGTATTCAAGATCGCCATCGGCATGGCTCTTACAGGCTATGGATGCCTGCTTCTCATACTGATCTTCGGATTCACTCACAACCTGCCTGTTATCTGCGTTCCCGGCATCCTGGTATTCGCAGCTAACGGTGTTCTGAGCGTACTTACCACGGTATTCTTATCAGGTTCCGTAGATTACGGCGAGATGAAGACAGGACGCCGTGAGGAGTCAGTTATCTTCTCCATGCAGACCTTCGTAGTCAAGGCTGCCAGCGGAGTTGCGGTATTCCTTACAGGCGTAGGTCTGGATCTCATCGGTCTCAACGGAAATACCAATGAAGAGGCTACAGTGGCAGTTTACAGCGATTCCACCCTCATGGGACTGAGACTTCTGATGACCATTCTTCCCATGATCGGCCTGGTAATAGCCATCTTCCTTTTCAAGGCTAAATTCAAACTTACCGACGCATATCAGCAGGAGATCCACGATAAACTGAGAGGACCTCAGGATGAAGCTTAAATGGAACGTCAATTCAAAGACCGGTGAACATGAGCTGGAAAGAATAAATCACATAACAGTGGATGTGAAGGGCAGGATCGACAGGGCAGTGGCTGTCCTGGACCTGGCACCCTCTGAAGGCATGTTCTTCAATGGATACCAGACCTGGACCTATACCAGAGAATATGCTGCAAGCGACAGGATGAGAGGCCTGAACGGCATGCCGGAAGGCGTTATTAAGCGCTACCATCTGGATGGATACGGAGACTATCATTTCACCCTCTATCCCTTCAAGAAGGGTATATTCCACGGATATTCCTACTGCTATTTCAGAGACGGCGGGAACTTTAAGTTTTTTGGATCTCTGGACGAAAGACCCGGCTACACCATCTTTGGCTACAACGTGCGCAAAAACAGGCTCAAGATCATCCGCGACTGCGAAGGCCTGGTGGCGGACGGCGATTTCCACGCCTGGGATCTCTTCTACATGGAAGGCACTGAAGACGAAGTCTTTGACGCATGGTTCGAGGCTCTGGGAGTGAAGGCCATAGACGCGCCGGACATCGCAGGATATTCAAGCTGGTACAACCGTTATGAACGCATAGATTCAGAGTCCATCAGGACCGATCTTGAGGGCTGCAAAAAAATCTTAAGAGAGGGCGACCTCTTTCAGGTGGACGATGGCTGGGAGCCCAGGGTAGGCGACTGGGAGGAAGCTGATCCGGATAAGTTCCCCGAGGGCATGAAGAAACTCTCAGAGGACATTCACGCCGCCGGTTTCATGGCGGGTCTCTGGATGGCGCCCTTATGCGCTGCCGTAGGCTCCGAGATCCTTAAAGCCCATCCGGACTGGGCCATAGTGGACGAAAAGGGTGAGCCATTCTTTTGCGGTTCAAACTGGAGAGGCTTCGTGGGACTGGACATAGATATCCCGGAGTGCAGGGATTACATTGAGGCCTGCGTAAGACGAGCGGTGGAGGACTGGGGTTTCGATCTTCTGAAACTGGACTTCCTCTACGCCGGCGCCACCTTCGGAAACGACAGGGAGACCAGGGCCGGCAGGATGATAAGGATCATGGAACTCATCAGAGACTGGGTGGGGGACAAGAGGATCCTGGCCTGCGGCGTGCCCCTCATGCCTTGTTTCGGCCTTACGGATTACGCCAGGATCGGCTGCGACGTGGGACTGGACTGGAGAGACAGGCCATTCTTAAGGCAGACTCACAGAGAAAGGGTCTCCACGGTCAACTCCCTGACGGACACCATCTCAAGGAGACACCTGAACGGCAGGGCTTTCGGAAATGATCCGGACGTGTTCTTCCTGAGGACGGAGAATCTGGATCTCAGTGAAGAACAGAAGGATATCCTTGCTTCCGTCAATGCTCTCATGGGAAGCGTTTTCCTCACATCGGACGATCCGGGAGAGTACACCGAAGAACAGATAGAAAAGTACAACAGGTACAGGGAACTCACAGAAGCTACTGATGTGAAGCTCATCAGGGGCGAGAGGACAGGACTCAGTTACCGCCTTAAGGGCAGGGAACGCGAGCTTCTGATCCCCTCTGAACTGGTATAAATATCGATAAAAACAGACCTCGCTAAAGCGGGGTCTTGTTTAATAAATTAAAGCGAAAAATTATTCCTACCCCCTTGTTTTTTGGAAAAAATGAGGATATATTAAAGTTAATAAAAGCAATCATTCTTTTTTCGTTTTTATGGGAGGTATTTTAATGAAAAGCACAATGCTTAACAGGATTTCAAAAGTGCTGATCCTTACGGTATTCTTTACATTCTGCTTCTGTTTCGGAACCGTGGGACTCGCAGCTGCTGATGATGGGGAATTCAATATTGAGGTAGCACCTTGGGGAGATGGTACAGCGATAATCACTATTACCAAGTACCCCGATAAGCAATATGATTATGTGGAACTGTATAAATCCACAGATGGCGGAGATTACAAGTACTATAAGACTTTCCCTTATGACAAGCTGACATCAGGCGAAGGTTACGGCATGCAGGATTCCAGCATCAAATTCGGATCGGTATATAGCTACAAGATCTTCTGCTACAGCGCTGAAGGCTCAGAAGTAACAGACCACTCTGACTTCTCGCCGGAAGTGACCATCAAGGGCGAAGACATGAAGGTCACAGCCTTTAAGAGCGTCAAGGTAACAGGCACCACCAAGATCAAACTCACCTGGACTGACATTCCCAAAGTTGACGGCTATAAGATCTACAAGTACAATACCAGCACCAAGAAGTATAAAGTAGTCAAGACCGTAAAGGGAGCAGACAAGACTTCAACCACCATCACAGGCCTCACCAAGAATAAGAAGGTTTCCTTCAAGATCGCGACTTATGGTAACGGCGTGGTCAGCCCCCTGAGCAAGGCTGTAGCCGATACTCCCCGCGCCAACATCTTTAAGAATTCAGTTTCCACCAATGTGAAGAAGTATAAGAAGGACGATATAACCTTTGCTATCAGACAGATTTCATATAATGATGATAAAGAGCTCAAAGTCAAGCTCCTGGTGGTCAACAGGAAATCCAGAAGACTCAGCTCCTTCGGAAGCGTAACTCTCAAGGTATATCATGACAACGTAGTTATAGCCAAACAGACCTATAAGGAGAAGAGGGTAGATCTGGCCAAGGGTAAGACCAAATTTATGACCTTCACCTTCGACAAGGGAACCAAGAAGACAAACAGAAATCTGAGATACGGCGAGTTCGTAGTAGATTACAACATGACATATCGTTTAGGATAAAAAATCGGGGCTGAGAGATCAGCCCCTTTTAATTGTAAAACAAATGCAAAAAGAAAACCTCGCATTTACATGCGAGGTTTTAATATGGTGACTCTACCGGGATTCGAACCCGGGTTGCCGCCGTGAGAGGGCGGAGTCTTGACCGCTTGACCATAGAGCCACATCGAGATACATTATATAGCAAATCTCGATAATATGCAAGAGTTTTTTATATCTTTTTCAGAAGTTTTTTGAGGAAGATGTTTATGTCGCGCTGGTTCAGATCCTTCCCGTCTGAGAGGATGAGGTAGTCGTTGACGTAGCCCGCACAGCCCTTGAAATCCTCTGTGTCATCGAAATAGTCCAGAAGATTGACGTAGCTTCCTTCGCCTTCTTTTAAGAGGGGCAGGGTCACCTTAAAGGTCCGCTCCTTGGTAAAGACTGTCTCGAAGGGATGCTCATAGTTGGAAAAACCGTGATAGCTCACAGGTTCCCCGGAGTAGCAGCCTTCCACCGTAAGCTTGGTCTTGGCTGTCTTTATCTCAGTGACCTTGAGGACCTGGCCGCCGTCTTCCTCATCCTGATAGACGGGGAAGCCCAGCTTATAGGCTGCGCCATGGATATCGCACTGCCTGAGCACAGGCATGAGGCGATAAAGCTGCATAACGTCGTCGGAGTTGTGAAGGAGGATCTGGCGCTTCAGGCTGTCCTTGATGAAAGGATCGGTCTCTGTCAGATACTGATAGTAGAGCTCCACCGATTCGCCGCCCGAGATCAGGTCCGTTCTGTCAGAACCCAGTCCCATGTAGATCTCCAGAGACTTCTGAGAGAGGCTGGGCAGTACGCCTTTAAGGCCGCTGAAGCCCCTGACCGCCAGATACAGGTCCAGATCGAAGGGACGGATGTCCGGATCCTCATGATTTATCATGTGGTAGCGCTTGACGATGTAGGGAAGGTCGAAACGCTTGCCGTTATAGGTGATGAGATAATCGTAGGAGTTGAGTTCCTCAATGAGAGCGTCCAGCAGCAGGTGCTCCTCCTCAGGTCTGTCCAGAAAGTACTGCTTTAACTCAGCGCGTCCGTCAGGCTCAACTGTCATGAGACCCGCCAGGATCATGGGGGCCCGTCTGGGATCCAGCCCCATGGTCTCTATATCGAAGGCCGCAAAAGACTTTCCGCCCAGATATTCATTGAGAAGGGGATAGTCGAAATATTCAATTTTAAGATCTTGCCTGATGATTTCCATAGACCTATTATATCACAATATACGACAAATGGTATAAAACAAAATAGTCTGCAGGGGAGCAGACTACTTTGTTCAAAAGGGGTATTTTGGATTTGAGATTATGAGGTTATCAGGGGGGATAACCACGGTTAAATAATAAACCAAATGTTTAAAAATTGCAAGAGTTTTTGCAAAAAAATATTAAAGATTCTTTAAAAAAGTTGAAAAACAGCGGGTTTTATACAATAATATGGTATGGAAGTGGTGAAGAGTTGCAATCACCCTTAATACAAACAAAAGGAGTAAGCCATGACTTTTGAAGAAAAAACGCTGTCTTCAGAGAGGATATATGAAGGAAAGATCATCAATTTAAGAAAAGACAAGGTCACCGTCGTACACGGCACCAGCTACAGGGAGATCGTAGAACATAACGGGGGCGCAGTTCTTCTGACGGTGACTGATGAGGGCAAAATGATCATGATCAGGCAGTACAGAAAGGCTGCCGGCAAGGTCATGTTTGAGGTGCCTGCAGGCAAGATCGATCCTGGTGAAGACCCTCTGGTCACAGCAGGAAGGGAGCTCAAGGAAGAGACCGGATACACAGCAGGGAGCATCAAATATCTTTGCAGATTCTACCCCAGCGTAGGCTTCTCAGAAGAGTGCCTCTACCTTTATCTTTGCACGGATCTCAAGGCGGGGGAGACTGACTTCGACGAAAATGAAGCCATCGACATGGAAGAATGGGACATCGCGGACCTCCACGCCATGGTCAGAAGAGGCGAGATCGATGATGCCAAGACCTTGATCGCCATAGAATATGCCTACGACCTCTTCGTCAGAGGCTGAAAGCCGCTCCGATACCGAAAAAACGCCATAAACATCCAGTTGACATAATTATTTATAATATAAACAAATAATAATTGCTATTTTTCAGCGAAAAGTATATAATTATTTACAGATATTACTAACAGGAGATGAGACCTTTTGCTGATAGATGCTTTTGAAAAGTACATACTTAAAGAGAAGAATGCAGCTCAGAATACTGTAAACGCATATATCAAGGATCTTGAGCACTTCGAGGAGTTCCTGAAGGCCCGCGGAGTACGCGACCTGACAGACGCAGCCAACAGCGACATCGTGGCCTACGTCATGGAACTCAAGAAGGAGGATAAATCCAGGTCCACCGTGAACCGCAAGCTGACTTCCATCAGGACCTTCTATAAGTATCTGGTGAAGGAGGGCAGGATCAGGGAGAATCCCGCTGAGAACATCAAGTCGCCGAGGATCGAGAAGAAGGAGATCGAGTTCCTTTCCATCGAGGATATCGACAAGCTCATGTCCCTTCCCGACGAGAGCCTGAAAGGCAGACGTGACAGAGCCATGCTGGAGCTCATGTATGCCACCGGCATCCGCGCCTCAGAACTCATCGCCATGAAACTGGACGACTGCAACATGAGAATGGGCTTCGTCAAGTGTTCCGGCGAGCATTCCAAGGCCAGGATCATCCCCATAGGAAGACCTGCCAGAATGGCTTTGGAAGACTACATCTACGATGTGAGACCCGCCATGCTGAGAGGAGGGAAGAGCGAGAGCCTCTTCGTTAACTACGTGGGAGAGTCCATGACCAGACAGGGCCTCTGGAAGATCCTCAAGGAGTACGGTGACATGGCAGGCTTCGAAGTGAAGCTGACACCCCAGGTCATCAGAAACAGTTTCGCAGTCCATATGCTTCAGAACGGAGCGGACATCAAGTCCATCCAGGAACTCATGGGACACGAAGATATAGCGGCTACTCAGGCATATCTGGCCGTGACCAAGAACCGTATCAAAGACGTATACGACAGGGCACATCCCAGAGCCTAGAATTCCTTTGGAAATCTGTAAATTTTGTTAAAAAAGTGCTTGCAAAAGCACTTTTTCTTTGCTATACTATACGAGTTGAATTACGGGCGGTCCTCTGGAGACCTCTGCGGAAGAAGGCGGGAAACCCCGCACGAAGGATCCGCAGCCACGAACGTCTTGGAGGGAAGGAGGAAATAACAATGGATTTAATGAAATCAATCACTCAGGAATTTGAGAGAAATGACATCCCTGCTTTTGGTATCGGCGACACAGTACGTGTGCATATCAAGATCAAAGAAGGTAACCGTGAAAGAATTCAGATCTTCGAAGGTTTCGTTCTTAAGAGACAGAACGGCGGAATCTCCGAGACTTTCACAGTAAGAAAGCTTTCCAATGGTATTGGAGTTGAGAAGACATTCCCGCTTCATTCACCTAAGATCGAGAAGATCGAAGTAGTAAGACGCGGTGACGTAAGAAGAGCTAAGCTCAACTACATGCGTGAGAGAACTGGTAAGGCTGCTAAGATCAAGTCAAAGGAAATCAAATAGTCATTTAAGCCTGCAGATCAAACTGCGGGCTTTTGATTTTTTTGCAGGGGCCGGGCGGTCGGCGGTGAGAAGTTATCCATTTTAAAGGTTTTTTGCGAATTTGGATCAATCCAAAACACTGTTCGCTGCGGATTTTTCAGTATGCATCGGATATACACTGCATCAGGAACATAACCAGCGGCTTTTTATTGCAAAAAACTATCCGGCACCAAGTTTTCCGCTGTCCCAAAGCCCTATATCGCAATCCGCAAAAAACTTTCCCCAAAACCATTGATCCATTTTCCCGCAAAATCCTCAAATCGGATCAAAAATTCAAGCCGCCCAATTTTTTTTATCCATTCTGGCCGTATTTCGGGAAAATGGATCAATGGCTGCAAGCATAAATATTCAAGGCGGCGCTTAAACATAAAAAGGGAGCCAATCTTGTACCTTTGGCCACCAAAAACATGAAAAGTACGATTGGTACTTTTGTCAAACTAATAAGCAAAAAGGTACGAATCGCACCCGCGGGTAAGAGATCGTTCGTGTTTTATGGGCGTTTTACCCAGATAAAGCGATAAAATATCAAGAAAAGCCCCAAAAAAGCCGAATCAATCAAACTTATTGCGCAGAATCGTTCGCTAATTAGCGAACGATAATTTTTTTCACAAAAAAATTTACTACTTTTTCGGCAAAAAAACATTCCCATGCTAAAAGGATTTTGGTAAAATTATACTAGGTTAATATTGTATAAGTGGAAGTTTGGGCCTGACCCGGATTTCCGGATGATTCTGGAGGATTTATGAAGAAAATCGGTATCGTAATGGGGTCTGACAGCGATCTTCAGATAGCTAAGAAAGCCGTCGACATGTGTGAGGAATTCGGAGTGCCTTACGAGGTCCACGTATATTCAGCTCACAGAACTCCTGAGGAGGCTAAGGATTTTACCGTTAACGCTGAGGCCAACGGATTCGGCGCCATCATCGCTCTTGCCGGCATGGCTGCTCATCTCGCAGGAGCCATCGCAGCCAACACCACACTTCCCGTGGTAGGAGTTCCCGTAAGTTCCAATAATCTGGACGGAATGGACGCGCTCCTGTCAACTGTAATGATGCCCACCGGCATACCCGTAGCTACCGTAGCCATAAACGGCGCAGGAAATGCAGCGCTTCTCTGCATGGAGATGCTGGCTCTTTCCGATCCTGAACTTGCAGCTAAGCTCAAGGCAAGAAGAGAAGCTGACAGACAGAAGGTTCTGGAAAAGAACGCCAGGATCGAAGCAGAATTCAATCGTTAATTAATTTTTTCTAAATATACAAAGGAGAAACACAATGGAAATGAAATTAGTTTACACAGGCAAAACCAAGAACGTATTTGAACTCGAAAACGGAAATTATCTCCTGAAATTCAAGGATGATGTAACCGGCAAGGACGGAGTCTTTGATCCCGGCGAAAACTCCATCGGACTCACCATCGAGGGAGTAGGCAACATCAACCTCAGAATGACTGATTACTTCTTCAAGAAGATCAACGCTGAAGGAATCAAAACTCATTTCGTTTCCGTCAACCTTGATGATACTACCATGGAAGTTAAGCCTGCAAAGGTATTCGGACACGGTCTTGAAGTTATCTGCAGACACAGAGCAGTTGGAAGCTTCATCAAGAGATACGGCGAATATATCGAACCCGGCACACCGCTTCCCGCATACGTTGAAATGACTTTCAAGAACGACGAGAAGGGCGATCCGCTGGTTACCCGCGACGGCCTCATCGTCCTGGGCGTCATGACCGGCGAGCAGT
>JAEEGL012275372.1_pt1 | contig 12298 bp, 9 predicted proteins | sample 9134231 | NCBI WGS metagenome assembly JAEEGL01 (sample SAMN16246548, study PRJNA631951) | gut metagenome | biome: gut microbiome; feature: rumen; material: fiber-attached | host: Bos | place: Iran: Karaj | collected 2018-10 | reverse complement strand
GCGGATGTCCATGCTCTTTTTAAAGATGTCGTTCTCTTTCCAGAATTTCGCGACTTCTTTTTCTCTCTCAACAAAATTCAGACCGGTATCAACTTTTGTATACATCGCACTTCCTTTCTATATGGTCACACATAGTCTATTTTATGTTAAAAGCGGGTCTGTTGTCAATCAGGGCAGGGATTGTACAGGTGTCGGCGCCCATGATATAATGCATCCGTTCCCGATAGTTTTTTCAGCCGCACAGGAAAGGAGCCCCGAATGAGAACGATAACCCTCGGAAAAACAGGAATAACAGTCCCGCAGAACGGCTTTGGGGCTCTGCCCGTACAGAGAGTGAGCAAGGAAGAGGCTGTAAAGCTCCTTCGCATGGCCTATGACGGAGGGATGAGATTTTTTGACACGGCCAGGGCGTACTCCGACAGCGAGGAAAAACTGGGAGAAGCCTTCGACGGGATGAGGGACAAGGTCTTTATCTCCTCAAAGAGCATGGCAAGAGACTCGGAAAAGCTGAGGGCGGAGCTGGACACCACCTTAAAGACTCTCAGAACGGACCATCTGGACATCTACCAGCTCCACTGCGTGGAACGGTGCTATGCTCCGGGAGACGGAACGGGACTGTACGAGGTTCTGGAGGAGGCAAAGGCTCAGGGGAAGATCCTGCATATAGGGATCACCACCCACAGGATCGGTGTCGCCGAGGAGATAGTGAAAAGCGGTCTGTACGAGACGATCCAGTACCCTTTCTCCTACCTTGCATCGGAAAGGGAGATCGATCTGGCAAGATCCTGCCCGGAGGCCGACATGGGATTCATAGCCATGAAAGGACTGTCGGGAGGACTTCTCACGAACACAAAGGCCTGCATGGCCTTCATGGCCCGGTTCGACAACGTGCTTCCCATCTGGGGAGTACAGAGGGAGGGAGAGCTTAAGGAATGGCTGGCATTCTTCGAAAACGAGCCGGTCATGGATGATGAGATAAGGGACTTTATAAAGAAAGACAAGGAAGCCCTGTCCGGAGATTTCTGCAGAGGCTGCGGTTATTGCGCCCCCTGCACCGCAGGCATCATAATAAACCAGTGCGCCAGGATGTCCCTCATGGTGAGACGCGCCCCTTCAAAGGCCTGGCTGAACGAATACTGGCAGGGAGAGATGAAAAAGATCGAGGACTGCGTGGAGTGCGGAGCATGCATGACCCGCTGCCCTTACGGACTTCAGATCCCCGAGCTCCTGAAAAAGAACTGGGCGGATTATCAGAGCATCCTGCGGGGAGAGACGAAGGTCTGAACCGCCTTCATTCATCATCTTCACTGTCCTTGCGGATGACGTTTTCCTCCTCGATCTCTTCGGCGTCGTTTTCTTTATCTGGCTTTTCCTCCTGCCATTTCAGCATAGCAAAAAACCACGCTGCGCTCCATATGAGGATGGCCAATGAGCACGCCCTCACAAAGGGCTGCATGAAAACGTAGCACCGCATCCCCTTTGGCAGGCACATGGTCACTATTATACCGGGGGTAAGGTAGGAAGCGCTGGCGAGCAGGATGTCGATTCCCGCGACAGGAAGGGCCACGACCTTCCGGTCCACGAACTGCGGCACCACTGACAGGATCATTATGGCGATCCCCAGGAAAAAAACAAGAGTCTGTGCGGCATGGCACTCCATAAACAGCCCCTCACCCACGGCGGGACAAGGCCTGAAAAAGGTCTTCACTCCCACGCACAGGAGAAGGGCAAGGATCATATTTACGTTACTGTAAAGCTCCCGTTTCAAGGGTCGAAGCGCAGGATCTCGAAGCTCTCCGAAATGCATGCCCGGGCCTCCTGCAGATCCTTAAACTCTCCCTCTTCTATCATCTGCGCCATGAGATTTCCAAGGGCCGTGCCCTCGGTAGGCCCCGCGTAAACCGTAAGCCCCGTTGCATCCGCGGTCATTTGATCGAGATAATGATCCTGGGAGCCGCCTCCCACGATGTTCACCGCATTGAAGGTCTTCCCCGTGAGACGCGACAGTTCCTTCACCGTGTCCGCATATATCTTTGCCAGGGAATTGTAGATGCAGCGCATTATCTCCCCCGTGGTTTCAGGAACCTGCTGCCCCGTCTCCCTGCACTTCGCTCTCACGGCTTCCCTCATGGACTTCGGCGCCATGAAGGAGGGATCGTTTGCGTCTACCGTGCTCTCCAGATCCCCCGCTTCCTTTGCTGCTTCGATCAGCTCGGGAAATGAGGGCCGCTTCCCCGTTTCCTCGCCTATCTCGCGCCTTATGGACTGTATCATCCAGAGGCCCATGATGTTTTTGAGATATGTGATGCTCCTGTCGTATCCGCCCTCGTTTGTAAAGCTCTGATCGGAGGTTACAGGGGTTTTATTTTCAACGCCCATGAGACTCCAGGTGCCCGAGGAAAGGAAAACCGAAGAGTCGTCCTTTGCGGGCACCGCCATGTATGCGCTGCCGGTATCGTGAGTGGGAGGCAGTATCACCCTGAGGTCAAAGCCTACCCTCTCTTGTATCTCCGGGCGAAAGCCTCCCAGGACCGTCCCCGGAAATGAGATCCTGCCGAAGATCCTGCGGGGCAGCCCGAAGGCCTCTATCATTTCCTCATCCCAGTCCCGGGTCTCTGCGTTCACAAGCCCGGAGGTGGTGCATTCCGTGTACTCATTTGACTTTATCCCCGTGAGGACGTAATTCAGATAATCCGGAATGAACAGTATCCTGTCCGCCCTTTCCATTTCCTCCGGATGCTCCTTTTTAAGAGCATAGAGCTGGTAACAGGTGTTGAAGGGCTCATACTGTATGCCCGTCCTCTCATAATGCCGGTCGAAGGGAACCCTCCCGGAGGCTTCCAGCTCGTCCCTGACCCCCTCCGTCCTGCTGTCCCGGTAAGCCACGGTATCGCCTATGATATTGCCGTCCCTGTCCAGCACCACGTAATCCACGCCCCAGGTGTCTATGCCCATGGTGGAAGGCGTAAAGCCCTTGTCGTGAGCGGCCTTTATCCCCGCTATGACATTTTCGGAAAGCGCCTCTATGTCCCAGGTGAGATGACCGTTCTTTTCCACCATGCCGTTCTCAAACCTGTAGACTTCCGTGAGGACGATCTTTCCGTCCTTAAGCTCCCCGATGATATGCCTTCCGCTGGATGCGCCGATATCGACTGCCAAATGACATTTTCCCATTTTCTTCTCCTTATCAAACTGACTCCCGTTCAGGCAAAGCCTTACAGTATCTCCATGAACCGCTCCCGTATCCGTGAAAAGCTCTCATCCCGGAAGCCGAAATCCTTTTCCTTGTAATTCCAGAGGGCGTGACCGATGCCGTACTTTTTGAAGACCGCATGGATATCCCGCATCCAGTTAAGGCGGCTCTCGGGATCAGCCAGATCGATGGCTCCGTATTCCCCGCAGTAGAGAGGCACATTGTCCTTCTCAGCCTTTTCAAGAGCAGGCGCAAATATATCCTCAAAGAAGCCTTCCCCGATCTCCCGTATACCCTTCTGATACACTGCGCCCCCGAGATCCACAGGCAGTCTGTCCCCTTCCGCACGGTATTCCGCAAGGGTCTTCGGGTAGGAGATCCGGTAGTCCAGAGGCATGCCCTTCATCCAGTATGCGCCCTGATGAGTGAAGATCATGGGCTCATAGCAGTGGAAATTGTAGACCGTGTGATCGTCCGCAGGGAAGTCCAGAAGGGGGACGGATGTTACGCTGTTGTACCGCACTCCGCCGATTATGATGTAACTGTCGGGAACTATGCCCCTCATCATCCGGATGAACCTTGCGGCTATTCCGTTCCAGGCGTCCGTCACTTCCGCCGGCACGACCTCGTTCAGGGGTTCAAAGGCCACCTGATCAGGATAATCCCTGAATCTGAGGGCGATCTTCTCCCAGAGCTTCAAAAACCTCTCCTGAAGAGCCTCGTCGTAAAAGAACTTCGTCCTGTCCATATCCTTGAGGGGATCGAAAGAATAACCGTAACACTCGTGCAGATCTATCAGCATCCTGAGGCCGTATCCGCTGCACCACTCCCGGCAGGCCTGAAGGAATTCATAGCCCCCGGCTTTTTCATTTCCCTCCTCGTCCTCAAGGACATTGTAATCCACAGGCACCCGCACGTGATCGAAGCCGAGCCCCGCGATAAGCTCTATATCCTCTTTGGTGATAAAGCTCCTGAAATGATCCATGTCATAGGAAGAAAACTGAGAGATCCATCCCCCCAGATTCACTCCCTTTTGAAACCCCTCAAATCTTCTCATTTGATGTTCTCCCACAGATGACAGCGGAATGACTGCCTGAAGGCGTCATCCCACCCCTCTCGTAAGCCGCCGTAACCCGCGGGCTACAGCCCCAAAAGCCCTAACATTTCCATTATACACAAACGGAGACAGGCACACAAGGCAGGCCTGACAGACGTACGGTCCGGCTTTACGCCGTTATTATCCTTTCTCGATGCTGGTCAGACTTACCTTCCCGATCTTTCTGAACGCGATGGAATTTATCATCAGTGAAAACAGAGCGCAAAGACCCGCTGCCACCTCCCAGGCGTATTCGAAGGGAGTCCGCACGAACATGATCTGCTGGACCTCGACCTTTACGACCATGAACCGGGCGAAAGGAACGCCCAACGCCACTCCCAGGATAATGCCTGCCCCTGTGGTAATGACGGTCTCCAGGATCAGATAGCTCAGCACCTGCGGCATCGAGAACCCGTTGACCCGCATCACAAGTATGTCGTTCATCCTCCTGCTGACCTGGATATTGCTGAGGTTCAGCTGTACCATGAAAGCCAGTATTATGACCATAAAGATGATGATCGCCACTACAAGGTTGAACATGAGCAGGACCATTTCATATGAGTCTATCTCCTCACTTGCGGGATCTATGCTCCTGACTCCGGGCAGAAGCATCAGTTCTTCACAGACTCTTTCCTCATCAGCCCCTGACAGCTGCACCAGGAAACAGTTCTTCCCGGCTTTTTCTCCGAAGGCTTTCTCGTATTCGCTTGCGGAAATGAAAACGTCCTTTCCGATGTGATTCATGAACACGCCCGTCACGCGGAGCTGCTCTTTCTTTAACGCCGAATTGAGGATCGTAATGTCCCCGCCGGGGGTAAAACCGTCTTTTTCCCGCATCTCCTCAGTTATCAGCACCCCGGACTCCGGGACAGGGAGGGGATTCCCATCCTTGTCTTTCAGACTGAAGAAGGAAGAGAAACCGCCCGCCGATGAAGATGCGGAAAGGTCATCCTCCGGGTCCGTGGCGTACAGACGGACGCCTGTCTCATAGAACGGGTTCTCTTTGCTCGCTATGCAGTTCTCCTCGTGGACAGACACAAAGGGGGTGTTCAGCTCGCTCAGTTTCTTTTCTATCTGGTCATTTGTATCCTCTCCCGCATCAGCGTGGACCAGCAGGTCATATTGCCATATCTCATGGAGCTGCGAGTCCAGAGCTTTTGATAGCCCCTGCCGCATCGTGATGCCGGTTCCGATCATCATAACACTTTCAAGCACGATTATTATTGACACCAAAACCCTCAGCAGATCGTCGCCTATATTCCTGAGGATCAGATTGAGATAGATGCCGCTCCTGTTGGGTCTGTATTTTCCCGGACTCCTCCCGGTCTGTCCCTGACCCACAGCGGACTTCTCCCGGGTCATGCTCGCGTTCTTCCTGCGTTTTTTCGCCTTCTTCCGGGTGTCGCTCCCGTTCATCAGTTCGACCGCGGAGCACCGGATCATGTGATTGCAGGAATGATACACGGCAAACGAGGAGACAAGAGTCGTAGCAAGTAACATACCCAGGGTAAATAGCGGATCGACGCATACGGGCATTTCCCCGAACAGGAATTTTCCCCTGAGAGAGCCGGTGATGACTACTTCCATGCCGATGGCCCCCACTATCCCCAGAAGCTCTCCCACCACAGTGGCAGAGATCCCGAAGACGAGGTATTTCGCCCGCACCTGACCGTCGTTCATTCCCAGCGCTTTAAGAGTACCTATCTGAACTCTCTGCTCTTCGACTATGACAGTGATGGTGGAGAAACAGACCATCAGGGCGATCAGGGCAAAGAGGGGAGTAAACCAGAAACTTATGGACGAGAGCACCTGATATGAAGAGCTCAGCCCCAGAAACGAAGCGCTGACACTCCTCCCCATGACCTCCCAGTGCGGCTTCGGAACGGATTCATCAAACTCCTGTCTGTCCTCCGGTGAAAGCTCCTCGCGGAGAAGTCTTATCCGGTCATCTTCGGCCTCAACAAGGTCAGGACATAGTTTCACGAGTCTCTCCTCGACGGGCTCCACCATGCTGTAATATGAATCCGAGAGCTGATCGACCTCCGAAGAGACCCCTGCATCCACCAGCGCATCCGTAAAAGCATTTCCCAGAACTTTCCTGTCAAAGGAATGGTGCGGGAGAAGGGCGTAATAATCCAGATCCTTTGTAACATATTCCGGACTGGCCACAAAGCCCGTCACAGTGTACTCTTCGGTGACGAGAATATCCTTCTGATCGTAGATCAGAGTCTTTATTCTCACCTTGTCACCTTCCATGATGTACAACTGCTCTGCCAGCTCCCGGCAGATGAGGCATTCATTTTTAAAATAAGGCGGTCTTCCCGAAACTATCTCGGGGATATTGATCCGTTCGGTAGGAGAGAGAAGCTTGAGATTCTGGGAATGTCCTTCGAAGGACAGGCTCCCATCCAGATAAATTATGCCTTCCGCATCATTCACTCCTTCAACGGTACAAATAAGTTCCAGGTCGTCGAAGCTCACGCCGGTGGAGGAGACCAGATCAAAGTCACGGTAATTCTGTTTTTCCAGGTAATCCACGGCATCGTCCCTGAGCGCGGATCCGGCGTAAAGGATACCCAGGATGCCTGTTGTGCCAAGCATCATTATGGCGACAATGGACAGCCATGACACAAACCTGTTCCGGATGGTGTATATGGCATCCTTGAACTGTATGGATTTCAATGGGCCGCTCCTGTCCCGGTCTTTATTATCGACACTGCTTTTCTGTCCCTCATTCTCACGTCTCTTCTTCCGGTCACCATGACAGCTCCGAAGCTTTCACCGGAGAACTGTTTATGCGTATGCTGGAGATCCTGCCGCCCCTGACCTTTATCACCCTGTCTGCCATTTTTGCGATCTCCGCATTATGGGTGACCATCACGACGGTTTTGTTCTGACGCCTGACGATGTCCTCAAAAAGCTCCAGCACCTCGAGTCCCGTCTGAAAATCCAGAGCAGCCGTGGGCTCGTCCGCAAGGATCAGCAGAGGATTCTTTACAAGCGCTCTCGCTATGGAGACGCGCTGCTGCTGGCCTCCCGAAAGCTGTGAGGGCCGGTTGTTCCTGCGTTCCGTAAGGCCCACCATTTCTATGGCTTTCTCGGAGGAGATGGGTTCCTTGCTGTTCTCCGCAATGAGTTCCACATTGTCGATAGCGGTCAGGTTCGGCATGAGGTTGTAGGTCTGAAACACAAACCCTATGTAATCCCTGCGGTATTCGGTGAGCTCCTTCTCTCCGGGATGCGAGAAATCCTTTCCGTCCACGATCATCGTCCCCTCCGTAAGAGAGTCCATCCCTCCGAGGATATTGAGCATGGTGGTCTTTCCGCAGCCGCTCTCACCGAGTATCACCAGAAGTTCCTGCTCGTAGACACAGAGATCAACTCCCTTGAGTACCCGGATCACCTCGTCGCCGGAGTAAAACTCCTTTATGACTCCCTTCATCTCGATAAGGGGTTTCTTTTGTTTCCTGTAACGGATCACATATCCCTTGTCTTCGAGGTCGAGGGCCATGAGCGTCGCCATGTTCACGCCGAGGGCCCTGTCGTCATCGGAAAAAGGGCCATCCGCCCTGTTGATCAGCTGCATGCAGCCAAAGCATCCCGTCCTGGTGACGAGAGGCACGATAAGGGTGTTCAGGATCCTCACTCCGGCCTCCTGATCCTCCGAAGATGAAAAGGAGGGATCCGTGCCTGCATCGTCTATCTGCACGGGCTCTCTGCTCCCAAAGGCGCGTCCGAGTATCCCCTTTGAAGGATCGACGCTTATCCCCGTAAGGTCTCTTTCACCCGCGCAGGCAACGCTGTGGAGCCTTCCGTCCTCCTGACTTATAAGCCACACCAGGCCGTTTTCCGCCCCTGCATGCTTTGTCAGTATATCGAGGCAGACCGAGAGGCCCTTCTCCATCTGCACCTCATCCTGCAGCGCCTCGGTCACATCCCATATGGCCTGTATGTATGATGACTGTTTTTTGCCCATGCCGACCTCCGTTGCAGCACAGTTTACGTTACCGGATCTATCCCCCCCACTGCATTTCCGGGTGCCCTGAGATCTTTCCGTTGCCGCTCAGTTTACGTTGACAGATCTATGCCTGCTTCTTCTCTCGCCTTGTCTCTGACCGAATTCACTCCGATGAAGAACTGCCTCATCATGGCCACCATGAGATACCTTCCTTTGGGCGAGAGGGTGATCTCGTCGTCATCATCGCGATCAAAAGCCCCTGCCGCCTTCAGGAACAGATATTCCGCGGGAAGCCCGGCCAAAACGCTGCAGCCGAAATCCCTCTTCCATCTCCGCTTGTCGAGTCTCATGCCGAACAGCTGCATCATAAAGCGGTACCGCATATGATCCCGCTTCCGGAACTTCACAAAGCCGGAGACGCTTGTCCGTCCCTGGCTGATCTTTTCCGCATATTGCTCGAGACTGAAGGTGTTTACCAGATAGTTCCCGTTCAGGAATGACATCCCTCCGGAACCTGCGGCCGCGTACTCCTCGTAATCCACAACATATTCGTCGATCATGCTGTTGTCGCTGCGGTTGAAGGTCCAGGCGGAACCGAAACCGAACTCCGGCTGATCGCCCTCCGTCAACTCCCTGCAGATGATATCATACAGCCCTTTCTCCCTTTCGTGATCGACGGAGCCGAGGGCCTTCACCAAAGACCTCTCCACGGCGGGAGAGACCATCAGCGGATAAAACGTCACCTGGGAACAGCCCGAAGTCCTGACCATGTTCAGATCCCTGAGGAGCATGTCTTCAGTCTGTGTCGGATAATTAAAGATCATATCCGCGTTCAGGGTCTTAAATATTCCTTCTTTACTGCAGGCCTGAAGCCTTTCATGGATCTCCTCCCCGCAGCCGTACTTTTCATACCGGCACATACGCCGGAGCAGTCCGTCATCAAAAGACTGAACCCCAACGCTCATGCGGTCCACAAGCCCTTTCAGAGGCGAGAGATATTCAGGCTTCAGATGGTTGGGATTGGTCTCGGCGGACACCTCCCGGATCGAAAACAGGCTTTTGGAAAGCTGTATGGTCTCCGCCAGTTCATCGGGCAGGATGGTGGGGGTTCCGCCGCCTATGTACATGCTTTCAAAATCATAGCCGGAATCCCCGAGCATTCCTATCTCCTTCCGGAGGGATCCGAAATACTCTCTCGCCTTCTTTTCCTCAAAGGGAAAGCGGTTGAAGCTGCAGTACGGACACAGGCTTTCACAGAAAGGGATATGGACATAAAGCATGTATTTCCTGCTCTTGTCCGGTGCCGGCAGATGCTTTTCCTGCCAGGGTCTCATATTAAGATAATGGCCGTTCATCATGCGGACAGCCTTTGACAGGAAGCGCTCAGATATCATATTGTTTTCTCCCGAAAGTGACCTTCATTTGTCTTCACAATTCTCCATTCCGCTGCTGCAGGCCGCCTTTCCTATTTCTTCAGGAGAAAACTCACTACGGAACGAAGTTCCCCGATCCGCGGATCCTCAGGCAGGGGATCCAACAGTTCGTTTGCCTGGTCTCCCAGCTTTTTCATTACAGAGAGCGTATAGTCTATTCCTCCGGCCTCTCTGACGATGCGCCTGGTTTCCGCAAGGTCTTCCGGCGTGAACGCGGACTCTCCCGAGGTTGCGCCATGGAAAGGGACCGCCTCCTTGCGGATCCGGCTCTCTGCATCTTCGCTCCCGCCGGCTTCCGGGATCTTGTCCTTCCCGGACGGAACACTGAGACCCTCGTTCCCCCTGCTTACGCCGGCAGATCCCCGGATCATTATCTTCCCCGCTATGTCGCGGAGCTGTTCCCCGTAGCCGGGTCTGGAAAACGTATATACTGCGGGCAGTGTGTAAACGCCTTCCGCAAAGTCTTCATTTACGGGCTTCCCGAGTTCCGCCTCCTCCATGGTCCAGTCCAAAAGGTCGTCTCTCAGCTGGAACATGGTTCCGATCTTCAGGCCGAATTCCTCAAGAGCCTTCCTCTCCCCGGGTTCTCTTCCGGTAATCCTGCAGCCCATACGGCATGCAATCTGAAAGACGTACGCCGTCTTTCCCCGGATAGCCGAAAAATACATTTCTTCGGTTATTTCCGTATTCCCGCGGTTCTCGTGCTGCAGCATCTCCCCGTCGCAGGTGACCTGGACCGCATCCATCAGGTCCGTAACGGAGTCGCCGAAGCCCTTGCCGGAAAGCCAGTTCAGAGCAGAGATCAGCTGGTACACGCCGCTGCAGAGGGCGATGGGTTTGCCATACTTTTTCTGAACGGAGAGCTTCCCTCTCCTCAAAGGCGAATCGTCGATCATATCGTCCAGTATGAGGGAAGAATTGTGAATCAGTTCCATTGCCGCCGCCGTGGAAAACAATTCGTCACGATGCGCTCCTGAACGGTCACCGGCCACAGCCAGCATGAGCTGTGTGCGGAGCATCTTTCCCGGAGACGCGGCCACGTCTCTCAAAAGCTTTTTCATTCCCCCGTGAGCCGGAACGCTCGCCACGGAATTCATCATGAGGTCGCGGATCTCGGACAGATCCCGCTCCCGTTTTTTCAACTGTTCATCCGTCAATTTTTCTTCCTCCCGATAAGTTGAAAGATACACTATTTTTGCGAGCCGTTCAAGGATTCAGGGGGCCGGTCATGTCACGCCCGTTTCACGCCCAGCACATATGAGCACGCTCCGAAGAGGAATTTCCGCTCGCTCCGAACCGAAAAACCTGCCGCCCTCATCAGCTCTTTAAGGCCGCCGACGCTCACGAACCGCTTCGTGCTCTCGGTAAGCCACCGGTATTCCTTTCTCTTCACGAACCCTCCTCCGACAAGCGGCATGATCACGGAAAAATAAAAACCGTAAAACGGCCGGATCAAGGGACTCTCCGGAACAAATGAATCGATCACCAGAAGGCGCCCGCCGGGCTTTAAGACCCGGGCCGCTTCCCTGAGCGCGAGGGAATAGTCCGCCGTATTCCGAAGCGCAAATGAAATGCTCACCCCGCTGAAACTCCCATCCATAAAGGGCAGGTCAAGAGCATTCCCTTTTTTGAGCCTGACGCCGGGGATGTGGCCGCACCTTTTCTTCGCAACCTTCAGCATATTGGGAGAAAAATCCACACCCGTAAGCTTCAGGTCGGGCCGCTGTCCGTTCATGAGCCTGAGCATGTCCCCGGTTCCGCAGCCCACGTCCAGGACCTGCGCCCCTTTCGGCAGACCGCTGCACATCCGGCGTATCGCCGTCTTTTTCCAATACAAATGAAAGCCAAGGCTTATCCGCCCGTTTGCGGAATCGTAACTGCCGGCTATGTTCTGAAACACATCGAAAACGTATTTTTCCTTACGGTTTTTGTCGCTCACCGCTTCACCCCACCAGCATGGCCGTGATGTATGCAAGGCCGGAGATGATGACCAGGTTCCCTATGCCGGCCATGACCATGCCCCGCTTTTCCGCGCCGAGCTGGATGCCGAACTGTCTGAAAAAGTGATTCAGGAATACCAGAGACTCAAGAAAATAAATAAGGACCGAAATCCAAAGTCCCCCGGAAATAAACACGGGAACCGGGGAAAGAAGCCACACCACGAGCATGACCCGGTACAGCCGGTCCGTGCGTTGTCTCCCCAGCAGGCAGGGAAGGGTCTTTCGTCCCGCGGGGATATCCCTTTCAATATCGCAGCCGTTATTTGACATCATTATCATACCGATGCCGATGATGACAGGCAGGGCCTGCACAAGCACAAACGGGTTCAATTCACCTGTCTGCATATAGACCCCGGCCAGAGGGATCAGTCCGCCCATCACAAAACCGGAAACTATCTCCCCCACCGGCAGATAGGAGATCGGCGTCTTCAAGCCGGAATAGGCGAGGATCACAAGCGCCCCCACAAGCCCTATCACCAGCGGGATCACTCCGCACCTGTACACCACATAGGTTCCTATCAGGAACGCGGTAAATAAAAACGAAAGGCCCAGTCTCTTTGCGGTCTTCGGAGCCATCCCGTAGACTATCACCGCATCCGTGGGGTCCGGAGAATTATC
>JAEEGL012013619.1_pt1 | contig 12298 bp, 9 predicted proteins | sample 9134231 | NCBI WGS metagenome assembly JAEEGL01 (sample SAMN16246548, study PRJNA631951) | gut metagenome | biome: gut microbiome; feature: rumen; material: fiber-attached | host: Bos | place: Iran: Karaj | collected 2018-10 | reverse complement strand
CCCCCGCCGTGGCGGCCGGCTGAAGACTGGCTGTCAGAAATGTCCTTCAGAACAACCTAACCATAATGAAAGCAAGGAGCTAGACAATGTCCGCAGGAAGCATTTTCAGCAACATCCGCAACATCTTCAAGACCACGGCCGAGATCGAGGCCGAGAGGCGCCGCCAGAAGCGCAACCTCGAGCGCGGTATCGAGAAGTCCATAGACGCGCTCGGCGACGGGCAGCGCCAGGCCGCGAAGGAGCAGGAGAAGTTCTACCAGCAGGGCAAGCAGAAGCTGTCCGTCGGCCGCGACGCCGAGGCGCGCCAGTACTTCCAGTTCTCCCGCATCCAGGCGCGGCACGCCGAGAACTACACGCGCCAGAAGCTCATGTGGACGAACGCCCTCACGCAGATCAGGGTGGCTACGTCCATGCAGTCCGCCGCCGCCTGCTTCAAGGAGCTGGCCGCGCAGTGCGGCCTCAGCATCGACGTGTTCGAGAACGGCCTCGACTCGATGGAGGACATCGAGAGCACCATCGGCGAGATGAACAAGGCGATGACGAAGAAGTGGGAGAAGGACAGCCTCAAGGCCGGGGAGGCGGCGGACGCCGAGGGCGACGCCTCCATTGACGAAATGATGGAGCTGGCCCGCGGCGAGGTGGCCGCCGAGACCGGCGCCGCCACGCCGGGATCCGAGGCTGCGACGCCTGGACCTTCTGCCGTGTGAGGGAAGCCATGGGCGATTTCTACATAGACCGCGTGAATTCCCTGGACGCCCAGATCAAGAAGGCCCTGGCGTCCGGCAGCTATCCCCAGGCCGCCGCGTTCAGCCGCGAGGCCGCGCGCGCAGTCGAGGCGATAGCGGTGCGCACAGCGGGGTCCATCCACGACTCGTGGAAGGCGAAGGCGGCGCGGTACAACGCCGACGCCGAGCGCTTCGAGAGCGCTGTCGCCGCGCCGCAGTCGGCGCGGGGCGGCGCGCAGAAGCCCGCCGCAGAGCAGGGAAGGGCGGAGCCGAAGAAGAGCCTCGCCGAGCTGATGTGCGAGCTCAACGAACTGGTGGGGCTCAAGCCCGTCAAGGCGGAGATATCGAAGCTTGCGGACTACCTGAAGATCCAGGCGGCCCGGGCGCGGGAGGGGCTGAAGTCAAGCGGGCAGTCGCTGCACTGCGTGTTCACCGGCAATCCCGGCACCGGCAAGACTACGGTCGCCCGCCTCGTGGCCGGCATCTACCGCGAGCTCGGCGTCCTCAAGAAGGGACACCTCGTGGAGACCGACCGGGCGGGCCTCGTCGGCCAGTACGTCGGCCACACCGCGCCGAAGGTTGACGCCAAGGTTGACGAGGCTCTGGACGGAGTGCTCTTCATCGACGAGGCATACACTCTTTCCACCGGCGGCGGGAACGACTTCGGCCAGGAGGCCATAAACCAGCTCCTGAAGAGGATGGAGGACAACCGCGACCGCCTTGCGGTGATCGTGGCCGGATACACGGGCGAGATGAAGGAGTTCCTCGAGTCGAACCCAGGCCTCAGCTCGCGCTTCAACCGCTTCATCGACTTCCCGGACTACTCGGCCGAGGAGCTTACGAAAATATTCGAGGGCCGCATGAAGAAGGGCGAGTACGTGTGCTCGCCGGAGACGCGGGCCGAGATCGAGAGGCGGATGGCGGCCGCGCGCGCCGGCGCCGACAAGCACTTCGGCAACGGGCGCTTCGTGAGAAACGCCCTCGAGAAGACGCTCGAGCGGCAGGCCGTGCGCCTTGCGGCGTCCGGCCGGGCCGACCGCGCCTCCCTTCAGGAGATAATCACGGAAGATCTTGCGTTCTGACGCGAAACAAAAGAAGAAAGGAAGTGGAAGATGAGACTACTAGGAGGATTGTTCGGCGGATTCTCGTTCGGAGCGGGATTCGAGCTGATGCGCCGCGTGATAGTGCCGGTGATACTGGTGCTGATCGTCATGGGGCTTTGGTGGTGGCTTGGCCCTGAAAAGCCCACGTGCGACTCGGCCCGCCAGCAGGCGGCACGCGCCGCCGTAGAGCAGGCGACCGCGCGGATACGCGCCGAGCAGGGCGACGCCAAGCGCGCGGCGGTGCTGCATCTCGCGAACGACCCGTCTGACTTCGTTACGCTGACGCTGCGCAGCCGCCTGATGGAGAGCGGGGCCCTCGACCTCGACGGCACGCCGCCGCTCGAGAAGATCCGCAGCCTGTTCAACTTCCGCAACCCCGGATCCTTCGACGTCGAGAAGGCCCGGAAGTACGGCAAGGACAAGGGGCTTGACGCCGTCATCATCGGCAACCTCGACCAGCTTGAGACGACCAGCAAGGGCGCCGTCCTCAGGGGACAGCTGAAGTTCGTGCGCATTGCCACGGGCGACGTGGTGGAGATTCCGCTCGCCGTCGGAGGCGAGGCCGCGCAGGACAAGGCCGCCGCGACTCCGCCGCCGCCCGTCGAGGCCGGCCTGTCGCTGACCACGCGCGTCTGCCTGCTCGTGCTGTGCGTGGTGATCCTGCCCGTGGTCACGTTCCCGTTCCTCAAGATGGCCATGCGCAGGGACTCCAACGTCGCCGCCGCGACGGCGCTCATCTCCCTCGTTGTGATCGACGGGATCGTGATACGCGCCTTCCTCGGCTCGAGCGACACCTTCTTCGGGCTTGCCGTGTTCCTCGTCGCGCTCGCGGCGTCGTTCGGATACGACATGTTCATGCTCTCGTACGCGCAGCTGTGCCGCCCGCCGTCGCCGGGCGATTGAGGAGTGAAGCCATGACACAGGACGAGTTCTTCGGCGCGATACAGAACAACCTCGAGAAGCTGGCCGCCTGGCGCGAGGAGCTGCCGGCGTACAACGTGAGGTCGCCGGGATGCGTGTCGCAGATGCGCATCCTCACCCAGGGCGACGCGTCCGCCCCGCCGGACGTGCGCTGCTTCGACCTGCTTTCGGAGGGCGGCCTCTGCGGCGGCTCGCCACGCAGGTTCAGGGTGTTCGCCTGCTACGCCGCCGAGGCGACGCAGGACGGATACCGCAACGCCAAGTTCAAGGTGCGCAAGTGGTACCAGGAGAGCGGACGCGCGGACAGCTCCGAGCAGCCTTACGCCGGCGCCCTCGTGGTTGGCGCGGCGTCTCCGTGGCCGGCCGGCATGAAGCCCGACGCGAACGACATGCCGCTTGCGCAGATGGCGTTCCGAATCCTCGCGGCGCCGCATCCGACCCCAGGGCGCGGCATGGTGATCAGCCGCGACGGCGACTGCGCGTCGTGCGTGCAGGTGTTCCGCGCGCTCGTGCCCGAGACGTTCGACATGGTCGAGCGGCGGGTGAGGGACTGCGTGAAGAGGTCCCTCCTGCCCGATGGCGGGTGCGTCGGCGGAGGGTTCCTCACGGTGCGGCGGATCATGGACGACCTTCCGATGATTCCCGCCGACGTCGTCGTCGAGGTGTTCCGACGGCTGCAGGCCGAGGGTACGCACCGCATCGGCAGCCGCAGCGACGGCGACCTGTCAGACGAGGACCGCGTGTACGTCGAGAACAGGCCGCCGTCATGGCTGAGGAAGATGTGGACGCGGCTGTTCCTTCGCCGCCACATATAACCGCTTCATCTAACGGAGGTGCAGAATGGGCTTGTTCAGCAGAATCTTCGGCGGCGGCGGAATGCCGGTCGCAGACGACACGCTCGTAAAGCGGATGTCCGCCGAAAAGCGTGACTTCGACGGCATCGGAATCGACGACGAGGGTCATCCCAAGGACGTGTACGTTTGCGGCGACATCGCCGTCACGCAGATGGGCAGAACCCGCGTGACGCGTCTCACGCCGTGCCGCGACACGGTTGACGCGGCCTGCGTGAGGCTGAAGAAGAGGCAGACCGACCTGTTCTACGTCTCCCCTGCCGAGTTCACGGTCGCATTCAGCTGGAAGAACGGCGGACGCGTCAAGGCGACCGCCACATTCGACAGGTCAACGGCGAGCACTCTGGCCGACTGGCTTATGGAGAAGGTGAAGAAGGTCGGCGAGAACATCTCGGCGGACGCGCTCGGAAAGCTGCTCGACGGCGAGTTCTCGTCCGAGGAGCCGCCGCAATGGCTTCGCATCTCCAAAATGGAGGAAGTGGCGGAGGAGCAGCAGCCCGTCATGCCGACCACTGCCGATCTGAAGCCTGGCGACATGGTGTTCGACTGCTACAGTATCGAGCGCGAGCTTGGCGGCGGCGGACAGGGGCGCGTGTTCCTCGCCACCGACACCAAGACTGTCGTCGAGTCGCGCCGTCAGATCGTGCTCAAGGTCCTGCATTGCGGGAACGGCGGCGGCAAGGAGGCCCTTGCCGAGCTGATAAAGGAGGCGAACACGCTTTCGGAGCTCCACCACGACGCCATCGCGGCGTGCTACTCGTGCCAGCTGCTGGGCGACGAGCCTATTCTCGCCATGGAGTACATCGAGGGAGTCTCGCTCGCCGACTATCTCGCCCGCAGCAAAGGCGGCAAGATCGACGAGGCGACGACGCAGGAGCTTCTGCGCCCCATCGCGGAGGCTCTGGACTACGCCCACAAGAAGAACATCTTCCACCGCGACGTCAAGCCGCACAACATAGTCGTGCGCAAGGTGCCGAAGCTCGGGCTCAAGACGTGCCTGCTGGACTTCGGCATAGCCGGCACGGCGCAGACCACCGCCATCGGCACGTCCGGGCAGGGCGCGGTCGGAACGATCCAGTACATGTCGCCGGGGCAGAAGCTCGGAAAGCCGGCGTCGGCCGACATGGACGTGTATTCCCTGGCCGTCACGGCATACGAGTGCATCATGGGCGAGCTGCCGTATCCGGACGGCTGGTTCCCCAACGTCAATGTCAAGCCGATCGCGTCCAATACACCCTTCGCGCGAGCGGTGATGCGCGGGCTCGAAATGATGCCGGACCGCCGCCCCGCGACGTGCTGCGCCCTTGTCGATCCGCCCGAAGCGGAGACGGACGAGCGGCCCGGGACGATTTCTTTTGACGTGTCGGTGGGGCAGAAGCCCGATGCCGCCAAAAGAAACGCGGGCCCCATCCTGCCCGACGACCTCGCCGAGCTGGGCCATTCCTTCACGGTGTACCGCATGATGCTCGCCCAGAGCGCCGCCAAGTGCGAAAGGGACGACCAGCAGCGCGCGAGCTGGCTGCGCGACCGCCAGGCCAGGCTGCGCGATCTCACGGCGGGCAATGTGAACGTCGCCGCACTTGAGGCGTTCTTCCTAGAGGTGGCGGAGCATCTGCGCAGCGCCAGGATATCGGCGGACGACTTCTTCGTGCAGCACGACCGCCTCGAGGAGCTTCGGTTCGGACTTCCGAAGAAGGGCGGCAGGGTGCTGCGCGCGCTTGCGGCCAGCATTGAATGACATCTGAAAGGAACGTATCGCGATGAAGATGAATCTTGCGGTTTACACCGCGCAGGAGGGCTATTCCTGGCAGCCGGGAACGGCGTTCACGGTGGAGGAGCTCGCCCAGTTCAAGAAGTGCATAGGGCGTTTCCCGTCCCCCGACGCCTCTGATTTCCCCTACGGTGGCGTGTTACTTTGTGGCGGCCGCGTGGTGTTCTACCGCTACCATGTGGCGAAGAAGATCGACTTCCGTGGCCGCGACGCGCTGTACTGCGTATTGGGCGCGGTCTCCAGCGCCGAGGCCGCGAAGATCGATCCGGCGACGCTGTTCGCAAGCCCCGAGTTCGCGGGGCCGATGAAGCCGTTCCCGACGTCTGTCGAAGTCGCCGAATCCGCTTCCTCCCCGGATTGGCTCAGGGATCTCGACGGCATGACGCTTGACGTCCGCATCACCGGCGCGGCGGAGAGCCCGCGCTACGCCGTCGTGAAGAATCCAGTGCCGTCTGCTCCGCCCACGCCGCCCAAGAAGCCGGAAGCGCCCGCTGCCCCGGCCGAGGCGGAGGCGCAGAAGACGTCCGTCGAGAAACCATCGGTCGAAAAGCCCACGGCCCCTGCGGCGTCGGCGCTGCCGCATTGCGCTCCGGAGAGCGTGGTCGCCGCGCCGCCTCCACCGCCTCGCTGGATGCTCATGATGTTGGTCGTCACGACAGGTGTCGCAGTCCTGCTGGCTGCCGCCGCGCTTGTGCTGTGGCTCAGGCTTCGCTCGCAGAAGACCAGTGGCGCGCAGGGCGACCCTGGCGCTGTCGTCACGAACGTCACTTCAGGCGTCACAAATGTGGTAGATGCTGCAACGTCCCAGCATGAAACAAACAAGGTCGAGCAGACGTCAGCCGTGTCCAACAAGGTCGATGCGGCCACTACCAACCCACCGCCGGCGAAGGCGACTTCTGTCGTGCCGCAGCCGACGCCGTCCACGAACACGCCGCCAAAGACGGCAAAGGCGGCGTCCACGAACTCGACGGCTAAGACAACGCCAAAGACAGCTGCGCCGCCGCCGAAGCAGCCAACGGCGACCGCGCCGAAGACGCCCTCTCCGCAGCCCAGGCAGCCTGCAGTCACAGCCCCGAAGGCAGGCTCGAAATCAGCGTCTCAGCCAGTTGCGCCCAAGTCCGCCGCAAAGACAGTCAAGGCGTCTCCCAAGCCGCAGACCAAGCCAGCGGCAAAGAAGGCTCAAAACGGTAAATGAAGAAGGTAGCGATAGTTGGCGTTGAAGGCTCCGGCAAGACGGTGATGCTTGCCGGGCTGGGGGATTTGTATTCGGTTGCGGACGAGAACGGATTCTTCCTTGCGCCGAAGGACTTCCATACGGTCAAGTACGTGACCGAGAAGATCGTGCGCATGAGGAAGGGCGAATGGCCCACAGCGACGGCCAGCGACGTGATGCAGGGGCTCGACTGGATTCTGAGGCAGCGCAGGCAGGATGGGCAGAGGCCCGTTGATGTGTGTGAGGTGTCCTGCCTCGACTTCGCGGGCGAGGTCTATCGCTATGCGTTCGTGCGGCAGGACGCTACGCCTGCCGACTTGTCGGACGAGGTCGAGTCGCTCAAGAGCTACATCCGCGATGCGGACGACTTGATCGTGCTGATCAACCTGCGGGACGTCATTGTGCACGGCGAGCACGATTCCCGAGTGCAGGAGGCGATGTGGATCACGAACGCGATCCTCTCGTACGCGCTTGACGAGCAGGACGGCCGCAATGCGCCGCGCGCGGCAATTGTCCTTTCGCAGGCGGACAGCTACGCCGACACCATCAAGGCTTGCGGTGGCCCGAAGGGCGTGCTTGCGAAGTACCTGCCGCACGTCGCGAACAGCTACGACTGGCTGGACATACTGGCCGCGAGCGCGGTGGACAAGACGACGCTCGACGCGAACGGCGACGTTGTGCCAGCGCCGGACTTCTCCTCAACGAATCTCCGACAGATCGTCAGATGGTTTCTTGGCGGGGACGAAGGACTCTCCGTAGGCGATGGGCTGGTCACCGGCATTAACGCAAAGGCCATTGAGCTGGTCGTATCGCGCACGGCGAGCCAGCTCCAGTGCCAGGATTTCTTCTTTCCGCCGTCGCCCAAATTTCAGGCAAAATTGCGCAATATGATGTCCGTCGCGAAAAAGAAGTGCAATCGAGAGATTCATCCGGACGATGCCATCGCCTTGCTCGACTGCACGGTGTTCGGAAGCGCGAAAAACGGAGTGCTGTTCGCCCGTTCAGGTCTGTATGCCTTCAATGACTGGACGTCAAACGAAAGAAGCGGCTTCGTTTCGTGGAGAGAATACGCCGAAACAGGGAACGTCAGAAAATGCGGTGACTCTTCGGAAGTTCATCTCTGCGACTCTCCCATCGTTGGGATCGACCTCACGGGAAGCGACCTTGAGCCTGAACAGGCGGTTCCGTTTTTCATTGAACTTCAAAAGACTGTTGGCGGAACAGTAGGATGAAAAAAGTAGCGATAGTTGGCGTGGAAGGCTCCGGCAAGACGGTGATGCTTGCCGGGCTGGGGGAGCTGTACACGTATCCGGACAAGAATGGGTACTTCCTCGCGCCGAAGAACTTCGGAACGGCGGCGTACGTGACCGGGAAGATCGCGCGCATGAGGAAGGGCGAATGGCCCACGGCGACGGCCAGCGACGTGATGCAGGGGCTCGACTGGACGCTTAAGCAGCGCAAGCAGGAAGGGCAGAGGCCGGTTGACGTGTGCGAGGTTTCATGCCTCGACTTCGCCGGCGAGGTGTATCGCTATGCGTTCGTCCGGCAGGACGCGACGCCCACCGACCTTGCAGACGAGGTCGAGTCGCTCAAGAGCTATGTACGCGAGGCCGACAACCTGATCGTGCTGATAAACCTGCGCGACGTCATCGCGCACGGAGAGCAGGACCTTCGCGTGCAGGAGGCGATGTGGATCACGAACGCGATCCTCTCGTATGCGCTTGACGAGCAGGACGGCCGCAATACGCCGCGCGCGGCGATCATGCTGTCGCAGGCGGACAGCTACGCCGACACCATAAGGTCGTGCGGCGGCCCGAAGGGCGTGCTGGCGAAGTATCTGCCGCACGTGGCGAACAACTACGACTGGCTGGACATTCTGGCCGTGAGCGCAGTTGACAAGACCGTCCTCGACCGAGACGGCGTCGTGGTGCCCGCGCCCGATTTCAAGCTTGACGGGCTCCGCGCCATCATCAACTGGATACTGCCGGGAGTGCTCGACGACAACGACGGCGAGGAAGAAGCCGTCGAGGCCGAAGAGGCCGAAGAGGCCGAAGAAGATGATGAAGACGACACGACTGCGTCCGAGCAAGGCTCCGTCCACCATGTTGACACCTGGAAGGTGTTGAAGATTTGCCTTGTCGTCCTTGGCGTTGTGGTGTTGATTCCGATTGTCATATACCTTGGCGGATTCGTCGTCAAGTGCATCAGCTGGATTTGCGATCACTGGATAATATCGCTTATAGTGGTGCTCGCGATCTTTGGCGCCAGAGATTCCGACTGATGAAGCGCATCATTGTTCTTACTGCTGCGGCCTTGATGACGGCAGGCGCCTTTGCGCTGAACGTCGTATGGGACAGCCGCACGCCAGAGACGCACAGGAAGTGGGCCGACGACAACTTCATACGCGAGCAGATGGAGGTTCTCGCAGTGAGGATATGCAAGGCCCTCTACGGGAGCCACGGACGCTCCAAGCTCCACGAGAACTTCACGATCACCCTGTACCTCGCGCCAGTCAAGGGGGGCAATCCGGCCTTCGCAGCGGGGAAGCGGATCACGTGGAAGGTGGGGGAGAATCCCGGCGGCGACGGATCCGGCGGCATGGGGCTGCTGTGCCACGAGATGACCCACGTGCTGGACATGGGATCAGACCGCGTGTTCACGGAGGCGATGGCGGACTGGGTCCGCAACTACATGGTGAACTACCACAGGTGCTCGAATCCGCCATACGTCCTCGATCTCCGCCACAAGGCGCTGCGCGGCGGGCGCAACTACGGAAAGTACGTGGCCGGTGCCAACTTCATCGACTTCATGACGCAGAACTATGGCGAGGGCACGATATACAGGATACTCCAGGGATACAGGCAGCATGGTGGAAAACACTGGGAGAAGACGTTCGGCAAGAACTTCGACGGCCTTATCGCCGAATGGCGGCAGATGCAGACGATATACGACCCGGTGTTCCAGTGGACGTACAACGGAACCGCCCGCGGGGTAGTTCGCCGCGACAAGGGGCACTGCGCGCTTGGTTCGATCCGCGCCGTGAACGCCAACGACTTGTCCGGCGCGTGGCTCGACGGTCCAACGGACGGCGTGGTGGGCAAATGCCCCGGCGGGAATTTGACGCTTGCCCTGCACGGCTGGTTCCCGAATCGCGGACACGTCGCCATCGCCTCCGTGGGTTCTGCGGCGGAGGGATCTGGAAAGGCCGTGCTGCTGGCGACCACGACGAGAAGGGATGTTCTTGGAGCGTATGTCGTCGCGTCGGTTCCCGGCAGTGCGCGCAGAGTCGTCTCGGCCACAGCGATACCAGTGCCGGGCCTTGCGACGAAGCCGCATTCCGTAGTTCTGGCGACTCTTGGCGGCGATGCGGCGACGGTCGTGGTGGACGGACGTGCGCCCGTGAAGATCGACATGAAGTCCAAGTGCCCTGGCTGCACTTTCGCTCCGGCGTTCGCGGTGGGGGGAATGAGGGGTGGGCTCGGCGTAAAAGGACTTTCGGAGCCGCGCGGCACGGGCGGCGTGCGCCTGGCCGACGTGCGCGTTTTCAACAGGACGTTCCGCGATCGCGAGACGCGCCAGTACGCGGCGACGTTCAACGAGAAATACCGTCCTGCCGTCGCCGTCACCGCCTCGTGGCAGGGTGCGCAGGGGTCAGCCGAGATAAACGATCCTTCCAAGTGGTTCTGCGTGAATTCGCTTGGCGAAAGGGTTCATGTGCTTCCGACGAAGGAGACGGACGTCATCGTGTGCGGCAAGGCGCTGCCGTCGATTCCGCCGGGGACGAAGTTCGCCTGCAGGTCGTTCACAATAGGCGGGCTGGCGATAGCCGACTCGGCGAACGTCGATCTGCGCGGCGTCAGGATGGTTGACGTGGAGGACAACTCCCGCATAATCACACGCGCAGGCCATGGCATCGTCGTGAATTCAATCCGAGCTGCCCGCGTAAGGCTCGACGGCACGTTCGCGGTCGCCTCCGGGATCAGCGTGGCAGGCAACCTTGAAATGAGGTCGGGGAGCATATTGCGCCTTCCGCCGAACCCGGAGATGGCGCTTGTCAGGTCGATTTCGGTCAGTGGCGCCGGGCCTGTAGTGCTGAAGCCAGGAAGAACGACCATGACAGGCCGCTTCCAGAAGATCATGCGAATGGAGGAGCTGCCCAAGGACACGACGCGATTTCGGCTGAATGCCGCGCATGACGACAAGGATGCGACGTTCAAGCCCGCGCCCGGCGGCAATTATCTTGGCGTGACGCCGCATCGTTACAAATAGAAATTGCAATCTCAATCGCTTCGAATGTTTTTTTGAATTTTTTCAAGGGTGCATCCGCGAATCGTGCATCAAGCACAAAACGCCACCCGAAAACGGTAGGGCCCGCTCGCCGAGCGGGCCGAAAAGGCATGCCAATGCGGCCGCCTCGGCGAGGCGGCCCTACCAATTTCGGCATTGTACGATTCCTGGATGCGCTCATTTTTCAATTGCATGGGCAGGAATATTTTGATAAAATGAAAATCGTCTGGAGAATGTCTATTTGCGGCAAGGCGGTGGAACGGGAGTTCCGCCGGCAGGCGGGTGGCATGGATGATGATAAAAAGGAGTCCAAACATGAACACGATAATTCGTAAAATCGGCATGGGAGCCGGGGGTGGAGCCCTGGTTTCCCCGCTTTCCAGAATCGCGAAGGCTGCGAGAGGCGCGGCGCTTCCGCTGTTGGTCGCGGCAAGCGCGATCCTTCCGGCACGAGGGGACGGCCTCTCCATCACGCCGGCCACGCTGCCGGATGGAATGGAACAGGTCGCCTACAAACAGACCTTCACCGCCTCCGGCGGTTTGGGGTCGTACAGCTGGTATTCCGTGCCCTGGGCCATGGAAACCGCCGCATCGACATACGCCGTCGGCGCGAACGAGACGCCCCTCTGGGATGGCGCGCAGTCGTTCACGACGAATTTCGCCTATCGTCTGCCGTTCCCGTTCCCGTACCGCGGCGTCCTGCGCGACACGATCTGGCTCAACACGCGCGGGTGGTTCTATCTCGAGGACGGGCACGACGCCCCGTTCTACTATCCTTCCAACAGTTCCCTCGGCTACGGCTACAACGGCATCGCCGCGCTGTGGACGTATTCGGCGAATGTCAGCGCCTTCGTCGATACGAGCGTGGAAGGCGAGGTGTCGTTCCGCTTCGAATCCGACTGCGACAACTGCCGCGCCGCCTACCGCTTGACGCTCAAATCGGACGGTACCATCCGCCTCTCGTACCGCCAGGACGAAAACGACACGCTCAACGGCAATCCTCGCGTGATCGGTCTCGCCTCGTTCGACACCACGACGTACTCTTCCGACAGTCTGCCGGTCGGCTCGGAATCGGACGGTATCCCCACCCAGGACTACCTCTTCACCACCTACGGACTTCCTCCGGGACTCTCGTTCAACAGTTCGTACTACGACTATGAAACCTACACGTACAGTACGGCCGTCTATGGTACCCCGCGTGAGACGGGCAACGTGAAGTTTGCCCTCAGGCTCGTCGACCGTAACGACAACTCTTCCGTGACGAACTTCTATGCTTTCGCCATTGTCGAGAATCCCGACCGTCCGCCCGTGGTTGATGCCTTCACGCCCGCCGCCACGAACACGCCGATCATGCTCTCCGTTGGGCAGACGCGCGACTTCCATGTGGACGTCACCGATCCGGTCGGCGGCGAGTTCGACGTGAACTG
>JAEEGL011919331.1_pt1 | contig 12298 bp, 8 predicted proteins | sample 9134231 | NCBI WGS metagenome assembly JAEEGL01 (sample SAMN16246548, study PRJNA631951) | gut metagenome | biome: gut microbiome; feature: rumen; material: fiber-attached | host: Bos | place: Iran: Karaj | collected 2018-10 | reverse complement strand
GGAAGCCTACTGCCATTCTCGGCATCTCTTCCGTCACATTTACAATCTCTCTGACGTTGTCCTTCCTGGACATGGCGATCTGGTCTTTCATTTTTATCTTTAAGGACCTGAAGTCGATCAAACAAAACGGCAGGGTCATCAATGAGGAGGGCTAGGCGATGTTAGGATTTTTACCCATTTTACTGGTATTTGTTTTGTATTTTTCCGGCATTCCTGTTGCGTATGCACTGTTTGCCTCATCTTTGTTCTACTTCGGCGTGATCGACAACAATTCACCTGTTGATCTGATCTTCCAGAAGTATGTCACCAGTGCGCAGTCGTTCCCGCTTCTGGCGATCCCGTTCTTCATCATGGCGGGTTCCGTTATGAACTATGCGGGTATCAGTGCGAAGCTGATGAATGTCGCCGATGTGCTGACCGGTCATATGGTCGGCGGTCTGGCACAAAGTAACGTACTCCTTAGCTGCCTGATGGGTGGTGTGTCCGGATCTGCAAATGCGGATGCGGCTATGGAGTGTAAGATGCTCGTTCCCGAGATGGAAAAAAGAGGTTACTCCAAGGGATTCTCCGCAGCGATCACAGCTGCATCCTCAGCGGTAACACCCATCATCCCGCCCGGGATCGATCTGATCATTTACGCATTGATCGCGCAGGTATCGGTAGCGCAGATGTTTGCGGCAGCTTATCTGCCGGGCTTCACAATTGCAGCCTGCCTGATGATCTCCGTTCACTTTATCGCAAAGAGGAGAGGATACCTTCCGACGCGTGAGAAGAGAGCATCCTTTACCGAGATCGTAAAGCAGTGTGCGGATTCCCTGTGGGCGCTTCTGTTCCCGCTTGGTATCGTGCTTGGTATCAGAATCGGTATGTTCACACCTTCCGAGGCCGGTGCATTTGCGGTATTCTACTGCACACTGGTAGGTATCTTCATCTACAAAGGCCTTAAGTGGGAACACCTTCCCAAGATCTTCTTAGAGACGATCGACGGAACGGCAACCGTTATCCTGGTTATCGTAGCAGCTTCCGTATTCGGCTACTATATGACATGGGAGAATATTCCGAAGATGCTGACAGAGCTTCTTCTCGGCATCACAACCAACAGATATCTCATGCTGATGATGGTCAACGTACTCCTGCTTGTCATGGGTATGTTCCTGGAAGGCGGCGCAGCTCTCATCATCGTTGCTCCCCTTTTGATCCCGGTTGTAACACAGCTGGGCGTCAGCCCCATCCACTTCGGTGCGATGTGTATCGTAAATATCATGATCGGTGGTCTGACACCGCCGTTCGGATCGATGATGTTCACCTGTATGTCCATCACGGGGTGTAAACTGGGAGATTTTGTAAAGGAATGTTTCCCGTTTATCATCGCGGAGATCATCGGACTTTTGCTCGTAACATTTATCGAGCCGATCTCCATGTTCCTGCCGAATCTGATCTTCAGTTAATCTGCTAAGGAGGCGACGTAACCATGAAAGTATACGGACACAGAGGATACAGTGGAAAATATCCCGAGAACACCATGCTGGCATTTAAGGAAGCGGTCAACGTCGGTGCGGACGGTATCGAACTGGATGTGCAGCTTTCCAAAGATGGCGAGATCGTGATCATCCACGATGAGACCGTTGACAGAACGACCGACGGAAAAGGCTGGGTCAAGGATCTGACGCTGAAAGAACTGAAGAAGCTCGATGCGGGCAAGATCAAAGACGGCAAATGGGGCTTTCAGGAGATCCCGACGTTCGATGAGTACTGCCGGTGGTGCAAGGATCTCGATATCATCACAAATGTCGAGCTGAAGACGAGTATCGTATATTATCCGGAGATTGAAGAGAAAGTCACGGAAATGGTCAAGAAATACAAATTGGAGAAGAAGATGCTCTTTTCCTCCTTCAATCATCTTTCAATCGTACGGATGAAACAGCTCCTTCCGGAGTGCCCTGTCGGTGCTCTCATTGAGAATGATGCGCTTACCTATGCAGGATACTACGGCAAGAAGTACGGCTTTGAATATTATCATCCCGACTGGGAGCTTCTAAGCGACGAAGCTGTCAAGGAGTGCAAAGACAACGGTGTTGGCATTAACGTATGGACTGTCAACGACCTTGGCGCATTCGAGAAGCTGTATGAATGGGATGTTGACGGTGTGATCGGCAATTATCCTGAAGTACTTGCTGCTTATGTACACAGCAAACAGAAATAGTGTTTTACATGACGGACTCCCGTGCCGGCGGCACGGGAGTTTTTTGTTTTCATTCATGTCGTATTCAGATATAATGATAGGCATGGATGTTATGTCCGTTTACTTGAAAATAAAGGAACAGAAATCAGTAAGATATGAGCAGACCCAGAAGACATAAGGGAGGCAGGAGAGACTACGGCGCGCTGATGAAATCAACGGTGGCAAAATATGCCGGTGAATTGATCACGCTCAGCTGTGCGTCCGTTGCTCCTTTTTTGAAACAATACACATTCCCGGAGTGGTCCTATGATGACCTTCGTCCGTTGCTTGCGCGAAAATCCCTGGAAGATCTTTTATGGCGTGAGTTCGATGGTACGGGTAGCAACATTCCTCTTAACGAGAGTGCTGTCGGCAAATCGTGTTTCTGGCAGCATGATAAGAGCCCGGGAAGTCTTTGCCGCGAGCAGATCATGACACTTGTGCCCGAACTTGCCGAGTTTGCCAAAAACAACAGGCCGATGTTCGAGGCGCTCTTTAAGTCGCAGTATCGTAAACTGTATCAGCGAATCAGACTTGAGGCACGTAACATTTTTTACAATGAGATCGCAGATCATGCGGGCTTTCGGTCGCTTCAGCATATGATCATGAAGGAAGAGGATCGTCGTCAGGGCATGATCATCAAGACGCTTCCGAAGCGCATGCCGGACCTCTATCCGCTGGCACGCAAGATGAAACGCCGATTTGTTCTGCATGTCGGTCCGACCAACTCCGGCAAGACATATGATGCGCTGCAGGTCTTAAAGAAGGCAGACCGCGGGATCTATCTGGCACCGCTTCGACTTCTGGCATATGAACTGTACGATCGCATGAATGGTGAGGGCGTACCGTGCAGTATGATCACGGGTGAAGAAGAGATCATGCTTGAGGGCGCGGAGCATTTTTCCGCAACGATCGAGACGCTTAACGTGATGGATCTGTTTGATGTGGCTGTTATTGACGAGTGTCAGATGATCGCCGATGAAAAAAGAGGCGGCGCATGGCTTCGTGCCGTGCTTGGCGTATGCGCCAATGAAGTGCACATCTGTTCCGACGAATCCTGCGTAGATCTTGTAACGGCGATCATTACGGAGTGCGGCGATACTTATACGATCATGCACAATGAACGGGCAACGAAGCTGAAATTTGATGGAGAAGAGCGCTTCCGTTTCCCGGCTTCCGTGCGAGACCGGGATGCACTCATCGTTTTCTCCAAGCAATCGGTCATCTCTGTTGCGGCAGAACTGCAGAAATATGGCATCAGAGCCAGCATGATCTATGGAAACCTTCCGTACGACGTGCGTATGAACGAAGTAAAGCGCTTTATCGAAGGTGAGACATCGGTTGTTGTGGCGACGGATGCGATCGGTATGGGGCTCAATCTGCCGATTAAGCGCATCGTCTTTCTGGAGACGAGGAAATTCGACGGTGAGGCGAGGCGTCCGCTGACCGTCAGTGAGATCAAACAGATCGCGGGACGCGCCGGCAGACGTGGTATCTTCGATGTCGGATACTATACATCGGAATATCGCGCATTCGGCATCAAGAAGGCTGTGGAGCAGCCGGTTCCGCGCGTACACACGGCGCGTGTCGGGATCCCGGAGAGTATTATCTATCTGGATATGCCGCTGTCGGAGATCCTGCAGCGCTGGTCCGAGATCGAGTTTCAGAATATCTATGCAAAATCGGATTATGCCGAGGAGATCACGCTTTGCCATATTTTGGAAAAGCATGTGGAAGATAAGAAGCTTCTCTATGATCTCATTATGATCGGTTTCCGCGTTGGCAAATCATTTCTGACGGAACTTTTGACATCGTTCGCGATCATTGAGCAGGAGAAGGCTCCCGACATGGAGCAGCAGATCGACGATGTGATCGAAAAGAATATTGTGCCGTTTGATGATGAGCTTGATACGTATTCAATGGCACAGCTTGAAGATTTATATCTGAAATATGATGTTATGTATGCATATCTTCGAAAGTTCGATCACCGCAGGAGACTGCCTGACATCGTGGAACTAAAGCGGGACTGCTCTGCGCGGATCATCGAACTTCTTCGGACGCAGAGGCTCGAGACCAGAAAATGCAAGATCTGCGGCTGCGAACTCCCTTGGAACTATCCGTACGGACGGTGCGGCGACTGCTTTATGGAAGAACGAACTTGATTGGAAATTTGCAGACAAATTCATTCACAGGGGGGGTACTCGAAAACGTCGTGATAGGTTATAATGCTTCCATGGGGAAGCGGGAGGATTTATGAAAAAGAAAGACCTGGTTCTGACACTGGTGTCATCGGCTGTCGTACTTTTGCCGATGCCGGTCGGCGCGATCCTATGGTCAAGATTGCCGGATCAGATTCCGACCACCTTCGATCTGAACGGTCAGATTAAGAATTACAGCGAAAAAGGATTTGTTGTTTTTGCGATTCCGCTTTTTATTCTGGTCGCACACCTTTTAAGTTCGCTGCGCGTATCGGCTAAAAAGGCTGAAAAGGCGGAGGTCGCTGCGTCGCTATTTCAATGGATCTGCCCGGCGGTGTCTTTGCTGGTATATGTGGATGTATATGGCAGGGCACTTGGACTTCCGATCGATTCGTCGCTGCTGATGCAGCTTTCGATGGGACTGCTTTTTGCAGCAGTCGGACTTGCGATGCCGCATTGTTCGCGCGAGACCAGGATCGGATATAAGCTTCCATGGACGCTTCGAAGCGAAGAAAACTGGGAAGCAACACACAGACGTGCCGGTAAGCTATGGATTATTTGTGCGATACTGATCTGTGTAAATGCTTTTGTTATGAGAGGAGATAAGAATGGGACGGCGATCTTTACGATCCTGCTGATCGCTGCGGTGATCCTGCCTGTCCTGTATTCTATGAACTACGCACGCCGACATAGAGGGTAGAAAACAATGGAACTCGCTCTGTACGCCGAAATTGATCTCGTTGTCATAATCGTACTTGCCTTGTTGCTGTTGCATTCCGTCACCAATGCGGACAGACAAGCCAAGCAGATCCTGATCATCCGGCTCTATCTGGGCTCGATCGGGTTGGCGCTGTTTGATCTTGTGTGGAAAGTGATTGAAAGCGGTCGTATGCCGGTTACGAGAGAAGCCAATTGTGTAATCAATATTCTGTATTACATGATCAGCGCATTTGTGGCATATTGCTGGTTCTGTTATTCCGAATTCTCGATGGGCGGTCGGCTCCAGTACAATATGCGTGCCCATTCGTTTTTCAGGATTCCGCTTTACATTATGTTCGTACTGATCATTTCGACGTACTGGACAGGATTCTTCTTCTATATCGATATGAACAACAATTACGTGCGTGGACCGTATTACATGCCGTTCCTTGCCATGACATACGCTTATGCGGGAGTTACGGTGGGGCATGCATTTTTCCGATCGCTTACCGCGCGCTCTTATGCAATGTCGATGGAGTTCAAGCAACTTGTCAGATTTGCGCTTTTCCCGATCATCGCAACTGTCCTTGAAGTGATCTATCCCAATATTCCGTTTGTTCCGGCCGGGCTGATGCTTGCGCTTTTATCGCTTCATCTGGAGACGCAGGAGCAGAAGATTTCGTTGGATCCGTTGACACAGCTCAACAATCGGAACAAACTGATTCCATATCTGGAGAGTCTTATCCATCAGGAAGGAATGGTCGGACGGCTGTATTTTTTCATGCTGGATGTGGACGGTTTTAAAAACATCAATGACGGGTACGGCCATACGGAAGGCGATGCGGCGCTTATCCTTGTTGCAAACTGCCTGAAGAGATATTGTAAAGGAATGAACAGTTTTCTCGCGCGCTATGCCGGCGATGAATTCTGTATCGTTCATGAAATGACGAGCCCCGATGAGATCGAACGGATGAAGCGTGGTATAATCGAGTCGATCGAAGAAAGCGGGCGTGCGGCCAACAAGCCGTATGTGCTGCGTGTCAGCATTGGCTATGCGTGTTATGATGAGGCGATCACCAGCGTAAAAGAACTCGTGGATGCCGCGGATCGCGAGCTGTACAAAATGAAAGAAGCGCGGCATAAAGAAAACGGAGTAAAACAGTAGTATGATAAAAGATATAGACGGCGTCATTTTTGATGTGGACGGGACGATCTGGGATTCCACCGAGGTGGTGCAGAAAGCATGGAACAAAGCACTGGAGGAGGAAGGACTTGGATATTGCCATGTTACGGCAGATGATCTTCGCGGGCTTTTCGGGCTCCCCATGAAAGCGATCATGGAACGCGTGTTGCCGGATGAGCCGGAAGAGACAAGAGACCGTGTTGCGAAAAGATGTTTTCAATATGAGCATGACTTTTTGCGGAATGAGCCCGGCCGCGTTTATGATGGATTGGAAGAGATGCTTCGTACTTTAGGTGCAAAGCGTCCGCTTTTTATCGTCAGCAACTGTCAGGCCGGTTATATTGAACTGATGCTTGAAAAAACGGGCTTTTCGCCTTATTTCAAGGGGCATTTGTGCCCGGCCGACACCGGTCTTTTGAAGGCTGACAATATACGTCGGATTGCGGACGAGAACGGTTTGAAGAACCCGATCTATATCGGGGATACGCTTCTGGATGAATCATCCTCACGTGAAGCCGGTGTTTTATTTGCGCATGCCGCATACGGATTCGGCAAGGCTACGGCACCGGATCTGGTCTTGAACAAACCAATGGATCTTTTGGATCACATTCGTTGATCCTGTCGATGAGAGGAGTGCTTTCGGACAAGAGGGGGAGCTTTTATGTTCGAATCAGCTTTTTCGATTATTTCGACTATCATATGCCTGGGTCTCGCGGGCGCTTTTCTTGCGCTCTTTTTCCAATATCAAAAACAGAAGATCAAAGTAGCGGACAGTCTCCGCAGGGCGCGCACGGCGCGCCGGCGCTTCAATCGCGTTATGCACGACAAGCAGCAGGTTGAAGAGGCCGGTATTAAAGTGCGCAATGCACTGGCGGCAATGATGACGGATCAGTATAACATGTTTCTGAAGGTGGAGATTCAAACCGGGAGATTCTGGCACATTTCCGCGCCTGACAGTGCATACAATGAAATCCTCGGCATCGGCGACTGGCCGAGTCTTGTACATGCTTTTGTTAATACGTTGCATCCGCATGATGTGGAGGCGGTTCGCAAATTTTATCTCGAGACGGTTCCGCAGATGGAGCCGGGCGATGTGGCAAGCATTGCCTTTAAGACGCGCCTTCATACGGAAACAATGACGGAAGATGACACATATGAGTGGGATTCGAGCAACGTGCATGTCGTGAACGAAGGCGGGCAGACGGTTGCATATATTCTAAACCGCAATGAGACAGATGTGGTTGAGAACGAACTCCGTGCCAAAAAGCTGAATAAAGAGAACTGTGTTTTAAAGGAGCTACGTGATTCGCTGGCGGAGAAAAACAAAGAAATGACAACGATCCTGAGTTCCATGCCGGGTGGCTTTGCCTTGATGGAATGCGGCGGACGGTTTACGTTCCGGTATGTAAGAGAGGAACTTCCGCGTCTTTTGGGATATACGGTGGATGAGTTTTTAAGAGAGAGCAAGGGCAATGCGCTCGGTGCGATCGTTGAGGAAGACCGAACGGATGCGGCACGCAGGATGCGTGATGCGCTGGATAGAGGGGAAGAAGGCTTTACGATTCGTCTTTACATGAATTGTAAAGGAGGCGGCAGGAAGCTGCTCAGCATGAATGCGCGCGTTATGCAGGATGAGTCCGATACGCGCATGATCTATGCCTTTTACATTGATATTACGAAAGAGCAGGAGACGAGCGAACTGATCGCGATGCAGCAGAAGATTGTGGAAGAAGAGCGTGGGAACAAGGTGCTCCTGCAGGAAGTGCTGAACAAAGAAAGACGATATAAACTCAAGCTTGAGGAAGCGCTCTTAAATGCAGAGAAGGCGAATGAGGCAAAGAGTCACTTCTTAAACAGCATGTCACATGATATTCGAACACCGCTCAATGCGATCCTCGGGTTTGCCACGCTGGCCAGAAAGGATCCGTCGGATGGCGGAAAGGTTGATTATGCGCTTGACAAGATCGAATTATCCGGCAGGCATCTTCTGTCACTGATCAATGATGTACTGGATATGTCCAGGATCGAGAGCGGTGCTGTCACGCTGACGCCGGAAACGCATTCGATCGGGCAGATCATGGAAGAACTGGAAATCATGCTTGGACAGGAAGCAAAGAAGCATGAACTGTCACTTCAAATCGAGACGGATGTGGTACACGATCTTGTTACGGTGGATGTGCTTCGGATCAACCAGATCCTTTTGAACATCGGCAGCAATGCCGTTAAATACACGGAGCCGGGCGGGCGCGTGACAATTCGCGTTTTTGAAGATACGACGAAAGGATCGGATGGGCTTTCGCATCTGACATTTTCGTGTAAGGATACCGGGATCGGAATGGATGAAGAATTCGTAGAGCATGTATTTGATGCATTTTCACGTGAGCGGACATCGACGATCAGCGGTATTCAGGGAACCGGACTCGGAATGGCCATCACGAAGCGTCTTGTTGAGATGATGGGCGGTACGATCACGGCAAAAAGCAGAAAGGGCGAAGGTTCGGAATTCATCGTCTCCCTGCAGCTTCCGATCGTGGAAGCAGAGGATGCTTCCGGAAAAGAAGAGACGGGAGCCTATGATCTTACCGGAATCAAAGTACTGCTGGTTGAAGATAATGAACTGAACCGCGAGATTGCGGAAGAATTCTTAAAGGATGCGGGGCTTACGGTAGATACGGCGGAAGACGGTCTGGTTGCAGTTGAAAAAATGAAGCGCGCAAAGCCGGGAGATTATGATCTTATCCTGATGGACATTCAGATGCCCAATATGGACGGCTATGAGGCAGCAGCGGCGATCCGTCTGATGGAAGATCCTGCCATTGCGGATATTCCGATCGTTGCCATGACGGCCAATGCCTTTTCGGAAGACAGAGAAAAGGCTTTGAAATGCGGTATGAATGGCCACATTCCAAAGCCGATCGATGCGGAAAAACTGTATTCGACAATTCACAGTGTTGTAATGCGTATAGCGGAATAACGGCGTTTTTTCTTTTCTTCGTAAAGCGGTCTGTCGGCCTTTTTGACAAGAGCCGAGAGATCCATCGAATCGTCAACCGTAAAAGAGAAAATACCCATCGAGGACTCTACGTAGTAAGGCTTCATGCTGTTTTCGTTCTGCTGCGCCAGTGCGTTTTCGATCGTCTCGCGGACGCGCTTGATGTCACGGTCGGAAGCATTAAAAATGGACGCAACGAACTCGTCGCCACCGATCCTCGCTACGATCGCATTCTCGCCGAGCATGGTTTTTAAGGTATTTCCAAGCCTACAGATTGCATTATCACCTTCCGTATGACCGAAGGTATCGTTGATCTCCTTTAAATGATCCAGATCGGCAAGCAGGAAGAGTGCCTTTTTGCCGCGGAACTGCTTCTTAAATCGGATGACGGATTCCACGAATCCGCTTCGGTTCATAAGCCCTGTGAGCGGATCCATACGGGATGTATACCTGAGAACCTCGTTTCTGTTCTGAAGCTCGCGCAGCGTATTCTTTACTACCTTCTGTGTCTCATGTTCTTTCTTGCTGAGCTCTAAATAGCGAATACCGGTGGACAACTGCAGGCTGAGCGTGTAGCCGAGGTGCAGCTTGTGCGGATTCAGCTCGATCATCAGAAAACCGTATTGTATATTTTGGAAAAACAGCGAGAGCGCTGCAATTCTTTGCCCCGGAGTCTCGTAAAATCTGGAAAAACCGTTCTCACGTGTTACAATCGGTCGTGACGTGGGTGAATAGGTGATGGTTTTATCACCGTTCATGTATCCTGCGAGCCGGATAGGCTGTGTGATCTGCCAGCTTTCAAAATCCTTAAACGGTACGGGCTTTTCGTAAAGGAAAATGTACGCGGAATTGATGCCCTGCCGGCGCAGACCGGTCAGAACTTCCGTATACATGGCTTTTTCATGGTATTTGCATGCCATCATGCATTTTATGAAAAGCGGATCGATCCAGCTTCGGTGCTGACGGTCCATGCTTTCGAGTGAATAGTCGTAACGCGTGATGTTACGGATGAAATCCTGCACTTTTCGCTGCAACTTGAAGAAAAGAAGGACCTTTGCCGGGTTGTCTTCCTGATCGCCGAGCTGTACAAGGAACTCGCTCAAAAAGGATACCAGATTATCGGGCGAGATCCCGTACAATGTTTCCGACATGAAAAAATCACGTACGGCTGTTCTGATCTTGGGCCAAAAGATTGCGCTGTCTTCCGGTTCGGCGGGGAGATAGAGCCCCCGTACGGTCAGATCAAAGAACAGGCGCATGAAAGCGTCGGTTTTTTCTTTGACCGTCTCGTTTTCTTTATATAGAACAACATTGGATGTCAAGAAGTCAATGATCGCGTCCCGTTTGGACAGGATCGTGTTCTTCTTTAGAGACGGAAAGATCTCATTCTGTTCAAAGGCGTTGCATCCACAGCTGCCTCCGGGGATGAACGGTGCGGGAAGTGCTTCGGATGTGACAGGATAGCCACGGCAGACATCATATACTTTTGTGAATGCTTTATAGCCCATCTCGTAGCCGTTCTGCTCAACGGTCGAGAGAGTCGGTTCGAGGCAGGACGAGATGATCGTATGGTCGTAGCCTGTTATGGCAATGTCCTGTCCGACCAAAAGCCCCAATCTGACGCAGGCCGTATAGCAGGCGAGCGCCATTTCGTCATTGCCGCAGCAGACTGCATCCGCATCCGGATGCATGATCAGAAAATCAACGACATCATCCACCATATACTGCGTATAGTCGCCAACGAGGATCATCGAATCATCGAAAGGCAGATGGTGTGCGTTCATTGTGTCTTCGTATGCCTTACACCGAAGGTCCGCGTCTTCATTGGACAGAGGACCACGGATATGCAGGATCTTCTTACGGTTATGTTCCGTGATGAGATGTTCCATCACGTTGCAGATCCCTCGATAGTTGTCGCTGATAATGGATGCGGTACTGTTCTCGTATTCCTCTTCCAGTGCAATGTGGGGGATTTCGTCGAATTTGTGGGCAAAGATCCGGTGATTTGTCTCGTCGCCCAGAGGGCTTGCGGTACCGTATGAGATGATCATGGCGTCCAAATCACCGAATTTGGAAAAATCATAGGCGGTGTTGAAATGCTCGTCGATTTCTTCTGCGGCAAAGGTTTCGGTAATGCTGTCCATAAACGTGTTGCTCTGTGTGCCCAGGAAGAAAGTCAGATTGACGGGCTTATCTTTTGACGCAGCAAAAATACCCTGCAGGATTTCTGCAGGATGAGCTGTGTAGACATTTCCGATCAGAACACCGATCTGATATATGGGTCGGTCATCCGCCATTCTCATAATTATATCCCTCTATAAGGAGTATTCTACCAAAGAATATAGAAAAAATCAATTTGTCAGACTATATTAGTCATTATTTGTTCGTTATTCGGGACAAAAATTTCCCGACTATGCGAGGAAGATTCTTTGATGTATAATATGAAAGGCGGTTTTCCGCTTGATAGGAGGTTAAAATGAGACTGAATAAATGGACCAAATGGATAGCGGCTTTTACAACGGTTGCATGCGTTATGGCAGCGGCACCCGCAGATATTGTAAAAGCTGAAGAGCTTCGCAGCGTATATACAAATGAGCCGGTATCGGCGGGACAGGCGGCGCAGAGACCGATCGCGATCATGATGCCGACCGACAGTGTGGCACAGCCCTCTTACGGTATCAGCCATGCAAAAGTCCTCTATGAGATTATGGAAGAGGGCGATATCTCCCGTCAGATGGCGATCATTGATGACTGGCAGGGACTTAACAAGATCGGCAATATCAGAAGCTGCCGTGCATACTATATTCCGGAAGCGTGTGAATGGGATCCGATCCTTGTTCACTTCGGCGGTGTTATTTACATGAAAGACCGTATCACCGCTCCCGATATCAACAATCTGTCCGGTACATATGAGTATGGTGTGGGCGGATCCGCACCGGGTGCCGGCAATTTCTTCAGAAGCACTGACAGAAGCGCACCGCACAATGCGTATATCAGCGGTTCGG
>JAEEGL016250779.1_pt1 | contig 12299 bp, 6 predicted proteins | sample 9134231 | NCBI WGS metagenome assembly JAEEGL01 (sample SAMN16246548, study PRJNA631951) | gut metagenome | biome: gut microbiome; feature: rumen; material: fiber-attached | host: Bos | place: Iran: Karaj | collected 2018-10 | reverse complement strand
CTATGCCGATTTCGGAGGCAACCTCTGCCCAGGCCTCTGCTACTTCGGGGATAATGCCGGCCAGTGATGGCAGTGAGAAGAGAAACGCTCCTCCTGCAAGAGAACTGAGACCTGATATAAACAAGAAGATGCCCAGAATCACACCCAGAACTCGGCCGGCCGTGCGACCTGCGGGTGCCTGTCCGGCCGGTTTTGCATATGCGTATTGCTGTCCGATGCCGGCAGCGGAAATCTCCTCTCCGCGCAATTCACACTGCTTCTGTACGGTGTCGGCATTGGGCATTGCAATCCAGCAGACAACGTATAGTATCGGTATCAGCAGAATCGCTTCTCCCCACACCAGGAATCCTATGGCCAGCAGAACAGTAATCAGGCGGATCAGGGAAACGTCCCAGTTGAGGTAGGTGGCCAGTCCGTTGCATACACCGCCAATCAGGTTGCCGTTGGGATTCCGATAGAGCCGTTTCCGGGCGGCGGGCCGGCCGGCGGTCGCTTCCTGCGCCCCGCCCTCGATGGCTGCCGGTGTTCCGAGGATACCGATGGCATAGCCGGCGTCTGCGGATGTCACCACGCCGTCCTTGCCGCATCGCTCATAGAGCAGTTCCCCCAAACGCTCTTCTATGTCCTCGATGATCTCTTTTCCCTCTGCGTTGGCCTTGTAATACAGTTTAATACTCTCCAGGTATTGGTCAATTATTTTGTATGATTCTTCGTCAACAGAAAAGGCAAAACCGCCGATATTGACTTGCTGTGTCTTTTTCATAGCGCTAGTTTTTGATTTTCTCTATGGTTGCGATGATGTCGTTCCAGGCTTCATCCATCTGTGCCAGCTGCTCGCGGCCCTTGTCGGTGATGGAATAGTACTTGCGCGGAGGTCCCTGCGGCGACTCTTCCCAGCGGTAAGTCAACAACCCCTGGTTTTTCTGCCTGATGAGCAGCGGATACAGGGTTCCCTCCACGACAATCATATTGACATCCTTGAGGCGGGCAATGATACTGGTTGCGTAGGCGTCCTCCTTGGCAAGGAGGCTCAGGATGCAGTATTCCAGCACCCCTTTGCGCATTTGTGAGCGCACGTTTTCAGAAATGTTTTCCATAATTGCTATTTGCTGACATTGAATTTGGAGAGATTCTCATAGGTTGGCGCCCAGCCGCGAAGCTCGCACTTCTGGGTGGGAGTGATTGCCTTGGGGGCAATGAGCCAGAGCACTACATAAATCCAGAAGCCGCAGCTTGCGCAAAGAAGCAGTACCACGAAAAGCACCCGCACAAGCGTGATGTCCAGATTGAAGTAGGCTGCGATACCGCTGCATACGCCGCCGAGGGAACGGTGGTCTGTGTCGCGGTAGAATTTGTGGACTACCGGCTCGGCAGTGCTGTTGCCGGAAGGCTGGCTGTCACTCACGAACTGTGAACCGTCGGGCATACCGATGCGGCCGATAACATCGTCAATCATTTCCAGGCTGACGGCCCGGCCTTCGCCTGACGCAGAAGCACTCAGAAGTTCGGCGATGCGGTTTTCCAGATCGTTCATAACCTCGCCGTTGTCGGGACCGGGGGTAAGATGTGCCCTGAATGCTGCCAGATAAGAGTCCAGGCGGGAATATGCATCCTCGTCTATCACAAAGTTGGTGCTGCCAATTGCAGCCGAGATTGTCTTTTTCATTGCTATATCGGTTGAACAATTATTTGTTATTGCAAAGATATATAAAAAAACTAATACCTTGCAATACATAGTACCAAAAATTTTTAAATATTTTTTTGGACATAAAACAAAAAGCGCCACAGGCAAGCCTGCAGCGCTATTTTTTTGTGGTGAAACAAAAACTGTTAATCCCACCCGGGTGTTTGCCAGTCGTCGCCGGTAAGATATTTCATCTTGTTGACCTCGTTTTCCTTCATAGGGTAGAGGAGATACTTGTCGGCGCCCTTGTTGGTGCGTGTGCCCAGACTGAATCGGTTATAAGTCAGTTTCCCGTCGTCTCCCTTGATGATACGCATACCGGTCACGTGTTCCTCCGTCTGGTCGATTATCTTCCAGCGGCGGACATCGTCGAATCGGAAATTCTCAAACGCCAGCTCGACGCGGCGTTCGTTGCGGATGCGCAGGCGCAACTGGTCTTTGGTGAGCCCCTCGGGAAGTCCGGGCATACCCACGCGCTCGCGCACGAGATTGGTATAGTCGTAGGCATCCTCGAAGTGATCCGATTCACAGGCGCATTCTGCCAGGTTCAGGTACATCTCCGCCAGGCGGGCCATATGGACGCGACCGTCGTAGTTTCCATATTCGTCGGAAGAAGAAGCGCAGTTGTATTTGCGCAGGTAGTAGCCGGTACGTGTGTAGTAATCCGATTTGGCTTCGTCGGAAATACCGCAATTGCCTCCCACGAAAGTCTCCACTTTTACGCCGTTCGGCTTGTCCCAGTAGCGGGGAGCTCCGTTATAATAGATGCTGCCGTAGAAACGGGGATCACGGTTGGCGTAGGGATTCTGCGGATCGTACAGTTTGTTGTTCTTGTTGTAGTTGGGTTGCAGGTGTGCATCGTCGAGATAAGGTTTCGCCAGGTCCAGGATGGGCTCTCCGTCGATTGTCTCATATGCATCCACAAGTTCCTGGGTCGGGCAGATTCCGCAGGAAGTACGGCCTTTGTTGATAGGCAGACCGTTTTCCTGCCAGATGTTGAGGCTGCCCCTGTTGGCAAGGATTGTCTCCTTGTCGGCGGTGCGTGTCACCACGTCGTCTCCGCTGGGATAAATGTGGTAGTAATCGTAGCAGTTGTAGGCGTAATTGTCCTTTGGCTCGGTGCTGAACAACTTGTGGTCGTGGGCAAGAAGCTGCGCTACGGCCTCTTTGTTCATCTGATAGGCATATTCCCAAGTATATTTGCTCCCCTCTGTGTAATACAGCGGGCTGGCCGCGTACATGGCCGTACGTGCTTTGAGCACCCAGGCGAAACCGCGGTTGATACGATACCATTGTCCTGAGCCGAGCCGCCAGCGGAAGGCAAGGGCGGAAGATTCCTTCTCCGGTGCCGAGAGCGCGAAATCCAGTTCGCTGATGATGAAATCTGCAATCTGCTCTACCGTGTTGAGCTTGACGCTGTTAAAAGTCTCGTTCTGGTCGTAGAGATCGGTGATGATCACGGCCTGTCCGAACCGCTTCATAAGCATAAAGTAGTACCAGGCACGATAGAAGTGGGCCTTTGCCAGCCAGAATTCAAGCTCTTCGTCGTCTATGTTGGAAAAGGAGAACTTGCCGGAATTCTCGCCGGTGTCGGGGTTAAGGTCGTCACGGTTCAGGAAGTTCTTGGCCTCTTCCTTGATGTTGGCATAAGTTGTCTTTTCTTTGCCGGCGGGAGGAGCCAGGAAGAAGTTGATGGTGCGGATATTGTTGTAATAGCCGTCGTAGTTGGAACCCAGGGGGAAGTTGTCCGCAAGGAAGTCGACGTTGTACCAGTTATAGTAACCTCCGCCGGTACGGTCCTGGACGTGCTGGGCCTCGTCCGTGTAAGGGGAATAGACAAAACTGCTGTTCCATTCCGCAGCACCTCCTATGGTACCGACCAAAGTGGAGGTGTAGTTGTATTTGGTCCAGACCAAATCAAGGTCCACAAGGCCGTAAGGCTCCGGTTCCAGCAGCTGGCTGCAGGAGGGAAGTATTGCGAAAAAGGCGAAGGCCGCAACAATCAAATTATATATCTTTTTCATAATATCCCTTTTTAGAATGTAACGTTAAGCGCTATGTTGGCGACCCGCATCGGCTGCCAAACCCCGATGTACCCCGTTTCAGGATCTATATATTTGCTGGGCATGCGGTCCCATTTGCAAAGGTTCTGTCCCTGGAGCGCGACGCGTACGCTCTGGGTGCGCAGCCTGCGGGCCAGTTTTTCGGGGATGTTGTAGGCGATTTCCACATTTTTGAGTTTGAGGAAGGTTCCGTCTACAAGGTTATATTCGTTTGTGTTATGGCTCACCGTGCCGGACATGGAGAGTGCCGGGGCATTGATGAATTCGCCATTGGCAGCCCTCTCTGGAGTCCAGGCGTGCTCGTGCATATCAAAGAAGAAACCGTCGTAGTTGTAGCCGGTAAAGAACTCGTCTCCCAGCGGCACAAGGAAGTGGGAAGCTCCGTAGAACAGGGCGCTGACTTCGAATCTCTTGTATTTGAATCCCAGGTTCGCATTGAAATACAGTTCCGGAACACGGGAATATGCATATTTGTCAGAGTCCTTGTAGTTGAGCATGCCGTCGCCGTTCAAATCCTTGTATTTGAAATCGCCCGGACGGACGGTGCCTGCCTGGCTGTAGTCCACGCCGCAGTTGTCGATTTCTTCCTGGTTCTGGAACAGGACGTGGGGGTTGATGCTGCCGTCGGCCAGTCTCCAGGTTTCTCCTTCAGGTACGTCGAAACGATAGCCGTTGTATGTGCCGGTAGAGTAACCTTCGGTGAAGTAGGGCCAGGGCTGGCCGTCCTTTATGGGCCAATAGTAGGAATCATCCAGTTCCATCTCGCCGACATAGATAACGGTATTCTTGTTATACCAGGTGGATGCACCTGCCCAAACCGTCCAGTCCTTGTTGAGTTGCTTGTGGAAATCTACGCTGACCTCCCAGCCGTGGTTCTCGAACTTGCCGGTGTTGGTGTTGGGATAATTGCCCAGCGATACACCCTGGAAAGTCGGAACATATTTGGTGGAGCTGATGTATGCATTGTCCATTCTCTCCTTGAAAATGGAAGCTGAAATGTTGAGGCAGTTGAACAGGGTCATATCGATACCGCCGTCCAGACCTTTTACGTACTCAGGATGAAGGTTCGGGTTGCCGATGTAACCCTGGTCCCAGTTGCTGGTGGTTACATTGGCCTTGTAGGGGAATCGGGTAGACGTGAAGTTGTTCCTTGCCGACTTTCCGAAACTGCCGCGCAGCTTGAGGTACGAGAGGATGCTGTTGTCCTTGAGGAAATCCTCTTTGCTGACAACCCAGCCCAGACCGATACCCGGCGAGAAGAAGAATCGCCTGTTGGTCGGATAATCGCCGGTACCGGAGTATCCGAGAGTGCCGTTGGCGATATACTTATCCTTGTATGAGTAGATTGCGTTCAGGCCGAACACCTCGCTGCGGTAAGGGATGTTGTTCATACCGCCGACGTCACGGGAGATCAGTTCCCGGTGATTGCCCATAGCCACCGCCTGCACGAAATGGTCTCCGAAATGCCGGACGTAATCGACCTTGCCGAAATACTCGTAACTGTAGCAGAAACTGTAGTACTTGGAATAACCGTTATTCTCTACCTCGGAGCCGAACTGCCTGAACGTGGACAGTCCGGGGTCGGTAGCCTGATACATCGTGTAGTTGATGGTGTAGTCGATATCCTTGTCTCCGCCGCCCTTGAACGAGAAGCCCAGCTGGGCGCCGAGGCCGGGGGTCACCATATCGAAATCGAAGTTCACCTTGGCGTCCATATGGACGAAGGTGGCGTATTTCATAGTGCGGCCGCCGTGGGTAAGCTCGCCGTAGGGGTTAGTATAATAAGCGGTGCCCCATATCTGTCCGCCCATATAGCTGTGGTCGGTGAAAATGGGCATATAGGAGATATCCTTGCCGTCGACCATCGCGCCCTCGGGGGCGAAGAGGCTTGTGGTGGTGGGGGCGGCGACCAGGATATGCTTGAGCATATCGTTGTACTGTACCCTCATACGGTCGTTGGGCGAAGATCCGAGACCGTTCTCTATCTTGAAATCACCGCGCAGGGTAAAGGTGGCGGAGATAAAGTAGTTCAGTTTGGAGTCCAGGTTGGAGGCTACGTGGAAGTAGTTGGCCGCACCGGGATTCATCTTGTAGGTGATGTCCTTGTATTCGGGCTGGTTGAACAGCGGGCCGGTATGAAGCCACTGGAAGTTGCACATATACTGCACATATTCGCTTCCGCCGCCGATTGACAGATACAGTTTGTCAAGCGTTGTATAGCGCTTCATAAACTGGTTGTAGTAGTCGTGACTGGCCCAGGTGCCGTCCTTGTAGTTTTGCAGGGCCTTGTCGTCGTATTCGGGATTCAGTCCGTCGTTGATGCAGGCCTGGTTGCGCAGGGTGGCGAAGGTATAGGCGTCGAAGGTATGGAAGCGCTTGGTGTCCATCTGCCGCATCATATGGTCGTACGCCACGGTGATGCGGGGCTCTCCCTGCTGTCCGCGCCGGGTTGTGATGCTGATGATGCCGTCGCCGCCGTTGATTCCGTAGAACGCCTGCGAAGCCGCGTCGCGGATAACGGTAACCGACTGGATCTCCCTGGGGTTGAAGTAGGTGAAGATATGACCGTCATATCCCTCATACTTGATACCGTCCACCATCAATGTAATGACACGGCCGTTGGGGGAGTGTGTTCCGCGGATGTTGAACATATAGTACGGGTCATAACTGTTTCCGCTTTCGGGGAACACGCACGGGCTGGCATTGGTCTCCAGGCTTCCGAGACCCGTAATCCGGCCCATATAGGCTTCCTGGAGGCGGAACGAAGGGCTCTTCTGCAACTGGTCTCCGTTTACCCATGACACGCTGCCGGTCATCAGGTTCTTGCGGACTTTGTGGTGTACCATATCCACCAGCTCGTCTTCGTACTGGCCGCTGGCTTTCATCACGATGGTTTCGTGTCCGTCCAGGATATCACCTATGGTAACGACCTGGTTGTGGAAGCCGGGATAGCTCACAGTGACATAGTTGCTGGCATCCCTGATCTGGAAGTCGTAAGAACCGTCGGGATTGGTGATGTATTGGTTGGCTTCGTTCTCGCTCACCATCAGCGCGTTGTAGAGGGGATTGCCGAATTCGTCCACAACAAAACCCTTGATGCTGATAATCACCGCATTCTGCGCCGATGCGCCACCGAAGGCGGCTAAGAGGAGCATCAGGAACAACGTTATTTTATATCTTATTCGCATAGCTTGATATTATTTTCGGACTAACACTTACTCCCAGCCGTAGTTCTGGAAATTGACACCTGTGATATTCTTCAGGTTGGAGGCTTCTCCCTTGGGGATGGGACTGAGTTTGCACTGCGGCTCGAAGCCGTGGCGCGGTTCATCCGGATTCTCCTGGTCGATGCAGAGGCTGACCCTGGTATATTTGGCCGCAGACCAGTCACCGGCATAAGTGACATCCATACCGGTAAGGTATTTAATGCCTGGAATCTCCTCTTCGGGACGGCAGCGGCGGCGAAGGTCAAAGTAGCGGGTCTCTTCGAAAGCCAATTCTACGCGGCGCTCGTTATACACTCTCAGACGGAGTTTCTCCGGGTCGGAGACAAGCGATGCGGGAAGGGCGGGCATCCCGACGCGTTCGCGGATTTCGTTCACGGCTTCGCGGGCCTCTTGCAGATGCCCCGCCTCGAGAGCACATTCTGCAAAGTTGAGAATCATCTCCGAGAGCTTGTATTGTCTGGGTGCTGCACTGGGGGCGGAACTGTTCATGGTCACGCTCGGGTTGATGGCCTTGCGGTAATAGTAGCCCGTACGGGTCTGCATAATATCGGTGGGCAGCATACTGCGGTAATTCTTGCCGTCGGCAGAGACATCCATCGTGTACTGCTTGTCCCAGTAGTACGGCGTACCGTGATGCATTATGCACTGTTCGAAGCGGGGATCGCGGTTGTCGTAGGGGTGCTGGTCGTCGTAGAGTTTATTCTCCTTATTGAAATTGGGCTGCAGATGCTTCTCGTCCAGATAAGGCTGGGCCAGATCAAGCACGGGGACACCGTCGATGGTCTCGTAGCAGTCCACCATTTCCTGCGTGGGGCAGGTGCCGCACTGGGACGTCTGGGTGTGGCGCGACCCTATGTAGTTGTTGCTGGGGCCTCCGACGGCTCCGCCCACCGAGAAGATTGTTTCCTTGTCGAGAGGAGTGCTCTTATAGTCGGGGGAAGTGCAGTAGAATTCACGGTATGCGCTGCCGGGACCGTCGCCGAAAACATTGGTGTTGTTGCACACCTGCCAGAGCTCGAAGCCGTGGGCGCGAAGCTCCTTGAGGGCCTGCTTGTTCATCTGATAGGCCTCTTCCCAATAGTCGTTGCCACCGTTGAACAGGGGACTTGCCATCCACATCATCGCGGTGGCCTTGATGGCCCAGGCGAGCGCCTTGGTCATACGGCCGGCCTGGTTTCCGGCGGGAGCCCGCCAGGGCAGTTCGTCAATTTCAAGGCCGGCATCGCAATCGGCGATGATATGCCTTACATAGTCTTCGACGGGAACCCTGCGAAGGGTCGTGTATTTCGTGGTGATCTCGGTCATATAGGGGAGATATTCGGGAATAATCTCCTCTTCCGTCGCACCGTCCTCGTTGTACAGATAAAGGGGACCGTATTCCTTGAACAATTCGAACATATAATAGGCCCTGATTACATAGGCATCGGCAATCATACGTCTGCGGACTTCCTCACTCTGGACGGGGGTCTCGGGAAGCACTATGTATTGAAGGAATATGTTCAGGTTGCGGATACGGTACAGCAGGCCGCCGTAAAGATTGCGGGCACCCGGCCAGGACGAAGATGAGAAGTTGCCGTGATACACCAGATAGGATGTGCCGCCGGCAGCGTCCAGGGAAGACCAGCCCTCGTCGGTAAGGGCCCACAGGGGCTCGCCTCCGGCGAAGACCCAGCCCAGGCCGGGGATGGACGTAAGGTTGTTGTTGAGCCACCCTTCCACGTAGTTCTCATCCTGCCAGATGTCCTCAAACTGCAGGTCGCCTGTCTCCTGCTTTTCCAACCATTCAGAAATCTTTGTGCAGGAACATAACGCGAGGGCAACGGTCGTTGCAAAAAGTATATGTTTGATTTTCATTGCCTGATTGATTAGAATTTGATGTTAAGCGCCAGGGAGTAGGTCCTGTTCAGAGGATAGGAGATAGACTGTCCGCTGGTTTCTGCATCGACCGCCTTGACCCTCTGTCCGTCTATGATGAAGATGTTGTTACCATAGGCGATGATATTGCCGCTGGTCACGCCCAAGGCCCTGAACAACTTGTTCTGGGGGATTGAGTAGGAAACCTGCAGGTTTTTCAGACGGCAGTAAGAACGGTTGTTGATGAAGAAATCGTTGGGACGAAGGGATGTGCTTGCGTGGGTGGAGAGGGCGGGATATTCAATGCGCTCTCCGTTTGCAAAGCGTTCCTTGGTCCAGGCGTGAAGGTGATAGTCGGTGTAAGTACCGGCATTTTCAAGCTCCGAAACACCAAGTCCCATACGGTAGGCAGAAACCTGTGCCATACCGTTGAACTGAGCGGAAACACCGATACGTTTGTACTGGAAGCCGATGTTGAAGCCGAAGCTGGTGGTCGGGACCGAACTGTCCTTGATGGGAACCAGGTCACGGTCGTCGATTATGCCGTCGGGGATGGGCTCTCCGTCGGGGCCTCTGAGGCCGCCGACGTCCTTGTACATAAAGTCACCCAGACGGGGGGTTCCGATCTTGTACATCTCGATGGCCCTGTCAAGCTCTTCCTGGGAAGTGATGTAGCCGCTGTTGTTTGCGGTATTGTCGTAGTCGATGGCCAGCCCCCACATCTGGCCGGGCATAAAGCCCTCCGTACGCTTGCGGTAAGCGTAGGAATCGTCAAGCTCGATTTCGTCGCTGAAGATGATCTTGGAGCGTGCATACGATACCTGGCCGCCGGCCGACATACGGAATTTCTTGCTGAACTCCTTGCTCCAGTTAAGCTCTATCTCAAAACCTTTGTTCTTGGTGATACCGATGTTCTGGCGAGGGATACTGGTGGATGCGATACCGCTGGCGGCAGGGGTGGAGAGGGGCGAGAGAAGCCGGTTGTCGCATTCCTCGAAGAAGATGTCGAACTTACCGGAAAACATCTTCAGGAAAGCGAAGTCGATGGCATAGTTCTGCTTGATAACCTCCTCCCAGCTGACCATCGGGTTGCCGAGGTAGGAGATGTCCACGCCCTTGCCCTGGAACAGTGTGTAGGAAGATCCGGCGGAGGCTTTGCTCACGGATGTGTAGTACAGGAAGCGCTCGCCTCCCAGACGGTCGTTGCCGGTCTTTCCTATGGAACCGCGGAACTTGAACAGGTCGATCGCGGGGAACCGGCTCTTGAAGAACTCCTCGTTGCTCATTACCCAGCCGGCACTGAAAGCGGGGAATACACCGAAACGATGGATGGGGGAGAACTGCTCGCTGCCGTTGTAGCCGAGGTCGAACTCGGCCATATACTTGGATTTGTAGTCCCAGGTGACACGGCCTGAAACACCTGCATATTTATAGGGGAGAGATGAACGCACCGCGTTGAGCTTGTTCATCGTATTGTCCATCTTGACCTCGGCCTGTGCGAAGACCATCGCGCCTACGGTGTGGAAGCCGAACTGCTGGTCGTAGTTGGCACGCAGGTGGATCTGCAGCATCTGGTTGCCGGCGATGCCGCGCTCGCCGATCCTGAAGGTCCCGTCCTGGTTGCGGACGGTGGAGATGTAGTATGATTTCTCGCCCGGGTTCTTGGCCTGATAGTAGGAATATGCGTCGTACCCTTGCAGGTAGCCCGACAGGCCGCTGGCGGCAAAGTCGTTGTATGCCACATTGGCCGACAGGTTAAGGCCCTTGATCAGGCGGCTCATATCATATTCCACGGTTGCCTGGGAGAGGAGGCTGAACGAAGTGTTGCAATAGTAACCGGTGCGGTTGACGGTTGCCCAGGCAGATGTCGAAGAGGAATTCTGACGGGCCACCACAACGCCTGCGGGAACCTTGTTGCCCTCGGAGTCGTAATAACCGTCCACAGTAAGGGGACCGGGGTTGGTGGGCGGGGTACCCATCGCAGTCTCGAACACGCTGGTACCGCCGGCGGGCTGGTTGGTGCGCTGATAATAGATAGAGAGGGTCAGCGCGATTTTGAGTCGCTCGTTGAGGTTGAAGTCGAAGTTGTTTCGGATGGTGTACCTCAACATATTGAACTGGGCGTTGTAACCCAGGGTTTTTCTGGGGAGGATCTTGGTGTTTCCCTCCTGATAGATAATGTTGGCGTTGGTGAAGTAACGGGTCTTCTTGCTACCTCCCGAGATATTGAGCGAAACGCGCTCGGTGGGGGCGAACTTTGCAATTGCCTCCCTGTACATATTGCGGTTGGGGAAGAAAGGGTCGCCGCTCTGGGAGCGGAATTTGGCTATCTGGTAGTCGGTGAAGTCGGGACCCTGTCCGTCGTTGGCGCGGGCCTGGTTCCTCAAGGCTGCGTGCTCCCACGAATTGACCCTTGTCCAGGGGAAGTGGAGCGAAGCCACGCTGGTAGTGACCTGTGCGCTGAGGATGGTCTTGCCGGCATCACCACGGCGGGTTGTGATCAGGATAACGCCGTTGGCGCCCCTGGAGCCGAAGATTGCAGTAGAGGCCGCATCCTTGAGCACGGTAACCGAGGCCACCTCGTTCACGTCCATCATACCCAGCTTATCGGCCTTGCCGTCGGAAGGGACGCCGTCGATAAGCAGCAGGGGGGTGTTGTCTGAAGATGTACCCTGACCGCGGAGATAAACCGTGACGTCGTCACGCCCGGGCTGGCCGCTCTCCTGGATGGTAGTCAGGCCGGCAACACGGCCGGCAAGGGCGTTGGCAAAGTTGGGGACCTGGGTTTCGATGAGTTCCTCGTGGCCCACCTGCTCGATGGCACCTGTTACGGTGATCTTCTTTTGCTTGCCGTAAGCAACCACCACGGCTTCGTCAATCTTCTCCTTGTCTTCTTCGAGGTAAACCTGAAGTTTGGACTTGCTGCCTACGGTTACTTTTTTGGTGATGTAGCCCACGAAGGACACTTCGAGCACCGCATCCGAAGGAACATTGGCAAGGACGATGACACCGTCGGCATCTGTCGAGCCGCCGATGTTCTTTCCTACGATCCGGACATTGGCTCCGGGAACCGGTCCCTGCCTGTCGGTTACGGTACAAGTGATTGTGCGCCCCCTGAGCTGGGTTTCAGCCACGGCGGTGAAGCCGCCCGCAGAAACGAGCAACAGTACAAGCGTCAGAAAAAGCGCACGCAAAGATGATAATTTCATATTGCTTTTCCCTTAATTTTATCGGTCAAAGGCCACTTCAGGCCATAATCTCGACAAAGTTAAGAGTTATTTGCAATAATGAAACACTTCGAAAGGAAAAATCTCTAAAAAATATGGGCTGCGAGATACTGTGCGATGTGTACTGCATTGGTGGCGGCGCCGATGCGCAGATTGTCGGCAACTACCCACATATTCAGGCACTGCGGAGCAGAGAAATCTCGTCTCAGGCGTCCTACGACGACCACGTTGCGGCCGAACGCGT
>JAEEGL014150037.1_pt1 | contig 12299 bp, 13 predicted proteins | sample 9134231 | NCBI WGS metagenome assembly JAEEGL01 (sample SAMN16246548, study PRJNA631951) | gut metagenome | biome: gut microbiome; feature: rumen; material: fiber-attached | host: Bos | place: Iran: Karaj | collected 2018-10 | reverse complement strand
AGAACAGCGAGCGAGGTTGCATAGGAGTTTGAGGGGATTTGTAATCCCCGAGCTTTTCTGCAAACTTTCGCAGCTCACCGTATGTCAACTGATTACCCTGCGAGTCAAGGGCTGCAACAGCGTCATCTTGCCACTTGTCTATATTCAAAAGCATAAAAAAACAATTAATTGTCACTTTTCGGAGCAGCGAGAGCAGAGCTAAGCTTGCTTAGTCTATGTCGAGTCGCAACGAAATAGGACGTAGTCAATTGTCAATCGTCAATCAAATCGAAGCACATCCATCAACTCCCAAGATCTGTCCAGAGATATAGGATGCACGGTCAGAAGCCAAGAAAGAACATGCGTTTGCAATATCCTCTGGAGCGCCCAAACGACCTAAGGCGATTCTACCAATACGTTGATCTATCTTAGCACCATCACTCTCATACAGTTCGGCAAAGCGCTCTGTCTTTACGATACCAGGAGCAACAGCATTTACACGGATGCCCATTGGAGCCAATTCCTTAGCTGCAGACTTAGTGAATGAAATGATGGCACCCTTGGTAGCTGAATAAGCACACTGTCCGGGAGAGCCAAGAACTGCCGTCACAGAAGCTATGTTCACAATGGAGCCACCACCGCAACGCTGCATCAGTCTAGAAACTAACTGCACCATTTCAATCACTGCAATCACATTTACACGGAACATCAGTTCTGTCTCTGCGCGCTGAACCATGCCCAATTTGCGATTGAATACCACACCAGCATTATTTACCAAAGTATCAATGCGTCTTTCTGCCTTGAAGATACCCATAAAGGCATTCTTCACAGCCGTGGTATCAGTTACATCAAGGTACTGAGGAATGACTCTTGTGTCATTCTTCTCTGCACACTCCTTTGCCCACTCGTCCATTGTGCCCTCTTTCATGTCACAGGCATAGACGATGGCACCATCGGCAGCAAACTGTTCTGCAATGGCCTTACCGATACCTTGCGCTGCACCTGTTATGATGCAGACCTTATTTTGCAATAATCTTTCCATTCAATCTTCAATTATCAATTGTCAATCGTCACTTTTCGAAGCAGTGAGAGCAGAGCTATGCTTGCATAGACTATGCTGAGTCGCGACGAAATAGGACGTAGTCAATTGTCAATCATTAATTATCCTAAGGTCATTCCGCCGTCTATCTTTAGCGCAGTACCCGTTACAAAAGAAGAAGCGTCTGAAAGCAAATAAGCGATACCGTAAGCGATATCCTCAGGCTTTGCGAATCTACGTAAAGGATAATTGAGCTTTTCCTTCTCTTTCTGTTCTTCGGTAAAAGAACCGATGAGAGCAGTCTCAACCATACCAGGGTTTACACTATTGCAACGGATGCCTTTAGGTCCCATCTCCAAAGCCACTGTACGCATGAAAGCGTCAATGCCACATTTGGTAGTGGCGTAGATGCCATTACCAGGAGATACACGATAAACACCTGCTGCACTTGCCGTAAATACAATCGACCCGCCTTTACTAATCTTCTTTTTCTTCAGCAAAGAACGGGTCAACATGATTGGGGCATTCAGGTTTATCTTTTGGATACGGGTCAGTTCCTCTTCTGTAATAAACTGGGTAAGCGTTAGCTTCATCACACCAGCGTTGCACACCAGACCGTCAATCGAAGGGCAGAAATCAACCAAAGCTGCAAGCTGATCAGAGACAGTCAAATCGGCAGTAAAGCACAGGTTCTTTTCTCCGCTCTGCGGATCTGGCAAAGATGCCAAGGCTGATTGAAGTGCATCCTCACGGATATCCGTTAAAATGACCCTTGCACCTAAATCCACACAAGTTCTGGCTACTGCAGAACCGATACCACCGGCACCTCCAGTAATCAGGACAGTCTTGCCTGCCAAAGAATATGGATTATGATTGTAATCCATCATTCCATTTTTGATTTAATCTTTTCGTAAAGATCTCCAATCGTTATTGAAGAACGCATATCCTCACCATTTACCACAACATCAAATTCTTCATCGATCATAGAGATAACAGAGAGAGCAACCAAAGATGTCCATTCTTCCAAATCGTGGAATTTAACGTCTGGATTTAGGGAATCCACATCAATATCATCAAACTGGTCTGCAAAAAGAGCTATGAATTCTTCTATAGTCTTCATATATACAAAATAGTTAGAGGGATTCAACAAACTCATAAAGTTCACGTACACTATTACGGGCGCGCACATCTGCACCAGTAATAAGTTTTCCATAGTTCTCCTCAATCATGGATATGAGTGACAAAGATGCCAACGACCCCCATTCATCTAACGTCTTGTAATTTGTTTCAGGGGTAATCTCCTCAGCAGGAGTATCTTGCAGTTCGTCCTGCACTTTTTCTACGAATTCTTCGATTGTCATAATACAAATTTATTAAATTGTTAATACTATTTTTATTCTTTAATAAGGGAATAATCGTTTATCTTACCGTCGTATGAAGGGATATGAAGGATAGACATCACTTTTGATTCTGTTGCCATTCGTTTGACTATTTTCTGCAACGTATCATCTGTCCCCACTTCATAAAATTCATCCACACCCTGAGACAACATATTGTTGATGATTTTTGTCCATTGTACAGGATAAGTCATCAACTTTATCTGGTTGTCAAGAATCTCCTGCGGGTCAGTATGTGGCTCTCCGTCTGCATCTTGATAAATGGGAATAAATGGTTCCTTAATATGTAACTTCTTCAGTTCTTCAGCCAAGATTTTCCCTTCTTCTACAGAATTAGGTGAGTGTCCTACACCTTTCATAGGAAGCACAAGGGCACGCTTTGCTCCCATGCCCAGCAGTATTTTGCATGCTTTCCTGATGCTGGATCTTGCGCCCGTTATCACTAACTGCCCAGGACCATTATAATTAGCTATATATAGGCTTTCACCATCCTCTTTGCCAACAGACTCCAACACTTCTTTAACTTTTTCGTCAGGAACTCCAATGACAGCTCCCATTGCACTAGGATGTTTCTGAAAAGCCTCATAAAACACCTGACCACGTATCTTGATGAATGGAAGAGTTTCTTCAAAGGTTAATGCGCCAGAGACCACTAATGCAGCATACTCTCCTAAAGAATGTCCTGCCACACAATCAGGCCTCACATCATCTTGCGCTAATGCAGCCGCAACCTCATATATAAAAATCGCAGGCTGTGTGTATCGAGTGTCCATCAACAAACTCTCAGACGCCTCAAATAATGTATCAGAGAAACGTTCTCCGAGAATCTCATTCGCCAACTCAAAAACAGCTTTGGCTTTAGGGAATTTATCATATAGGTCTTTCCCCATACCTTCTTTTTGGCAACCTTGGCCTGGAAATAAAAATGCTTTCATAATTTTGATCTAATACTAGTTATTGGCTTTGTCAAATAAACCAAAAGAGGAATTTTACTTAACCAATACATCGCGTACAAACTTATAATCGTATATATTACCAAGAAAAACGCAGAGGTGGGTAAATTATAATTAATAACAAACCAATTCATTAACCAAATGAAAAATGGATGATACAAATAATAAAACATTGTGTTTTTGCCTTGTTCTGCAAACAGAGGACAATCTGGTATCACATTCATAACACATATAGCAAGAGGTAGCATCCAGAAATAACTAACGGCTCTTAAAACAAACATAACCCTCCAATCAGCCAAACCAACGAAATAAGAAAAATTCCCAGTACACATTGAATCAGGAAAATTTGGAATAAGCATGATAAGAACAAAATAAATAATAATAAAAATACCACACTTAATTTTGTTTAATGCTCGTATTTTTTTCCATAAGTCGTATTTATGAATATAATAACCCAATAGAAAATAAGGGAAAAAAACAAGCGTTTTCTGGAATGTATAACCAATATCTTGTGGTGCAAATCCTGCTAACAAAGACACACAAAAAGCGATTGGAATAGTAATTTTAAAATTATCTCGTATTTTTCGTGGATAATAACGCATAATTAGTCTCCAAAAGCAGAGAGAAAAAATATACCATAAGGCTCTACTAGGAATATAAAAATGTGTAATTCGTCTCCACGCTCCTCCTATGGAAAAGTCAAACGGATCAAGCCACCCACTTGAAAAATAAATAACCTGAAAAATAATTATAATCAGCAATAATTCAAAAAAACCACGCCAAAACTTCCCAGATTCAGAATCTCGATAAAAATAACCTGACATCATTATGAATATAGGCATGCGAAAAGAAACGCCAAATGAAAACAAATTAGCATTTAATCCCACCATATCCAGTTGGAAAGTATGACCTAAAACAACCAAAGCTATTATTACAAACTTGATGGAGTCTAAGGCAGTATCCCTTCTTTTTTCTATAACAAATTCCATTATAGCCTTCAGGTCATTGATTAATGGGACGATAAATTTTAGTATTCGAAAGATCACATGCTATGCTTCCCCAAGACAATCCTATTCCATAAGCAGACAAGATTACCTTCTTCCAAGATGAGGTATCAATCCCATCATTTCTATATGGCCAATCCGTCAACACCAGAGGAACTGTAGTAGAACTTGTGTTGCCATAGTCCATAATATCAAATGGGGCACGTTCCGGATGAGCCAATTTCAATTTCCTACACATAAAATCAATGGTGATTTTAGTCGCCTGGTGCAATCCGAAGAAATCGACATCGTCTTTATCCCATCCAACAAGTCCCAATACTTCTTTTATGCTTCTGGGACCGACAGAAATGATAAAAGCGAACACATCATCACCTTGCATTTCAGACCCTTCGAGCTTGAAATCTGGGTCGCGGTTTTCTGGCCAGTGCCTGAATCCTCTACTTGCATTCATAACGGTTTTAAAGTCATAACCATTTGTCATGATATGAAATGCCATAGAACCATTCCCTCTTTCCACAAGAGTAGCAGAACCCGCATCACCAAATACCATATAAGATGATTTCCTATTTTTATCAACAGTCTTTGAATTTGTATTACCAGCTAAAACCAGCACTTTGTTACATGCACCAGAACCAATCAGTGTTGCAGCCTGGAATATTCCATAAATATAACCACTACAGCCATAATTGATATCAAAACAAACGCAGTCTTTAGACAAGCCTAATCTACCCTGTAAGACACATGATGTAGCGGGACCATGATAATCTGGATGCTCAGATACAAAGACAAGACCATCTATAGTTGACCTATCGATTGACTCATTTATTAAGATAAGCTCTGCAGCCCGAAAGCACAAGTCGGAAGCAGTTTCGCCAGCCTCAGTATAATGAACTCGTTCAATACCTGCGACCTTTATAGCAGTTTCAACCTCTTTCTCCCCAAATTTATCTTTCAATGAAGACATCTCAAGAATCTGTTTAGGGACACAAGTGGCAATACTCTTTATTTCTACACCTTTAATAATTGATTTCATAAATTGTCATAATATTTGTTGTTTATACAATTGATTGTCCACCATCAACAATCATATCAGTACCTGTCACCCACCTGGAGGCATCGGAAAGAAGGTAAACTGCTGCATAAGCGATATCATCCGGAGTTCCGAAACCTAAAGGGATACGACTCTCCTCATTCTTTTGTTCTTCTACGGATATAGCTCCTTCACGAAGGCCTGTAAAACGTTTCACTATCCCGGGATGCAAACAATTAACACGAATTTTCTGCGCACTTAATTCTAATGCAGTCACCTTTGAGAAAGAATTAACGGCTCCTTTAGTAGCGGAATAAAGGGCATTCCCTTTATATGGTCTGTATGAAGCAACCGAAGAAATAAAGACAACTGACCCTGAAGGTCTTATTCTCTTTTTCTTCAAAAGTTGCTGAACTAGTAAAATGTTACAAAAGATGTTTGTGTTAAACATCGTGTGCATCTTATCCTCTCTAATATGCCGTACAACGGTTGTATCAAAAATGGCAGCACATAAAACAACGCCATCAACAACAGGCAGACCTTCAACGAATTGAGATATCCTCTCGCTATCTTGTAAGTCAAAAACAATTTGCCTATTGTCAGACGATAGAAGGCTGTCAAATGTATCCTGGAGTCGTTCTTCATTTCGACCAACAACAATCATATTTCCACCCATTTCTGAGCTCCTGATAGCTATTTGCCTACCAATATTGGAAGAAGCCCCAGTAACAAGTATGGTTTTTTCAAAAAGTGAAAACGGGCTATTCATATAATAAGAACTATTTAATTATTTCTCAATCTATATTTGATTGTTCCTCACAAAAAGTCAAATCTGTGATCTTGGTTATTTAACAGCTTCATAGATTTTTGTCAATTTTTGAGCTATAACTGAAGGAGCAAACCTCTGTATGCAGTTTCCCTTGATATAATCACTATTGTATCTATCCAAATTGATTGACATATCTAACAGTTTATTGGATAAATCATCAACATCATCTACAGGTACAAGCAGGCCATTCTTTTCGTCAATACATTCACGAATGCCACCACATATTGTAGCCACAACTGGCATTCCTGCAGCCAAAGCTTCCAAAACTGCAACTGAGAAATTCTCAGCTCGAGATGGAAGAACAAAGAAATCACTTTCAGAATAAATGTCAATGATTTCTTTTTTTGTCCTTCTACCAATTAAATGAACTTTATCTCCTAATTTTTGATTATCAATCAACAGCTGCAAAGAATCTCTTTCTTCTCCTTCACCAATAATCTGCAATTCCCAATCAGGCATTTTTGAATTAACTTTTGCTAAAGCCTTTATCAAGACATCAAAGCCTTTCCTATGAATAAGACTGCCAGTAGCGACAATGTTAATCTTATTATTCTTACGCCACTTCATTTTGGGGATGTTTAGAAATTCCTCTCCAATCATGTTATGCAATACTATTGCATCTTTTCCGAAATGATTAAATATCAATTCTTTTAATGAATCTGCAACAGCTATCAAGCAATCCACATTATTGTAAGCAATATTAGCCCAATAATGAACACGTTCTGGCAATTCACTTTCATTCAATTTACTCCAGTGCTCTGTGCCGATTAAAGGGATATTATAATTTTGTTTTAACGATACCGCATATGAAATATTATAAAGAAAATGAGCATGAATGATATCCGGTTTAGGAAAATATTGTAGCATATATTTAAAAGCCTTGCTTAACAACAAGGTTGAGACCTTATAATGCAATTTGAAACTAATCCGCAACAGGTATGGAAGAGGAAAAGATAATCCAAATATTTCAAGCCCATCTACAGTTTTATGAGTTGTCCAAAAACCCTGTCCGTATTTTGGCATTCTATTGTCAACATACAGTATAGAAACTTTATGTCCAGCATGCAACAAAGCTAATGCTTGGTCTTTTTCAAAACATCCCAATTGAGGTTCCTTGTTTGTGGGAAACCCATGAGCAATTATACAAATTTTCATAAACTAACTGTTAAAAACACACAATACTTATCATCCTCAAAACTCATGTTAATGGTCTTGATGCTTTAACAATGATTTCCTAACAAAAGAGAAAATGTCTTGTACTTTATATTGCTTAATAACAACTGCCATACCAATAGTTGCTATTAAGACCAAAAACGACTTCAATAATAGATTAATTAAGTAAGAATTAAAATCCAAATTCCTAAACAACAAACATAACAAAAGAAAAACTACTATAGTATTTACGAATTGCGGTAATAATGATTTAAAAAAAGGAATCGGTGATCCCTTAATTGCCAAACGATACAGAATAATATATGTATTGACAAAGTTTATCAACAGGGTTATATCCCATGACCATGCTACCGCTTCTATTGTTTTAAAATAAATGGCCGCAATAAAAAAGCCTATTACTGACACTGTAGAATTGAGAATCCCAGAATAAAACATCAGATTTGTTTTTCCAGCAGCCTGAAAAATTGGATTGTTCGTAGATAGTATTATCTGCAATGGAAGAGACAATGCTAAAATGCGAAAAACCGGCACTGCAAGTTCCCAATTGGGTCCATATAAAATGTTAATAATTTCTTCTGCACAAAAGAACAGCCCAATACCCAAAGGGAAACTAATATAAGATACAATTCTACTGAGAGTGACATTTTTTTCTCCTAATTTAGATTTGTTATCTTTCAAAGAGGTTAAAATAGGATGCAAAACAGGATCTATGACAAAAGAAATATTATTGACAGGTAACAACATAGTATGATAGGATTTGTCATAATAACCCAACTTTTCCATGGAGAAATACTTTCCTATTATTAATTTATCCAGGTTCCTACAAAAATAATTAACAAAAGCGAAACAAAATTGAAAAAAAGAATATGATGAAACCATTTTTAAAGCCCGTCCTTTTATTTGAAGAACTATACGTTGTGGATAATTATAGAAATTAAAACAAAAGACTCCAACAGCTGTAATTATTGGAGAGATAAGAAGCGCATAAATTCCCCATCCTACTAAAGCAGCCCATATCGACATTATTCCACTAAAAAATTGAAATGAGAATGTTCTTATTGCAATTATTCTGAATTTTTTATCTTTACGCATTATACTATTGGGAACTACATTTAACGCATTAAAGAAAACAACTATAGACATCCATTTACAAACTGGTTTAAGAGAAGCGTCATTGTAATATGAAGATAGTAAACTAGAAGTAAAAAAAAGAACTATAGCCAAAAACACTCCCAAATAGAGTGTGATGGTAAATAATTCATCAAGATCTCTTTTATTTAGCTCAGGATATTGGACGATTGCCGGCCCAATCCCAATATCAGCAAGGATATTAAGGAAATGCAATATTACAAGGGCTATGGCAACTGTTCCAAATGCCGAGGCAGATATGCATCTTGATAAAATTGCAACAACGATTAAAGACACGACTATCCCAGAGTATTTGGCAAGAGCTATCCAGAACACTCCATTAATAACCTCGGATTTTAGCTTACTATTATTAAACATTTGCAAATTAGTGCATTAATATTCATTTGTGTTAGGACGTGTAGGGTTATTCATATTATGACTTATCCCAGAAAAAGTAAGTTCTCTCTCCTTATTTATGCTTTTTCCTATGACAGAGGAATAGGGATAGTACATTTCTTTTCTTGTAATATTATATAATGACATATAATAAAAAATAGGAATAAACAATAAAACAGCTCTTACCAAAGACAATCCTCTTGACAGAAAATAGCTTTTATTTGCAAGGATATATAATGTTTCAACAAAAAACAAAACATAATAAATTCTATAAAATTGAACAAACCTATAGAAAATATGGACATTCCACATCAATACCATATACATCAACCCCAAATACAGAAATGGTTCGAACTTTATATTTTCACTTTTCATCTTAAGCAAGATAAAAACGCTTACGAAAGAGTAAACAAAAAATGGGAAGATATTGTAAATAAAATAATTATAATTATGATCAACTGCTCCATACTCTTCAGAATTAGCGTAAGTATCAATTTTATTTCCAATCTCTCCATCCATTTCCATTAGTATAGCATAATCCCCGAGTCTTGCATGTAAAAGAAAACTAAGAACAAAAGCCATAGCAAAGAAAGCAAACAAAAATACAGGTTTGTTATGTCGTAAAAAAAGAATGAAAGGATTAATGAACATAAAGATCGCGGTGATATGAAACAAGCACCCAACAAAATACAACAAGAAACCTTTTGCCCATTTCTTTTCAATTATATAATCATTTCCAAAAAGACACACCACTATACTCATAGCAGCCTTCATTATCTCCATGTTCTGATTCGTGTACATCCATACGTAATAAATCAACACACAAGAAAAAATGTACTTACTGTGCTTTCGAATATAAAGAAAATACAAAGAGTTAACAAAAGAGGCCTGAATAAGCTGAACAATAAAAAAACGTCCACCAAGTGTAAATACTATCGAATTAATGAACCCCCATAAAGGAGAAGTTATTGATACATCATTGAAGAATTCATTCAATTTAGGTGTATTATGATAATAAATAGCCAAATAGGTTGGTGTATCTGATCCTAATCGCCAACGAAATCCGGCAACAAAAATGAAAAGAATTAATATAATTACATAACATAAATCTTTATTCTTCGACTTTGAATTTATATCATATCGAATAATAAAGATAACAATAAGTATTGCAACAAAAAGATAAATCATCTCAATAATGGCCTTTTTAGTACACCCAAAAAGCATCCTATTTGACACGCATCCATTGGTGAGAGTAATTGTGTGGGTAGGTGGATGTAGTTTCGGAGAGGATGCAAAACTGATGGAAGATGTTAGATGGAAGATGGAAGATGGAAGAATTTTGATGAAAGATGGAAGATGTTATATCAGACCTTCTATCTCCATCTGTTATCTATTCTTCGGCCCTTACACCATCCTAATATCTAATCTTACACGATTTCATCTTCTTTCGTATCTCTTTTATTTATTGTTTTACAACGATGTACGAGGATTTTAACTAACTCCTCGCAGTCAGTGTGAATTGAAATATATTGTTCTTCGGTTAAGTACTTATTCCTGTAGAGCAAGTCAATCCAGTAAAGTGATTCTCTAGCTTCTTTAAGAGCAATGAAACTTTTGCTTTTGAAATCCGCAACACTGATGGCATTGCTTGCCTCTGCATTGTTGGCTCCTATGCTTGTTCCTGCTCGTAATAGTTGGTTTGAGATATTAGCAATTGATTGTAAATGTACGGGGATGGAAGATGTAATAGGTAAGACGGAAGATGTCTTTTGTCCCGGCTTACGTTGCCTCTGTTCCTTCTTATACTTCTCATGTTCTATTGAAGCCTTGCTCAACAGGTAATCATTTAGCTTGATTATTCTGTCACTGAATGCCAAGCATTTCTCCTGGATCGCATCGCTAATGGAACTCATATTAAGATGTTAGATGGAAGATGGAAGATGTTAATTACTCCATGTAATTCCCAATTATTAACTCACACAGATTGCACAGACTTAAATCGATTGACAATTGACAATTGACTATTGACAATTGACAATTGACCATTGACAATTGACTATTGACAATTGACCATTAGATAAATCGCTCACGCTCAGGATAGCTCAAGCAAGCTTGGCTCTCCACTCGCTTACTCGCGATTTTGACAATTGACTTCGTCCTATTTTATCGCGACTCGGCATAGCTGATGCAAGCATCGCTCTGCTCTCACTGCTCCAAAAAGTGACAATTGATAGACTTACTCTGATTTAGCAGATTCCTCTTTGTCACCATCCAGGCCAAGGACAAAGCGAGTGAGAGGGATGAGGTAGCCTTCTTTATGGAGGGCATAACAGCAAATAATGAGACCGGCAAGGAAGCAGAGGAGGATGACTATTCTTGCTCTATGTGGACCTGCCTTTTCAACTGGTACCGTTGCATTACGTATGGTTGTGAAGGCTGGAGTGTCTTGCTGCACCTTTGCCTCTGCTGATTGCAATTGAGCTGCTACTGATGAATATGCCTGGTATTTGATTTGCATATCGTTCTCCAACTCAATGAGCTTGCTACGTGCACTTTGCAAGACCATGCCTTGGTTGGCATCGGCAAAAACAGCATATTTCTGACGGGCATCATCGTAATTACGCTTCGTCTCCTCAAAGAGTTTTTTATTGTATTCCAAATCAACCCTTGCCTTGCTGGTACGATAAGCAGTGATAACATCTTGCAGTCGTTGCTTGACAGAGTCAGCTATAACTGCAGCTATCAATGGATCTTGGTCGGTCACGCTGATGCTGATGACCAAATCTTTGGCATCGACATCACAGCTGATTTTATTATTGAGTTGATTTTTAATCAAATCATATTGCTCTTTGGTGAGCATAAAAGGATTGACTTTTGAGTTATCTTCTTCTTTATCGCTAACAAACAAGCTTTTAACAGCACCAATCATTACATTTTTCAAGCCAAAAATATAACTCCACCACGGCTTGCGCTGGTGATCAAGCAGGTATTCGTAATAGGTCATTTCCTCATCACTACCCAACTCATGAACTTTGATAGGGAACAGGCTAGTCTTGAAAGTGACCGAGTTCATCATATCGGGATACAAGGTGGGGAAGATGGCTTCACTGCTACCACTCGTGTTACCTCCCATGTTGATGCCGAATGAGGCTGCTAAGGAACTCAACGAATTGGAACTTGCTCTTGACAACTCAGGTGCTAAAGTGACTGTGGCGTTGTAGTAGTTGGGGACGCACAGGGTCAGGAAGCAGGCTATGACAAAAGTAGCAACGAGGACTTTGATGCCAAGCTTTTTGTACTTAAGTAGGGCGGACCAGATGTCCTTGAAAGATATTTTCTTTTCCATGTATTTTTATTGACTATTGACTATT
>JAEEGL013224464.1_pt1 | contig 12299 bp, 10 predicted proteins | sample 9134231 | NCBI WGS metagenome assembly JAEEGL01 (sample SAMN16246548, study PRJNA631951) | gut metagenome | biome: gut microbiome; feature: rumen; material: fiber-attached | host: Bos | place: Iran: Karaj | collected 2018-10 | reverse complement strand
TCTTTATTGAAGGATCTGTCCCGACATCAAACGTGATACCGACATCTATCTTGTCTTTGAGATCTATGATAACACGTTGCGCGGTCTTGGGCCCTATGCCCGGAGCCTTTCCGATCTGTTTTGCATCCCCGGCGAGAATCGCGAACCTGAGTTCATCGCATGTCATTACCGACAATAAAGCAAGCGCTCCCTTTGGGCCTATTCCGTTAACGCTTATGAGCATCTTATACAGATCAAGATCGTCTTTTGTAAGAAATCCGTACAACTGCATGGCATCTTCGCGAACAAGAAGATATGTGTATATCTTGACAAACGCTCCGATGCCCTCGATAAGATCGAGTGAACTTGCCGGCATAAAAATATTATAGCCTATACCTCCGACCTCAAGAACGATCCTGTCTTCACAGATAGCGGCAACTTCCCCTTTTAAGTAACCGATCATCAGATGTTTCCCCTTTCTTTGTTAATTATGTTATTAAGTCTGGCGGTAACGACGGCTGCAACAAGTCCCGTAAACAGTCCGAATATTACACCTGCGAGCGTCAGAATCGGAAGATATGAAAAGACATAAACATTTCCGATAAGAACATATGCCGCGAGTATCTGACCGGCATTATGAAGAACCGCACCTGCGGCACTGACTCCCGGCATTGAAAACCCGCCTTTCTTAAGAAGCAGCATTCCGGCATATGATATGAGAGCACCGCAAAGACTGTAAACAAACGATATCCCGCTTCCGAACAATACCGCAGACATTATCACTCTTAAAAGCAATACGATCAATGCATGGAAAGGGCCCATCAGATACAGTAAAGTTAACGTCACTATGTTAGCCAGTCCTATACGGATACCCGGTATCCTGACCGGTAACACTACAAATGATTCTATATATCCGAGAATGATCCCAACCGCGCAAAACAATGCGCATATACATATCCGGCTACTTCGTGACTGCATCATAATCACCATTTGTATCGGAGCGGACAACTATCAATATCCCCGCAGGGGCACAACATATACTCTCATTATTTCGACTGATACGGCCTGACCTTACGCAAAGCTTATTCGGGCAGCTTGCATCCCGCATAAATACGCTCCCGTCCGCTATCTCGATCTCATTATGTATTCCGTTATCGTTTGTGATGTTTATGATACGGTCTTCGGAAAGATCGAATGTACCGTAAAGGGTATTCCCCTTGTAAATGTAAGCGGTACCTCCCGTGGGACCGCTACGCAATATAAGCATCGACAAAACAGAAGCTGCAAGAAGTGTCAGGATCAATATACAGTCTCTTTTTTTCATACAAAAATATTACTACACGAACATATGTTTGTAAATGTTTTTTTCGATAAATAAATGGTATAATATTGAAATTGAGGGAGGGAGAAGATGTTACAGAAACTGATCTATGGTCATCAGGGGGATTCGCAGACAAATTATGATGCCATAAGATATTCCCTGATGCTGTCGGGCATCGCGATCATACATTTCATTTTTATGGTGGCTTTCTATGTGATGGGCGTCTATTTCATGGCCGTTTACAACACCGCCATAGTTTGTCTGTATATATACACTTCAAAGATAATATCCAATATTAAAACTCTCGGAAGACTCTATTGGGTTGTTCTCGGCGAAGTTGTTATACATTCATGTCTTGCCACTCTGTTTATGGGGTGGAACTTCGGTTTCATGTATTATCTTGCCAGTATGATCCCCGCATCTTTCTACTTGGCATTTTCAATTACGTCATTCAAGAGAAAGCTGTTATATCCTTTCGTTACGGCGGGAGTTATATTTGTTTCATACATGATAATACTTACACTCGCTCATGTGATCACTCCGTTTGCACCCAATTCTCCTGCGGGCTTCAGAGTGTTCTTCACGTATATGAACATAATCATCGGTTTAACCGTAACTTTCATGTTTTCCGCTCTTTTCGCCGTTGAGGTCAACTCTATGCAGCTTCGTATGGAAAGCGAACAGGAAAGACTCGAGGATGAGGCCAGTTACGATCCTCTCACGCATTTTCTCAACAGAAGGAGTATGGATGAGAGGCTTAATCATACACACAGGAATGCGATTATCAATGATATGCCGTACAGTCTGATCATGGCCGATATTGACCATTTCAAAGTATTTAACGATTCGTACGGACATGACTGCGGTGATTTTGTTCTTCAGAGTATAAGCAAGATAATCACCGCCCAGATAAGATCCAAAGACAGTGCCTGCAGATGGGGCGGCGAAGAGTTTCTCATTCTTGTTAATGACGGTCCGGAGATCGCCGTAGAAGTTGCCAACAGAATAAGAACCGCCATCGAAGCTTATGAGTTCTGTTATGAAGGCAAAACGCTTCATGTCACGATAACACTCGGTGTATCCGGGTACTATTCTTCCGCGAAGGTCAAGACACTTATCGAGATCGCTGACAAGCGCCTCTATAAGGGCAAGGAGAACGGCCGTAACCAGGTTGTCAGCTCTTAAATCAGTGCGGAGAAAAGCTTTATCCCTGCATAAAATAAGACCCCGCCTCAGTTGTAGAGGCAGGGTCTTTATATTTGTGAAATTACTCTGCGGTTTCGTCAACAAGCTTGCTTGCTCTTGCAGCAACTTCCTTCTCCTGTACGTCCGACGGACACTGCTCGTAGCGAACGAATTCATATTCGTATACCCCGCGTCCTCCGGTCATCGAACGAAGAACCGTACAATATCCGTAAAGTCCCGTCATGGGAATCTCGGCTTCAACAACCTGCTTGCCGCCGCCGATCGGGTTCATTCCGAGGACTCTTCCGCGTCTCTTGTTAAGATCACCCATAACATCGCCCGTATACTGATCAGGAACGGTTACCTTAAGGGATGCGATAGGCTCCAGAAGAACGGGGCCGGCATCCATAAATCCTTTCTTGAAAGCCATTATCGTGGCCATCTTGAATGCCTGCTCGGATGAATCAACCGGATGGTATGATCCGTCGTACAGAATCGCTTTAACACCGACAACTGGGTATGCAGCCATAGGTCCCTTCAATACCGACTCGGCAAGACCTTTTTCAACGGCCGGGAAGTAGTTCTTCGGAACCGCTCCGCCGACAACGATCTGTTCAAACTCAAAAGGCTTCTCCATATCGCCGAGTGGCTCGAACTTCATCTTAACATGACCGTACTGACCGTGGCCTCCCGACTGTTTCTTGTATTTACCTTCAACATCGGAATTCTTCCTGATAGTCTCTCTGTATGCAACCTTAGGCTCTTCCAGATCGATCTCAACCTTGTAAACATTTGCAAGGCGGCTTGCAACTATCTCGATAGCCTGATCGCCGATCGCATATATAAGACTCTGCCTGTTCTCGGCATCGTTAACGGCCTTGATCGTCTGATCTTCTTCCATGATCTTCGAAAGTGCCGAAGATACCTTATCGATATCTCCTTTATTCTTGGCCTTGTATCTCATATATGTATAGGGCTTGCTGATCTCCGTCTTCGGGAACATGACCGGATTGGCCTTTGTCGAAAGTGTATCTCCGGTCTTAACGCTCGTAAGCTTAGCGAGAGCACCTATATCTCCGGCCTGAAGCTCGGGCACCTCGATAGGCTTGTTACCGCGAAGAACATAGAGCTTACCTATCCTCTCCTCGGTATCCTTATCGGCATTAAAGAGCGTATCATCGGATTTGAGAACACCCGAACAAACCTTGATAAGCGAATATTTACCGATAAACGGATCGACGATGGTCTTCCATACATATGCCGACTTGGGCTTGGAGAAATCGTAATTTGCTTCGAATATCTCACCGGTCTTCTGGTTGATACCGTTAAGAGCTCTCTGATCGGGGCTCTTAAAGTATTTGATTATATCATCCATCAGCGTATATACGCCGCGGCACATTATACCCGAACCCATTGTCACCGGAACGATAGTTCCGTCGTTGATATTTGCGTAAAGAGCCGATCTGATCTCCGCATCGGAAAACGTCTCGCCGGCAAAATATCTCTCCATGAAATCCTCGCTCGTCTCGGCAACGGCTTCCATAAGAGACTCTTTGTACTTCTCAAGGTATTCCTTACTGTAATCGGGAACCGGACACTCATCGGCTTTGCCGGCATCGGTCCATCTGAATCCTTTCTCGCTGACTACATTAACATATCCGACAAGCTTCTCATCCTCACGGATAGGAAGATGGAAAGGAGCTATCTTCTTGCCGTACATATTCTCAAGGTCTTCAACGATCTTCCTGTAACTTGCGTTGTCGACATCCATATCGGTTACGAAGAATATCCTGGGAAGTTTATACTTCTCGCATATCTCCCATGCCTTCTCGGTACCTACTTCAACGCCTGCCTTACCGGAAACTACGATGATAGCGCCTGCAGCCGCACCTACGGCTTCCTCAACCTCACCTACGAAATCGAAGTATCCCGGAGTATCGAATATATTGATCTTACAATCATCCCATTCGATGGGAACAACACTTGTTCCGATCGAAAAATGACGCTTCTGTTCTTCTTTATCGTAATCGCTGATGGTATTGCCGTCATCGGTCTTACCCATTCTCGTTGTGATTCCTGATAAAAAGGCCATAGCCTCCGTCAAAGTTGTCTTGCCGCATCCGCCGTGTCCCAAAATGACCACATTACGGATCTTGTTGCTGGGATATACCTTCATATTGTAACTTCCTCCAATTGATGTTATTAGATGCAGACGCACCTTGTTAATATTATAAAAAAATACGGGTTTGTTTGCAAGCAGATTATGCATTTTACACAAACAAACCCGTATTTTGAATTATAACTTATAAATATTTACTGTTTCTTTACAAGAAGTGATTTTCCGGTCATTTCCTTAGGCTGCGGCAGGCCCATGCACTCAAGAAGTGTCGGCACGATATCCGCAAGGCATCCACCCTCACGAAGCGTATAAGCGCTGTCGTAATTAACAAGAATGAACGGAACCGGATTGGTCGTATGAGCCGTGTAAGGTTCGCCGTTATCGGGATCGATCATGACTTCGGCATTTCCGTGATCGGCGCAGACAAACAGTGTTCCGTCAACTTCCTTTATCGCCTCATAAGCTCTTCCGACACATTCGTCAACTGCCTCTATCGCAGCGATCGCAGCGGGAAGCACTCCTGTATGGCCTACCATGTCCGGATTGGCGAAATTGATTATGATGACGTCATAACGATCGGATTTGATCGCTTTAACAAGATTGTCGCAAACCTCGTATGCGCTCATCTCCGGCTTAAGGTCGTAAGTTGCGACCTTGGGTGATTTTACGAGTATTCGTGTCTCACCCGGATTGGGCTCTTCGACTCCTCCGTTGAAGAAGAAAGTCACGTGAGCGTATTTCTCGGTTTCCGCAATCCTTGCCTGGGTCATGTTAAGCGAAGCAAGATATTCTCCGAATGTATTGTTTACCGCAACTTTTTCAAATGCTACAAACTTATTCTCAATGAGCGGATCATAGTCCGTAAAGCATACGTATACGATATCGAGCTTCTTCTCACGCTTGAACGAACGGAACTCGTCGTCACAGAACGCATGCGTGATCTCACGCGCCCTGTCGGGTCTGAAGTTAAAGAATATTATCGAATCATCGTCATTGATCGTTCCGACGGGAACACCGCCGTTAACGATAACGGTCGGCTTTACAAACTCATCGGTCTCATCGCGGTCATATGACTGTGAAACGGCTTCCTCGGCATTTGCAGCCGTAAGTCCCTCACCCTTTGTGAGTGCAAGATAAGCCTGCTTTACGCGGTCATAGTTGTTATCTCTGTCCATGGCATAATAACGTCCCGTAACCGAAGCTATCTCACCGATACCGATCTGGCGCATCTTGCTCTGAAGCTGTCTTACATAATCTATACCCGATGTGGGCGGTGTATCTCTTCCGTCAAGGAAGCAGTGAATGTAAACTTTACGAAGCTCATGGCGCTTAGCAAGCTCCAACAGTCCGAACAGATGTGTTATATGGCTGTGCACACCGCCGTCGGACAAAAGTCCGTAAAGATGAAGGGCGGAATCCTTCTCCTTGCAGTTATTGATCGCACGCAGAAGGTTCTTGTTCTCGAAGAAATCTCCGTCCTCGATCTCCTTTGTGATCCTCGTAAGTTCCTGATAAACGATCCTTCCGGCACCCATATTGAGATGTCCGACCTCGGAATTACCCATCTGTCCGTCGGGAAGACCTACTGCCATTCCGCTGGCAAGTCCCTTAACATAGGGATAATCTCTCTTAAGTCCGTCAATCACGGGCGTCTTGGCCAAATAGACGGCATTTCCCTCTTTCTCATCTGAAAGACCGAATCCGTCAAGGATCATTAAAACTGTAGGTTTCTTACTCATCATTTTCTCCTCGTATATAATTACTGCTCTTTTGCGTTCTCGAACAGTTCATGGATATTGAACTTTGAAGTATCATTACCGGGCATGCCGATAAAGTTTGCACCGTATATGTTCTCATTATCCTTGCTGTTATCGAATCTTACTATATTGACAAGCGCATCAACGATATCACCGGTCCAAATCTTGAGCTGAATCTTGTAGATCGAATTCATCTCCAGAAGTTCCTTGCATGAAAATCCGATGCCCGAACCCGAAACATCGATGATGTTTATCGGCACAAGACGGTTCTTGGTGCCGTCAACTCTTTCCATCGCTATCGTTGCTTCAAGAACAAATCTCTTACTCTTTCTTTTTTCCTGCATAACATCCTTCTCCTTTTTTGCGCCTTAAAAGATCAACTGTTATGAAATCCGCAAATATGATAATACAATTTACCGTCAAAGACAAGTTACTCTATGAACATGGCATCACCGAAAGAGAAAAATCTGTATCTCTCCTCTATCGCACACCTGTAGGCATTCAATATATTCTCTCTGCCGGCAAGTGCCGACACCAGCATAAGAAGTGTACTTTCGGGAAGATGAAAATTCGTGATCAGGCAGTCGAGCACTTTGAACCTGTAACCCGGATAGATGAATATATCGGTCTCTTTACTTCCGGGTTGTACGATCCCGTTTTCGTCGGAGGCGCTTTCTATCGTCCTGCAGCTCGTTGTTCCGACGCAGATTATCCTTCCTCCGGCTTCTTTTGTCCGGTTGATCGTATCGGCTGTCTCTTTTTTGATCTCATACCATTCGCTGTGCATATGGTGCTCGGATATATCCTCGACCTTTACGGGGCGAAAAGTTCCAAGTCCCACATGAAGCGTTACGAAGCATATGTTTATACCTTTATCCCTGATCTTATCAAGAAGCCCCTCGGTAAAATGAAGACCGGCGGTAGGTGCCGCCGCGCTTCCCTCATATCTGGCGTAAACGGTCTGATATCTGTTCTTATCTTCAAGTTTATGGGTAATATATGGCGGGAGCGGCATCTGTCCGAGCCTGTCGAGAATCTCTTCGAATATCCCGTCATATATGAATCTGACAAGTCTGTTTCCGTCGGGAAGAACTTCGATGATCTCGCATTTCAGCAGATCGTTGCCAAACGAAACCACGGCACCGCATCTAAGCTTCTTTCCGGGGCGTACCAGTGTCTCCCAAACGCCTTCATCCCTGCGCTTCAGCAAAAACACCTCAACCTCGGCACCCGTATCTTCTTTGTTTCCGATAAGTCTTGCGGGAATAACCTTCGTATCGTTGAGTACCAGGCAATCGCCGGGGCGAAGATAATCGGTTATATCCGTAAACACCCGATGCTCGATACGTCCGTCCCTTCGGTCAAGGACCAGAAGTCTCGAGGATGATCTGTCTGCAAGCGGATCCTGCGCGATCAGTTCTTTCGGAAGGTCATAATAAAAATCGGATGTTTTCATCATGTCCTCAAAGTGACGTTCTTGTCGGCAAGCTTACTTACTATCGTATCTATCCTGTTTTGAACTTCCTCGCCGGTAAGGGTCCTGTCATCGCTGGAGAACGAAAATCTGATCGTAACCGACTTTGTATCACCGGCATCATATATATCTATAACGCTTACCTTGTTCAGTTCGGGATTGTCTTTTTTGTTCCAGCATGTTGCGATATCCTCGAATCTGACACCTTCGGGAATGACAAGTGACAGATCGTAATCAACTGCAGGGAACTTGGAAGGCTCGTTGAATTCAAGATCAGACTCTTCTATCGAATCAAACAGATCCATGTCGATCTCTATACAGACAACGAAGCAGTTCTTTGCAATCTTCTTAAGAGTGGTCGGATGAAGCGTATCGATCGTTCCTATCCTGATATCATCGACATAAACGGACGATGTGTTCCTCGGATGCTGCCAGTCATGTTCCGGCTCGATCTTCTTATAAACGACACTCTTATGCTTTGATTCGGATACAAGCGTATTAACAATGTCTACGCCTTCCATATAAAGCTTCTTTTCCGACTCCTCTTTACTGTATAGAACAACACCGAGCATACGCTTCTCATTTGCGGTATTGTCGGCATTTGTACCGGATACGCTTCTTCCGATCTCAAACATTCCGAAAGAATCATCAAAACTTCTGTTTTTGTAAACAAACGGAAGAAGACTCTGCATAAGCGATGTACGAAGGATTCCGGTGCTCTTTTCCTCGGAAGACTGAACAAGCTTCACATTATCCTCGGGTGCAAGTCCGAGATCTTTAAGATCATCGGGATCGCACCATATTCTCGAATGAACTTCATGGAGACAGAACCTTTTAACAAGCATGTCTCTTGCGTTATTCTCGTTTACTTTGCGCATAGACATTCTTGCCGGAAGAAGCGGCTCGAAAGTCGTCTTGATCTCGAAATTGTCGTAACCGTATATTCTTGTTATCTCTTCGACAATATCGGCCTGCATGCTGATATCCTTTGTCGCACGCCAACTCGGTACGGTAACCGTAAAATCATCGCCGTTTCGATCAGTCAAAAAGCCGAGACTTTTAAGCGTCTTCTCTATCCTGTCGGAAGATATATCTATACCCGTGTATCTGTCAACGAACTTCTTGTCAAAAGGAATCGTTATGACAGGGTATTTCTTAACGTAACTGTCTGTGATCTTCGTCACACATCTGATTCCGCTGTCCGCATCGTGAAGCAGCTTTATGAATCTCTTGACCGCCGTAAGCGTCATCTCGGGATCGAGTGTCTTCTCGTATCTTGCCGATGCATCTGTACGAAGTGCCATACGGCTTGCACTCTTTCTGACACTTACCGCATCAAAGTTAGCAGACTCAAGCACAAGTGTTTCGGTATCATCGACTATCTCACTGTCAAGTCCTCCCATGATACCGGCAATGGCAACAGGCGTATCATTATTGTATATCATCAGTGTATCCGTTGTGATATCCCGCTCGTTACCGTCAAGTGTGGTAAACTTAATCTCTTCCTTCGGAGTGTCAACGACGATCCTGTCGACCTTTTTACCGTCAAACGCATGCATGGGCTGTCCGAGTTCAAGCATGATATAGTTCGTGATATCCGCAAGAAGATTAATAGCCCTGGATCCGCAGTAGTAGAGTCTTACCTGCATAGTAATAGGACTGACATGCTTGGTGATATTTTCGATACGTACGGATGAATACCGAAGGCACAGATCCTTGTTTCTGATCTCGATAGGAACTTCATCGGATCCCGAATAATCATTTTCCTCAACGGGAAGTTCCTTGAGTTCCCTTCCGGTAAGAGCTGCAAACTCTCTGGCAATTCCGTAGTGACCCCAAAGATCCGGTCTGTTTGTAAGTGATTTGTTGTCAACTTCAAACACAACATCATCGATAGGATATATTTCCTTAAGATCCGTACCGTTTGCGTAAGATTTGTCAAGTTCCATGATTCCTTCATGGTCATCACTTATACCGATCTCTTTTGCCGAGCAGCACATACCGTAGCTCATAACTCCGCGAAGTTTTGCGGGTTTAAGTTTCATACCGCATACACTTCCCCCGACTTTGGCAAATGCCGTCTTGATACCGCATCTGGCATTCGGTGCTCCGCAAACGACATCAAACACCTCATCACCCGCATCAACTTTTAACACGTGAAGATGATCGGAATCCGGATGGTCCTCGCATGAGATTATCTCACCGACCACAACATTCTCAATATCGTTGCCTTTATATATGATCTCTTCTACTTCGGCACATGAAAGCGTGAACTTTCTTATAAGCTGCTCAAGATCTTCACCCTCAAGGTCTACAAAATCCTTGATCCAGTTCATTGATACAAACATTTTTTCTCTCCAATCTTCCCGTTATTCGGGGCTTCCTATTACCGTTTATTTCGAAACAAACTGTGAAAGTGCCTGAAGGTCTCCTTCGTTAAATGTACGGATATCCTTGACACCGTATTTCATCATCGCCAGCCTCGTAAGGCCCAGACCGAAAGCAAATCCGGTGAATTCGTAAGGATTCTCTTCTGTATTGATACCGCCGTATTTAAGCACATTCGGATGTATCATGCCGCAGGGGCACAGCTCCAGCCACCCCGAGTTCTTACATGAAGGGCATCCGTCTCCGCCGCATATAAGGCACTGGATATCAAGTTCGAATCCCGGTTCGACAAAAGGGAAGAATCCCGGACGAAGTCTTACGGTAACGTCTCTTTCGAACACTTCCGACAACATTGTCTTCATGAAATAGATAAGGTTTGAGATCGATATGTTCTTATCGATCATAATTCCTTCCATCTGGAAGAACGTGTTCTCGTGGCATGCATCGATAGCCTCATTCCTGAAGCATCTTCCGGGGAAAACCGCACGTATGGGTCTTCCGTTTTCCTTAAGTGCCTTCTTGTATTTATGCATGATCGCATTCTGAGCTGCCGATGTATGACTCTTTAACAGCTGATTGGGCGTCGTCAGATAATATGTATCCTGCATATCCCTTGCGGGGTGAAAAGGCGGTATATTAAGAGCCTCAAAGCAGTGATAGTCATCAACTATCTCACTGTAATCCTCAACATCGAAGCCCATAGACTCGAATATATCTTCAAGTTCACGTTGAACGAGTGTTATCGGATGGTATGAACCTCTCCTCTTCTTTTGAGGAAGTGACTCGTCATAGCTTTCAGCGCTTTTGATAAGCAGTTCCTCTTCCAGCTTTCTGATCTCATCCATCTTGGCATCAAACCTTGATGAGATCTCCTGCTTGAACGAATTGATCAGCTGTCCCGCTTCTTTCTTCTGTTCGTTGGGGATCTTGGATAGTTCCTGCATAAGGAGCGAAACCTGTCCCTTTTTACTGAGAAATGCAAGACGCAGTTCTTCAAGCGACTTCTGATCCGTAACCGCCGAAAGTTCCGAAGCGAATCTTTCTTTGAGTTCATTGATGCGATCTTTCATAATTAATCCTTCCCGGAAGATAACAGTTTATTTGCCAGCGCTCCCATAAACATTATATACATGCCCGTATAGAGCCATATTCCCATTACAAGTATAAATGCAAGGCTTCCGTATGTACTGTATCCGTTAAAAGTCGACAGATAGAACGAAAACAGTTTCGTGAACATGATCCATACAAAACTGGCTCCGGCGGCTCCGGGTATCTGACTTCTGATACCGATCTTTTTTGCCGGAAGCACACAGAACAGGAACATGAAAATAACAAAAAGTACGACCCACATGATAAGATCACCGGCTGCAATGAGCTTTGATATCCCGTCCGGAATATCTATATAATTGTTTATCAGCCTCGTGATCGTATTTCCGAATACCGATATGATGAACATCAGGATCATTCCGATCGCCAGGAGCAGCGTACATACCGCGCTTCGTGCACGAAGATATATGAAGTTCCCTGCGGTATCAACCGCATCATGTATCTCGTTAAGTCCTTTTGTGATGCCAAGCACACCCTTGGCCGATGCCCAGATGGCGGCTATTATCGAGATAGAAAGAGTTCCTATGCCATGGGCATACAGCTCATCTATGACATAAGTCACGATACCGTTCATGTCGACAGGAAGTATGCCGTTAAGTGCAGCAAGAAGATCCTGTTTGGAAAAAGGAAGGTATCGCACGGTGGATAACAGTATCAGAGTAAACGGTATGAACGACATAAATATGTAAAACGCCGCTGCCGCCGAATATGTATCTGTTCTCTTTGCGGCAAGAATCGCAAAAAACTCTTCCGCTTTTTTTACAAAACGAGATCTGCTTTTGTTCAAGATTTCAAACCGTCAATGTATATTTCCAACTTATGAATAATAGCATAAATACTGAAAAAATCAAATAAAAAAGATTCTATAGAAACTATAGAATCCCATGCCCCGAAATGCCGATTCCTGTATTTTGACTCCTAGCGTATATGCCAGGTGGGTAACCGCAACCGAATCTTCTGCCTTCCACC
>JAEEGL012200079.1_pt1 | contig 12299 bp, 11 predicted proteins | sample 9134231 | NCBI WGS metagenome assembly JAEEGL01 (sample SAMN16246548, study PRJNA631951) | gut metagenome | biome: gut microbiome; feature: rumen; material: fiber-attached | host: Bos | place: Iran: Karaj | collected 2018-10 | reverse complement strand
GTCCGGACGACGCCGCGCGCGAGCTTCCAGAGTTCCACGTCGTAAGGCAGGGCGACACGCTCACCAAGATCGCGAGGGAGTACGGCACCACGCCGGAAGAGCTCGCGAAGGCCAACGGCAAGCCGCTCAGGAAGATGAACCTCCTCTGGGTCGGCCAGAAGATCAAGCTCCGCAAATGACGCCTTTTGGAGAAAGCTAAATGCGAGGAATGCACATGAACAAGAATCTCGCGGCCTGCGCCGCCATTGCGGCCGCTGCGATTCCGTTGCTTGCGGACCAGCCTGCGTCGGCCGCCAACGACTGGGAAAACCCCGCCGTCAACTCGATCGGCAGGATGCCTGCGGCGAACCACGCCTATCCGCTCGCGGACGCGGCCTCCGCCCTTGCCGGGGACCTCGAGCCCTCGACCCCGTACCGGGTGTCGCTCAACGGCAACTGGAAGTTCAAGTGGGCCGGCGACCCGGCGCGGCGTCCGATGGACTTCTGGAAGGAGGATTTCGACGACTCGAAGTGGGAGTCGATAGACGTCCCCAGCTGCGTCGAGATGCGCGGCTACGGGCAGCCGATATACACCAACATCGCATATCCGCACAAGAACACGTCGAATCCGGCGGACAAGGACTTCGCGAAGATCCTCGACCGCGACTCCGGCACGCCGGACTTCAACCCCGTCTCGAGCTACCGCCGCACGTTCACCGTGCCGGAAGGCTGGAAGGACCGCAGGGTGATCCTGCGCTTCGACGGCGTCGGGTCTGCATACTATGTCTGGGTGAACGGGAAGAAGGTGGGCTACGCCGAGGACTCGAAGCTTCCCTCGGACTTCGACATCACCGACTACCTGAGGAAGGAAGACGGCTCCGGTCCCGTTGAGAACCTCCTCTGCGTGCAGGTCTTCAAGTGGTGCGACGGAAGCTTTCTCGAGGACCAGGACTATTTCCGCTTCTCTGGCATCTTCCGCGACGTGACGCTCTGGTCGCGTCCGGTCTCCGGCATCGCGGAGTTCCTGGCGACGCCGAAGTTCGAGGGCTCCTACGAGAGCGCCAGGGTCGAGCTGGAAGTGTCTACCTACGGCGAGGCGAAGCCGCCGACCGCGGCTCTTTACGACGACAGGGGCCGGAAGGTCGCGGAATTCGGCGACGAGGGCCGCACGTCGTCCGGGGCGGTCAGCCGCTGGAGCGTGAAGGTCGACGGCGTCAGGCTCTGGAGCGCGGAGAAGCCCGTCCTCTACACCCTCGTCGTCCAGAGCGGGGACGACATCAGGTCCTCCGGGTTCGGCTTCAAGGAGCAGAAGGTCGTCGGCAACACGTTCTTCGTCAACGGCAAGCCCGTCAAGATGAAGGGCGTCAACCGCCACGAGACGAATCCGGACAACGGCCGCACCGTGACGCTGGAGGACATGGTCAAGGACATTGCTCTCATGAAGCGCTACAACGTCAACACGGTCCGGACCTGCCACTATCCGGACCACCGCCTCTGGTATGACCTCTGCGACCGCTACGGACTCTATGTCATTGCCGAGGCGAACGTCGAGGGGCACGAGCCAGGCTACGGCGACAAGGGTCTCGGCAGGTTCAAGGAGTGGGAGAAGACGATTGTCGAGCGCAACGAGCGGCAGGTCAGGTTCTTCCGCTCCCACCCCTCCGTCACAATCTGGTCGCTCGGCAACGAGACGGGGCACGGCGAGTGCTTCAAGAAGGCCGCCGAGACGATCAGGGCGGTGGACCCGACGCGTCCGATCCACTGGGAGCGCGGCAACGATGTCGCGGACATAGACTCGTGCATGTATCCGTCCGTCGAGTGGCTCGAGAAGCGCGGCAGGCAGAGCCTGGGCGGAGGCGAGCTGAAGAGCGAGTCCGGCGGAGACGGCTTCGCGTCCGCGAAGCAGGGCGCTGGCAAGCCTTTCATCATGTGCGAATACGCGCACGCGATGGGCAACGCCCTCGGAAACTTCCAGGAGTACTGGGACGTCGTGTACTCCTACCCGGCGCTCGTCGGCGGATGCATATGGGACTGGGTGGACCAGGCGATCTGGAAGTACACCGACAGGTCCGACCCGAAGACCGGGCTTCGCGACCGCTACCTCGCATACGGCGGCGACTTCGACGACAAACCGAACGACGGCCCGTTCTGCGTGAACGGCGTTGTCGATCCGTTCAGGAACGAGTCCCCGAAGCTCGTCGAGATGGGGCACGTCTACCGCAACCTCGTCGTCTCCGGCAAGGAGGGCGGCGCGTTCGAGCTCTGGAACAGGTTCTGCTTCACGAGGTCCGACGAGTTCTCCGGCAGGTGGTCGCTCCTTGAGGACGGCGTGGAGGTCGCGAAGGGCGACCTTGCTGTTCCCCCGCTCGAGCCGCTTTCCCGCGGAGCTCTCACGCTCGTCGGCTTCGACATGGAAGGGCTTTCGAAGACGCTCGACCCCGCGAAGGAGCATTTCGTCAACTTCGCGTTCGAGACGAAGCGCGACGAGCTCTGGGCGAAGTCCGGCTGGACTGTCGCGAGGGACCAGGTGGCGCTAAGGCTGCCGCCTCGCGCGGAGGCGGAGGAGGGCAAGTCCGCGGACGGGAAGAAGGAGTCCGCCAAGCCGGCCGCGAAGTCTCTCGCCTACGAGTGGACGGACAAGGCGCTTACCGTCGAGATGGGCCGCACCACCGCGATGTTCGAGCGCAGGACCGGCGCCATCGCGATGCTCGTGATGCGCGGCGTCACGGTCTTCGACCGTCCCGCGGCATACGTGCCGGGCGGTCCCCGCCTCACCTGCGCGCGCGCGTTCACGGACAACGACAAGTGGATGGTCTACGGCGGCAACGGCAAGAAGGGCTTCTTCGCGTCCGGGCTCTCCCAGCTCGCGTACCACGCCGAGCCGCTGGTCGTCGCGAGCAACACCGTGACGGCGGTCGTGGACGTCTCGGGCGGGAAGGGCTGCGGATTCAGGCACGAGTGCGTGTACTCGTTCGGCGAGGACGGGTCCGTCACCCTTGCGAACAAGGTCGTCCCCTACGGCGCGATGCCCGTCGCGCTGCCCAGGCTCGGACTCACGATGTACCTTCCGCCGCGGCTCGAGCAGATGCGCTGGTACGGACGCGGTCCGTGGGAGAACTACGTCGACCGCTGCACCGGCAGCTTCGTCGGGGTCTGGGATTCCACGGTCGCCGGACAGTTCGTCGACTACGTGCGTCCGCAGGACAACGGCGGGAAGAGCGGAGTGAGGTGGGCCGAGTTCACGGACAAGTCCGGCTACGGCGTGCGCTTCAGCTCCGAGGAGCCCATGTTCATGCAGGCTCTCCACTACAACTGGGAGGACCTCTATTTCGCGCGCCACCTCAACGGCGCAGACCGCTACCGCACCCCGCTCGTGCCGCACGACGAGACGATCCTCAGCCTGGACGTCCGCCAGATGGGGCTCGGAGGCGCAAGCTGCGGCCCCTGGCCGATGGCAAAATACAGATTCGACCCGAACGCCACCGTCGAGTGGACAGTCAAAATAGAACCAGTGAGGCGATAAATGTTGGATAAATCGATAGACGAAAGATACAAGTCCGGAATCTGGGTGGAGCGCAAGGCCAAGGCCGAGCAGCTCGCCGAGCAGCGCATCGCCCGGCGAGGCAAGTCCGGGGGCTCGTTCTTCAAGTTCGTTTTCGCAGTCTTGCTGCTCGCGGCCGCGGCCTTCGCGCTGTGGTACACGTTCAGCGACGACGATGCGAAGATCAGGTTCAACAGCCTGGGGACGAAGATGAAGTCCTCGGCCAGGCACACTGGGCAGATACAGATAAAGGTGGCGGATTGATGCCGACGAAGCCCCAGAAGACGCTTGCGCTGGTCTCGCTAGGCTGCGCAAAGAACGCGGTCGACCTGCAGGTCTTGGCCGGGAACCTCCTGAAGAAGGGGTACGTGCTCTCGCCTGACCAGGACAGGGCGGACGTGGTCGTGGTCAACACGTGCGCGTTCATCGCCTCGGCCCGCGAGGAGGCCGAGGCCGAGATCGCGCGCGCTCTCAGGCGCAAGGCGGCGGGCTTCTACGGCAAGGTCGTCGTGACGGGGTGCTATCCCCAGAGGTATCCGAGGGCGAAGGGGCGGTTCCCCGGCGTCGATTCGTGGCAGGGCGTACCGGACGAGTGGGTCGAGTCCGGGGTGCCGGCGTTTCGCCTGACTGGCAAGGCGTTCGCGTACCTCAAGATAGCCGAGGGCTGCGCCCACCGCTGTTCATACTGCGCCATCCCGTCCATCCGCGGCAAGTACCGCTCGCGTCCGGTCGCGTCCATCCTGCGCGAGGCGAAGGCCCTCCTCGCGAGCGGCTGCCGGGAGCTGAACATAGTGGCCCAGGATCCGATGCTCTACGGAATCGACATGAAGGAGCGCAAGACGAATCTCGCTAACCTCCTCTGGCGGCTGGACAGGCTTCCCGGGGAATACTGGGTGCGCGTACTGTACTCCTACCCGAGCGAGATAGACGAAGGATTCCTCGAATGGATCCTGAACTCCCGTCACGCCGTGAAGTATGTCGACGTGCCGCTCCAGCATACCGTCCCGGAGGTCCTTGCGCGCATGAACCGCCGCCGGGCGATAGACGCGTCGCTCTGCGCGGCGGAGCTGCTCAGGGAGTGCGTGCCGGGCGTAACGCTCCGCACCACGGTGATGACGGGCTTTCCCGGGGAGACGGAGAGTCGCTTCGCGACGATGCGGGCTGACCTCAGGCGCATGCAGTTCGACCACCTGGGCGCGTTCGCGTTCAGTCCGGAGAAGGGCACGAAGGCGGCGAAGATGGCGGGCCGCCCCCCGCGGAAGGTCGCGGAGGAACGCGAGCGGATCGTCATGAAGGACGCCGAGGAGCTGTGGCGCGTCAGGTCCGCGAAAATGGTCGGCGAAACGCACGACGCGCTCGTCGTGGCTCCGGGCGTGGCGCGCATGCAGTCGCAGGCGCCGGACGTGGACGGAGTGACGTACCTCCTCGACACGCCGCGCGGTCGCCGGGCGAAGGTCGGCGAGTTCGTCCGCGTGCGCCTTGAGTCTGCGTGCGGGTTCGACTTCGAGGCGGAGGTGCTGTGACGGCGCCGATTCCATACGTCAACGAAGAGGTCGCAAGCCGCGACTTCAAGTACTATATCTTCGACTGGGACGACAACATCCTCCACATGCCCACGAAGATCAAGATGGAGCACCTCGGACCTGACGGCGAGTGGCGTCCGGTTGAGCTCTCCACCTCGACCTTTGCGCTCGTCAGGGCGGACGTCGACCACTACCGCCCGCCGTCTGTCGGCGGCTGGGCCGAGGCGTTCAGGAACTTCGCTGACCCGGAACGGGACGGGGAGCCGAACCACTTCATCGAGGATACCCTCGCCGCGCTCGCCAGGGTGTCCGCCGGGGAGAAGCCGTCCCCTAGCTACAACACCTTCAAGAAGACGCTCGTTGAGGGGCGTATCTTCGCGATCGTCACGGCGCGCGGCCACGCACCCGAGACCATCGAGCGGGCCGTGCGCATATTCATCGAGAGCGCCCTCACGCCCCTCGAGCGCGAGACGATGATGTCCAACCTCCGCGGCTACCGCAGGTGGCTGGACAAGGTGGAGAAGTTCGGCACGGACGCCGAGGAGCTGGACTACTACCTCGGCATGTGCCGCTACTCCGCCGTCACATACGACGGGTTCAAGGAGCGGATGGCGAACGACCCCATCTACAGGGAGCGGCTGGCAGTCGCTACGACCGCGTCGCGTCCCGAGCTCGCCAAGGAGTTCGCCATACGCGATTTCGTCGAGCACGTCTTCCACATGCTCCAGCGCACGGGCGGGCTCGGCCGCTCCGTCGCGATAGGCTTTTCGGACGACGACAAGGGGAACGTGAAAAGCGTCTCGAACTACATCAAGGCGGAGCTTTCGCGGCGCTTCGACGGAATCAAATTCGTCGTCTACGACACGTCCGACCGTACGCTTTCGAAGGGACGCAAGGTGTGCGTCTCCGGTCAGATGAACCTTCCCGGCTTCTGACGCGTCTTCTGTGATTCGTCGAAGAGGTCGAACGGGCTTTGCCCTTTTTTGTAAAAAGGCCCTACAAAGAATGCCGGCCGCCGCAACCTGCGGGGGCAAAATTTGGTATAATAACCGCATGGCGAAGATTGAGATACTGCCGTCTCTCCTTGCCGCCGACTTCGGCAGGCTGGCGGAGGAGATACTGCGCGCGGAGGCGTCCGGGGCGGACGCCCTGCACCTTGACATAATGGACCCGCACTTCGTCCCGAACCTCTCGTTCGGGCCGGACGTCGTGGCGCTCGCGAAGCGCGCGGCGCCGGGGTTCTACCGCAACGTCCACCTGATGATGTCCCGTCCCGACCTGTACCTGGAGAAGTTCGTCGACGCCGGGGCGCAGACCGTCCAGGTGCACATCGAGGCGGACTGCGACCTGCGCGTGCAGCTCCGCCGCATCCGGGAGCTCGGTGCGAAGCCCGCGATCGTCCTCAACCCCGAGACGCCGGTTGAGGCGCTGGCCCCGTGCCTGGACCTGGCGGACGAGGTCCTCGTGATGACCGTCCACCCCGGCTACGGCGGGCAGAAGTTCATCGCGGAGTGCCTTCCCAAGCTGACATGGCTCCGCGCGCGCTGCCCGGGGAAGGACCTGATGATCGACGGCGGGGGAAATGCGGAGACGATACCCCTCGCGGCGAAGTCCGGCGCGAACCAGTTTGTCGCCGGGAGCTACCTGTTCAAGCAGGCGGACATGAAGGCGGCGGTTTCCGCCCTCCGCGCGTCCGTCGCCGCGAGCATGGCCAATGGCTGAGGAGGAATGATGGGCAAGAAGGTCGTAGTCGGAGTGACAGGCTCGATAGCGGCGTACAAGGCCGCCGAGCTGGTGCGCCTCTTCGTGAAGGGCGGCGACGAGGTTCGCGTCGTGATGACCCCCGCCGCGACGGAGTTCGTCTCGCCGCTCACGTTCCAGACGCTTTCCCGGAACCCCGTGGAGACGGACCAGTTCGCGCAGCCCTCGGGATGGGTCCCCGGGCACATTTCGCTCGCCGAGTGGGCGGACCTTGTGGTCGTCGCGCCCGCGACCGCCAACACGATCGCGAAGATGGCGCACGGCATCGCGGACAACCTCCTCACGTCCACCCTCCTCGCGACGCGCGCGACGGTGGCCGTCGCGCCCGCGATGAACGCCGGCATGTGGTCCGCCTGGGCGACCCAGGAGAACGTCGCGACGCTTGCGAGGCGCGGCGTCACGGTCATCCAGCCCGGGGAGGGCGAGCTCGCCTGCGGCGTCAGCGGCGCGGGCCGCATGGAAGAGCCCGCCGAGATATACAGGACTCTCGCGAAATGAAGACAGTCGTAGTCATCCCCACGTACGACGAGAAGGACAACGTCGGCCCCATGTCCGAGGCGGTCCTCGAGAACGACGTGGAGCTCCTTTTCGTGGACGACAACTCGCCGGACGGGACGGGCGAGGCGATAGACGCGCTCGCGGCAAAATCGCCGCGCATCCATGTGCTCCACCGCGAACGGAAGGAGGGGCTCGGCCGGGCATACGTCGCCGGATTCACAAGGGCCCTCGAGCTTGGCGCGGACAACGTCATCCAGATGGACTGCGACTTCTCGCACGACCCGAAGGACGTGGCTCGGCTTGTCGAGGCCATTTCCACGCCAATCCCCTGCGGGCAATCAAACAATCCAAACAATCCAAACAATCAAACAATCAAGCAGTGCCCCGACCTCGTGATCGGCTCTCGCTACGTGAAGGGCGGCTCCACCCCCGGGTGGCCGTTCAAGAGGAGGCTCGTCTCCCGCGCAGGCGGCATATTCATCCGCACCGTGACCGGCATGCCGGTCCGCGACCCGACCGGAGGATTCAAGTGCTGGTCGCGCGCCGCGCTCGAGAAGATAGACTTTGCGACCGTCGCCTCGGCGGGGTACTCATTCCAGCTGGAGATGAACCACCGCGCGTGGAAGGCGGGACTCGGGATCGTGGAGATACCGATCTCCTTCACCGACCGCGTCGCGGGCTATTCCAAGATCACCGCCGGCATCGCGAAGGAGTCGCTCAAGATCGCCTGGCGGCTTCGCAGATTTTTCTAAAACCGGATTCCAAGACATGAAGACAAAACCGCTTTTCATCGTGATGTCCGCGCCGTCCGGCTGCGGCAAGTCCACGCTCATCGACATGCTCCTCCAGGAGTACCACGACATCGTCTACTCGATCTCCTGCACGACGCGCGCGCCGCGCGGCGAGGAGGAGGACGGGCTCGACTACCACTTCAAGACGAAGGAGCGTTTCGAGGAGCTCATCGCCGAAAACGCGTTCATCGAATACGCGAAGGTGCACGACAACTACTATGGCACCCTCAAGGCGCCGATCGAGGAGGTGCTAGCCGAGGGCAACTCCATGATCTTGGACATCGACGTGCAGGGGGCCGCGAAGGTGCGTGAATACGTGCGCGCCCTCCCCAACAACGATCCGCTCAAGATAGGCTACGTGGACATCTTCATCCTCCCGCCGTCGCTGGAGGAGCTTCGTCGCAGGCTGGAGGGGCGCGGCACGGACGCAAGGGACGTCATCGAGCGCCGCCTCGCCAACGCCGAGGGCGAAATCGCCAGGGCGGACGAGTACATGTACAAGGTGACGAACGACGACCTTGGCGTCGCCTACAAGAGGCTCTGCGACCTCGTGGACGCGCTCAGCGGACGAATGTGAGCCGGGTAGTCGTTGCCAGCGGAACTGGAAGGACTAATCGAACACCTGGAATGTCATCTTGGACAAAACTAAGGCAGGCGCTATGAGGACGGTCGACGACAAACTTTCCAACACCCCGGCATCACAGCTTCCCAACCGCCTGCGTTACGCGATGGTCGGCGGAGGGAAGGGGTCGTTCATCGGCCCGATCCACCGCATGGCGATCAGGATGGACGACCTCGCGGACCTCGTGGACGGGTGCTATTCCCACGAGGACGACTGGCGCGCGATGCTGGAGCGTGCGAAGGGCAGGGCGGACTTCATTGCCGTTTGCACGCCGAACGACTCCCACCACGAGATCGCGAAGGCCGCGCTGGAGTCCGGCTTCGACGTGATGTGCGAAAAGCCGCTCTCGCTCACCCTTTCGGAGGCGGAGGAGCTGAAGGGCATCGCCGAGCGCGGCGGGCGGAAACTCGGCATCCCGTTCACCTATTCGGGCTTCCCGATGGTCAAGGCCGCGAGGGACCTCGTCTTGTCCGGCGAGCTGGGCGCGATATGCAAGGTCGTCCTCGAATACCAGCAGGGCAGCTTCAGGAAGATAGACTGCACCAAGCCGCTGGACAAGCGCAACGCCTGGAAGATGGACCCGAAGAAGTCCGGCCCGAGCTGCGTCGTAGCGGACATTGGCGTCCACGGATTCCACTTGATCGAGTACGTCGCCGGACTCGAGGTGAAGAGCCTTCTCGCGGACCTCTCGTCCTTTGCGCCCGGCAACAGGCTGGACGACGACGCGTCCATCCTGATGCGCCTTGGCGACGGCGGCGCGAAGGCGTCCATGGTCGTCTCGAAGGTCGCCACCGGCGAGGAGAACGGCGTCCGGCTCAGGGTCTACGGCGACAAGGCGTCCCTTTTCTGGAACCAGGAGTCGCCAAACTACCTCTCGGTGAAGTATCCGTTCGCGCCGGAGCGCATCTACAAGCGCAAGGCCCCGTACATGCAGGACGTGTCGGAGCCGTCCGTCGCGTTCGCGCGCGTGCCGGCCGGGCACCACGAGGGCTTCATCGAGGCGTTCGCGAACATCTACAGGGAGTTCTGCGCGGCGGTGCGCGACCGCGGCGAGCACGACTTCCCGGGCGCTCGCGAGGGCGTGAGGACGATGAGGATGGTCGAGGCCGCGCTCGCGTCCAACGCCGCCGGAAACACTTGGGTCAGGGTGTGAGGGGCCGGGGGCTGTTTGGCTGTTTGAACTGATTGTGTTTTTTGATTGCAGCTAGCTAATCACGAGCCAAGAACCACGATTTGAGGAATGTCCAGATGAAAGTTTTGGCGAAGTTTGAATGGGAGGCGACGGACGAATGTCCCAAGCCGGACGTGTCGTTCGTGCCGGCGATGGAGCGCCGTCGCCTGACGGGTGTCGAGCGCGCGGCGATTTCCGTCGCGAAAAGGGCGATAGACGCCGTGGGCGACGGCCCCTGGACGAAGAGCCTTCCCGTCGTGTTCGCGTCCCGCTGGGGCGAGATCGGCACGACGCTCAAGCTCATGCGCCAGATGCACGACGAGGGCGAGATGAGCCCTGCCGGATTCTCCAACTCCGTCCATAACGCGGCGCCCGGCCATCTCTCGCTGCTTCTCGGGGACAAGGCGCCGTACACGGCCGTTGCGGCGGGTCCGGACTCCTACGAGATGGGGCTCCTGGAGGCGTCTTCGCAGCCGGGCCGCGTCCTCTTCGTATACGCGGAGGAGGAGACTCCGGAGATGTACCGGCCCGTCTTCCCCGCTCCGACGCGAGCCCGTGCTGTTGCGATGGTCATGGAGAACTGAGGTGCCTGCGATGTCCGGCGGAAAGTCCATTCTCAAGAACGCCTTTACGGTCGGCGCCCTGACCGCGCTGTCCCGCGTGCTGGGGCTCGTGCGCGAGATGCTCCAGGCGACGGTCGTAGGGGCGGGCGTGGCGCAGAGCGCGTTCGCGCTCGCGTTCGCGCTCCCGAACATGGCGAGGAAGCTCTTCGGCGAGGGTGCGCTCACGGCGGCGTTCGTGCCGGTCTTCAAGGGCGTCGCCGAGAACGAGTCCCTCGAACGAGCGGCGCGCCTTGCTCGAAGCGTGATGACGATGGTCGTCCTCATGCTTTCGGCGTGCGTGCTCCTCTCCTTCGGCGCCCTGGACCTTGGAGTGAGGTTCAAGGACGCCTTCGGCCTTGAGGACTCGGAGCGACTCAGGCTCACAGTGCGTCTCGTCAAGACGTTGCTCCCCTACATGGTCTTCATTTGCGGCGCGGCGTTCGGGATGGGAGTGCTCAACTCCCTCGGCAGGTTCACGGCGTCTAGCTTCATGCCGTGCCTGCTCAACGTCTGCTGCATCGCGACTCTCGGGTGCCTGGCGTTCTGTCCCGGGCTTTCGCCGGGCGAGTGCGCGCAGCGCGTCGCCGTAGCGATACTCGTCGCGGGAGCGCTCCAGATGGCGTTCCTCTTCTGGCGCATGGCGAAGGCGGGAGTCGCGCCCAGGCTGACGTTCTCCGGCTGGGGCGACGAGAAGGTGAGGCTCGTCTGGCGCAACCTCGGCGTGGCGGCGATGGGCGCGGGCGCCGTGCAGGTGAACTACATGCTGGACCAGGTCCTTGCGCAGCTGGCCGCGCCGTGGGCCGCGGGCGTCATCAGCTACTCGGAGCGCCTCATGGACCTCCCGCTCGGCGTCGTGGGCGTTGCGTTCGGGACGGTGCTTCTGCCGACGTTCGCCGGACTCTTCGCGAAGGGCGACGTGGAAGGTGCGAAGTCCGCGCTTTCGTCGTCCCTCAGGTCCCTTATGTTCGTCATGCTTCCCTCCGCGGCGGGGCTTTTCGTCCTCGCGCCGGAGATGACGCGCGCCATATACGAGGGAGGCGCTTTCGACGCCGCGGCGACAGTGCGCGTGTCGCGTGCGGTCGCGGTGTACGCGCTGGGACTGGGTTTCTTCTCCTTCCAGAAGACCCTCGTGCCGTGGTTCCAGGCGCAGAGCGACATGAAGACGCCGCTCAGGGTGTCCGTCGTTGCCGTGTGCCTGAACGCCGCGCTGAACATTCTTGCGGTCGCGACGCTTCCCGAGGAGTGGCGGCACGTGGGACTTGCCGCGTCCACCGTCGTCTGCGCCGGTTTCTCCTGCGCATTCCTCTATGTGCTTGCGCGCCGCAGGAACGGCTCGCTGGGGCTCGCCAGCTGCGTCGGGCCCGTCGCCCGCATGGCCGCGGCGTCCGTTTCGATGGCGATCGTGGTATGGTTTCTCAAGCCGTTCGCTGAATCCCTTGCCGCGCCGCTGAGTCCGCGCGCCGCGTCCGTCGCCGCACTGTCGGTGCTGGTCGCGGCCGGGGTGGCGGCGTACGGAGCCCTTGCGCTCGTCTTGATGCCGGACGCCGCGCGCGGGCTCATCCGCCGCTTCCGCGCCCCCAGGCGGGCTTCCCGCTAAAACCGCTTTATAGCAGTAACGAACTCAGCAGCAGCAACGGACTCTTCCGATTTCATGCGCAAGTGTGTTCTGCGTAGCGAGAGTCGTAATAACAATGCCATAGCGATTATGCGCTGCTTTTACAGAATCGGTGTCCACAAATCGATTGATAAAATAACACTCCAAACCTCCTGTTCCAGAGGCGATGCCTACTATGTCATCGAACGTCCAAGTT
>JAEEGL010534488.1_pt1 | contig 12299 bp, 10 predicted proteins | sample 9134231 | NCBI WGS metagenome assembly JAEEGL01 (sample SAMN16246548, study PRJNA631951) | gut metagenome | biome: gut microbiome; feature: rumen; material: fiber-attached | host: Bos | place: Iran: Karaj | collected 2018-10 | reverse complement strand
TGGAAATCTGGGTGGCTAAGAGTGTCAAGCAGGGTAAAATAACCCTCGAGGAGGGTAAGGAGTTCCTTAGCAACTACCGCTCAGGACTATATGGCTATACCTATCTGGAATAAAAGAAAGAAGGCAATGAAGGAAAAACTGACAATTGTAAAGGTTGGAGGAGCTGTAGTCGAGGACGAACTGCAGCTCTCTCAGTTGTTGAATGACTTTTCAGCCATTGAAGGTCGCAAAGTGTTAGTACATGGAGGTGGTCGGAAGGCTACGAAAATGGCAGAGCGTCTTGGATTGGAGACTCAGATGGTCAATGGCAGGCGCATTACTGATGCTGATATGCTCGAGGTGGTGACGATGGTTTATGGCGGATTAGTCAACAAGAACCTTGTAGCACGGCTGCAAGGCTTTGGAGTAAATGCCCTCGGGCTTACAGGTGCCGATGCTAATGTCATCCGTAGCCATAAGCGTCCACTGAAGGATGGAGTCGACTATGGCTTCGTTGGTGATGTAGACGGTGCTGACGGTGAAATGCTGGGACGTCTTGTTGAGGCAGGTATTACCCCGGTTGTAGCACCGTTAACGCATGATGGCGAGGGACATATCCTGAATACAAATGCTGATACCATTGCTTCCGAGACAGCAAAGGCATTGGCGGCAATTTATGATGTGACACTGATTTTCTCGTTCGAGAAAAAAGGGGTATTGAGCGATCCTGATGACGATGATAGTGTGATTCCCGTCATTACGCGTACATTATTTAATCAATACAAGGCTGATGGCACTATCAGTGGGGGTATGTTACCCAAGATTGAAAATGCCCTATCGGCAGTCGACTCGGGAGTCTCGCGGGTTATTATTACCCTTGCTACTGCCATTGATGGCGAACATGGTACAATCATCAAATGAAAACCATCAGTTTCCAAACTGACATCCTTCCTTTGAAGAACGAACTCTTCAGGTTGGCACTCCGCATCACCCAGAATCGTTTCGAGGCAGAGGATGTGGTGCAGGAAACGATGCTGAAGGTTTGGAAAGGGCGTTCAGAGTGGGACAAAATAGATAACATTGAGGCCTACTGCCTGACTGTCTGTCGTAACTTGTCGCTGGACAAGATGCGACATATGGACAATCAGGTGCAGAACATTGAGCAGGAAAGTGAGCCTGCAGACCAAAGCTATTCCGCTAACCCGGAAGAGCAGGCTGTTCAGCATGACCGCTTGCAACTGGTTCGCCAGTTGATTAGTCAACTGCCTGAAAAACAACGTACCTGCATGCAACTACGCGATGTTGAGGGCAAGAGCTATCGCGATATTGCCAACATTATAGGCATTTCTGAAGAGCAGGTGAAAGTGAATATCTTTCGTGCCCGACAAACCATACGTGAACGCTTTCAACAAGCAGAAAATTTTAAGCGATAAAAAAAATCGCCGCTTGCTGTAACTTTTTCTTTTTACAATCGTCATTTATATAGAGAACCCAAATAATGCATATGGACTATAAGTACATCGAAGGACTGCTGGAGCGCTATTTTGCTGCTGAAACCTCTTTGGAAGAGGAAAGTATTCTGCGTTCTTTCTTCAGTCAGGAAAATATTCCTGCTGACTTGGAGCAGTGGCGTGCACTCTTTACGTCAGAGGACGTAGAGATGTTGGACGAAACTTTCGATGAGCGTATGCTGGCGATGATTAACGAGGAGCCGCAGACGGTCAAAGCCCGTGAGATTACACTCACACAGCGCTTACAACCACTATTCAAGGCTGCTGCCGTCATTGCCATCTTCCTGACTATTGGTGGTGCCCTGCAAGCACCATGGGACCATAACTGGGACACTCCGCAAGACTATGCTGCCATACAGCAGGATGTTGACACCGTAGGAGTCCAACCCATTCAGGCTGACAATTGGGGCGAGGCAGTGGTTGGTGACAGTACGCAAGTACTCAATCCCAATCAGCCAAAGAACTAAAAAGAATTTTTTCTATGCTTTCTCTATATTAATCATGTTTAGTTAAAACACACAAGAAAAGGTGAAACTGTGAAGTTTCAATTCTCTCAAAATTTTCATAACATACTAACGAAGAGCGGGCTGCCCATCTGAGATGTCAGAGGCAGCCCACTTCAATTTCTATGATGTTCTTTTCTTATTCTGCTTGTCTCATCCTGATGTGCAGCTGGAATAAGGCTGGTAGCAGGATGAGCAGTGAGAAACCTACCGCCATCCATACATGTGTTGCGTCTCCGAGAATGTCAATCAGCTTTATGTCGGGATTAGGATAAATATTGTATAGGGCGTAAGCTGCCGAATTGTTAGCCCAGTGGTAGGCCATGCCAGGAAGGATACTGCCTGTGCGCTGATACATCCAACCTAACAACAGTCCGATGACAAAGGCATGGGGCATTTGTGCCGGGTTCATATGTATCAGGGCAAACAGAAATGCTGAAAGGGCTATCGAGCCCCATACAGGCAGAGACGAGTTTTTCAGCAATGACTTTAGTATAGCACCACGGAAAACTATCTCCTCACTCAGGGGAGCCAAAAGACCAATGCTCAGATATCCCCAGCGGTTTTGCAATATCATGTCAAACTCTTGCTCCACCAGGTTGGGCAGATCTGGCATCTGTTCCTGTATCCAGGCTGAGGGGATGATTGCTCCCAAGGAAGCCACCACACTCCAACACAACACGCCCCAAGAACGGGTTCGCAACCAGCGTGGCGACACTTCTGCCCATCGAGTCAGCAGGAATACGGCAATCGTTATCATGCTGGTTACAGTCGTCACAGTAATTAATTGTGCAGTGGTGATGTCCGAAATACCCGTAATGAGTTTCCATACCTGTTCGACAATGCCACCACAGACAATTTGGATACCTATAAAAATCAAGAGATAACTAATAGCTTTTTTCATAATAGTTGTTTGGCTTGTATTGCGTCTTTTTTTAGTTGTTCAATGAGTGATTCTGCGCTATCGAAGTGCTGTTCTCCACGCAGTCGGCAGATAAATTCTATGGTAAGCTGCTGTCCATAGAGATTGCCATGATAGTCCAGCAGGTGCACCTCCAGCGTTTGAGGATGCTCTCCGAAGGTTGGTCGGGTGCCGATGTTCATCATACCCTTCATCTCTCCACACCTGACGGCATAGACACCGGAGGCGGGAATCAACTGTAGCGGTTCGTCAGGCTCTAAGTTGGCTGTGGGAAAGCCAAGCCCCGTGCCGATGTGCTCTCCGTGGGTGACAATACCACTGATGCGATAGGGGTGCCCTAGACATTCGGCAGCTTCACTCACCAGACCTTCTTGAAGCAGCTTTCTGACATGCGACGAGCTTACCGTACCTTCAGCAGGAAGTGCTCTGACCTCTATACCCAGTTCGTGACCATAGCGCACATAGTCGTCAAAACCTTCGTTCCGGTTGTGCCCAAAGCGGTTGTCGTAGCCAGTCAACAGCATCTTGACATGCAGTTGTTTTAGCAGCATTTGTTCCATGAACTCGCGGGCAGTAAGTTGTTTTAGAGCCTCGGTAAAGTGTAGTACTTCTATGTGTTCTATACCCGTCAGGCGAATAAGTCGTAGCTTCTCATTCAGAGGGGTCAACATTTGCTCACAACGGGGCGAATGGTCAAAAGTGATGCATAGTGGGTACAGTCCGTGTTGTTGGGCACATGCTACTACTTGACGCAACACAAACTGATGCCCCTTGTGCACCCCGTCAAACATGCCTATTGTCGCTACATAACCTTCCATCTCTTAACTTCTCAATTTCCTCCACGCTTCTCCTATCCAAAGTACAGGTGACGTACCGATAATTATATAGAGCCATAGCTTCAGCGATAATGGTTCCGTACGGAACATCTGACCGCCAAAGGTGACGATGAGCCATTGCCCGACGAGCACCAAAGCCAACACCAACAGGAAGCCTCGGCAAGCCCAAAGCCTGCGAAAAGCCGAGTGGTGCGAACCTAAGGTTCGAGCATTGAACAGGTTCCACCATTGCAGCATGACAAAGATACAGAAGAAGATAGTCAGTTCCTGTGGGTCTACACCCTTGATGCGTTCAAAGTACCACAGCATGGCAAACATCCCCAGGAAGAATAGTCCTCCAATGACACCTATGCCGCGCATCATATCCTTGTTGATGATGAATGCGTCTTTCGAGCGAGGCTTTTCTTGCATGACCTCCCTGCTGGGAGGCAGCGAGGCCAGAGCCATCGCAGCAAAGGTGTCCATGATGAGGTTGATCCAGAGTATCTGTGTGATGGTCAATGGCAACTCTGTACCTACAAACGAGCCGAAGAGCACCAATAACAAAGCCGTCACATTGACTATCAGCTGGAAGAAAATGAAACGCTGGATGTTCTTATAGAGCGAACGGCCCCACATCACAGCCTGTGCTATAGAATGGAACGAGTCGTCTATCAGTGTGATGTCGCTGGCTTGTTTAGCCACACTGGTGCCAGAGCCTAACGATAGTCCCACATGTGCACGGTTCAGGGCCGGGGCATCATTGGTTCCGTCGCCAGTCACAGCCACCACCTCGCCACGCCGTTGCAGCAAGGCTACCAGACGTTGTTTGTCCGTAGGACGGGCTCGCGACATGACCTTCAGGTCACCCACCACCTTCAGTGCCTCTTCATCGCTCATGGCAGCAAACTCTACCCCTGTCATGCTCAATGCAATATTACACTTCGATGGGGCGACAGTGGATGACGACTCTATGATCCCTGCCTGGCGGGCTATCTCCAAAGCCGTTTCTGTTGTGTCGCCTGTCACTATTTTCACCTCGATGCCTGCCTGCTCGCATTGACGGATGGCAGAAGGCACTTCCTCTCGCAAGGGATCGCTGATGGCTACAATGCCTAACAGTGTCTTGTCCCGGGCGATAGCCAAGGTACGCATGGCATGCTGTTGCCACTCTTTCAGCTGACTGTCAGTCTGCTGTTGTTGTTCCTTCGTCAATTCGCACATGGCTGTGACTATTTCGGGTGCTCCTTTTATATAGGTAGTATCCCCTACGGTAGTGGTCATGTACTTGCGTTCGGTAGAGAATGGTTCCTGGCTGCTGATGGGGTGGTCGTGACGAATCTGCTGATAGTCCACACCTTGTGACACCAGCCAGCGCAGCAGGGCTTGTTCGGTAGGATTGCCGACTTCGTGTGTTGCTGTGGTGTTCAGGGCTATAGCCTTGAAAAAATCAGAGTCTTTTCTTATATCTTCCGTCAGGCATTTTACGTCACTAACCGTCATGCGGTTCTGCGTCAGGGTACCCGTCTTGTCCGTACAAATCACCGTCACAGCACCCATCGTTTCTGAGGCCTGCAGTTTACGTACCAAGTTGTTTGACTTCAGCATGCGGCGCATGTTCAAGGCCAGAGCTAGTGTTACTGCCATCGGCAGTCCCTCAGGCACAGCCATGACTATCAGCGTCACCGCCATCATGAAGTACTTCAACACAACCTCTGCCATTCCAAGATAGTCATCCGTTTGCCACAGGGTGTTGGTGAGGATGTCGTGACCTAAGAAGAGTAAGAAACTGGTACATGCTATTGCACTACCCACCTTGCTGATGAGCTTTGCCAACCGGTCCAGCTGTATGTTCAGTGGCGTCTTCACTCCCGTAATCTCAGTTGCCTGACGGGCTACATGGCCTATCTCCGTCTCGTCGCCCACTGCCGTTACCTGATAGCAGCCTCTGCCTGCCATCACCATCGAGCTTCTCAGCAATAAGTCTTTCGGATACGCCTCTTTCCCATCTCTCTGCAAAGGATGAGGTTCCTTATTTGTCAGCAGCTCACCCGTCAGTGAACTCTCGTCCACCTGCAGGTCTGTGGATTCCAACAACTTACCGTCAGCAGGGACCTCGTCGCCAGTCTCCACGATAACGATGTCGCCCACTACTATCTCACGACGTGGTATCTCTTGTAACCGCCCGTCCCGCATCACCTTCACAGACTGTTCTTCGCCCATTTGTGTCAATATGCTGAAGCGGCGGGCAGCGTCACACTCAAAGTAAAAACCCACCGTTGTGGCAAGGATGATGGCAGCAATAATGCCAAGGGTTTCTACAAAGTCCTGTTTGACAAACGACAGGGCTAATGACACCAGGGCCGCTACCAGCAGGATGCGTACCATGGGGTCTTCATATTTCTCCAGATACAGCCGCCATTTCGATTGCTGTTTAGGTGGTGTCAGCACGTTTTCACCATGCTCCAACCTGCTTTGCAGTACTTCGGCAGCTGTCAGTCCTTGTTGTTTTTCTTGCATAATTGGGTGCAAAGGTAGTGCAAACCGAGCGAAATGCAAAATAAATGATAATTAATTTGTTTTTTTTCTTATCTTTGCAACCAGTTAGAGTATCACTTATTCCTTAACGTTATGAAGAAAAGACATTTAGGTTATCTGTTGTTACTGGTTGCAATGACCAGTTTTGCTCAGGAGGTAAAGGTAGAGTTTTTATCTCCGGCAATTGTCCATGTGGTGAAAGGCAAACCTACTAAAACCTTGGTGGTCACAGCGAAGCCGGAAGAAGTGACCGTCACTCGTAAAGGCAATAGCATTTCAAGCAGTCTGCTGACGGTGAGACAGGATGCACAAGGGCATCTGACCTTTCTCACGCCTCAAGGGAAAGTGCTGCTGCGCGAGCAAAGTCACGATGTTGCTCAGGTTCGTCAAACATTCATACTCGACAAGAACGAGGCTATCTATGGTTTAGGCACCTTCCAGAATGGTAAGATGAACCGCCGTGGTGAGCACAAGCGCATGGAACAATCGAACCTCGAAGATTTCCAGCATGTGCTGCAGAGCATCAAGGGCTGGGGCATATATTGGGATAATTATTCTCCCACCCAGTTCGATGATGACGAGAAAGGCATGTCGTTTACCTCCGAGGTAGGCGAAGGCATTGACTATTACTTCATGTATGGAGGTTCTGCTGACGGAGTGATAGCCCTGATGCGGCATTTGTCAGGCGATGTACCCATGTTCCCACTATGGACCTATGGCTTCTGGCAATCGAAGGAGCGTTATAAGAGTGCTCGTGAGACAGAGGGTATTGTCGACAAGTATCGTGAATTGCAGGTTCCACTGGATGGTATCATTCAGGATTGGCAGTACTGGGGCTCCAACTACCTGTGGAATGCCATGGATTTCTTGTCTGAAGACTTTGCCAATGGTCCTCAGATGATACAAAATGTTCATAAGAAACATGCTCACTTCATGATTAGCATCTGGGCTAGTTTCGGTCCCCAGACTCGTCAGTATCGTGAACTGAATGAGAAGGGCATGCTCTTGCCCTTCCAGACATGGCCTCAAAGCGGCATTTCACACATTTGGCCTCCTGTCATGGATTATCCCTCGGGCGTCAAGGTCTATGATGCCTTCCATCCCGAGGCTCGCGCCATTTATTGGAAATACCTGAAGACGCTGTTCAACTATGGCACAGATGCCTGGTGGATGGACTCTACCGACCCAGACTGTTTCTATCCCACCAGTGAGGACTATGCCCATCCGGTATATGGTGGCACATGGCGCTCCCTGCGCAATGCCTTCCCATTGGAAACAGTCCGAGGAGTATATGAGGCCCAGCGCAAAGAGTATGCCACAGCTTCTGCCTCCTCACCTGTTACCTCTAAGCGTGTCTTTATTATGACACGTTCCTCCTTTGCGGGTCAGCAACACTATGGCTCCAACATGTGGAGTGGCGATGTCGCTTCTTCCTGGGATATGCTACGCAAGCAAGTGCCGGCAGGCCTGAGTTTCACGCTCACGGGAAATCCCAACTTCAATACAGATATTGGTGGCTTCTTTTGCAATGCCTACAATACCAGCGGACCTGCTTCTGCACCTCGTAATCCACAGTTCCAGGAACTCTATGTACGCTGGATGCAGTACGGTTTGTTCTGTCCGGTCTTCCGTAGTCACGGTGCTGATGCCCCCAGGGAAATCTGGCAGTTCGGACATCAGGGGGAACCTGTCTACGATGCCATTGAGAAGATGATCCGTCTGCGCTATCGCCTGATACCTTATTTATATAGCACGGCTTGGCAGGTTACCAGTCACAACGACAGCTACATGCGCCCATTGTTCAGCGACTTTGCCAGTGACAAACGGGTATGGGACATGACCGATGAGTTTATGTTTGGGCGTCATATCCTCGCTGCTCCCATTGTCGAGGCACAATACACACAGGAGCAGATAGTCAAGGAAGATGCCATGACTGGGTGGGAACGGAAGCAGGCGAAGACCGTCGCTCCAAACCAGCAAGTAGAGTGGACTGCACCGAAGACAGTTGTGAAATACCTGCCCAAAGGTGCCCTGTGGTATGACTTCTGGACTAACAAGTCTTATCAGGGCGGGCAGAATGTAACCCTACAAACCAGTATTGACCGTGTACCCATGTTTGTCCGTGCAGGAACCATTTTGCCCTTGGCTCCTGAAATGCAGTATGTTGGTGAGAAGTCGTGGGACCAGTTGGAACTTCGTGTTTATCCGGGAGCCGATGGAAACTTTACCCTCTATGAGGACGAAGGTGACAACTATAATTACGAGCAAGGACTCTACTCGACCATCTCCTTCCACTGGGACGACAGACACCAGCTGCTCACCATCGGAGCCAGGCAGGGTCATTATCCGGGAATGTTGGAGAAACGTATGTTCACCATAGTCCTTCCTGACGGCACCACTAAGACCATCGAGTATGATGGTCACAAGCTTGAAGTGCGTCGATAAAAAACTCTTTGCAGAAGGTAAAAGAATATTTTTCGGCAAAATATTTGGATATTTCCAAGAATCTATGTAACTTTGCAACCGCTTTCTGCAAAGTATCGGACTTGTAGCTCAGTTGGTTAGAGCAACAGACTCATAATCTGGAGGTCCCAGGTTCAAGCCCTGGCTGGTCCACATCGAAAATCAAGGAGTTACGCAAATCGCGCAACTCCTTTTTCTTTTACTGGTGAACATGAGGTGAACATAGACCACTCTATTTTAACTTGCGTTAGTTCATGAAACCTAATATGATTTTTTAAGATTATGACACAGAAGAATTTCTGTCGTAAAGATCGGTTTGTCTAAAAAAATTTGTCAGTTTTGTTGCATCATTGAAATTTTATTCGTATCTTTGCATCGGTATATATAATAACCGCATCGCATACACTAAATTAATCAATATGATAGAGAGAGATATTATTTGCTTCGCCCACGGATACACGTTGGCAGATGCTAACCTAATAATCGTGTTACTGATTCTCGTCGTGATAGTACTTGTCGTGATTGGATGCTACAGTATACGTTATAACAGGATTATCAGTCAGCGAAACGAGCAGCTACGACGCATTCTCACGGCTTTGGACGACTACCGCGCCATAGTAGGCGACGGGGCTCTGTCGCTCGACGAACAGGAGGCGATATTGAAGTACAAGTTGAAGAAGACAAAAGAGGCCCTGCCGCTTAAGAAGGATGGGGAGCAGAACTTCTTTGTGATGATGGATGCGCGTATCAATAAGGAGAGACCTTATACGGATCCTACTTTCGACCAAGATGCCCTGATTAAGTTTATGGGAGTCAGTCGTGAGACATTCTGCAATCTGGTGCCTCGCTATAAGGATCCTGACAGAACGTTTGATTATATCAACTCCCTACGAGCTGAATACGGTGCACGACTCATCATTGAGCATCCGCATGAAGAAATCGAAACCATCGCCAAGGAATGTGGCTTTATTGGCGTAGATGTCTTCAACAGCGCCTTCAAGTTCGCCCTGGGTGTCACGCCTGCCGAATACCGCAATAGCATGATTAAACTATTCAAGAACAATCAAAGCTCTACTATCCACCAACAATAAAGCGTCCTGGAGTTCAATTTCCAGAACGCTTTTCTAGTCTAATACCCCACGCATGAGGTTGCGCTCAAGGCCGTCACGATGGCCCCAAATATAGTGGAAACCAACTTACCTACAACCTTAAACGTTAGCCAATAATCCTTACACGGCGTCTGTTTTCCTTGGGGCGGACGGCGAAGTGTAGCCACATCACCGCGCCCTTGCGCTCCAGCAGCAGCTCGTCGAAGTCCTCCCCCGACTCGTCGCTGATGTCCAGCAGGATGACCGCATAGCGCAGCAGCTGTTCCAGTCCCGCCACTCGGATGTCCACCGCACAGCCCGTCAGGTGGTTCGACGTAGGCACACCACCTACCGCTTTGTTCACCGCTGGGCTCCGGTAGCCGCTGTTGATGACGATTGGGTCATCACCCTCGCCGTACTTGTCGTTCCACCGCCTGCGCAGGCGTTCCAGCCATCGGCACACCCGTTTTAAGTTCTCCACTTGTGCCACCCCCGGCACGTTCTCCATTCTCACACTCGTCTTGCAAAGCTCTCCCAGTGTCATGTGCTGGGAGAGACGTTCTTGAATATCCATATTTTCTTAATTCTTAACCTTAAACCTTGTCATCGACCCTTGGGTCGCTCTGACCTTTAGGTCAGAGAACCTTGAACCGCGGCGAAGCCGCATTGAACCTTGAACCGCGGCGAAGCCGCTTTACCCTCCCTTCTTACTCTTATTGATGGGCGTGCTCTGCGGGAAGGCCTCGCTATACGCCCTGTCCAGCGCTTTCAGGTCTATCCGGTAGAAGCTGATGCCCAGCCGTACCGCCACGATGGCACGCAGCAGTTCGCGGTGCTTCAGCGGGTAGAGCGAGGGTGCGGGCAGCTCGTTGTAGCCCTCCTGCTCGCACAGGCGGCACACCTGCCATATAAACTCGTCACTGGCTTCGTTTCCGAACCACGCCTTCAGCACGTTGCGTATGCAGAAGCGCTTATACTGACCTCCGAGGAGTCGCCTTGTGCGCTCCAGCCGCAGCCAGAGCCGCACAAAGCATGATTTATTGTTTTCTATATTCATGGTTTTTCACGTTGTGTATTTTTTTAAAAACTGATTTTGACCAAAATGACCTTGACCACTTTGACCAGTTCAACGGGCTTCGCCCAGTTCAACGGACTTCGTCCAGTTCAAAGTTCAACGGACTGACGCCCAGTTCAAAGTTTCTGACCTTGAACCTTGAACCGCGGCGAAGCCGCATTGAACCTTGAACCTTGAACCGCGGCGAAGCCGCACTTACCCCTTCACCTTCCTATACTTTCCATTCTGTTCCAGTACGACCAGTCCCTGGTTGCGCCAGTTCTTCAGCATCTGACGCACGGTGTTGCTCGTCACCTCGGCGCCCTTCACGGCCACCGTGTGCTGCATGGCCTGCTCGTAGGTGAACAGCATGTCCAGGCGCTCGTAGATGGTGTCGTTTCTGCCGCGCTTCTGGCGCTCGCCGGCCAGCCCAATGTAGTTGCGGCTCCTGAAGGCATTCTCTATGCGGTCGCGGAAGAAGTAGAGGGCGTTCTCCAGCAGCGAGTCGGCTATGACGTCGTAGGCGTCCAGCATCGTGGGCGTCTGCGTCTTCAGCAGCATCTCCTTCCAGAGGTTCGGCGACTGCTTCAGCATGCTCTCGGCACCACTCAGGCCGTGCTTCTGGATCAGCGTCTCGCACACCTTGCAGAGCATCAGGCAGCAGGTCATGCGCTGTGCCGTCACGCAGATGCGGATGCGCTGGCGGGCACGCGTGCGGTCGTCGTTCTTCATTGACTCCAGGCGGATGCGCTCCAGCCACTGGCGCCCCTTCGCCTCCAGCTTCGGCAGCACCACGTCGCCCTGCATCAGCGGCAACAGGTGGGCTATCTGCTGTATGCGCTCGCGCTGGCGGTCGGTCATCACGGGGGGCTTGTCGTCCAGCGGCGCAAAGGTGTTGTCGGGCGTGCGGGCCACGGCTATGCGGCTCTGGAATCCGTCGGTGTAGTTATGCACCACGCGGTAGAGCGCATCGGGGGTGCCGCACATGGTGACGTTCCACAGCAGGTGCTTGATGTGCACGCTGACGGCATCGACACTCTTGGCCTCGCGGTCGAATTTCGAACCGTCGTAGCTCTGGCGCAGCATGACCGAGAAGTCGCTCATGGCCGACTTCCACTTCTGTGCCACGGTGTCTGCCTCGGGCGTGAACGAGAAGGCATGCTTGCCGTCCGTGTTGGCCAGTCGCTCGGCCAGCTTCGCCACCGTATTGTTCAGCGTGATGAACCGCACCGGCAGCCGCGGCTCCTCGGGCTGGTCCTTCTTGTTCTTGGCGGCCACCTTCTTGTCGCGCCACTCTCTCTCCTGCGCCAGGTACATCTCGTCCAGCGCCTCCACCTCGCTCATCCACGCCCCCACGACGGGGTCTATGGAACCCTTGCCCGAGGCAAAGTCGCCGGCAATGTAGGCTATCAGGTTCAGCCCCTTC
>JAEEGL017370668.1_pt1 | contig 12300 bp, 11 predicted proteins | sample 9134231 | NCBI WGS metagenome assembly JAEEGL01 (sample SAMN16246548, study PRJNA631951) | gut metagenome | biome: gut microbiome; feature: rumen; material: fiber-attached | host: Bos | place: Iran: Karaj | collected 2018-10 | reverse complement strand
TGCAGAAGATTCATGCTGCCACGAGGAAGATGAGTCTGGCGGAAGCTACGGCCTGGATGGATAAGAACCGCGAAAAATTCGACGCGAGCACTTACGTCGTAAACACCGATGACGGCAATGCGCTGGATACGCTCAAGGGCCATCATGCCCGGCTGATTGTCAACCAGATGGGACTTACCCGCATCCGTCACCTGAATACCTTCTTGAACAAGGCGAACGAGAACCTGGTGGACGGCGGATACCTTCTGTGCCATTCCCGTACATCGGGTTTGAAAAGGCAGATGATTCTTCGCGCCCGTCCCGGATTCCGCGGAAAGGTGTTCTATTTCTTTCATTATATCTGGCACCGGATCTTCGCCCGGATGCGTTGGACCCGTTGGTTTTACATGTGGGTGACGAAGGGAAAGAATCGCAGCTACAGCCGGGTGGAACTCTTGGGGCGAATGTACAGGGCCGGTTTCGAGGTCGTGGACGAGCGTTTCCATGAGGGCGAATTCTTCATCCTGGGCCAGAAGTTCCGCAAGCCCATCTGGGACGATGATCCCACCTTCGGCGCTCTCGTCAAATTGAACCGAGTCGGGTATAAAGGGGAGATGATCGGTGTGTACAAGTTCCGCACAATGTACCCCTATTCGGAATACCTCCAGCCCTATATCCTGGAACATGAAGGGTTGCAGAAGGGCGGCAAGTTCGCGCGCGACTATCGGGTGAATTACTGGGGACACAAGCTCCGCAGCACCTGGATTGACGAACTGCCCATGTTCATCAACGTCCTCAAAGGCCAGATGAAACTAGTGGGCGTGCGGCCGCTGAGCCGGCAATACTTCGGCTTGTACACCCCGGAGATGCAGAAGTTGCACGTCAGCGTGAAACCGGGCCTCCTGCCCCCGTTCTACTACGACGAAAAGCCCCCCGAGACCATCGAAGACGTCCAGGCCTCGGAAAAGAGGTATAGCGAGGCCTACCACGAGCACCCCTTCCGCACCGCTTGGCGGTATTTCTGGGGCACGGTAGGCAACATTTTGTTCAAGCATAAACGTTCACATTAAAGAATATGGCAGCAGAGAAAGCCTCCATACAGGAGGGAAAATGGGACATTGTCATCAAACCGAAGGATGAGCTCCTTGCGGTGGATTTTAAGGAACTATGGCGTTACAGGGACCTGTGTGCCTTGTTTGTTAAACGAAATATTATCACCCAATATAAGCAGACGATTCTAGGACCGGCTTGGTTTGTGATTCAGCCCGCTATGACTGTTATCATGTACATGGTGGTTTTCGGAGGGATTGCGGGGATTCCTACGGATGGTGTTCCCAGACCGTTGTTTTATCTGGCAGGTACAGCTATGTGGACTTACTTCTCCGCTTGTCTTACCAAAACATCAAATACATTTGTAAGTAATGCCGGCATTTTCGGAAAGGTGTACTTCCCTAGGTTGGTGATGCCGATTTCTTCCGTTATCAGCAATTTGCTCAGATTGGGAATTCAATTCGGCTTCTTTGCGATTGTATATATTGTTTATTCCATTGTGGATCCGAATTGTCATGCTCATCTTACATGGTACGCATTGCTGCTCCCGCTCCTCGTCCTAATGATGGCTGGTCTTTCTCTAGGATTTGGCACTCTTATTTCATCTTTGACAACGAAATATCGGGATCTTCAGGTGCTGTTTTCCTTTCTCATTCAGCTTTGGATGTATGCTACTCCTATTGTATATCCTTTGAGCCAGACCGGAAGCAAATTCTTCTTGGGTGTTCCCGTTCATACTTTCATGTGCTTGAATCCGGTGACTCCGGTTATCGAGACCTTCAAGTATGGATTTCTCGGTTGTGGAGATTTTATTGGCTGGAGATGGTTGATTTATAGTTTCGTATTCATGTGTTTGCTTCTTGGTTTCGGAATTGTCGTGTTTAACAAAGTTCAGAAGAGTTTCATGGATACGGTTTAGATTTGGGCTGAGACACCTAATAGTAAACGGTTTTATTGGGAAGGCGGATGATCAGTTATTCAATCATTGTTCCTCATAAGGATATTCCGGATTTACTGCAACGGTGTCTGAACTCTATTCCTGTTCGTGACGATGTCCAGGTAATCGTAGTTGACGATAATAGCGATCCTCAGAAAGTGGATTTTGCACAGTTCCCGAAATGGGAGGGAAAGCACTACGAGATAGTTTTATCCAAAGAAGGGAAAGGGGCTGGTCATGCGAGAAATGTCGGCTTGAGGCGTGCCACGGGCAAGTGGCTTTTGTTTGCGGATGCGGATGATTTCTTCACGGGAGATTTTGGCAATTTGATGGACGAGATGGTAGATGCAGAGGAGGATCTTATTTTTTATGATCACAGGTCGGTTCTCTCGGCGGATCCGTCTGTTTCTACGGTTAGGACACAGTATGCGAGCGATTATATCGCAGCATATTTGAATGGTGATCGTTATGAGGGCAACCTAAGATGTCGATACCCAATTCCTTCTTGTAAGATTGTTAAGAAGAGTTTAGTAGATTTAAATCAAATATGGTTTGATGAAACCCATTGGGGGAATGATATTTGGTTTTCCGCTCAAGTGGGGTGCTATGCTCGTTCATTGCGTGTTAGCCCAAAGGTCGGATACGTTCTGACTGTTCGAGATGGATCTCTTATATCTGATTTATGCGGCTCGCAGGATGAGTTGCTCGACAGAGTCCAAGAATCATTAAAGAGCGAATGTCTATTCAAGGAATTCGGATGGGGGGATGTCGCAAAACTATCAAGCTTATTTTTGGGGATTGCCTATCGAAAGCATGGCTTCTGGTGGTGTTTAGCGTTTTGTATAAAGAATCTTACCAGGTGGCAAGTTTTTAAGGCTACTGGTATATTTCTGGCGAAGCGGCTATTAAAGCATTAGGAAGGGGAAAATCATTATGAGATTGTTTGGCTCAATAATACATCCTAGAAGATTTTTCAGAGGAGTGTATTGTTTTCTATCAAAATACCCTTTTCTTCTTCGTTGCAAGCTTCATCGTGTCGATGTTGTTATCGGACCGAATTCTTTTCTGAAGAGATGCTCGGTGAAGACAAAAGATGGATACGGGAAGCTCATCATCGGAGACAATTGTTCTATCAAAGACACAATCTTCCGATATTATGATATGGGCGGGTTGATTGTAATAAACGACAAAGCGAGGATCAATGCTCGTCCGGAAGCAAAAACGCAACTGAGCGTGAAGGGGGAAACGAAGATTGAGATTGGCGAAAGATGCTTGCTGTCGAATACTATCGACATTGCTACAACGGATTGGCATTGCATCCTTGATGAACAGGGGGAGCGGACAAATTCAGACAAAGACGTATACATCGGGAGGCATGTGTGGATTGGGAGAAAAGTGATAATAGGGAAAGGTGTTTCTATTCCCGAGAATTCTGTAATTGGAGCCGGCAGTGTTGTCACAAAAGCTTTTGATGAAAGCAATGTGATTATCGCAGGCAACCCTGCAAGAGTCAGAAAAGACCATGTCAATTGGAAATAATCAATTTCTTAAAACGCTTAGGTGGCGTTTATATCATGATTATCTCGAATTCAGAGTCTTTTTTATCAGGAGGAAGAAGACAATCCGATTCGGGTTCCTTATTCAAGAATTGAGTCAATGGAAAACGGAGCGTCTTTATCTGGCTATGTTGGCGCATCCGAGATTTGAACCGGTTTTGTGCATTTCTCATAATGATTGGTATCCCGGTTCCGAGATGGTTTTGATGGATTATTGCCGTCGTCAAGGCTATAAGTATGTCTCGCTTGATTCAACCAAGACCTTTCGGAAACAGATCAAGTTGGATATGGTTACCCCTCAGAAACCATATCGGAGTGAAATCCCTGTTGCTTTTCAACCCGATAATAATCGGAGTCTGCCGTATGTTGTCATCCCTTATTATTTGAGTACGATAACAACCTCTTGGATTGTGAACCAAAGGCTTAATATCCTTTGTTGGAGGCAATTTGTCGATAACGAGAGTTGTAAGCGGGCTTGGTCCAGGATGCATGCTCTTGGAGGATTGACCTATAGAGTCACTGGATCGCCGATGATGGATGAACTCCTGACGCCCAAAGAGAGTCTACCGGATGTCTGGCCGGTTAGGGATGGAAGAAAACGGATCATTTTCGCATCGCATCACACGATAGCGGATATGCATAAGGAAGGGATCGGCTATTCCACTTTTCTGGATTATTGTGATTTCATGCTTGAAATGAGGGACAAGTATCAAGATCGCGTATTCTTTGTTTTCAAGCCTCATCCCGCCCTTCGATTCCGATTGAACGAGTATTGGGGCAAAGAAAAGACGGATTGTTATTTCGCGCAATGGGAGAAGGAAGGGTGCAGTCATATTGAGACTGGCAGATACGTCCCTTTATTCAAATACTCTGATGCAATGATTCATGACTGCGCCTCTTTCACTATAGAGTATTTGTATACGGATAAGCCTGTCATGTATTTGCTCAGGGACGAGCATCATGAAGACAATTTGATTCCATATGCCAAGGAAGCGTTTGACTTACATTATAAAGGAAGATCTCAAAAGGACATCGAAAGCTTTATTTTGGACGTAATAGACGACGTGGATCCATTAAAGGAGAAGAGAGCCCAATTCAAGGATAAGAATCTTCTCCCGCCCAATGGGAAAACCGCTTGTGAGAATATCATTGATTCGATTCTAGGGGAATAAGACTGTTTGTCACATGGCACCTGTTTTATCAGTAATTGTTCCGGTATATAATACAAAAGAGCTTCTCTCCCGTTGTATTGACAGTGTTTTGAGCCAGAGTTTTTGTGACTTTGAGCTCTTGCTTGTCGATGACGGCAGTACGGATGAAAGCGGTGCGGTCTGTGATGCTTATTCCGCGAAGGACAGCCGTGTCCGCGTTTTCCATAAAAAGAATGGAGGCGTCAGTTCGGCAAGGAATGTCGGAATAGAGAATGCTAATGGAGAATGGCTGACTTTCATAGATAGTGACGATTGGATTGAAGAACGCTTTTTTCAAGTTCCGTTTGATTCCGGGGTGGATCTCTTATATCAAAACCGTGTTTTTTCCGATGGTCGGCCAGATGGGTTTTTCTTTGAACAGAGAGCAGAAGGTTGTGATTTTTGGACTTTTCTGGTGGAGAACGCCAATTCTAATCTTTTCAAGATGTCGGCCTGCTTCTTTTACCGGTCCAGTATTATAAGGAACCATGGAATCAAATTTGAGAAAGGGGTCCGACTTGGTGAGGACCGTTTGTTCATAATGGACTATTATAGGTTCTGCAACTCAATCCAAGTGCTGGCAGATTCTCGTTATGTTTATAACGTAGCAGATCAATGGAGGTCTAAGTATATTCTTCCGTGGAAAGAACTTGATCGACTGTTGGGATTGCTGATGGACCGGTATGATGCTTTGCCTTTTAAAACCGCTGGAATTGTTTCGACATTCAAGTTCGTGTTTTATCATTCGGATCCGGGAGAAAAGGGAATAAAGATACATCAAGCACTATCAAAGAATGTGTTAAGATACAAAAAGGTCTTTTTGCCCGAAAAGGGATGGAAAAAGAAAGTGAAGTATTATCTATTGTATTTCCTTTCTAACATTTTCCCTGTACGTTGAAAGGTTTTTAAATGCCGTCAGTATCTGTCATCATACCGGTTTATAACACGGAGAAATACCTCGCCGCGTGCATCGATAGTATCCGGGAGCAGAGCTTCAAGGATTTTGAGGTTTTACTGGTCGATGATGGAAGTACGGATGGAAGCGGAAGAATCTGTGATGAGTATTCAAATACAGATGGCCGAATCGTAGTTATTCATAAAGAGAATGGAGGGGTCTGTTCTGCGCGGAATGCCGGTTTGGATTCTGCCCGAGGAGAGTATGTTGTCTTTGTTGATGCGGACGATTGTTTGAAGGAGTCTTATCTTGAACATTTGATGGATTCTGATGCGGATCTGGTCTTGACCGGGATTCTAAAATTCGGTTCAAGTGCAGACTCTTGTGTTCCAATGAAAAAGGATGTTTTTGATATAGCGGGTTTGGCCCACCATTGGAATACTCCTCCGGTTATGAATTATCTGTATTGCTATCCTGTCGCCAAACGATTTCGTACAAGTATTATCCAAGATAACAATATCCGATTCTATGAGCCGTTGTTCTTCTCTGAAGACATGTGTTTCAATATGTGCTATATGTCCTTTGCAAGGTCGTTCGCGGAATTGCCTTATGCAGATTACAAGTATCGGCGCATCGAATGCATAAATAGGAATGAGAAGTATAAAATGTCGGCTGAACAATTGAGCTGCCATTATGAGTATCTTGACTCTTGTTTCAATCTGCTTTATAAGCATTTAGAGCCAGGTTCCCTTTCTTTTGTCCATGATAATACCGTATTGAGATTAATGAGGAAGTTTGTCTCCTATCTCTTGCAAGATGGGATGAAACCGAGGGATTTTGCTCGAAATATCAAGGAGTTCCGAGAGAAAGAGTGGTCGGATTATATGCTGGGGCTGTTGAATAGGAAGACAGAGAAGAGGGTGATGGGGGAGGCGGTACGTTTCCCGTTTCTCACATATTGGCTGGAGGTACGGTTAATAGGGTCGATCCGTCGCATCTCTCGCCACTCAAATACTGTGTAAATAAACATAATTATCATGTACAACAATAGAGTTGTTGTTTATACTTCCGGGACATTTGACATGTTCCACTCCAATCATTTGAAGATGATTGAGTATGCCCGCGGATTGGGAGATACGCTGATTGTCGGTGTCAGTACAGATGAGCTGGTCGCAAGTTATAAGAATCCGCCGATTATCCCTTTTGAGGAACGGATTTCCATCATCAAGGCACTTAAATATCCTGACATCGTGATTCCGCAGCGTACTCTGGACCATACTGAGGCCGTTAAGAAATTGAACATCGATGTATTCGTCGTCGGAGATGACTGGGTCGGGAAATACGATTACCTGAAAGATTTAGGTGTTACGGTCTTTTATTTTCCCCGTGGAGAAGGAGCGTCCACTACGGAAATCAAGAAAACGATCCTGGAACGATATGAGGGGACCATCCGTCAAATCGACCATCAACCTAATCCGGACGTGATAAAATGAGAGCGCTTGTTGTTGGGGGCAGTTCTGGCATCGGTCTGAGCATCGTTCTCAATTTGGTCGGACGGAAGTCTTTCGACCGGGTATACGTGCTGGATAAGGCTGCGTTCCCGGATGCATACAAGTCCGATAAGATCGTTCCGACAATCTGCGACCTTTCGCAGGGTGATTATTCTTGTTTGGAGGGCATCAAAGACATCGACGCGCTCTATATAACTGCCGGTTTCGGACATTTGAAGCACTTCCAGGAGTTGTCGGAAGGGTACATCCAAAACAGCTTCGCAGTCAACGCAATTGCTCCGATTCAGATTATCCGTCACTACTATGATCGGATGCTTGCCGACAAGGACTTCACCTGCGGTGTAATGGTCAGCATAGCCGGCAGGCTGTCGTCCCCGCTTTTCAGTGTATATAGTGCCACAAAAGCGGCTCTCAGTAAGTTTATCGAGGCGGTCAATGTGGAGTTGGATGTCCAGGGGAGCAAGAACCGGATTCTGGAGGTATCTCCTGGATCGATGAAGGGGACTGGATTCACAGGAGGTGTTTCCCATCCTGAGATGACAGCGGAACTTGCCGCGGAGATTATTCGAAGAGCTGAGGCTCACGAGGAACTCTATATCCCTCAGTATGAGGAGGTATTTAAGGGCGTTATCGAGCGGTATGAAGCTGATGCGCATAGGTTTGGGGTTGAGAGCTATTGGTATAAACAGAAAAGAATCAAAGAATAACTTAATACTATTACAGTTTTTATGTCTACTGCAATTGAATTCGACCACGTAGGAAAACAATATCGGCTGGGTCTCGTGTCCACAAAGACTTTGTCACATGACCTAAATCGTTGGTGGCAGACATCCATTTTGAAAAAAGAAGATCCTTATTTGAAAATCGGAGAAGTCAATGACCGATCTAAAGCTGGTCTTAGTGATTATGTCTGGGCATTGCGCGACATCAATTTCAATGTCGAACAAGGGGATGTGGTTGGGATTATCGGGAAAAATGGGGCGGGAAAAAGCACTTTGTTGAAATTATTGTCAAAGGTTACAGGTCCAACTGTGGGCAGTATCCGTGCACGTGGCCGGATAGGTGCTCTTCTTGAGGTTGGGACAGGCTTCCATCCTGAGATGACCGGCCGGGAGAATATTTATATGAACGGTGCCATTATGGGTATGAGCAAAGCTGAGATAGCCAGAAAGCTGGATGAGATTGTCGATTTCTCCGGGTGTGAACGATATATTGATACTCCAGTTAAACGTTATTCAAGCGGTATGACTGTACGCCTTGGTTTTGCGGTCGCAGCACATCTTGAACCGGAAATACTTGTCGTTGATGAAGTGCTTGCGGTCGGAGATGCCGAATTCCAGAGAAAGGCCATTGGGAAAATGAAGGATGTCAGTCAGGGTGAAGGCAGAACCGTCCTTTTCGTGAGCCATAATATGGCCAGCATTAGGGCTTTGTGCAAAACCGGAGTTTTGCTGGAAAATGGATGCGTTTCTTTTCTTGGACCTGTTGGAGAAACTGTTGATAAGTATTTGTCGGCTAGTGCGGAATCGCAGGAGTTCGTTTCAACGGAAGGCATTTTCACCATCAGAAACCATGAGATACAGGTTTCTTCTGTTAAAGTGAATGGACAACCCTCTGCTAAATGTGAGGTCGGTTTTTCAAATAAAGTGGTGGACATCGAAGTTGATGGAACAATCGAAGGGCATCATTTCTTGGATCTGGAAGTCACATTGCGTAATCCGGAGGGTTTGCTTCTAGCCCGACACGCACCTGGTCTTTATACGGGGCATTCGCTCGAGGTTCACGATGGGCCTTTCCATCTTCATAATCATATTGTCCTTCCTGAAGGTATTGCCAATGGAGAATACATGATCAATATTGACATTACCCACCCGAATGTTCAAACCTTTGCTTATACTCGTTTTCCGATAGTTATGACGGTATCTGGGAATTCAACAGAAAATGGTTTTGCTATTAACCGCAAGTTTTACGGATTCTGCTGCCTGAAATAACCTGTTGGAAACTAATCGAGGAATGATAGAATAAATATGAAACTCTTAATTATTGGCGGCGGTGCGATCGCCGATTCCACACACATTCCTGCGGCAAAGGCTGTCGTTGGCGCAGACCAGGTCATTCTCGCCGAACTGAATCCGGTTCAGAGAGAGAAATTGATGAAGAAGCACGGCCTTGTCCATACGGTATCGGATTATCATGAGGCCCTTCCGGAGTGCGACGCCTGCATCATCTGTACTCCTCCCCATGTGAGAAATGCTATCCTCAAGGATTGCATTGCTGCAGGGAAGCATGTATTGTGCGAAAAACCGTTGTCGCCATCGAGTGCCGAAACGAAAGCCATACTCGAAGTGGCTCCAGACAATCTGACGATTGGTATGTGCCATACCTATCGTTTTTATCCCTCTCGGAAAGAGGCACGCGAGTTGATTCAAAGCGGTTTCTTCGGAGACGCTCCAGTCGTTACCATCAATGAAGGTTTCCCTTCTAACTGGCCCACCGTGTCCGGATACTGCTTCAAGAAGGAACTGGTCCCTGGTGGAGCGCTTTATGATAATGGAATACATTCTCTCGATTTCCTTCTCTGGTGCTTCGGCAATCCGAGGGAGATTGTCTATGAAGACGATGCCATAGGAGGATTGGAAAGCAACCTTACGATTGATTTCAAGTTCGACAAGGCCCAAGCATTCTACAAATTGAGCCGTACCAGGGAAATGTCCAATACCATCGTTATCGAGGGTAATGGGCATCGGGTCGAGTTGGGGATTTTCTCCCCTCGAAAAATGAGTGTCGACGGAGTGGAGAAAACATGCAAGGAAAGAGTTAGAGATCTGGGTACGTCCCAGTTGACGAATTTCCTTGATGCGGTTGAAGGAAAAGGGAGTCTGTCATGCCCTGTTTCGGATGGTTTGGCCGTCATTGAAATCCTTGAGCGTTGCTATGCCCAAAAGAAGAATAAACCGGTTGAGCGACATCCCATCGGTGGGCTCGAGGGAAAGACTGTATTCGTTACGGGGGGTACCGGTTTCATCGGCAGTCACCTTGTAGAACAATTGGTTCTTCACGAAGGAGTTCATGTGCGCGCTCTTGTGCATAAGTGGGGGAAAGCTGCTTATATCAGCCGTTTTGATGTTGAGTTCGTTCAAGCGGACATCCTCGACGAGGCGGCGTTGGAAAAAGCGATGGAAGGTTGTGATTACGTATTCCACTTGGCTATCGTGGGCGGGGCTGAGACCAACGTCAAGGCCACCGAGGCCATCCTTGGAGCCGCCAAGAAATGCGGAATCAAGCATGTTGTACAGATGAGTAGCGTGGTCGTTCATGGAGAGACGGTTCCGGAGAGCTTGACCGCAGACTCCCCGCTTATCAGTTATGACGATTCCTATGCCAAAAGTAAGTTCGAATCCGAAAAGCGTTTTTGGGATTTACTGGATGAATATGGGCTTCACGGAAGCATTGTCCGTCCAACCTATGTTTGGGGACCGTACTCGATGTGGTACACGATTTATCCCATCGAACTGATGAGGAAGGGAGAGTTTGTCTGGGCTGATCACGGGAATGGTGTGTGCAATGCCGTCTATGTCGGCAATGTGGTGGATTTGTGCCTTACATGCTGCGTGAATCCCGCCGCTGACCATCAGGCCTTCATTGCGACAGATGACGAGAAACTGACATGGAAAGAGTTTTATGGGCATTATCTGGGTGTTCTGGGTATGACTCCGGAGCAGTTCCCATCCGTTCCGCTGAAAGATGGCTTTGACCGCAAATGGAGGAAGGCTGCCAAGTCTTTCTTGACAAAGCATATGGCGTCGTTGATGGATAAATATAATGCTCTCGCAAAGACCTCGCCAAAACGGGCAAAATGGCTTTACAAGGCTCCTCGTAAGGTGTTGCGTCTGACGCTGAAGCGGATCATGAAGAAATTGCCGGAGATGGATGCTACATCCATGGCAATCTATGCCCAGCAAACCCAAATCGATGTCAGTAAGAATCGTGAACTGCTTGGATTTGTCCCTCGCTACTCCGTGGAACAGGGCATGAAGATCACCTGCGACTGGCTTCGGTGGAGTGACTTGAATGCGAAATCCAACTGATGGAGTCTCTTAGCAAGGAGAATAGGTTCTACTTTATGGGGATTGCGATTATAGCAATTGTCCTCCACCACCTATGTTATCGTCTTGACATTGCCTGGCATTTGGATACATTTCCATTTACGCCATTCATTCATGGTAATATAGGTGTCGACCTCTTCTTTTTTGCGTCTGCATACGGATGTTGCGCTTCATGGGAACACCATGGTTGGTTTCAGTATTATGGCAACAGAATACGACGTATTTATCCTCAGTACATACTATTCTTAGTTGTTGTCTTGTTGTGCTTTTATCCGGATGCATCTTTTTTGCATAATGCGAAAGTTGTAGTATTAAGTTTGACCGGACTTGCTCCAATCAATTTGTTTCATACGCGTATTGAGTGGTTCATCCCATCATTATTGTTAGTCTATTTTACTCTTCCTCTTCTGAAATGGATATTAAGCGTCAAAGACAGGTGGCAGATTCTGATAATGGCGTCAGGGCTGATTCTATCATGTGCACTATTGAAATATGATTTGCTTTATTGGACATTTCAAACGCGTATTCCGGTGATTATGTGTGGAGTCTTTGCCTATCTCAATAGGAAAAGAAAAGGGTATTGCATTAAAGCATTTTCGCTGATGCTACTTATTGCTTTTTGTACGAGAGAAGAGACGATGATTTATTCAATGACAGTTCCATTGTTGATGGTCTCCCTGTCATTTGTTAATTTACGCAGAGTCCCTGCAAAAAGGATTTTTTCATGGTTTGGAAAGCATTCACTTGAGATTTTCTTTGCACAGACAATCACAACACAATTTGTTATGCATCGCTATTATTGGGGGGATAAGTGGTTGTCTCTGGGCATTGTAATCGGGTTGACCATTGTTTTGTCTTTTGCATTTGGTGGTTGGCAGTTTTTATACAAAAAGGTTGAGAATAAGATTGTCTTGAGTAACTAGAGGACGATTATTTATGAATGTATTTCGTGGGCTAAAGCATTTCTGGGAAGATCCGGCGTACAAAGTTTGCAAATGGCTGCTTCATTTTGTCGAGCCGGAGCAAATCCCGGATAAGTTGTTTCTTAAGTATCAGTATCATTATGTATTTGGAGA
>JAEEGL016914350.1_pt1 | contig 12300 bp, 8 predicted proteins | sample 9134231 | NCBI WGS metagenome assembly JAEEGL01 (sample SAMN16246548, study PRJNA631951) | gut metagenome | biome: gut microbiome; feature: rumen; material: fiber-attached | host: Bos | place: Iran: Karaj | collected 2018-10 | reverse complement strand
CACATTTTAAAATTTAAAATCAAAATCTGCATTATTTCCACTTTTATTATTATTATTTGAATTATTTGTATTCACAATATTTTGATTGCTGTTTTGTATATTACTATTTTGTTTAGTCATATCAATTCCAAACATATTATTATTACTTAAATTTTGAAGATTATTTTGAAGATTATTAATATTCTGATTATTAGTATTTGATTGACCAACAAAATTAAAATTCATTGCATCTGCTAGATTTCCAGTATTTTGAGTAGAAACAGTATCATGGGTATTTAAAAAATCAAATGGATTATTACTTTGATTATTATTATTAATATTTTGATTATTATTATTTTGATTATTATTATTATTTTGATTATTATTATTATCATCAGAAAAACCAAAATCAATTAAATTTTCACTTTTAATTTGATTTTGTTGTTCATTAATTTTTTTTTGATTACCTATATTAACATTAGAATTTTTATTCGGTTTAGAATCACCAAAATCAAAATCATCATCATTATTATTACTAAAAACTTTATTATCAAAATTCATATTATTATTATTTCCTCCTCCGAAGAAATTATCATCATCAACAATTTTTCTTTGATTAGAATTATTATTATTATTATTAAAATCATGATTTCTAGGATTATAACCACTGATTTTTTCTTTATTAGATAAACTCATAAAAGAAATATTATCAATTCTTAAATCATATTGATCTGGGGAAATTTGAATAATAGATAAAAAATGTTTTTCTAAAGGAAAAGTAAAATTAAATGAATAAGTATATTTTGATGAATTTGATATTTCTTTTCCATCTACATAAATTACTCTTTTCCCTTTAACTCTTGAATGTTGAAGTTCTATTTTATGATGATTAGAATCTAAGTAAAATTCCCATGAAAATAATGCTTTTGATGCTTTGAAAAAATCTCCTATTTCGTCATAGTTATATTTTAAATTTGAGATATTTAAATTTGACATTTTATTTTAGATTTATTTTTATGAGTTTTTTTATATTTATTTTTATTTATTAGTTTTTAAAATTGAAAAGAAATGATTTATTTGTTATGTTTTTTAATAATTAAATAATTTAGAGAACAGAATTTACTTTAAAAATATTTTTATGGAAAAATGTTTAAAATGAAAATCATGTTATTTGTATATTTAATTTTATAATTAAATTATTATAATTCCATAAGAACACAAGAAAAGAAATTTAGTATTCTCTAAAAATAATTATTTTCAAAATTATATTTAATATAAGAATGAATAAATTCATTGTTATAAAAGTTCTTTTTAAAGAATTATACCCATATTTAATTCCGATATTTCTAACAATTTTTAAATTTATATCTTTGAAATCATTTATTTCACTTTATCTTTCATTTAATGTGTATATTTATTATACAACAAAAACCAAAACTTATTATTTAAAAACAGAATTTAACAAAAAACTAATTGAATCATGTGAAAATATCAAAAAAGCAAATTTCAAACAATATTTCTTTTTCCCTTATCGTTTTATGCAATTTCTATTATATACTAAAACAAAAGTAAACTCTTCTAAAAAAATAGAAATTGAAAAAATAGATAATGTAGATGAATTTGGTTCAAAACTTCAATGGATAAATTATTCAGGAAAAGATAAAATAAAAGATATTCATAATAAACCATTAATATTATTATTTCCAGGAATAACTGGTGACTTTAATAGTTTATATATATATAATTTAATAGTATATTCTTTATTAAATAACTATGATGTATGTTTATTCCAAATGAGAACATTATCAGAAGAAATGAAAATAGATTTATCAAAAAAAAATTTTGATTTTTATGAAGATATAGATAAAATATTTGATTATATTAAAAAAACAAATCAAAATAAAATATTTTCTATTGGTTTATCATATGGAGCTAATTTTTTATCAAGATATTTAGGAAGTAAAAATTTAGAAACTAAATATATTAATTTTGGAGTTATTATTTCAAATCCTTTTGATTTATATATCAGTCAAAGAAATGGAGTTGGAACAATTTATGAACAACTAATATTAAATTTTCAGAAAAACAATTATAATAAAGGAATTAAAAGCTTGATTTCTCAAAGAAAAGATATTTTAGATTATAATAAATTATATAATGCTGAAAATATAAAAGATTTTGACAATAATTTTTTCGCTAAAATATTAGGTTATAGAAATGCAGATTCTTATTATAGAGGTATTTCTTCTTTTAATTATATAAAAAATATTAATGTTCCAACTTTAATAATTCATTCAAAAGATGATCCTGTCACTTCATATCAAGGCGTTCCTTTTGATGATATTATTGAAAATGATAATTTAATTTATATTGAAACTGATAAAGGAGGTCATTTATGTTTTGTTGAAAATGAAAAAGTTTTTAAATTTAAACAATGGCTATATAAACCTGTTATACAATTTCTTAATTTTTGTAGAGATTATGAAAAACTAAATTAAAGTTTTTTATTATTTCAATAAATTATATATTAAATTATTAAAATCAATAATTAAATGGCAATGATTTTAAAAGACTGAATATTTAAATTAAAATATTATTAGAAATTGTGATTTAATTGAATCAGAGAAATTAAAGTAATTGTTTAAAAGTAGTTCCAGTGATTTATTGTAAAGTGATTAAAAAATATATCATTATTATATATTCAATTTCTTCTTTTTTCTTGAAGAATTCAAAGGAGATTTTCTATTAAAATATGAAACTGAATTATTCTTTATTTTTTGACTCTTAAACAAAGTTTACAATTATAATTTGTTCTTAGGATGACCATTGTTTAATTAAATATATAAATTAAATTATTCCTTTTAGGAACTTTTATATTAATTGATGTCATTTAATTAATAAATCACCTTTTCAGAAGACTTTTGAAAATTCTGGAATTTATTTTTATTTTTTATAATTTCAATTCCAAAATTAAAATAAAGAAAGTTGAAATAGAATATAACAAATAAACTTTAATTCTTTCTATTAAATTAGGAAGAGTTTTTATTTTTATTAAATTTTAATCTTAAAAATTTAAGTTCATATATTTAATTTTTACTTTATTTAAAAAAGCAATAAAAATATATTGATACTCAGAAAATTAATAATATTAAATATATTTTCAAACTTACATAGCTCTGTTTATTTATAATAATAAATGTTTTATTATATATATATTATTTACAATTTTTATAATTATATATGAATAGCTAAATTCAAGATTAAGAAGATAAGAATTGAAAAGAAATTTCATTTATTTCTTCAAGAACCCATATATGTTTTATATTATTACTAATATTACTTCTTGTTGAAGAATTCGTTGAAATAGAACGAGAAGAAGGTACATTAAAGCTATTATTATTACTAATGATAATTTTATTCAAAGATTTAATTTGCGTTTTTACTTTTTCCTTTTCCTTTTCTTTTTCTTTTTCATTATCATTATTAATACTAATATTATTATTATAAATATAATTTATATTATGATTATTATTTTTATTATTATTAATGTTGTTAGATTTTTTTGTATGAATTATTTTAGGATTAAATAAATTTAAAGATTTCAATTTAATTTTTTCTTGATCAGTTAATATTTTATTAAAAAAGTATTTAACTAAAGTTACTCCAATATCGATATCATAATCATGTTTTTCACTTAATAAATCTTTTCTAAACTCAATTTCATTATGAAAAAATTTAAAATTTCCAATAATTTTACTCATAGCACATAAAATTTGGATATTTCTTTCAGAAAAATTAAAAGGCTCATACATAAATTTTAAATAATCAGATATATCTTTTTCTTCAATTTTCACATTAACATCATATCCGAAAATAATTAGAAGAGCTTTAATTTTATTAGCACTTTTTAAAATATGAACATCAAAAAAGATTCTATCACTTTTATTAATTTCAGATAAAATATCAAATAATTCTTCAAGTAACAAAGTTCTAGGAACATAAAACATAATATGATTAGAAACTTTTAAACTCATTTTAACAATATCATATATATTAGGAGTCATTAAATTTTTAATAGAATAAACATCAGAATTTTTATATTGTATTCCTCCCCAAGGTGGAGATAGGAAAATAAAATCAGCAAAAACTTTTTCTTTATCATATTTATCAATTTGTAAAAAATCACAATGAATAAAAGATATATTATCTTTACAATTATAAACTTTACAATTATTTTTACAAATATCTAATTTTTTATCATCAATGTCAATAGCATAAACTTTAGAACAATATTTTGAAAATTGAATAACATTTCCTCCACTTCCACAAAAACCATCAATAACAGAATAATTTTTAATTAATTTTGAAGTATATTCTGCTATTATTTCTGGAGTTACTGACCACCAGCCTAATTTTTTTTAAATATATATATTTTAAAATATTTTATTTTTTACTTTCATTATCCATTTTTATTCCTTCATCATATTTTGAATAATAATAATATCTTTGATAATAAAATGTTTTATCTGGAATTGAAAAGTAATTTTCATCATTTTCTTTTTTTATTTTTTGCCCTTTTTCTAATAATTCATCAAAGTGATCTTCGAATTGAATTAATTTCATTTTTGAAATGTATATTTTATAATCATTTAATGGAATTATTATATTTATTGGACCATATTGTTCTAAAAGATTTAAACAATAACATGCATTTCCTGTTTTCTTTTTTATTTTATGAGAACTGTGTTTTGATGATATGTAATTGTGAGTGTGATAATGATTTGAATGGTTTGGATTTAGGTAATTTTTCTTATTATTATTTTCCATTTTACAATATTTAATTTTTATTTTTATGATAATTGAAATATATTTTTTTTATTTTTATTATTTTGGAAATATATTATAATTTTTTTTGTTTTATATAAGAATTTTTTGAATTTAAATTTAAAGTTAGTTTCTAGAATATAATTTAATTTTTTTTAATTAAATATTATTAAAATCATCTATAATAATACCTAATTGAAAATTTAAAGAATTCAAATCTTTATAAAACTTTAAACAAAAATATCCAAAAAAAAATCAAAAACTTACCCATTAAATTCAAGTACCATTTTATTATTATTTATTTTCTTTTCTTTGACCATTGATAATAAAAATCTTAATCTTTCTTTTACTATTATCAACTTGATTAAACTAATAGTGCTATTATAATTAGAATTATCTAATTTTAAATTCTTTTTCTAAAATTTAAAAAAATTAGCTTTTTTTGAATTTCTCATTTCTACTTTTTAAAAACAATTGAACTTAATTTCCATAACCACATTAAATGGAAACTCAAAATAAATATTAAATTTTTCAAAGATAATAATTACTTTGATGATTATTAAGTTATTATATTTTTCAGATTCATAATATTTTCTATTTTTTGTAATCAATTAATTCAACGAGAATTTTTATTTTTTTGTATTTTTCTTTTTTATCTATATTTCTTTAACGTCTAGAATTTCAGAAATTCTCATTTAAAAAACTTTTGATATTCTTTTACTTTATTTAAAATTATTTCTTGTTATTTCTAAATTGTTTCTTCTTTATCTAACCCAATTTCAAAATTAGTTTGCTCTTATTGTTCTTCTCTATTATATTATCATCTTTTCATTTACTCATTTAATCCAAACCAATCATTAAAATCTTGATTTGAAATAAATATATCTGGCAATTAGAAATATATTAGTAAAATTCATCTAAATTATTTTGTAAAGGAGATATATCAATTAATAATAAAAATTTCCTTTAAATTTCTTTCATTTTTATTTAATAAAGTATTTTCATTTTCCCCATTTGATTTTCATTAATTTATAACACAAATATTAACTCCTTCATAACTAATAATTATATAAATTTTTGATTCATTCTTTTTTAATCATCTTTAAGAACATTTATAATAAGAATAATGAACTATGACATTAATTTTTAGTTTCTCTATTCTAATTAGGAATAGAAGATTGAGTTACAATAACTTAGAAATAACATTTTGTTTTAATCTAATATTAAATCTGCTATAAATGAATTGATATAATAGTTTTTCCTAATCCTATTTCCTCAATCTAAAATACTGTTTAATTCTCTTTCATATAATTATTTAAAACAATTTAAACCATCTAATTCTAATCCATTAATTTTCTTCCTGTTTCATCTTATTATTTTTTTGTTGAAATAACTCTAATTCATTCATTTTTTTTATTTATTTTTTTGTTAATTTTATTAATTTCGAAAAAAATTCTTTTTATAAAATTATCAGTTTTTCTTTTCTTATTTTAGTCTTTCTTTGATTTTTCTCTTATTCTTGAACTAATTGAAATTCTTTTTTTTACTTTGGAGATTGATTGGGAGATGTTCATTTCAATCTTTTGAATTTAATTTCATTTTTAGGCAAATTAAATCACATTTTTCTTACATTTTATAATTTGATATCTATTATTATTTTTTTGTTTTTTTGATTACTTTAATGTTTTTTTTAAATGGGAATTTTTTTTAATTGGTTTTTTATATTATTTTATATTTACAATATTAAAAGCACTTTTAAAATAATAAAAAGGATGAAAAAATTATTAAAAAAAAGAATTTTTTTTATTTTCCCTCAAAGCAACATTTGAAGAGACTTTACTTAAAATTTCTTCTTTATAAAATAAAATTCCTTGTCTAACATCTGAAAAATCATTTGCAATTTTTTCTAAAATATCTCCTAAACAATATAAAGCAGTATCCATTTTATCTTCTCCCCAAAAGGCTTTAATAAAAATACCATTTTCCTTTTGAAATCTAAAATTTTGAGGAATATTATCAACTATAATAATTTTACTTAAATCTCTTCCTAATTTACTTAAATCTTTAACTAAATCACCATTAAACATAACTGTATGTTTTCTATATAATCTATAATCAAATATTTTATTTTTATTTTCTATAGCGTTTATTATTATATCAGCATATTTTTCAGTGGCTGAAGTAAAAACTATTAATTCATATAAATTTTTCATTTTTTCTAAAAACAAATCTAATCCAGGTCTAAAACGTAATAAACCATTTGAAGGTTCTTTTGGATTTATTTTAAATGATATTAAAGTTTCATCCAAATCTAAAACTAAAGTAAATTTTTTATTATTATTTTGCTCTAAATATACTTTTTCTTGTTCATAACCTAAAAAACTTGCATCTCCTCCTAATACACTTGCGTTTTTATTTAATATTCTTAATACTTTTTTTCTGAAAAATATATTTAATTCTTCTGTTGTTATATTATTTATATTTTTGTATAATTTAAAAAAATCTGAATTTAATTTATCATTTGCAAAATTTTTCAATAATAACCTTATATACTTTTCTATTGTTATATTATAAAAATTTAATTCTAATATTGAAGGAGATAAAGTACTGTTTTGGTTATTCATTTTATATTGTAAATAATCTTTATTATTTAAATCTAAATGAATTAATTTTTCTTTTATTATTTTTGATAATCTTTCTACCCATAAATTCCCTATTACACTTGATGATATTTTTGAATAAATATATTCACATATTATTAAATATGAATTATGATGATATTTTAATATATTCAATAAAATATCTTCACAAATCGGAAAAAAATTTTCATCAAATGAAATATTATAACTAAATATTATATCATATATTACATATATTATTGACATATGAACTATATTTTTTGCTTCTTGATTTTTAAAATAATTTTCAAAACTATTATAAAGAGATGAATTATAATAAAAATTTAAAAATTCAAAACATTCATTTGATATATCATTAATTTTTATTTTATTTAATATATCAACATATTTTTCTTCAAATAAAAGTAAATCTTCAATATTAACTATTGGATCTTTATTATTTTGGTTTATTAAATTTGAAATATTGAAATGATTATTATCTTTAGAAGAAAAATGTCTAACAATATTATTGTTTGGAATACTAACATTTTTTTTTATGAAAGTATTGGAATTAGTTCGAAAAGAAGAGGGAGAAAAATGAGTGCTTCTATTATTTTCTAATTTTGATGTTGAATAAGGTGTTAAATTATTTAAATTATTATCACGATTGTTTTCTATATTTGAATTAATTGTTGCATTTATAAAATTTTCTTCTCTTTTATTATTATAATTATAATTTTTTCTGTTTATTAAATAATCTTTTGGAATTCCTTGTGATCGAGAAATTTTAACTTCGGAATTATTTCTTCTTCTAATCATATTTTTAATAATAAATATATTTTTTATATATAAACTAAATTGATAATAAAAATTAATTACTTTTTTCTTTTATTTAAATGAATCATATTCTTATAATTATAATTTATATTAATGGAGAATCATGAAACAATTATTTTAACAGATGATGAAAATTGTGAATTAAATAACAAAGAGAAATTGAATTTTTTAAATGAAATGTTAGAATTAGGAGACAATAATAATGATGAATTTGATGAAGAAAATTTAAAGTTAATTCAAAAAACAAATAAAAAAAAATTTATTCCTTTATCAAGAATAACTAATAATTTACCTTCTTTAAGACAAAAATCAATAATTCCTCATTTAATTATTATTGCTGTTGTTTTATTTACTTTATTATGTTATAAATTAAAATTAAAAATGACAATTATTCCTTTAATTATTATTTTTACTTCTTTAATGATTTTGTTATTCATGGAAGGAAATGAGAAAAAATGTTTATATAAAAAATTAAATGAAGAAATTTTAAGATATTTCAATTTAATTAAAGCCAATAAAAATATTATAAAAGATGATTTGAATGCTCCTCTTTTAAATATATAAATTTGATAATTAAATATGAAATATAAATTTGAGTAATGTATTAAAAAATATAAAAATATATAGAGTAAATTAAAATAAAAGATAGTTAAAAATTTAATAGACTTGAAAAATAAATTTTCGAAATCAAAAACTAAAAGAAAAAATATTATTTAAAATAATTTTATATAAGAAATTACATTAAGAGGTAGGGTTGAACTGAATATTTAATTCCTTTCATATTAATTTTAAAACCAAAGTCTTTATTATCAATTATAAATAAGAAAAAATTTAAGAATACACAATAAATTAGAAAAACCAAAAATTCATAATAATTGTTTTTCACGAATAAATTAAATTATTGCCATAAATTAAATCTATTCCAAATATCATATCTTTTAAACAAATTTTAATATTTGTTTTTTCAAAACTACAAAAATTAATGTTTAATTTGAAAAAAACGAAGTAATTTTTCTAACATTCAATACATTTTCAAAATTCAAGCTTATTTTCAATATGAAAAACAAGATAATTTCTTTTTAAACATATGGGAATTTTTTCTTCTATAAAAACTCCTTTGTTTGTTTTTGAATTATTTAAAAAATATAAATTAACTGAGTTACATTAACACAAAGCATTAGTAATTTTTCCCTTTTCAATTTCATTATCATAAATTAAATTTTGTTCTCTTTGGATATTCTATGAATTATCATTTTTTACTAAAATAATTTCACTGAATAGTAACTCTTTTTTTATTTTATATCATCTAAACATAATTCAATTCTTTCTCAATAATTTTATTTTACTTCAGTAATATAATCATAAAGAGAAAAAAGTTTTTTTTGCTATTTTTAAAAGTAGATCGAGTTATTATTATTCATATGATATTAATAAAATAAAAAAAAAGTAAAAATATTTTGGAAGTAATTCATTATTTTATTAATTTTTTTCTTTTATCTTTTTTTTATTTTTTTACATATTTTCTTTTGATCTATTTGTAAATTTCAATAGAAAATATCATCATAAGGGAATTATTACTTTATGATTTTAAAAATATTAATAGTCGAGAAATTAATATGAAATTTTTATAAATTTTAATTAAGAGCTTCGTTGATAATAATATATAATAAAAATTATATTAGGGTATTACATTATATCCAAAAAAATTACACTCCCAAAAAAAAAAATAAAATAAAAAATATTCTATTGAAATTTGTTCTTTATCTAAAATATTAAAAAAATAACCTGTAATTAAATAAAAATTCTACCGAATAAATTCTCGTTTAAATTAAAAAATAAGGAAATATACTCACTTAATAAATACTTAGATATTATTTTATTGAAAGAAAGCAATTAAAAAATGAAAAATGAAACATTAATTGTGAAACTTCTAATTATTATATTATAAATTTGATAAATAAATTTTATTAAACAAATTAAAACCTGTTTTATGTCTCAAGAAAATCATAAAGGAGAAAGTGAAATAAATCATACCAAAAAAAAAAAAGATGTAAAAAACAATTTTTGGTATATAAATAAAAAAAAAAGAAATAATATTTCTCCAAACATAAAAGAAAAACTCAATGAAAAAATAAAACAGTTATTTCATAATTTATTAAGTCATCATTTAGGAAAAAAATTTTATTCAAAAGGAAATAATAATAATTCAAATATTAATTTAATTCAAATTGAAGAAAAAATTACAAAAGAGAAATATCAATCAATATTTAATTTTATAAAAGATTTAAGAAATGTTTTAGATTATTATTTTAAAATTTATGCTGGTTATCCAACTGAATTTGAAGAAGTTTTTGAATTTAGTGATTTTTGTGAAAAAAATGTAAATAATTTCTTAAATGAAACTAATAATCAAAAATCAGATAATTTTATTTCAAAAGAAGAAAAAGAAATTATTGAAAAAGAAATATTAAGTTTAAATCAAGATCAACTTCAATTATTTTTAAATGAATTTAAAGATGAATTTCATTGGGATATTAATAACGATAATTTTGAAATTGATATTGATATAGATAAATTAGAACAAAATCAAATTCTCAAATTAAGATATTTTTTAAAAAAATGTATTGAAAATGATAAAAATTATTATGAGGAAAATACTCTTTCAAATTCATCCGTAAATAATGATACTATTTCAAAAAATTAAAAAAATATTTTATTTAATAAATGGTCAAATAATTATTTATTTATTTGTTTTAAATGTATAAAATTTTAAATATTAGTTATATATTTTTAAAATAAATATTATTTTTTTCATTAAAAAAATTGGGGTGATATTACTATGGGGATTGGGGATTGGGGATTGGGGATTGGGGATTGGGCCCAATCCCCAATCCCCAATACCCCATCCCCAATCCCCAATCCCCATACCTTGATGAAAATTTATTATTATAAAATGAATTAATATATGTTAATTTAACTAAATTAAATAAATTAATGTATTGTTATTAATTTTGTGAAATCATGAAGATTTTTAAAATTGTTTCTTTTGCTATTTTAATATTTCAAATACTTGGGCAAATAAGCAATAATTCTAATATTACTAACAAAACTAAAAGTGATGAAAAACCTTTCAATTTAACAGAAGCTCTTGTCAATTTTTTTACTGAAACATTCGGAACTAAAGACGTAGGCTCAAAAAATGATTTAAAAAATGAAAATGAAAAAGAAGATGGAAATCAAAAAAAAATAAATGAACAAAAAATGAAAAAATTAGAAGAAGAAAAGGAAAAAAAAAGAAAAGAAGAAAATGAAAAATTAGAAAAGATTAAAATAGAGAATGAAAAAAAGGAAGAAATTAAGAAAAAATACGAAGAAGAGCGCTTAACTTTTATTATATCATTGGCAAATAATACCTTTGGAGAAAATATACTACTCAATTTAGAAAAAGGAGAAAAAGAAACTTTATATATGAATTTAGAAAGATTTCAAAAAATAAAATTAGCAATAATGATAGAAGATGAAGACCAACAAGAAAAAATTAATTTTTCTTTTTCTGGTCCTAATCAAAGAGGGTATTTAACAGTACTACGCCAGTTTAATAATAAAAATTATTTATTTTTGGAATATGAGGCTATAGTAAGTGGAGAATATTATGCAGAGATAACAAATAAAGGAACAAAAAGAAATGAAATATATTGTTTAATAAATGAAAATGTTGATAAAAAAAAAGATGTTTTAAATTCTGAAAAATTAGATAAAATATCGACTTTATTAAATGATATTGATGTTTCGATTAATCAAGTAAGAGCTAAAAAAAGGATTGAAATTAAGCAGATAAATTTGCATAATAATAAAATTACAAGAAATAATAGATGGATCGTTATATATTCCATAATTGAAATTTTTACAATGATAATAATATTTTTAATTCAATCTTGTTATATTAATTCTCTTGTGAATAAAATATAATTTTATTTAAATATAAATACGGGGTATATTGGGGATGGGGGATTGGGGATGGGGGATTGGGGATTGGGGATTG
>JAEEGL016315316.1_pt1 | contig 12300 bp, 25 predicted proteins | sample 9134231 | NCBI WGS metagenome assembly JAEEGL01 (sample SAMN16246548, study PRJNA631951) | gut metagenome | biome: gut microbiome; feature: rumen; material: fiber-attached | host: Bos | place: Iran: Karaj | collected 2018-10 | reverse complement strand
TGTCGGGAATTGATAAACCTTCTGGGGGACAAGTTTCTAATCCATCGGTAGATAAAATATTCAAACTTCTTGACAATTTTAGTTCTAAAACCGGAATTACTGACAAAGAAAGACAAGCTCTGTGCGACATGAGTCATGCTGTCGACGAAGAAACGGCGGAAGTTGTTGACAGGATACTGCAAAAGGATTTGAAATGTGGCGCTTCATTAAAGACGTTCAAGAAAACATTTCCAACTCTGCCAATTTTTGAAATAATGACATGTAGATCCGACTTAAGATTGTTTTTGAAATTAGTCGAAAAGACAAAAAGTGATGTCCTTGTAAGCATGAAGAAAGATGGTGTTAGAACATGTGGTAGATGTGGAAAGTATATTTCTAGATCCGGAAAGGAATATCATAATTTTAGTATATTTGACGAAGAGTTGAGCGTGCTCTCTAAATTTCTAGAAGAAAAATATGGCCTACATAAAGATACATTCTTTGATGGAGAAGTCACCGTCAAGAATGGCAATTTTCAAGAAGTAATGAGAAACGTAAGAACTTCCGACAATGATGAACCTGAATACATATACAATATTTTTGATATCGGACTACTTGATGGAACCGAACTGAAGCTACGGATGAAAATGCTTGAAGAAGCATTTAAAATTCATAGATTTCAACATATAACTCTATTGAAGCATATGAAAATTGCAAACACCCAAGTCAATGAAGAAATTTTAAAGAATTATATGAAAAAAGCAGTCAATAATGGCGAAGAAGGAATTGTTGTAAAATTATCAGATTCTCCTTATGAATTAAAAGAGAAATCTAAGTATTGGGTGAAAATGAAACCGGTTGAAACTTATGATCTTCTAGTTATTGGAAAATTCGGCGGCAGAGGAAGGCTAAAGAACACGCTTGGTGGATTAATTGTCAAGTACAATGATATTGAAGTGAAGGTTGGTTCGGGATATACGGATGAAGAAAGAGAACTGTTCATGAAAAAACAGCCCAGTATAATTGAAGTCCAATGTAAAGGTGAAACAGATGATGGAAGCCTTAGAGAGCCAATCTTCGTTAGAGTCAGAGAGGACAAGTCAACGGTTTCGGACGAATAAAATTTATGATAAATTAAGAAACATTCTTGATTTCTTTATGAAATTGAATGAATATGAAATAATTGTAGACGGAACTGGTCCATATATTGTATTTTGTTCAAAAGTGTTTTCACCTGGAATTCCAGACGAGTGTGGAATAGAAATTCTCGATTCGGGAAGTGCAGCAAGATCTTTAAAACTATTAGTAAAGAATCATGGAAGTGAACACGAAATTATAACAGTTGATTCATTTTATGAACCAGTCGAATCCGAAAAATATCATATCAATTACTTTATTGAAAGTGATAAAATTCTTGCTAGAGAATTAAGTACAGATGACATTCTTTTAAAAGTCCTGCCGCCGAATTTCCACAAAATATTAATAAATTTAAACGAAAACATCATAAAAACAAAGATGGTGTAAAAATGAATATGCTTGTAGAAAATAATTCAAGAGTTGGATTTCATGTTCCATTCACAATTAACGAAGAATTTCTTAAAAGAAATTTAAAAGATGTTTTATTTGTATTTGGAGACAACGCAAAGCATTTTGGAAAAGGTGGTGCTGCTAAATTAAGAGACGAACCAAATACGTTTGGGTTTGTTACCAAGAAGTATCCATCCAATGCAGACTGCAGTTTCTATACTCTCCACGACTATCCTTCCATTTTTGAAGAAGAAAAACAAAAATTAATTAAATTAATAAAAAATAACCCAGACAAATGGATACTGATTAGCAGAATTGGTGGTGGATTAGCCAACAAATATGGAATATTTGAAAGAATTATATCCCCTTGGCTGGAAACGCTGGAAGAATACAAAAATGTAATTCTTTTGTATTAAGGTTGTGTAGAAAAATGTTCATAATTGAATACCAAAATAATTTAAAAATGATTATGAATTTTACGGATCATTTCGTCAATCCTCCGTAAAAGTCTCTAAATGAGGTAACAAAATATGGGTCACTTTTTTGAAGAAGAATTCAAAGAAAAAGTTTTAGATTCTAAAATTCCAGTAATATTGGATTTCTATGCCGATTGGTGTAGTCCATGTAGAGCCCTTTCTCCAGTTATTGAAAAAATCACCAAGGAATATGAAGGCAAAATTTCTCTGGTAAAAGTAGACTGCGACGAATGTCTCGATCTTGCAAAAGAAATGGAAATAAAAACAATACCAACCATTATCGTTATGAATAATGGCGAACAAATTGGAAAGAAAATAGGATATATTCCAGAAATGGAACTAAGAAATTTCATCAAGGAATCAACAAAAATCAAAAACTAAGGAAGTGGCATATAAATGTCTGTCATAGATATCGATAACACGGAAACATCATTGGAAATCGCAGAAAAACTTCTAGAGCAGGAACACATCATTAATATGAGAAGAATTGAACTTCTATCAAGAATGATGGTTAAGCTTGTCAATAATTTTACAAAACTACAAGATGTTCTTGAACCAGAAATAAGTAATCTTATCAAATTGGAAAAGAATATCAAAGACTTGGAAACCACAACTTTAAATGTACTTTCCAAATAGATTTGAATAATCAAACATTTTATATGGAAATATAGAATTTGGCCGCCGGAAACAGCGGTTATAAAAATTAATATTTTTTAATTTTTTCTAAAAATTGGGGCAGTTCCAAGGAAGATGGAAATCAGAATCCCTAAAGCCAGTTTGATGCAGACTGGAGAAAACAATTTTATTAAAATAATTCCAGTAGAAACTCAGATCGAAGGAGAACTAGGAGAGTTGCCCGAAGCTGAACTCATTCAATCGCAGGCTCCAAATTACAAGTTTCTTGATCTATTCTGGTTTCAAACTCTCAAAAACGAAGAGTCCAAACCAGATCAATTGGAGCTGGTTACATTAACGCTAAATCTAAATTACGGAAATATAAGAATTAATGGATATTTGAATATTAAGGATGCGATTCACAATCAGGCAATATTTTTAACCAAAGACTTATTGACTGTAAATGCTGCTGTGTACCCGACTGCTTTGTTTTATGTTCGGAACTTAAAGAATCGTGAAACGTATAGCCCAACAGAACAGCTTTTTGTACCCTATAATCCAGAGAACGAACCTTGGCAGAATGAACTAGCTACTACCGAATTTATAAAGCGGGACGACCAGTTGTACATGAGGATTCGCCAGAAGGGCGCAAGCTACTTCTACATATTCAAAGACCGTGAGTATCGGTTGTTCAATTATGCTTTAGATTTTACGCTAACCAAAGGCATGGCCATGGTTGGAGTAAGAAAGTGACACAACATCAAAGGTTTTTAAGGAGTAAACACAAACTATGGTAAGGAATGTCAACAAGGTAATTCTCATCGGTAATGTGGGTTAGACTTTTGGCCCACGTAAAACATAGAATAACTTTGTTATATACAAACCTGAAGTTTACTCCACAATTTCAGACTAACGACCATACTATAATGAAATGGTCTAATTGTTAACACTTTAACAAACCTAAAATGCAGAAGCCTGAACTTCGCCAGACTAAGACTGAAACGCCAGTAACTGATTTTAGCATTGCAATGTCTGAAAAGTGGCGTACGAAAAACAATGAAGAACGTTCTGAAACTACTTGGGCGAAGATTGTTTGCTGGGGTCGTCTAGCAGAGTCTATTGTACCTGTAATTGAAAAGGGCGACCTGGTCTATGTTGAAGGTAAGCTTTCCAATCGTTCATACGAGAAGGATGGCATATCTAGACAAGTGACCGAAATTGAAGCATTCAACGTGCTAAAGATGGATTCATCTAGAAGCGCGGAATCTGCTGAAGAATCTTCGGCAGAGTAGTATATTGTTGAAGCCGGCCGCCGTTTTTGGCGGCCGGATTATTATTTTGCCATGAGAAAAAAGAAAAACTTGATAAACGACATTATTGTCATTGATAATGAAACAGATCTAGTTGACAGCTTTGACAAAATTGATTTGAGAAAGGATATTATTTTCTGTCTCCCAGAGAATGCAAAAGAAAAACTTTCTGTGAGTTTTTCTGGAAGCATTAAAGTTACCATGGGAGAACAGTTTAATCTTTCGGCTGTACCAAATAGGTTTGATGGGTCGTCTCCATTCAGAATATGGAAAGTTACTTCAAAACTTAAATTCTGCACCCCGAGAGGAGTGGTTCCAATATTCATGAAACCCTCCAACAACAGATCTGTTGCAAGCACAAATGTATTCTATGAAGAGTATTTAGATGTCAAGATTCTAAAAGGAAGCTTTTCCGACAAGGAAATTCATTCCCAAGATAGCGTAATTTATCAGAATCTCATCGTAGAAACCACCACCAACAAAGTTCTTCTCGGTGAAGAAATACCAACACTAATCATGCCTGGAACTACAGTCTTGTTTGAACTACTTCCCATAAAAACATATTTGAGTGAAACTGACTACTGCGGAAAACTGTTCCTCATTAGGAACAATGAATTTTATGGAAGATTTAAGGAATCAGTATGAGCAACCCTTTCGATAAATTCAAGAAACAGCTTAATCAGAAGAACAATTATGAGGAAATAGTTGGAATTGAACCAGAACTGGATGAAGATGATCCACTAAACGATGCAATAATAGACGAAGATGAATTGTCGGAAATGAAACTCGACCCAAAAGACGAGTCGTTTCAATATGTCTTCTTTCCAAAGAATGATATTAATACATATGATCTTGCAAGAATACTTGCAATGACACAGCTAATGATTACGCCAGATGTCTACGAAAAATTCCCGGACGACTTAAAAAGGCATTTTACAACGTTCACGGACCTGAAAGAACAACCAGAGGTTTAAAAATGGCGGCTGGCAAAAATAACACGTTAGACTGGAAAGTAATCAATATCGACGACCACAAGATTTTCAACAATCCATTTAAAGACATAGAACCAAGGGAAGACTCTCTCCAAATGTACGAAAAATATCTAAGTTGCAAAGCCAATTCGGATATTCTAAGAAAAGTTGGAGATAATATTCTGGTGAGTTTAGATGATTCACGCACGGCTGTAACTAGAGAAGAAATACTTCAGAAAGTTGCCTGCAAGAGCCAAATGCGTTCAGTTCCAACAGTTGTTTATAGAGATGTTTTAAACAATACTAGTGGAATTATTGTTCAACAAGTAAATTGTGAAGGTCCGAAAATGGGTGGCAAACTAGCAGAAGCAATTTCTTTGAGGTATAACGAAGTTGAACCCATATATAGGAATCTCAAAGTAAAGACCCCTGGATCAATACAAATGATAAATATTATTAAAGACGACAAACACCCGTTGTGGCTATGCAATTTATTTGGAAAAATTAATACATATAATGCTGAAGAAATTTTTGACAACATATCATCTAAGAAAAAGCATTTTCTTAAAAGTGGATTTGTTAAACTTAGAGTATATATAAGAAAGAATAAACTTCAGAATTTACCCATATATATCCCATACAACATGGGTGAATTTCAAGGATGGTCTTGGGATGACTACGAACCAGTTATCATGAGATATATTCCTGATGCAGTCGTCTGTAGACTGTAATAAAAATTAAAAAAATAAACTCCCTTGAATGGGAGTTTTTTTATTTTTGCCCCACTCAGTTTTATAAACAACTGGGTGGGGCTTCTTTACCGAAAATTTATTTATTTTCCTTTACTGGGAGTGGAAACGACTTTGTTTTAAGTTCTCCATTTTCCATATACAAGATTGTAGAAATATGCTTTGTTTCATCAATGTATATTTCACATTTGATGGTTTTGCTGCACTTTACAGTGTATCTGGTTAATCCATGACTGAATTCCTGCTTTATTGTCCACGGATTAATGAATTCTTCATCTTCTGCATCTATTATGAAATGTGGATTTATTGGATTATATTTATATTCCCATTTGGATTTGACATGGTGTATAATAAGCCTGCAGTCAATTGACATTTCAATGTTGTAGATAGTTTCACCGTTATGTTTAACGGGAGAAATATATGAAAGGAATGTAGGAATCTTAGTAATGTCCATGTCTTCTTTGAACTTTCTTTCCAGCATAGTTCTTTACTCCGCTTCATGCCAAAGCTGATTATATTTGTTGGTCATATTTCTAATAACTTGTTCCTGGTCTTTAATTTTTTCTTTTAATTCCTCGATTTTCTTTTCGCTGTTCTCTATATCGTCCTTAAGCTGCGTATTTTCATCTTTAAGATCTCTAATGTACTGAAATATATTATCAATTTCATAACGATCCAATGAAAGATTGTTGCTTTCATTTCTCCAGTGAAATGAGAGCTTGTCTACAGCATTTGATTTTTTTTCCATTTTTTATTGATCTCCAGAGAAAACATCATATTTGTTTAAAACTAAATCATCTAGATTTTTAATGGTGATTTTGAATTTTTTCATAATTAAAACTCTCATAATTTTAAAAATTAGGCAGAATTCCGACGAACCTTTATATCAGATTTTACATTTTCAATGACTTTATTAAAATCCTCAAATTTTTCTTCCTGCTGCGGAATTTCTATTATTTGTGGCTTAGGATTAGCTTCATTGATGGGATTCCCGCCGCCATCAAGTGGAATTCTTCTCATCTTTGTTGGACAAGAGACAACCAAATGTCCATCGTTATACAGTTTGCATGTAAATTTTATGTGCACTTCGTTATATAACATGAAAACAATGTAGTCCTTGTCCTTCGGATACATAGTCCTAAAGGTCCACATGGGAATATTTTCCGTATAAGTCTTATGCACATCGCACTCGACCATGGAAACCTTCCCACCTTTTTTGGCATCTTTGTACCGAATGCTCAGAGCTTTTCCAACTTGAATTGGTACAGTGAATATGATCATCACCACACCAGCAAATCGGATGACGACGGTGAAACTACCATCTTCGTTTCTAACCGTCATAATGTCCCACAGCATATTTTTCCTCCATAAAAAAGGGAGGTTTTTGATACCTCCCTTGGTTTTTACTATAACTCCCGAGCGATATCTAATGTAACTAGACATTCCGACGGAAGCTGCCTGCCAGACTCATACTTGGACATTGCCTGCATAAGTTCTGGCAATCTTGCTAATACATTAAACTTCTCATTTGGCTTGAGATTAAGCCGATTTGACAGAAATTTAACATACTCTTTGTTTCCACCGCAGAAACGATCGATGATCGCTTCCAATGTGGCAATCTTATGAACTTTGTAATAAGACCGCAACACGAATGCGGCGGCACGAATTCCGTACTCAACGGAGATAAAGTGGACATGACCTTGAGAGTCGTGCCCAATCTCCCCCTTCCACTTGCCGCCGCCGTAACGGCGTTTAATGTTGAAGGGATTATTGAGCCTACGAGATATTGTTCCAGCTTTACCACATACCAATTGTGGTTTCAAACTGACGGCCGTACCTTTTTTCTCTTCCACCAGTTTCGATTTTTCCCTTTTGAGCTTTTCAAGTTCATCTGCAGATGCTGCCAATCTAGCTTTCAATTTTGCGTTTTCTTTCATGGATTTCTCCAATCGAGAATTTGTAGAAACTAAAGCATTGTGGTTCATAATTGCTGCAGAACTGCAAATCACAATTGCTGCCATCGCCAGAATACAAGCGATGGTCTGAATAGACCAAAATCCATTTTTTTTATCAATATTTTTATCCACGATTACTTACCTCCTCTTCGAGTTGTTGACTTCTTGCCAACACTACCAGAGCAGCGGCAATCTTCAAACCAAATATTCTTAAAGAACTTGGTCTTTGAATTGTCAGCCTTCATAGCCTTTTCATCACGTCTTGCAATAGTGACACATTGGTTATAACTGTCTTGGCCATTGCCAAAACTTTCAAATGCATCGCCATTCTGTAACATCATGATGAACACTGCTTCACAAAGTGCCATATCGGATCCCTCCAAGTTTTTTGCCCGATTTTACAATTTAAAAGCAGCACCCCGTTTTAGGGCAAATAAACTATTTTCATATTATTTTTTAGATTATTCAATTTTTAAAACAAATAAAAATGGCCCAAAATTTGAGCCATATTGTTAAAACCGGCGGCCGAAAAGCACATTCTCATAAATACCAATCCGGATCAGTAATCAACGTAAATGCGGATGTAATCAAACCAATTACAACAACTGTGATACCGCTCCAGAACATTCTAATTCCTGCATAATGTGGATACATTTGAGTCATCAGCAATCCAATACCGAATATAATTATTCCGAACACAAAGACAATTATTCTCATGCTGATTAAACTCCTTTTTATGCAATAATAATTAATACTGCACCAAGGGCCAAAACACACAATCCTATATTTTTTGCAATATTGTCTTTAAAAACAAGTCCCAAAATAAGATATAACATTCCCCACAATGTTGAACCGATTATTAATCCACTCAACAATGGATCATTTTGGATATATTCAAACATAACAATATTTTTCCTGTTTTTTTGATGTATATTCTAAAATGGCAAAAACGAAAGAGTTAAAGATATTATCCCAAGTATTATCATGATAATGGCAAGATAATTATCCATTCTTTCGTCTTTATATGGCTTCAAATAAAATAGAACAATTGTTAATGTTATTAATGATATCAATATCATTGTAACTATTATAGAAAAAGTTCCAGTAAACATTCTTTTTATTTCTCCTTTTATTTTTTAAAAGTTGAAATAATGATAGTTAAACAACCATGCAAGTCTTCCAGTAATGTATAAAATAGTTACAACAATTCCCAAAACATATCCAGAAAATCCGATAGTTCTGCAAATATGACTGGATTTGGGATATTCTCCTTTATATGTAATTCCCCACATCCAGATGCATAATGATATGGACATTAACAACCCAACGAAAATCATTAATGATATCATGCATTATATCTCCTTATTATTTTTATGTATTAAAAAATTAAAGGATTGTTTCTTTAATTGATATTTTCATATTAAATAAGAAATTATTCAAAAAGCGAAAAACGGCCGCCAGATGTGAAGTCTGGTGACCATTTTTCTCAAAGAAGGGAATTAGACGAACGCCATTCTTGTACGAATAATCTTTGACTGCCGAGACGAAATTCCGATATATTCGTCGGATTCGTAATCATTGTCAAACATGTCTTCGGTGCAGTTAATCGTGAACTTCCGGCTTGGCACACAGTGCCACTGGGGCACTGCGCGAACATCGGAAGGTCCGTCAAATGCAACATATAGCCGATATGCCCAATCTTCTGGGCATTCCGCCTCGACATATGCATTTAGCAGATACGGTAGATTGTTGTACGCATAATCCTCATCCATATTACCACTTGGGGTGGCCATTCCGGTAAGGAGAGCAAAACCCTCATATACCTGACGTATGAATGGCCGAAGCATTTCATATGAATGTAATCCAGTTGGTTCATCGCTGTAATCCCTGGTAAACCACCAATTTTCATAATCAGTGATCAGAAATTCAGCAATACCCATCCAATAACTCATGTACTCAACACCCGAAAGATTGCGAATGTTACGACACATGATTTGCTCCTTTGAGTTTTTTTCAGATTTAGCGAAATGCTTCATCTGACAATTAATCTATTTCTATATGAAAAAAATGAATATTCAATTTTTCTAGAAAATTAAAAAGGCCGCCAAAAACGGCGGCCGATAGGAAAAACTAATTTATTTTCATTGCTTCCTTTGCAGATGATATCCAGCAACTAAGACAGCTGGACATCAACTGAAGCTGGCAATGTTGGCCATAGTCATCATTATTAGGACATTCTCCTTCATTTTCCATTATCTCGATTAATCTAGATATAAATCTTTCATGTTTTTCAACTTTCTTCTTCAGCTCATCTATTTCTTGATCAGACATATAATAGTCTCCATTTTTATCAAAAACGGCGGCCAGTTTGTGTTTCTAGTAAAAAGAGATTATTATTCAATGATTCTAGATCGATCATTCATATCTTGAACAGTATCTTCTTGATGATATTTATATGGAGGAATGGCCCACATATATTCATTACAGTTATATGTTCTTGCTACTTCAATTGCAGCATCTACAACTGGTTCAAAACATTTTAATAGTGGAACATCCCATTTAAATAAAGACTGACAACTATTTATTTTCTTTCCTATAGCAAATCTACTTTTAATGTCAACCTCCATTATTTTATAAATGCCAATATTAGTTTCAAAATATTCCTTGGTAACATTTACAATAATCAGTCCTGGTCTGACTATAAATAAAGCATGTCTCCCATTTCTGTCTCTTAGAGTTGTTATGGCTTGAAGTTTCTCTGCATTCTGTCCACATATAATTGTGGATGATCCGCCGAAAGTATCCCTGCCGCCAGATTCCCATATTGCTGGATATCCTTTTGCAGTAACAACTATTGAAAATTCCTTAATGTGGCACATTATTCTACTCCTTGATGGTTGGAGCAAAGCCGAGAGGGAATATTTCTATAATGATTTCGGATTATTCTTATAATAATCGTCAACCAGTATTTCAAACAAGTCTTCTTTTGTTTCGCATTCTTTTGAAAAATCAACAAGTCTTCTTACAAAACTATTATTGGTAGGATTATTTGGATTAACATATTCAAATTTAAAACCGCTCAATACTGCTATTCCAGATACATTTTCATATATTGAATTGTTTGAACCAATATCACAATTATGCCAGCTGTATTTTAATATCTCGTCTGGGTTGTCTTTATACTGCATCAGTTTGTGGAACGATATTTTTGAAACCATGGAAGAATGCAAATAATATCCTTCTTTATTAGTGAATTCAAATATGTTCTTTCTATTGTATTCAATCATTTCATTTATGGCATACTGAAGATGTTCAAATAAATTTGAATCACTAGTAACGTAATATGGTCCTTGAAAAGTCAAACCACCGCAGGTTTGACATTTATAAACGAAGTGAACGGAACATATGTCCATATAAAAGCAATCTCCTTTATTTTTAGTTATTATTTCCTGCCGCCAAATTTAATCGAAGGCAACCGACCAGTCTTCTTCTCCAGATGATCCCTTGCTATGGATCACCTTCAAAATAACAGATTCGATATTTGGACAGTTTCCTTTAACATAGTAAAAATCATCAATCATTGCATTGTGCTGCAGAAATTGAAACTGACAGTCCCACTTGTCATCCTTCAGCGTCATGCTAAATCCATTGAACCAGAATGAACTAGATACAACGGAATCTTTAAAATCTTCTTTCAGTAGATGCTTGTATAATCTGTGCATCTGCGGCATATTCATGTAGAATTTTACCATATATCTATCTCCATTTAACAAAAACGGCGGCCGGAAAATAGACCGCCGTAAATAGAGTTAATCTATCATGCTGGCCTTCATACCAACATTCCCCATTTCGTCAACAATTAGACGAGCGTCGTTGAAATCATCACATTCAATTATATACTGTTTTAAATCATACTTAATCGAAGAAACATTGTGTCTCCCAATGATTCTAATTAGAGTGGAGAATTTCTCCAAACTAATAGATTTTACTGGGTAAGAAATAGTGAAGCTCATTAGATCATTCCTCCTCTATTTTATAATTGTCACCAAGAATTTTCTTATACTTAATTATTTTTTCTATCCATTTTTCAATATATTTATTATTCGATGAAACTTCATATGCTCCAGTATCTTCCTGATATTTAAATCTCCAATATGATCTAAGTAATCTATCATTCGATTCAAATACAGCACTAAAGCCATCTCTCCATAATATTGTGTTTGTGATGTTTTTCTGTGAAGTAATATAAATATATAGTTTACACATTTGCTTAGGAGTAATGTAGAATTTCTTCATAAAAAGATATCCTTTTTATTACTTATGCTGCCGCCGGATTTGAAAAAACCGCGGCAGAATGATAACAATCTAACCACTATATTTCTTTATTTAATACGTGAATACACAATTTTTTAAACAACTAAAAACCAGGGTTTTTAAGCCCTGGTTTAGAGTTTTAGTTATTCGTCTTCATCGTATTTGTAATAATTTATTTTCGGCTTTTTCTTAAAGACAATATGATCGGTATTCTTAAAACACTCTATAATATCACATACTATACGAGAATCATCATACCAAGTAACATCCGATTTATCCCAATAAGGATTTGACTCCCAACAATTGTAAGATTTATACAATCCACCCTTCCTGGTGCGGCGAATGCTCCACTCTTCAATGTAAGATTGTTCATTGTCATAATTTACACCGGCGATTCGATCCTC
>JAEEGL013920496.1_pt1 | contig 12300 bp, 7 predicted proteins | sample 9134231 | NCBI WGS metagenome assembly JAEEGL01 (sample SAMN16246548, study PRJNA631951) | gut metagenome | biome: gut microbiome; feature: rumen; material: fiber-attached | host: Bos | place: Iran: Karaj | collected 2018-10 | reverse complement strand
CCTTCGAGATCGCCTTTTCCATACAGTTCCGTACGTTCTTCCATGGCTTTGAAAGGCGCCCATGATTTTGGATAGACGATATCGGCATCTTTGAAAGCTTCCTTCATATCATGGGTGATGCTGAACTTGGCACCACTCTTCTTGCAGTTCTCCTCAGCAACTTTTACGACATCGTCCATGATTTCATATCCTTCCGGATAGGCAAGCGTGACGTCCATACCGAAACGGGTGAATAGTCCGGCGACGCCTTGCGGAACGGACAGCGGTTTGCCGTATGACGGGCTGTATGCCCATGTCATCGCGACTTTCTTTCCTTTGAGGTTCTTAATAGCCTCGTCCAGATCATCGCTGCCGCCGAGAGTATGAATGCAGTGCAGCATATCAGCCATACACTGGGTCGGATGATCGATATCGCACTGGAGATTGACAAGTGTCGGCTTCTGCTCGAGGACACCATCTGCGTTTCCTTCCGAGACAAACCGAGATACGTCCCGCATATAGGTGTTGCCCTTGCCAATGTACATGTCATCGCGGATGCCGATAACATCTGCCATGAAAGAAATCATGTTTGCTGTTTCACGGACGGTTTCACCGTGTGCGATCTGGCTCTTTCCCTCATCGAGATCCTGTACTTCGATACCCAGCAGGTTGCAGGCAGAGGCAAAGGAGAAGCGGGTACGAGTCGAGTTGTCACGGAACAGTGAAATACCAAGCCCGGAATCGAAGATTTTGGGCGAGATATTATTTTCGCGCAGATGACGGAGCGCGTCAGCGACGGTAAAGACAGCGGCGATTTCATCATCCGTCTTCTCCCAGGTCAGGAAAAAGTCGCCGTTGTACATGTTCTCAAAATGCAGCTGATCCAGTTTATCAGTGTATTTCTTTACGTTGCTCATAGGGATCCTCCTTAATCAGTCGTTTGCAAATTTGGTATTTGTTTTACCGGCACGGAATACAGTAGCATCAACGCTCTTGTCTGCTTCAAGATAGAAATGCGGTGTCAGCGCGTAAACGGCGGCGCAGGTGACAAGGTCTTGTTTCCAGGTAATCTCGTTTGGAGCATGTGCCTGCGACTCGGCACCAGGGCCGAAGCCTACGCAGGGGATGCCGTAACGTCCCTGAATCGAGACACCGTTGGTCGAGAATGTCCATTTATCGACCAGGGGGCGGTGACGCAGATGCATTGCACTTTCGGAGCCGATACGTTCATCACCGTAGAGCGCTTTATGCGCGTTGGTGATTGCCTGGACATGCGCCGCGTTTTCCTTGTTGATCCAGGTCGGGAAATAGCATTCGGTCTCATACTTCAGACCGGTCCATGCGGGACGATCATACAGATACATCGAGACCTCAACGTCCTTGGCATATTTTTTGCAGGCAGGCAGGTTGCGGATTTCTTCAAGGCAGGAATCCCAGGTTTCTCCGGCAGTCATGCGGCGGTCCAGGGAAACAGAACAGGAATCGGCGACCGCACAGCGTGACGGAGAAGTGTAGAAGATCTGAGAGCAGGTAATGGTACCCCGGCCGAGGAAACGGGCATCTTCATAATGCTCCGGATTGTACTTCGGGTCAAGCATCTTGACAAGACCTTTGATCTCGTCCTCTTCTGTAGCGGTATTTTCATTTAGCGAACGGACTTCACGCAGAATGTCGGCCATCTTATAGATCGCATTATCACCGCGTTCAGGAGCGGATCCGTGACATGAAATACCGCGTACATCAACCCGAATCTCCATTCTTCCGCGGTGTCCGCGGTATATACCGCCGTCGGTCGGCTCAGTGGAAACGACAAATTCCGGCGTTATGCCGTCTTCCTTGTGGATATACTGCCAACACAGACCGTCGCAATCTTCCTCCTGAACGGTAGCCGTAACAAGGATCTTGTATCCTTCAGGAATCAGGTTCAGATCCTTCATGATCTTGGCACCATACACAGAACTGACCACACCGCCTTCTTGATCGGAACCGCCGCGGCCGTAGATCAGATCGTCAGTTTCATATCCTTCATAGGGATCATGATCCCAGTTTGCTCGGTTACCAATACCAACGGTATCAATATGACCGTCAAACGCGATGATCTTGTCACCGGTTCCCATCCAGCCGAGGGCATTTCCTTCCGGATCGATCTCTGCCTTGTCGAAGCCGAGTTTTTCCATCTCCTGAATCGTGCGTCGGATTACGCCTTCCTCTTCGCAGCTTTCACTGGGAATAGCGATAAGATCGCGAAGGAATTTTGTCATGTCAGGCAAATAGTTTTTCGCAGCTTGTTTGATCGCATTTACATCCATTGCTTTGTAGTCATCCTTTCTTGGTGAATTTGAATACTAGAGTTCGTCCGACGTTTTCGCGTCAATATAGGAGTAAAGAGTGTATTTGCTGATGCCAAAGTATTTGGACACCTTGTCGCCGCTTCTGGTAACTAAAAACGCACCCGCTTTATTCAGATAGCGAATAGCACGGATCTTATCATCCTTCGTCATAGTCGCTACCGGCTTCCCGATTTGCTGAGCCGCCTGTTCGATCAAATCATCCAGCAGATCGTTTACGGAGATCGGGATGCGTTCAGGGATGTCTTTTTCAATTTTATGGTTCAGAATGGAGTCGATCGCACGCTCCGCCATCAGAAGTTCCGTAATATCGTAATTGATGGAAAGGACACCTTCGATCTCATTCTGATCGTTCCGGATAAATACCGTGGAACACTTGAGAATGCGGCCGTCGTGCGTTTTCATGAGATAGCCGGCATTGTCGGTCAGGGATTCGGGATTCTGGGACTGAAGCGCTTCGAGTACGATACGGGTAGGTCCGTCTCCAATTTTACGGTGTGTGACATGGCCGTTCTCTATGATGGCGACGGTATGCTCAAGATCTCCTTTTGTCAGATCATGGAGCAGGACCTCACAGTTGCTGCCGAACTGCTGCGCGAGGACGGAGGCAAGCCGCTTATAGAAATCAAGATCCATAGATGTCCCTCCGTTTTCTTGTTCTTTACAATTATTATAAAAAAGAATCAGTCCAAATACAAGAGGATTTCAAAATAATATTTTTGAAAATAAAAAAAGTTTTAGTTCGGAGAAGGGCCTCTTGCAAACAGCATCTGAATCGCATACAATACTATTGTCGAAAGAAGAGCCATGGGCTTTTTCAGTTGAACAGCGCAATAATACAGGGAGGATTTACTGATGGAAGAAGAAAGAGATCTCGTAACATTCGTCAGCGAAGAAGGAGACGAATTCGATCTGGAAGTGATTGATTACTTTGAATATGAGGGCAAGGAATACGGCGTTCTGATTGATCCAGACCTTCCGGAGGACGAGGAGATCTGTGAAGTCTGTATCATGGAGATCCAGGTAAACGAGGAAGAAGATCTTGAGGAGTTCATTCCTGTCGAGGATGACGAACTTCAGAACAAACTGCTTGATGTCTTTCAAAAGCGGGCGGAAGCCTGGGAAGAGGAAGAGGACTGAGACGGATCGGTCGAGATAAGGACATGCTGGAAATACCACTGAAAAAACTGCATAGGAATGCGCGGATTCCTACGAGAGGTTCTGCCGCGGCGGCCGGATATGATCTGTATGCGTGTCTAGAGGAACCTGTTGTGATACGGCCTCATACGACTGTAAAAATCGGAACGGGAATCACTGCTGAACTGCCGGACGGGTACTTTGCGGCATGTTTCGCCCGCAGCGGACTGGCGTCCAGACAGGGCCTCAGACCAGCCAACTGTGTAGGTGTCGTAGATTCGGATTACAGAGGAGAGTACATCGTAGCGCTCTATAATGATTCAGATGAGCCGCGTACAGTCAGCGACGGCGACAGAATCGCTCAGCTTGTGGTCATGCCCTATTTGGCAGTCGGGTTTCGTGTTGTTGATGAACTGACAGAAACGGAACGCGGTGCGGGAGGATTCGGATCAACCGGGTCCTGAACAGAGCTTCCTATAACCTGAAATGAATGAAAAAAGACACTGTATCTTCAGTGCCTTTTTTCTGTTTATGACAATCTGCGGAGCCCGCTCGGATAATGATTTTTCAGAATAGTTCCGTCCGATTTCGCAAGGCCTAGCGCATACCCCCGGTAAGTAACGACACACCATCCCTTCCTGGAACCCCGGGGAATCGTCTCTCCGAACAGATAACGGATGGCTTCCTGGTCACTAAGCGGTTCTGTCTGCAACAGAGGAGAAACCGGGGAAGCCATTGCGAGTGCATGAGAGGGAACAAAACGGTTTCCTTTATCTTCTCCCAGAAGAAGGCCGGCTCTCATGACTCTTAAGCCGCTCAGGTCGAAAGGCATCGGTGGCAGGGAAAGGACTCGTCCGTCCGAGAGCCGGAGAATACTGCCTGCCACCTCTGAACATTCTTTGCGAAACGCCTCCCAAGATGCGCAGGGCATATCTTTCCGTGGCAGGGGCTTTGAGATATGCCTCTCGCCGGATCGGATGAAGCAGGCCATGTACTGGCCTTCACCTTCGCAGGAGTGCGGATAGAGTTTCTCCTCGTGATTGAGCAGAAAATCAGTGTGGGAGTCCAGAAACATGGAAACGGTTTCTTCGTCTTCCAGCGGTGAGAAAGAACATGTTGAGTATACCAGCTGCCCGCCGGGTTTTACCGCGCGCGCTGCGTTATTTAGAATGGCGCGTTCCCGGACAGCACAGGACGCGACATGTTCCGGAGACCATTCGGTGACAGCCTGGGGATTTTTACGGAACATTCCTTCACCTGCGCACGGCGCATCACACAGAACGATGTCGAACTGTTCGTAAAGCTTTGTACAGAGCTGTTCGGTATCCATATTTGTCACAACAGCGTTTGTGACACCCATCCGTTCGATATTGCTGATCAAACTGGATACTCTTTGAGAAGAGAACTCGTTTGCGACAAGAATTCCGGTTCCTGCTAACCGCGCCGCAAGCTGCGTACTTTTTCCTCCCGGTGCGGCGCACAGATCCAGGACCGAACAACCGCTTCCGATTACAGGGAGACGTGCCGGCATCTGCGCGCTCGCTTCCTGCATATAATAGAGGCCGGCGGCATGGAACGGATCACTGCCTGGCCGGAATCCGGCAGGAACAACAAAGCCGTCGTTCGTTCCCGCCACAGGTAATAGCTCCTGTTCGAGAAGGGAAAGGAGCATTTCGGGAGCAATCTTTAATGTGTTGACGCGGAGTGAGGATTTCGGGGCCTGTTCCATTGCTTTCAGATAGGCAGGGTAATCCACGCCAAGTTGTTTCTGCATCCGGGCAAGATATTCTTTCGGAAGTTGAACCATAATCATCGTAAACTGAGACAGGGGAGGAATCAGAACATCCGAACGGCGGTCCTGGCGTTCAGGAGAACAATATATGCTTCGCGTACGGGAATACCCGTCAGGGTGTGCAATGCTTTGGCATACAGCGAGATTTGTTTCCGATGACGCTCGGCATGCGCTGCCGGATCGTTCTCGACATGGTCCGTTTTGTAGTCCAGGAGAATCCAGGCGTTGTTTTCAAGAAAACAGGCGTCAATTATGCCCTGCAACAGGACAGGGTCGGACTGATCTGTCCCGAACAGTTCGTTCGCGGGTAAGGAGAGCACGAAACTCCATTCCCGTTCAACACGTGGAGAACGGATGCAGCGTGAATGTAGATCGGTACCGATGTACCAAAGAAGGGAACTGCGATGCGAAGCCGGAAGACCGCCATACAACGTGGTCATTTGCTCCAGTTCTTCCGGTAAAACCGGCTTCATCGGAAGATGTTCGAGAATTGCGTGTACGCGGGAACCTATCTGCGCCGCGGAACTCTCGTCAAAGAAGGACATCTCATAGAACGGATCGAGAGTGTCCGATTCGAGGTCCGTGACGGTTGTTTTCGCCGGAATCCGGGCTGCAGGGGGATATGGGTATGACCAATCCAGATAATGCTTCAGGAAATCCAGCTCCGAAGAATCGACAGGAGGGATCGCCGGAGCGGCAATACTCCCATCCTGCTCTGCCGTTCGGCTTTTTTTATGCACCATAAGACTGATTTCAGAACCATTCAGAGACAGCATGAGAAGACGCATGGAATTATCCGCGCTGCGCAGGTAAGATAAAGTCGGTTCGGGAAGGGTATCGAGACTGTCTTCAACGTTCGAAACACAGCCAAGCAGATACAGCTCAGTCTTCGCGCGCGTCATGCCGACGTACAGCACTCTCAGTTCTTCCGCCCAGGAGGCGTTTGAGATCAGTTGGCGGATTAGGCGCCGGCTGTATGTCTGTTGCTTGACACCATCAGAATCCAGATAACGGAGACCGACGCCATACTGTTCATGGAGCAGAAGAGAATCTTTTTCATCCTTACGGTTGAATTGCTTGCCGAGATTTGCAAGATATACGATCGGGAATTCCAAACCCTTTGATTTATGAACCGTCATGATCCGGACAACATTCGCTGTAACGCTCTGGGACGCGCCGACATCGGCCGCGGCTGCAGCATTATCCATCATGTCAAGGAAACTGTGAACACCGCCGGAACCGGAAAGATCAAATGCGCGGGCGCGTTCAATCAGAGCATTGAGATTCATGATTCTCTGGATTCCGCCGGGAAGCGAGCCCATTTTCTCGCGGAACTGAACGGAATCCAAAACCGTGTCCAGCAGCCGCTCCATGGATACGCGTCTTGCGAGATTTCTCCAGAAATCAAGTCGGGCAAGCGTTTCCCGGACGTGTTCGTTTTTTTCTTCTGCGTTTAAAAGACAGTCCAGCAACCTTCCTTTTTTATGGGCAGTCCGGAGTGTGATAAGCTCTTCATCCGTAAATTCGAAGAATGGGGATCTGAGAACCGACAGCAACGGAATATCCTGTCGTCTGTTATCTAGAACACGGAGAACATTCAGAACAAGCTGGACCTCGATCGCATCAAAGTATCCGCCGGATATCTGAGCATAACAGGGAATGCCGGCAAAAGCAAGCGCTTCCGCGAACACGGCGGCATGCGTTCTGGTCCGGAGAAGGATTGCGACGTCGCGGTATTGGAGTTGTCTGACTCCTCCGGTTTCCGTATCCGTGATCGGTTTCTGCATCCGCTGGATTAGATGATCCGCTATGAACCGTGCTTCCGCTTCGGCGTCCTCAATCGATTCTTCCTCCTGAGCAGTTTTCCTTTCAAAAATATGGCACTCGACTTTACCGCCGCTATCGGGGCTCTTATGATACAGCATGGCGTTTTCATCGTAATTGATCTCGGCGATATCTTCCTTCATCACAGTCCGAAAGACAAGATTGACCGCGTCAATGATTGCTTTACTGGAGCGGTAGTTTTCCATGAGATTGATCCGTGTGCCTGCCTCTCCGGAGAAGGTTTTGCATTTCTCCAGAAACAGTTTTGGCTCTGCCTTCCGAAATCGGTATATGGATTGCTTGACATCGCCAACAAAGAACAGATTCCCGCTGCGGCTCACACGGGAAAGGATTGCTTCCTGCACGCGATTGCTGTCCTGATATTCGTCAACAACAACATACAGGAACCGCTCGCGGTATTCCGCAGAGATCTGCTCATCTTTCAGGATTTCGATCGTCATATGCTCGAGATCGTTAAAATCCAAGACAGCGCGCTGCCGCTTTTCCTCAGCATAAGCGTTGAGAAAGGTCCGCATAAGAGAAAAGAGACGTGAGACCAGACGGGCACCATCCCTCTGCGTTTCAAGCAGTTTGTCAGGAGCAATGGAATACCGATCGATGTGTTCCCGAATGAGCTTCATCGTTTCTGATTTGGCCTTTTTTACGGGATCCTTTTCTGAAGAAGATAGATCCTTCGGGAAAGACAGATTTCCGCCCTGAATGGAGCGAAGTGCACAAAGATAATCATCACGGCAAACCTGAAGCAGCGCACCGCGTCCGCGGAGCAGAATGTCATCCAGCATTGCCAGAGCCTTCTCACATGACAGAGGAAGACGATTCCGTAGAACGGCAAGCTGTGCCAGGCTGCGGTTCAGTTCGTTCTTGTCAAGCGAAAACTCAGCTTCAAGAATCGAAGAGAAAGCGTCCGGATCATTGAACGACGCTTCCGTATGTTTCAGCCACGCTTCAGGATACGGCTCCGCTGAAAGAAAATCATACAGTTTGTTCATCATGCTGATCAGAGTGTTTTCCCCGTTGAATCCCCCGATCAGATCCCGGTATGCTTCCGGATGCTCGGAAGCATATTCCGTAAGAATTCTTTCGCGGACTTCGCGCTGAAGGATTGCACTTTCCGTTTCATCCATCGTTTTGGAGGATGGGGTAAGACCGACACGGTAAAAATGACGGAAAACAACTTTCGAGCAGAAGGCATGCATTGTTGAGATGTTTGCTGAAGCACAAAGCTGTGCCTGTGAGCGCAGATACCTCAATTCTGCGTCACCCTGTGCATTACGAGCGGCAGCCTCAAGACGACCTGCAATCCTCGTCTTCATTTCTGCCGCGGCGGCACGAGTGAAGGTAAGAATCAACATCCGGTCAATCGGAGTTCCTTCCTGGACCAAACGGAACACCCGCTCTGTCAGGACGGAGGTTTTCCCGGCACCAGCAGCAGCGGAAACGATAACATTTCCTTTGGCGCATATAGCAGCCAGCTGACGTTCACTGTAGTTCATGCCTGTTCCTCCTTTCCGCCCAGCAGTTCACTCAGTTCGACCTTTTTGATATACCGGTTTTTACCGCCTGTTTGCTTGTCAAAACGGCACACGCTGTGATACGGGCACCACGTACAGGCTTTTGATGTCGGCAGGATCTCAGCATGTCCGTTGAGGATTCCGCTTGCCTGCTGCGCGGCGATCTGTTCAGCTTTCGATATGACAGTTTCCATTTGTTGCCGATCTGCTACGGATCCTGAATACGTACCGTCAGGATCCTTTTTCAGATTATAGATCAGTCTCGATTTCTTGTCGATTACTTCGGAAGCGCTGACAGCATCTCCTTCCGACACCGTCAGACCGTAAAGCAGATGCTCAGATGTCTGCCCCGGCTCAGGAGGATCCAGTGTCAGCGGCATATAATAGAAGCCGGCGCATTCTCCACCGAGCTGCTTTGCGGCAAGGAAATAGAGCGGAAGCTGAAGGGCCTCGCCGGACATAACCAGGGTTGGATCGAATTTGTGCGACTGTCCCATTTTATAGTCGATGATACGCATCAGTTTCCCGTCAGGAGTACGGTCTACACGATCAATCTTTCCATAGATCCGCACTTTCGTTCCGTCGGACAGTGTGATCCAGACCGGTGCAAAAGGACCATCCATTCCGAAACTCATTTCAGTCTGGGCGACTTCAAATCTGCCTGCTTTGAGCTGTCGTGCGATAGTATGCGCGCACAGGCGGATCGTCCTGATTCGGAGAAACAGGGATTCTCGCAGACGCGGATCGTGCAGAAAAATACCATCGTTGTGACTGGCAAGGATCATGGGAAGAATCGTATCCAGAAGCGAATCAATTTCCTCGTCAGTTATACTGTCCCATGAGAAAGAACCGGACTCCACCGATTTGACAAATGTGTCTAGTGCGTCATGAAGAAAAGTGCCGGAATCTGAGGCTTTTTCTGTAGCAACTTTCCGCTCTTCAGCATTAAGACCGTATTTCAGATACTGCGCGAACGGACAACGCGCATACAGTTCCAACCGACTGGCGCTCATGGAAAGATTGCTTCCATACAACGCGCGGGCTGCCCGTTTGTCCAACTGTCCTGGAGAAACGTTTGCTGCGCTGCCGGTCATCAAATCGGACACAGCCTGCGAATAGTCAGGTTCTGATTCGAAATAACGGAGCAACAGAGGAAGATCAGGAGGACATTTCCCATCTTGCTTCCATTCAGATATCAATTCGGAGAGTTCAGAGAACGCAACAGCTTTGCTGACAGGATATCGAGCGAGTCTGCCCATTCCGACCGTATCGCTGATTCCGGGGAGCAAGGAACGGATAAGTGAAATCAGGGGAGAGGGAACCAGTTCGGAGTTGCCATCGGAAAACGGATATGAGAGGATAATCCGGGAGCGAGCTTTGCTGATCAGTGTGTACAGTGAAAGACGGTCCATCGCAGATTCGCCTACAGTACCCTCCCAGACAGACAGACCTGCGCTGCGGAGCTTCTCCAGTTCATCATCATTGATGAGTCCGTCATTTGAACGCATGGGAGGGAACAGTCCTTCGCTGCATCCGGCCAGAAACAGAGTGTCTACAGGAGCCAGGCGGGATCGGGTCAAATCTCCTAGAATGACGGCGTCTCCTCGCTCAGGGAGGATACCGATCGAAAGACCGTACAAACCTTCTTCCAACAGCATGGGGAATTCTTTTTGCGAGATTTCAGTCTCTCCGAGAACCGTATCGGTTTGGCGGAGAAGCTCACGGATTGCACTCCATACCTGAGCTGTAAGCTGCGCTTCCGAAGTATAACCGTCTTCCAACAATCTTTTCGCTTCCTCTTCCAGCTGTTCGCGAAGACCGAAGATGTTCAGGCATGCCCAGAGAGCGCGAACTTTATCGGAAGTTTTTTTTGAGCCAATTGCCTCGTAAAGCGGCAAGAGATGTTCCATCAAATGAATCCGTACCCGTTCCGCCTCAGATGGAATTTCACCGGCGGAGAATGGCTTTTTCAGTTCGCTCCCATAAATCCCGTATTGCAGGACATAGTTCTCAAACAGTTCTGTATCATCCGGAGAAACACCCGCGTACCCGCTTTTGAGAATTCGCAGGATGTCACTCATGGAAAACCCGAGACAGACCGTTCTGGCAATACTCAGAATAAAATCCGAGGAGGGAAGACCGCTTACAGGGCGGACAGCGTCATAAAAGAGGGGTATGCCTCGCTGCTCAAATTCACGCCGTAAGACAGGTCCATAAGAATCAAGATCGCTGGCAATGATGGCAAAATCGGAAAAACGTTTCCCGCTACGCACGGAGATTAGAATCTGGTCCGCGATCAAAGCAGCTTCCGTGCGGCGGTCTTTCGCCTCCAGAATGCTGACAGCATCATTGGAATCATTGAAAACAGACGGTCTTTCAGAAAACAGGTTGTTTTCAAGATGCAGGAGCGCCGGAGCAGGTGTCTGACTCAATTCAGTCATCTTCCGCTCGAAAAAAGGAATTCCGCACTGGGAACACATTTCAAGCAGACGGTCGTAAACGTGCCGATCCGGCGAGAACAGATCGGACAGATCGGGTTCGTCACCCCATCTTAAGGCGACCGTCATTCCGCGTGCGGATAAAAGAATCTGCTGAATCAACCGGTAAATCTGCTCATCAAGATGATCGAGATCATCAAGGTAGACATAACAGTCTTTCAGAAAAGAGGAAGGAATCAATGGCGTCGCAATGGAGAGCAGATCGCTTGAAGTCAGAAATCTCCTTTCAAGGAAGGATTCGCTCTCCCGGTACAGGACACAGATATCAGTCAGCTTTTGATGAAGCAGATCAGTCTTCGGGATCTGTGTCAGAGCATTTTCAAGCATATCTGGGGTTATGCAGCTTTTTTTGAAGCGGCCGATATGAGTGTCCATCGAAGAAGAAAACCCTCTGAGCTGCGAAGCTCGGGAGAACAACTGCAGAGAATCCCTGTGTTTGTATGCTGCTCTTCGGAGAACCATGTATCTTCCCTGATCAGAAAGCGTGGGAAGTGTGGAGCCGGCATGTTCAATCAGACGCTGGCAAAGACGTTCGAAGCCATAGACTTCGATCCCAATCAGCCCGCCGAGTTTGGCGCAGAGCCTTTTTTCATAATAATAGGTCGTTTGTTCCGGAACGATCAGTATTGCATGCTCGCCTCGCTGCATATGCTGTTCGATCTGGGACAGCATCCAGGAACTCTTTCCTGTATGGGCTTTTCCGAGAAGGACTTTCAGATTTGACATGTGACTCCTTTAAAAAGTCTCTGCATGAAGAGGAATATAAACCATTCGGCCATGTTCATTTCTGCTCTCATACAGGACGATCGAACGGGCACGGAACGTATTGCCTGGAATGACCAGCCTAAGATCTTCCGGATATTCGACTGCGCGTGCGAGGGTGATATGCGGCGAGGGCTTTTGGCGACCGCGGACAAAGCCGCGGTCCAGCAGGGAGGACTCTAGTGTCTGGTGGATCCTGAAAAACTCCTCAAGTTCTCCTATGACAGAGATATAACTTGTCTTTGCACCGCCGTGTTCAAAATGACCGAACTCACCGAGACGGAGCAGAAACGGGCGCGCGTCTCGGACGGCTTCTCCCATTGCTTCGGCGATATCAGCGAGAGCATTGCTTTCACCAATGAAGCGTACAGTAATATGATGATTTCCTTCCGGCACAAAACGGCCGGCTGCAGAATTCATCCTCAGTT
>JAEEGL013571076.1_pt1 | contig 12300 bp, 7 predicted proteins | sample 9134231 | NCBI WGS metagenome assembly JAEEGL01 (sample SAMN16246548, study PRJNA631951) | gut metagenome | biome: gut microbiome; feature: rumen; material: fiber-attached | host: Bos | place: Iran: Karaj | collected 2018-10 | reverse complement strand
GGCCCATCCACTGGCTGTCGCGGCGGGCGAGGTAGTCGTTGACCGTGACGAGCTGGACGTTCTTGCCGGCGAGGGCGTTGAGGTAGAGGGGCATCGTGGCGACGAGGGTCTTGCCCTCGCCTGTCTGCATTTCGGCGATTTTTCCCTGGTGGAGGACGATGCCGCCGATGAGCTGGACGTCGAAGGGGATCATGTCCCACGTCAGGTCATGTCCGCAGACCTCGCAGGTCTTGCCGCAGAGACGGCGGCAGGCGTTCTTGACCGTGGCGAAAGCCTCGCAGAGGATGTCGTCGAGCGTCTCGCCCTTGGCGAGGCGTTCGCGGAATTCGACCGTCTTGGCCTTGAGCTGCTCGTCTGAGAGCTTCTGGTATTCGACTTCAAGCGCGTTGATTCGCGCGACCATGGGGCGCAGGCGCTTGACATCGCGCTGCGCCTTTGTTCCGAAAAGAGACTTGAGAATATTCATGAAAGACCTCGAACATGTTCTGCCCCCGCCTGCGCGGGGGCAGAACAAACACATTACATTATACTAAATGGCGCTCCGTTGATACAGCTAAAATCGATTGCGCGCAGGGTCGCATTCTGGTAGAATACATTTCGGTTGGCAATGTCCGGTGATCGGACATTGAAACCGGAGATAGCAAAATGGCAGTTTGGACGAAAACCTTTTCAGGCGCGGTGTCCTTGGCATCGCTTGTCGCCGCAGGCATTTGCGGGGCACTGCAGCTTTGCGCCGCTCCCCTTGAGTCGCAGGAGTATGCCCTGACCGAGAAAGCGGTCAAGCAAGGGGTGTCGCGGGCGCAATACCAGCTTGGCGTGTACCTCGCATCCAGGGACGAGGGCTTTGCGAGCAATGCGTCGAAAACCATGAAGCGCTACCGCAGGTCTGCCGAGAAGGGGGATGTGGACGCGCAGGTCATGGTCGGCGTTTGCTACCATAACGGCATCGGGGTCGGTAAAAATGTGGAAAAGGCCGTCATGTGGTTTAAGCGGGCGGCGGAAAGGGACAGTGCCTGGGCGCAGAACTTCCTCGGTCTCTGCTACTGCAACGGCGTGGGAGTGGAAAAGGACGAGGCAAAGGCCGTTCAGCTGTATAAAAGGGGGGCTGCGCAGGGCAATGCCCAGGCGCAATGCAATCTTGGCGTGTGCTACGAATTTGGCCTCGGCGTTGAGAAGGACGGGGCAAAGGCCGTAGAATGGTACCGACAGGCGGTAGATCAAGGGGACGCCTGCGGTCAGTGCGACCTTGGCGGGTGCTACGAGTATGGCGTTGGCGTTGCGAAGAACAAGACGAAGGCTGCCGCGTTGTACCGCATGGCGGCCGAGCAAGGGGACGCCAGAGGGCAGTGCGACCTTGGCGAGTGCTACAAGTATGGCGTCGGCGTTGAGAGGGACGAGGCGAAGGCCGTCGACTGGTATCGCAAGGCGGCCGAGCAGGGAGACGCACGAGGGCAGTGCGACCTCGGCGAATGCTATGAGTATGGCATCGGCGTCAGGAAGAACGCGGAAAAGGCCGCCGAGTGGTACCGCAAGGCGGCTGAAAGGGGAGATGCCAGAGGGGAGCATTGCCTTGGCGCGTGCTACGAGTTTGGCAGAGGCGTGAAGAAGAACGACGTGAGGGCCGTCGCGTGGTATCGGAAGGCCGCGGAGCAAGGCTATGCCCAGGCGCAGTTCACGCTCGGCTGCTGCTACTACTACGGCGTCGGCGTCAGAATGAACGAACAGACGGCGGTTTTCTGGCTCGGGAAAGCCTCCGCCTCCGGCGTAAAAGCTGCGGGCAGGCTCCTCTACACGATTCGCCATCCCTATCGCTGATGCCGAATGGCGATTGTGCGCGAAATGGATTTTTGGTAGAATGGCATCATTGGTTTTGAAACTGGGAAGGAAACGATTTCCCCTTTGCGTTTCCCTCTGCAACCACAAAGACAAAGGGCACAGGAAGGAAAACGGGACAATGAGAGTTTGTCATTTTGCGTTGCTTGTCGGCGCGTTCGCGATGGCGGGATGCGTTTCCGACACGTCCAGGGTGAAGATGGAGATCGAGCGGCTCGTCAAGGAGAGGCGCTATGACGATGCGCGCGACTTCCGTGTCAAGACGGATCCCGCAGGCCTGACGAAGACCGCCGAGGAGAAAATGAAGGACTACCTTATCGAGACCCTCGTCAAGCCGGAGGAGGCGAAGTTCGTGGCCAACAGCATCAAGACGCTGCGCGAACGCGTGCTGGCCGATTTGGAGAAGGGCGACGATGTGTCCGCCCGCAAGTACATCTACGAGTTCGGGACAATCGCCTTCGTAAACGACACGTGGTATCCCCAGCCCACCGCCAACGGGCTTGTCTACGCGGCAAAGATCGGGTTCCTCAACTCCCGCGTGAACCCCGCCGCCTACAAGCGGATCAGGGGCGCGTTTGTCAAGGCGGTTGCGGATGCCATCGCCGCCGAAGACTTCCAGAAGGCCTACGACTTGATCGCGGCCCTCAAGTCCGTCCCCGCCTATCCCGACATCGTGGATCCGACTCTTGCCGAAACGGCGGAGGAGGCCGTTCGGCAACGTTGCGAGAGGGAGGGCGTCGAGAAGTTGATCGCCACGCTGAAGGGGGATGTCTACCGTCGCTTCGCCTTCCGCGCAGGGTATGAGAAGACGGAGTTCGAACCGGACTGGGAAAAGGTCGAGGCGCACCTTGTCGTCGTGCGCGACGCGCTGGTCAACGACGACATGTCGCTTGCAACGGCCCGGACGCTTGTCCGCATGCTCCTCGATGGCATCAAGACCCTGTTCAACGACGACGAGACCGGGGAAAACCTCACGACGGCGCAGCTGAACGATTTGCTGGCCGACCTCCGCGCGGACATGAGGGTCAGGTTGAACGTCGCAATCGAGGCGAAACTGTCGAAGGCGGCCGCCGAGGAGGCCGCCCGCCTTCGCAAGATCCAGCTGGCGCTTGCGGCCCAGTCGCTCGCCGAAGTCAATGTCCAGTCGCGCATTGCCGCCTTCACCGCGGCGATTTGCGACCGTGTGGAACCCGACATCAACCGTGTCCTCGGCGATGGCGCCCGCGTCCTCAGGCGCTGCGCCGCCGGCCGTTCGGTCTCCGCGGCTGACGCGACGTCCCTCCTTGTCGCGGCGACCTACATGGACTTCGCCGATGTCGCGAAGCTTGCGTTGGTGCACAAGGCGAACATCAACGGGGTGAGCAGCAAGGACCTGATTGGCCGCACGTCTTATCTTGTCGCACTTCAGTACCGGACCGGAACGGACCTTGCGGACATCCTGGCCAAGGCGGACCGCAAAATCCGTGACGCCCGCGGGTACGGCGCCGTCCACTACGCCGTCCGCTACGCCGATGGCGCGACGCTTCTGAACGCCCTCGACCTTGGACTGGACGCCCGAACCGCCGCGAAGGACGGCGTGACGCCGCTCATGCTGGCCGCCCAGCTGGACAACCTCCCCGCCGTTTCCGCGCTTGTGCCATTCTCCAACGTGAACGCCCTGGATGGCAGGGGCTATTCGGCCCTCCTTTGCGCGGCGCGCATTGGCAGCCTGCCCATTGTCAAGGCTCTTCTCTCCGCAGGGGCCGATATCAAGGCCAAGTCCAAGGACGGCGACACGGCGCTTGACCTTGCCGTCATGCTGCCCGCCGAGGATGTCATCGACTACCTGCTCGACGAAAAGAGGGTGGCCCCAACGGAACGCGCCGTCCTTTGGTGCGTCACCCACGGGAAGGTGCTGCCACTCACCAAGCTCGTTGCGCACGGCGGCGCCATCAACGACCAGCATCTCGCCCTCGCAGTCGGGAGCGGCCATCTTGACATGGTCAAGTACCTCGTCTCACTCGGGTGCGACGTGAACGCCGCGAGCGTCAAGAATGCCATCATCTCTCCAGACAGCCTGACCTGCACGGGGGCAGACGCGATCCGCGCGCGGGGCGTCGCCGCCGAAATCGCGTCAATCTTGGAATACCTCTACTCGCAGGGCTACCGCGAATAATCCCGAAATCGCGCAGGAAGGCTAAGGCGAAAGCATGGGAAAAGTCAAAGTCACACTACAGGATGGCGCGGGGGGGCAATCCCTTCGCGAGGTCGATTCCGGTACGCCGGTCGGATTCTTCATGCCATCAATCGCGCCCGACGGCCAGCCCGTGGTCGCGGCGCTTCTCAACAACGACGTCGTCTCGCTCTCCGCGCCGGTGGTGGTGACATCCACAGTCGCCCCCCTGACGCTCGACGACGCGCACGGCTGGCGTGTCTACCGCTGGTCCCTCTGCTTCATCCTCGCCAAGGCCGCGCACGAGGTCCAGCCGGACTTGGAGGTGCGGGTGCGCCATTCACTGGGGCAGGGGCTCTTCTGCAGCGTTTCCTGGCGCGCGGGCGACGACCGCGTCGCCACGCTCGCCTCCATCGAGGGGAAAATGCGCGAGATCGTCGCCGCGGACCTTCCCATCGAGCGCGAACTCCTCTCCTACGAGGAAGCCCTCGAGCGCTTCAGCTCCAACGGGCAGGAGGACAAGCTCTACCTCCTCTCCCATCGCAACCCGCCAGTCGTCCTGCTGGCCGATTGCGGTGGGTTCTACGACCTCCTTCAGGCGCCGATGGTCCATCGCACGGGCCTTCTGGAGACCTTCGCCCTCCAGCCCTACGAGGACGGCTTCATTCTCCGCCTGCCGACGCAGGAGCCGCCGCACGCCCTTTCGCCCGAAGTGGGGCCGGAGCCCCTCTTCAACGTCTACAAGGAGCACATCCGCTGGGGACGCATCCTCGGCGTGACGACCGCCGGCGAACTCAACCGCAAGATCATGGCCGGCGAAATCGACGAATTCATCCGCGTTGCCGAGGCGCTCCACGACAAGAAATTCGCCGACATCGCGGCGCAAATCGACCGCTGTCCCACGCATCCCAAGCTCGTCCTCATCGCAGGTCCGTCGTCGTCCGGCAAGACGACCTCCGCCATCCGCCTCAGCACGAACCTCCGCGTCCTCGGGCACAAACCCTTCATCATCTCGACCGACGACTACTTCGTGGGTGACGAGCGCAACCCGCGAGACGAGCAGGGCAACCTCGACTACGAGCACATTGACGCCGTCGACATCGAGCGCCTCAACCGCGACCTCGCCGACCTGCTTGCAGGCCGTGAAATTTCGATGCCCTACTTTGACTTCAAGGAGCACCGCCCCTTCGAGCGCCCGCAGAAGTTCCACCTCGACGAGGACCAGGTGATCGTGATGGAGGGCATCCACAGCCTCAATCCCGACCTTACGCCGGGCATTCCGCGCGATCAGAAGTTCCTCATCAACGTCAGCGCCCTCACGCAGCTCGCCATCGACAAGTCCTGCCGCGTTTCGACAACGGACAACCGCCTCCTCCGCCGCATGGTTCGCGACTGGAAGTTCCGCGGCCGGAGCGCCGTCGGGACCCTGAGGATGTGGCCCTCCGTCCTCCGTGGCGAGGAACGCTGGATATTCCCCTTCCAGGGGCTTGCCGACGCGACCTTCAACTCGGCGCTCGACTATGAAATCGGCGTACTCAAGCCATACGCCTCGGATCTGCTGAACACGGTCAAGCCCTCCATGCCGGAATATGCCGAGGCGCGCCGCCTCACCGCGATGCTTCAGAACTTCATGCGAATCTCTTCATCCGTCGTTCCGGGCGATTCGATTCTCCGCGAGTGCATCGGCGGCAGCCAGCTCGCGTATTGAGATTTGGAGAACTGGCAAATGACCGAAAGCGACCGGAAAATCTATCTCGACCTCTATGACCTCGCCCGCAGCAACATGCGGGCGAAAGGGTTCGTGATGCGTTTCAGCAAGCCGCTCATCCTCTATCAGATCAAAAACGTCAACGATCCCTTTGACCCCGAGGACATGGATGACCTCTCGTGCCATGACTTCCTCTTCGCATGCTATCTGCGGCTTTTGGGCCGCCTGCCCGAGAAGACGCTGGCAACGTATCCGGGGCCTGAAGACATCGTGCCACAAGGATGCGACCGCGATTTCACGAAGCGGGTTTTGCCGGAATTCCTGAATTCGGTGGAATTCAAGGAGTATCACGAAATTGAGGATGGCCCTCCTGCTCCTCCTCTTCCCCCGCCGCCGCCGCCGCAACCTCCACCCCCGCCGCCCCCGCCGCCGCCACCGCCCCCGCCCCCGCCACCACCGCCGCCGCCAAAATTCATGGGCGAAAAGACCTGGACGCGGATTCGGGCCATTTTGAAACCGTTGACACCGCTCTTTCTGCGCAAAATCCTAAACGCCCCATTCCGCCATGACGACTAAGATCTACATCGACATCTCGCACCTTGTCATTGCGAGGTTTCTCACCGGAATCCAGCGCGTTGTCCGATCCGTTTGCCGCGAGTTGCTTGAAAACCACCCTGGCGAAGTGGTCTTTCTGGACGAGCAGCGCGACCTTTGCACGTTCCGCGCGGTGCCTCCGGATTACTTCATCCGCCGTTTCGTCCAGGACGACGAAGAGGCTGAACTTCCCCCGGATTGTCCGACGGTCACACTCGATGAAATCGAGGGAGGAAGCATTTTCTTCGACCTCGACTCCGTCTGGAACAGCCCGAAGAAACGCAGTTCGCTCGTTCCCGAACTCAAGGCGCGAGGGATCAAGTGGGTCGCGTACGTCTACGACATCTGCCCCATTACGCACCCGGAGTGCGCCTCGCAGAACACGATCTTCAATTTCATCGAGTACATTGGCACGGTAATCCGCCATGCCGACGGCGTCATCGTTTCCACAAAGTTCATAGGCGATGCGCTGAAAGACCTGTGCCAGCGCCTTGGACGCAAGTGCCCGCCGACCAGCGTGTCGTGGCTGGGATGCGATTTCACCGAGGGGAAAGGCGGCGACGGCGAAATCGATGAAGACGTCGTGGAAGCGCTGAATGGGCGGAAGTACATCTTGTCCGTGGGCACAATCGAGCCGCGCAAAAACCTGGCGCTCCTTTTCGACGCCTTCAACAACTCCCTTTTCAAACAGGATGTCTGCCTGGTTCTTGTTGGCAAGGTCGGGTGGAATGTGCTGGCGCTTATGGAATGCGTAAATGCCTCCCCGGAGTTCGGTCGCCGCCTTTTCCATTTCCAGGGCAAGAATGACGCGACCCTTTCGTGGCTTTACGACCATGCCTTCGCCACTGCGATGCCCACCCTTGATGAAGGTTTTGGCCTGCCGTTGGTCGAGAGCCTTCTCAGGGGCGTTCCAGCGATCGTTTCCGACATTCCCGTGATGAGGGAGGTCGGAGGGGATTTCCCCGTTTACTTCAACAATCGCGACGAGCACGATTTCGTCCGCGTCGTCCGCGAGCTCATGGCCGACGAAACACGCTACGCCGCGCTGAAAAGTCGGTTGGCGGACTACCGGGGCGTGACATGGCGGGAGGTTGCGGGACGCATGTTCGATGCGATCCGCACCTACATTCCGCCCGAAAGGCTGCCGCGTACCGACGTGCGCCAGCTCGTTCTCCTCACCGCGCGCTTCGACGACGCCCAGGCCCTTCTGCCCTACATCGACCGGTTCATGCCGTTCATCGACCGCGTCCTTCTGCTTTGCCCTGACGAGCTGGCGGCGCGCCGCGACGAACTCGACGGCGGCAGGCTCCGACTTTCCTTCCTCAGCGACTCGCAGGTTCTGGCCGGCCGGCCGCTTCCCGAAGACCACGCCAAGCGCAACTTCTTCCTTCGATGCCTTGCCATGAAGTCCGACCTCATCGAGGATGTCTTCATCATGAGCGACGACGACTACCGCCCGATGACGACGATCGTAAAGGATGTCTTCGTCGACGAGAAGAGCTACAAGGGCTACTATTCGTACGATCTCCGCAAATGGCTTGGCGCGGCCCACAAGTTCACGTCGTTTGATGTCGCCACATTCGCCGAACGGGAGTTTCTCGAGGAAAACGGCTATCCAACGCGGCAGTACGCCTCGCACATGCCGCAAATCATAGAGAAGGCCATCTTCCTCGAAATGCTTGACGTGCACAAGGGCATCGAAACAAAAGGCTACCTTGACTGGGACGTCTATTTCAACTACCTTCAGGCGAAGTACCCGTCGCTGCTCGAGGTGCGCCCCCATGTGGCGATGTGCTGGCCAGGCTCCGCGGCGGATTGGCCGATCTACGTCAAGCAGCCCTGCTACCTCTTTGAGAACCACTATCCCCAGCTTTATGTCGAAAAGCGGATTTTCGCGGGCATACCGGACGTGCTGGATGAAAACTACGAGGAGAACTGCCGTCGGAAAATCGCCCTCTATGACGAACGTCTCGTGCAATTCCGGCAGTGGGCGCTTGCCTACGGGGCCTACGAGGACCTGTACGAAAAGCGACACGGAACGAGGCCCTTTTTCAAAGTGCGCGTCAAGGGCGGCGACGTTTCGGTCCACGTGCCGGAATGGCTGAAGCTCACGCCGGGCGGCTTTGTGAGAATACCCATCCTGCTCGACGGCGATTGCCAGGGCCTTGAAATAAGGTACCGCCTGCGTGATGCCGGGGGGAAGATCGTCTACGACTTTAAAAACCACCCGGAGGAGATCGTTCCTGAACCGCCAGCGCTCTCCCTGCCGGTCTATACTCATCCGGGAATGTATTCGTTCGAGCTTTACGCGACGCGCAACGGAGTCGAGTATTCAGCGTCCACCCCCCTTTCCGATGACAAGCCCGCACCCCAGCCCGTATACGAATCGGTGATTGAGCCTCTTCCCGGTGAAAAGTGGCGTGGGGCCACGACGTATTTCGGCGACGAGCAACCGTACTACTGGACCGTTGAACGCGACCTCGTCTTCAACAGCTACTCCAATCCGTGCGCGCCGTTTCTGGTTTCGTCCGCTGGCCGATACGTCTGGAGTGACCACCCCTTCAGCTTTTTCTTCGTCAAAGAAGTCCTGACCATTCGCTCGAAGTACGAAAAGGTGGAGCCGGTGCAGGCGGGAACGACGCTTCGGGAGGCCTTTCTCGCCGCCTCCAGGGCGCACTTTCCGCCGTCTGGCCAGATCCCGGATCCGCTTTTCTTCTCAAAGCCGCAATTCAACACATGGGTCGAGAGCTGCGCGATGGGCAATTCCCAGGCCATGGTCGAGGATTACATCGACGGCATCCGCGCCCACGGCTTCCCATGCGGCGTGTTCATGATTGACGCAGGTTGGGCTCCGCGCTCCCATTACGGCGATCTCGTATTCGATGAAAAACTTTTCCCCGAGCCCCGAAAACTGTTTGCGAAGGCGCGCGCAGCAGGCTTCAGGACCATGCTGTGGACAACGCCCTACATAGACCTCACTTCGGATTTCCACAAGGTCGCCTCCGAAAAGGGGAAGCTGCTGCTCAACAGCGAAAGCGGCGAGGTTCATCAGGCCAGCTACTACCCCGGTCTCCCCGCCAGCGGCATCATGGACCTTCTCAACGAGGCCAACTGGGACTTCTTTGAAAGCCGCTATTTGAAATTCATGCTCGAATTCGGATTCGACGGCTACAAGTTCGACTTCACCGACGCCGAGTGCGTTCTGCGCAAGTTCAACAAGGACGATGAGGGATCCCCCCTTTCCGGTGGCTTCTCGCCCTGCGACTACACGGGTGCATGGGGGCGCTTTGCCACCCGCTTCCGCTTTCACGAGCTTCGCGCAGGATGGAAGCTCGGCGGACTGCCAGTTGTCGTCCGCCTCCAGGATAAGCAGCACACCTGGGACGATCTCCGCCGCATCGTCCCGGACGCGCTTGCCGCAGGCATACTGGGATGCCCATACGTTTGCCCGGACATGGTTGGTGGCGGGTGCGACGGCGAAGTGTTCGCCCGGGGCGAGGAATTCGACCCCAAGCTTTTCGTGCGGTCCTGCCAGGTTCAGGCGTTCATGCCGATGATGCAGTTCTCCGCTGCGCCATGGCGTCTTCTTTCTCGGAAGGAATTGGCCGCCTGCCGCGAGGCTGTCAAGCTCCATGTCGCCATTGCGCCGAAAATCCTTGAACTGGCGCGTCACGCGGCCGAGACCGGCGAACCGATCGTCCGCCACATGGAGTACGTTTTCCCGCATCAGGACTTTGACCACGGGTACCAGCAGTTCATGCTTGGCGACGACCTTGTCGTCGTTCCGGTCGTTCATTCAGATGACCATGCCTACGTCGGCCTTCCGGAAGGGAATTGGCGCGACGACCTTGGCGAAGTCCACGTCGGGCCTGCCCTGATCAAACTTGAGAATGTACCGCTGGAGCGCATTCCGCGGTTCCAGCGGGTTGCAGTTACGGAAGAAGCTTGAAGGCCGCCACGAGGTCGGTGACTTCCTTCTTGCCGATTGGGCGAAGACCGCCGAAGAGGCACGCGCTGATGGCCGCCTTCGCGCTGTATTCCGCGACTTCAAGACGGTCGAAGGCCTCGAGGGCCGTTTTCCCAACCGTGATGGCGCAGCGGTTGCGCACGAGGATCGCGGGCGTGCGGGGCGAAACCGTGCGGGCGATCTCGCGATCCGTGGCGTTCGCCTCAAGCGTCGGCATCTCTCGGAGGAGAATGTAGCTCTCGGGAATCACGCGCGGATCAAAGACGGCGTCCGTGACGGCGTAGCCCATGAGTGACGGCGGCGTCGCCAGCGCAATGGCGCTGACATCCGGCTGGGCCTTGAAGACGGCGGCAAGGAGCTTGCAGTCGCCGGGGATGAAGTCCTCGGGAGCGAGATGGGCGCGGTCCGCGCCGCAGGCGTTGACGATGAAGCCGTTGTCAGTGCGGAGCGCGAGGAGGCCGCTGGCGGCGGTGAAGAGCTGCTGGCGGTAGGCCCGTTTCACGAGGTTGGCGGCCGTGTAGCGGAGATCCGCCTCGGCGGGAGGGCAGGGGAGGGCGGGGGTTTCGCCCGCGCAGTCCTGCGCCTTGCCGCGACGGAACTTTGAGGCAGGCAGGTGCTTCGTCTTGCCGAGGCGATGGGCGTTGATGGTTGTGCGGGCGCAGAAGTCGAGGGCCTCCAGGCGGGCGAAGGCCTCGGCGAGCGAGGCGCCGGCGACGCATGCGCCATGGTTTTCGAGGATGACGCTGAAGACGCCCTTCGCGAATTCGGCGGCGAGGTTGCGGCCGAGTTCAAGGCTTCCCGGGATTTCGTAGGGGGCGAAGCTCACGCCGCGGCAGACGCGCGCAAAGGTGGGGCAGGTGTCGATCTCGGGCACCATGCCCGCCACGGAGAGGGAGACAAGGGCTGGCGGGTGCGCGTGGAGAACGGCGCGGACATCCTTGCGGCACTGGTAGACAGCGCGGTGGAAGGGGTACTCGCTGGAGGGCTTGTGGCGGCCGACGATGGAGCCGTTGGGCTTGACGCAGACGATGTCGTCGCGCGTCAGCGAGCCCTTGTCGATGCCGCCGGGGCTGATCCACATGTCGCCGTTGTCGTCGACGATGGAGATGTTGCCGCCGCTCGTCGTCGTCATGCCGCAGTCGTAGACCCGCTTCATGAATTCGACGATCTGGTCCTTGGGGTGGATGAAGTTGTAGTTTTTCATTGGAAGTTCTTAGAAAAAAAGCCTGCGTTTTACGCAGGCTTTGTACCGTGGGGCTATTGGGCTGCAGGGGCGGCCTCAGGTGCGGCAGGGGCCTCGGCGGGGGCGGCTGGTGCAGCGGCAGGGGCCTCGGTGGGGGCGGCTGCTGGGACGACCTCCTGGCCTGCGGCGGCTTCCGCCTGCGCGGCCACGGTCTCGGCAGCGGCGGCGGCTTCGTCGGGAACCGTTACGTCGGCGGGAAGGGCGGGCTCGGCGACAGGCGCCGGGGCGGGTTGGCCTTCACCGGCCATGACGGAGATGTTGGCCGACCTGTTGTAGGGGATGAGGGAGAGTCCGAGGACGAGTACCAGGAAAATGATGCCCAGGACAATGGTCGTGCGCGTCAGGACGTTGCCCATGTCGGCGCCGAAGACGGCCTCGCCCATGCCGAACGACACGCCCGCTCCGGCGCCCTTATTGCGCTGGAGGAGGATGACTGCAATGAGCAGGAGGCTGACGAAGATCAGTGCAACCTGCATGATGACGTTGAGAATGCCCACTGTTCTATCTCCTTTTGGGCGTTCCCCCGCCGCGCTGGTGGCGGAGGAACGCGGTTGCGATTAGCAGCCCGCCTTGACGATGGCGAGGAACGAGTCGGCCTTGAGGGCCGCGCCCCCAATGAGGCCGCCGTCGATGTCGGGCTCGGCCATGAGCTCCTTGGCGTTCTCGGGCTTCATGCTTCCGCCGTACTGGATGCGGATGGCATTGGCCGTCGCGCCGTCGGACATTTCGGCGAGCGTGCGGCGGATGAGGGCGTGGACTTCCTGCGCCTGCGCCGGGGTGGCGGTCTTGCCGGTGCCGATGGC
>JAEEGL012461430.1_pt1 | contig 12300 bp, 10 predicted proteins | sample 9134231 | NCBI WGS metagenome assembly JAEEGL01 (sample SAMN16246548, study PRJNA631951) | gut metagenome | biome: gut microbiome; feature: rumen; material: fiber-attached | host: Bos | place: Iran: Karaj | collected 2018-10 | reverse complement strand
TGACGCGGTGTTGCCATCAGAGGATTGAAAACGGAAGAAACGAGTGCTATAATATATTTTGTTAAACCATATGTACGGAAATCCGGCGGCATGCCGCCGGATCGGAAAAGTCCGGGATCCGGACGCATCAACAGAGTGGGGGGAATGCTCACATGAAGGAAAACGATCGGTATGCGCCCTTTCGGCCGGAGCTGACTGCGCAGCAGAGGGAGCGGATCGAACAATCGGAAAAGCCGACAAAGGAATACGGGCGTATCGCCATCGAGGAGGCAAAGAAGCAGTTCGCGCTTCTGAAAAACGCAGAAGGAAAGACGGTCATCCTGCCGGACGAGCCGGAGATCTGTCTTCGCATTCCGGGGATCGATCCCAAAGGCGTGTACAGCATCATCGATATGCGGTTCAAGCAGCGGACGCAGCGGCTGGATGCGGTGCTGAACCTTCGGGAGGAAGAATTCCGCCGGGAGATGCAGGAGATTCTCTCCTCTGCGCCTGTGCGGGAGTGCTGGGCCGCCGTAAAGGAGCTGTCCGCCCGGCATAGGGTCCTGACCCGGGCAGAAAAGCTCTGCTGGGACCAGGATGCGGCAGACGCCCTCCATGTGCAGCTTCGCAGGCTGGAAACCGATCCCGCTGTGGAGGAACTGGATCTGGTGTTCCAGGGCCTGGAGTACCTGGTGGGGATCCGGGAGGGGCTGGTCCCGGAGGAGGTGGAGCGCCTTTACCGGGAACGCCTGGGGGTGACCTTCACACCGGAACAGCGCGAGGCGGCGAAGCGTCTGGTCCAGCCCGAGGAAAGCAGGGTCGTTTTCGCCGACTTTGAAAACGTGCTGCTGCAGGCCCTGTTCAGCATGCCGGAGAACTGGGGCCTGACCCTGGAGGAGCTGGAAGCGCTCCGGGACGAAGAATAGACTGCGGCATACGCAAGAGAGGAGCATAGATCATGCCGAAAAAAAAGGGGAAAAAGCTGGAACCGGAACAGGTGGAGCAGCATCTGGACGCATATTCCAAGGCCAACACGGAGGCTTTGCTGGACGACGCCTTCGGCAAGTGGGACCGTATCTTTGACCCGAGCGAACAGATCCCATACATAGACCGTGCCGACCACATCATCATCGGCGGGCGGACCGCCTCGGAACTCCTGATGGAGAAGTTCGAGCAGGAGTTCCCGAATATTGGGGGCAAAAAGTACAGCAACTACCAGCGGCCCACGGCACACCAGCTATTCTACCACGAAAACGGAAAGAAGTACGTCAATCAGATGGTCTCCGAAGCCGTGGCGAAGGGGGAGACGGTGGAGGTCTTCGTGCCCGACAAGAGGACCGGGCGGATCAAGAACGAGCCCATGAAGCTGACACCCAGCGGGTATCAGCCAGCCGGGCCGCTGGCGAAGCCGGCGCAGCTGACCCGCTGGCAGAAGTTCTGGAACAAGTTTGGCTTCTACAAGCAGGAAAAAGCTGCGGTGGTGGATTACGAGAAGAAGATGGCGGTCCGGGACAGGGTGCGCTTCTGCAACAAGGCCGGCCGGGGAAATCTCTGTACAAACCACTCTTTGAGCGATCGCTACCATGAAGAGGTCGCAAAGCTTCATCCGGAAATGGTGGAGGATATGCAGAAGAACTTCCCAAATTCCGGAGGGAATTACGAGAAGCTGGCAGAGGTCAACGGCTTCCGGACCAGCCGAAGCTCCTTCGTGGCCAATGCGCTGTGCGTACTCGCCACCAAGAAGGACAAGAACGGGAAGCCCCTGTATACCAACGAGCAGCTCTTCGACATGGAAGACCCGAAGATGCAGAAGGCCCGTGCGGACGCCATGAAGGAGGTCTATGACCACTATAAACCGGGCGCTCTGCTTAGGCAGGAACAGGAGAAGAAGGCTGCGGCGGAGCAGAAGGGGGACAAATATGAGATCGACCCCAAGCTCGAGGCGGAGGCCGCGAAAGCCCAGGACTGGCTGGTGGATCTCCAGCATGAGGCGTCGGGCGTCCTGCGGGACCGCATCAGCGAACACGGCGCGAAGCTGGATTTCTCCAAGCCCGATATAACCGAGCAGAAGGACTACCGTGTGTTCGCCCTCCTCAGCGACACCGCCTTCGATGTGAGCCAGGATATGGCCATGACCCAAAAGCGGATGGACGAGAAATACGGCAAGGGCGCCTATTGGGCAGGCGCCGGCAAGGTGGGGGACTGCTCCCAGCCCGCCCGGGAATTCGGCAAGTCCCTGCGCGCCCAAAAGAACATCCTCAACGGGATCCCGGGAAAAGTGGACGAATGCTTTCTGGGTGAGACCAAAAAGATGTACAGGGCCCAGACCATCCAGCAGCAGATCGGCAAGACCCTGAAGGAGAATCCCGGCATGAAGTATGCCGACGCGGCCAATGTTAAGCTGCTTTCGCAGGCCGCCTCTATATCCGCACAGGCCGATTATGAAGACGATCTGATGACGGCGCATGATCAAAACGCGGCCCCTCTCCCTGCGCTCATGGGGCAGGGTATCAGCCTGGCACGGGAATACCAAAGAGATCCCGAACAGTTTGGCAGGCAGATCCGGACCGGCGTGCTGGAGAACCGCATGAAGCTGCAGGAGCTCGGCGATTTCGGCGAGGACTCGATGGGCCGGAAGATCGAGGGCCGGTTCGAGCTCCGGGACGCCAAAACGGTGGAACGGGAGATGCAGCGGGAGCAGAAGCAGCAGCAGAAGACGGACGACGCACCGGTGCTGTAAGGGGAAAGGAGCGAGCGTCACACGGCCGACATGACCGTATCCCTGGGAGCAGGAGATCTGGAAGCGGTACTGACCGAGCTGGAGCGAGAGCTCTCCGCCCAAGGAGTGCCCACCGCACGGCGGCTGCGCGCCGCCATGCTGGCGGAGGAGCTGTTCTGCGCCCTGCGCGAGGCAGCGGACGGCGTGGGGCAGCTCAGCTGCAGCTTTCCCCGGCCCCGGACGGTGACGCTGCAATACAGGCTTCCGGACGGGGCGCTGACCCCCGATCTGCGGATGCTGCGGCGGCTGAACCGGGATTCCTCTGCCAACGGCGTGAACGCCCGATTCCATGAAGGGCGCTGTACCATTACGGTAAGCGGATAAGCGCCCTCTTCTGCAAAAGGATTACAAAAGCTCATCGTGCACCCGCCGGAAGACGGCATGCAGGATGAGCTTTTTGCAGAAGGGGAGGAAATATGCGGATCGTCATACGGACGGGAAGGATCAGGAAGCCATGTTTAAATGCAACTATAAGGAATTGAGCTTGTCCTTTAATGAGTTTCACGGTACGGAAGACCGTGACCTGCCGGAGTATGGAGAGTTCTGCCTTCTGGAATTGAAGGACGGGACCTGTACCGGCGGCAAATGGAGCCCGAACGGCGCGGGAACCGGGGGAAAATTCGTCCGGGGAACGGCGGATACGGTTCCTCTGGAGGAGGTATCCAGATGGCACTCTCTGGACCGGTACGACCTTTCCAACTGCCTGGAGGATGAGGAGGTCGATTATATCAATCTGGGGGCTGAAACAGAGGATGCCGACTCGATAATACTCCGGGACTTTAAGTCCTTCCGTGACAAAGACTTTCCGAAAAGTGAACAATACTGTCTTCTTCTGATGATGAACGGCGATCTGTCGGCGGGAAGATGGGACCAGTGGCCGGGGGAGAAGAAGGGAACCTTCATTTACGCGCCGGCGCTGGCCTGCCACGGGATGGACGAGGTATGGGCATGGACGGCGCTGGGCTCCGACGAGATCTTTGCGCAGGAAATGGAGTGGGAAAACGAGCAAAAACGGGAGGAGGAGCTGAACCGGAATCCATCGACGGATCCGGACAGATTCAAATACGGAACAGATATCCGGGTCTATTACGAAAAGGCGCTGGAAAAGCTCCGTAAGGAATACCCCTGGGCAACCCTGGCGCAGATGAAAAAGAAGAAGCCGTGGGAGATCGTGCCCCTCCACGGGCAGTATGTTTTCGGACAGGACTGCGAAAGCTGGGGGAAATCGAAGAACATCGAAGAATGGAAAGACGGCAATACCGCCGACGAGTTCATAGATTTCCTTTGCGAGTATACGAAAGAGGCCGTAAAGAATTCCAATCCGGAAGAGAAGTTCAAATTTGGCCTGGACATTGAGGTCTATCTGGATAAGGCATATGAAAATGTCAAAAAGGACTACCGCTGGCTGGAGAAAGGAATGCTGGAGAGTCGCTGTCAGTACGCGATCCGACAGGTTGACGGAGACTGGGAATTTGTAGAAAAGTATCAAAACAACCGGGAGTATTTCGTGTGCGACTGCGGTTCTGCGGAACGGTTTATCGAAATCGCGGAGTATAACTATCAGAGGGCGGCCCTCGAAGCCAATCCGGTGATTGACGAGTATGCCGTTCCCTTTGAACGGGTCGAGATCCATGGATGGTATCTGGAAAGATATATTGTATACAAGCTTCAGACCGGGGATTACAAGGTAAGCGTTCAGGCCGGAGACCGGGTGACCGGCGCCGGGAGAGAATTCTTTATTACGCCCTATTGTTTCGAGGCAGATACCTATGAGGAGTTTCTGAATCGCTATCTGGAAATCGTTCCGGGCGAGTCTTTCGGATTGTGCAGGGAGGATCTTCTTCCGAATACGGAACTGAAACGCTTCCTTGGATATTGAAGCGGAAACGCGGGAATCCATCCCGCGCCGCTCCTGGTGGAGCGGCAGCGCCGGATCCCAAAGGCTTTAGCATCCAGGCACAGGACGGCGCTGCCCTAGCGCCCCAGGAGCATTCTCCGCAGGAGGTACTTCCGGAGGCCCAGCTTCCGCCGCAGTTCTCCTTCCAGGAAAATGGAATAATCGCACATGCGCCGGAGCTCTCCCTCTGTGGGCGTTCTCCCGGCGAAGCGGGAGAGCAGCACGGGCTCGCAGACGCTCTCCATGGAATCCGGCCCGGCGTCCCGGCCAAGGACTGCGTCCACCCGGCGGCAGAAGCCGGTGATGGTGTCCGGGGGTTCCGGCGTCAGGCCCAGGAAGCGGAGCTGCTTCAGCAGCTGCCGGTAGCAGGCGTCCGCGCCGGCGGCCAGGTCCGGATAGCGGCGAAGAAGACGGTAGAAATAGTTCTCCGCCCGGAAATACAGCAGGGCGAAGCGGAGCAGCAGGAAGAGCAGCAGCGCCCCCAGGTCGCAGCCCAGGATGAGCAGGAGGACCCTTCCGGTCCCTGTTTTTCTGCCCTGGGAGGAGAGCAGCGGGGAGGAGGCCTCCTTCTCCGGCAGCTCCGGCTGTTCCGGCTCCGGCGTCGGAATCTCCGGGGTGGGGACGGGAAGCTCCGGCGGCGGATCCCGGATCACGGGCACGTCCAGCTCCGCCGGCTCGTAGAAGTTCCAGTTCATCGGGTCGAAATCCATCCAGCCCACACCGTAGAAATAGACCTGCGTCCAGGCGTGGGCGGTGGCGTTGGTGGCGACGTAGGCGGTGGTCCCCGGCTTTTTGTCCGCCTGCTTCAGGCCGTAGCCGGTGACGTAGCGGGCCGGAAGTCCCGCGAGGCGGGCCAGCAGGGTCATGGCGCTGGCGTAATAGGTGCAGTAGCCCTCCCGCTGTTCCAGGAAGGCGGAGACGAAGTCCCGCTCCGCCGGGGCGTCACCCGGTGTTTTCGTATAGCTGCAGTTTTCCCCCAGCCACTTTTCGATGGCCAGCGCCTTGTCATAGGCGCTGCCGCAGTCCCGGGTGATCTCCAGGGCGAGCTCCCGGACAAAGGGCTCCACCGTGTCGGGAACGGCGGTGCAGCGCTGCCGGATGTCGTCGTATTCCTTGTCCCGGGTGGAGGCGGCGAAGGCCAGCAGCCGCCGCATGTTCTCGTCGAAATCCGGCTTTTCCCTGGCAAAGACCCGGGTCCGCACCGTATAGGACGTTCCTGTGGCGGGGAAGTCCAGGGTGTACAGCTCGCCCTGCTTGTTGAAATACACGCTGGATTCGTCTCCCCCGGGCAGCCTCAGCTCCTCTACCTTCCCTTCCGAGAAGAGAGAGCGGAAGCGGACGGAGAGGGAGACCTCCAGAACGGCGGTTTTGCTGACCTTCCCGTAATAGGAGGCCGCGGTTTTGCCGGCGTCGGGCTTGTCGATGGTGAACACCTCCCGCCGCTTGCCGCGCCAGAAGGGACTGCTCAGACGGAAATGCCCCAGGGCGCCGGAATCGTACCAGCCGTAGCCGTCGTAGCTCTCGTAGACGGCGCCAGCCAGCAGGATGGGCGAGGAGGTTTTGACGCGCATCACGCTGCGGTTATTGGGGTCGATGTCTCCCCCCAGGACCCCGCCGTGGGGGGAGAGTCCGGAGTAGGAAAGATCAAAGCTGCCGCCTCCGGAGCTGCCGTCCCCGTAGAAGTAAATGATGTCCTGCAGGTCCGCAATGATGTTCACCAGGGATCTGGACTGCCAGGCGCCGTCCTCCTTCGGGGCCAGGGCAAAGGTGAACAGCAGCACCAGGGGCGCCAGGGCCAGGGCCGTGAGCTGAGCGGCGGCGGGAGGGACCCGCTCCGCGGGATCCAGCTTCCGATTGACGCTGCCCGTGTTCGTGCGGGCCAGCAGCACAAGGGCCACCGCCAACAGCAGGGCCGTCACCGGAAGCAGGCCCTCCGCGCCGGAATAATACATCCAGTACAGAAGTCCGCCTCCGAGAAGGACCCAGATCGGCAGCAGGGGCAGACGGCGGAAGAAGAGGTAGAGGAGCAGCGTGACGGGGAAGGAGAACAGCAGATGAATGAAGAAAAGACTGCCGTTTTCCGAATAGGGCAGGGTATAGGGATAAGCGGCCCGATACCACTGGAGAAAGCCCTCAAGATAGGCAGTCAGCGGCTCCCGCAGGTGGAAAAAATGGACGACCGCCAGGCCGAGCAGGGCCGCCGCCGCGGCCAGCAGCGGCGTCAGCCACCAGCGGCGGGACAGAAGGAAGAGCAGCGAAAGGTCGATGGCGGCCAGAAGCAGACAGTCCCCCAGGCTGACCTCCTGCCCCAGGGCAGGGAGCAGCGCGCTGCAGAAGGCACAGCTGCCCAGCAGGCAGCAGACCAGATCGGCCAGGAGGGCGGGGATGCCCTTTGCTCTTGCCCCTTTCATGGTGCCGCCCCCTTCAGGACAGAGCGATCAGCCGGTCGCTCACGTCGCAGCCCACGGGCAGACGGATGGCCGGGATCGCCCCGCAGTCCTCGTGTTCGTCGCCCACCAGCACCAGGGTGACGGTGCTGTACCAGGGCGACGCCTCGGCGATCCCCTCGCCCATGGCCCGGGAATACCCGTCGGTGATCACGATGAGGGCGCTGCCTGCTTCGCCGCCCTCCAGGGGGAGCGCTGGCTCTCCGGGCCTGCCGTCGAAGGGCAGCAGCGCCAGCCAGCGGCGGACCCGCTCGAAATCCGCTGTGTTCCACGCCTCCTCCGAGGCGTGGATGCCCCGGGTGTCGCCCATGGCCAGAAGCAGGGCGCTGCGGTTTTTCGCCAGACAGTGCAGGGTGATGCACGCCGCTGCCTCGCATACGGTGTCGGCCCTGGCCAGGGCCTCCTCTCCGGCGGCGTGGGCCAGGTTGTCGATGAAAAGGGTCACGTTCTCCCGGGCGGGCTGCTCGTACTGCCGCACGAACAGCTCGCCCCGCTCCGCGCTCTTTTTCCAGTGGATCTGCTTGAGGGGGTCCCCGGGCCGGTAGGCCCTGGCGCCGGAAACGCTGCTTCCGCTCTCGGAGAACAGAAGATAGCGATCCCCGAAGAGCTTCTCGTCCGCCGCCTCCGCGGAGAGGGCGGAGGGCGCCTCGGCCCGGGGATAGACGGTAAGCTCCGGCTGCCGGTAGAAGGGCAGCTTCCGCATGTCAAAGCGCATGGGGAGCAGCCCGAAGACATCGGTGATCCGCATGGTGGTGATCCCGATGGGGTACACGCCCCGATAGGGCATGGCTACCCGGAAATCGAACTCCTTCCCCGCGAAGGGCAGCAGACTGAAGGAAACGCCGGTGTTCTCGCCGGGAGAGGCCATCTCCACGTCCACCTGCATCAGGGAGAGGGGGAAGGGCTTTTCGTTCCGGATGGACAGATGCAGCACGGTCTCGCTTCCCTTGACGGCGGCGCTGTCCTCCAGGGTCTGGGTATAGGCGAAGGTGCGCAGGGTCCACTGGTTCAGCGCCAGGATCACCAGCAGCATCAGAAGCTGGGAGATCAGCAGGATATACCAGAGCCGCAGCCCGGTATACAGTCCGGCAAAGAGAAAGACCGGCATCAGAAGATAGAAGAGGAGCCTGAGGATCTTCATGACACCGCCGGGACCCGGATCTCCCGCAGAATGGAGTCCAGAATGCTCCTGCGGTTTTCCCCCCGCAGGCCGCTGCGGCGGTCCAGGACCAGCCGGTGGGCCAGGACCTGGGGCGCCAGCTTCTGCACGTCGTCCGGCAGGGTGTAGTCCCGGCCGGAGAACAGGGCGCCGGCCATGGCCGCTTCCATGAGGGCGATGCAGCCCCGGGAGCTGATGCCAAGGCTGATGCGCTCGTCCTGCCGGGTGGCTTCCGCGATCCGGAGGATGTAGTCCAGCACCGGGTCGGCGCAGAGGATCTCCTTCCGCGCCTCCCGCAGGGCCAGGATATCCTCGGCGGAAGCCACGGGCTCCAGGGCCTCCACGGGGCGGCCCCGCATATTTCGCTTCAGCACGTCCAGCTCCTGGCTGTGGGTGGGATAGCCCAGGGAGAGCTGCATGAAAAAGCGGTCCAGCTGAGCCTCCGGCAGGGGATAGGTGCCCGTGTGCTCCACCGGGTTCTGGGTGGCCAGAACCATGAAGGGGGCGGGCAGGGGATAGGTGGTGCCGTCGATGGTGACCTGGGCCTCCTGCATGGCCTCCAGCAGGCTGGACTGGGTCTTCGGGCTGGTGCGGTTGATCTCGTCCGCCAGGACGATCTGGGCCATCAGGCCCCCGAAGCAGACCTCCCGCTCCCCGGTTTTGGGATCGAAGGCCGTGTAGCCGGTCACGTCCGAGGGGAGCAGGTCCGGGGTGAACTGGATGCGGGAGAAGCTGCAGTCCAGGGAGCGGGCCAGGGCCGTGACCAGGCTGGTCTTCCCCAGGCCGGGCACATCCTCGATGAGGACATGTCCGCCGCAGACCAGGGCCAGCAGCAGCGCCTCCGTCTGGGCTTCCTTCCCCACGATGGCCCTGGAGATGTTTTCCTTGACGTCTTCGATGAGCTTGATAACAGACATGGGATCACCGCCTTATGGTTTAGACAAACCCAGCATAACATTTGCTGCGCCCCATTGCAATACCGCCGCCCTACGGGTACGGGGAGATTCTCCGCCCCGGACAGAAAAAGGCACCGGCCGCCCCGTTTCCGGGAGAGCCGGTGCCTGCATCAGGCGGGATCGACGGTCCGCCGCCGGGCGGATCACAGCTCGGGCTTTTTCTCCTCGCTGGTGATGTACAGCTCGTAGGGGAGGATACCGTCCACGTACAGCTCGATCACCATGTCCCGAAGGCAGGTGGGAAGCTGCTTGAGTACCTTGTGGAAGACGATGCACTTCTTGCAGTCGTTATGGAAGGGACAGCGCTGGTTCCAGCAGTTGCAGTCCATGCCGTCCGCCGCCCGGCCGGCCTTCATGGCCTTGCGCATGTCGCCGCGGATCTTGTGGGGAGGCTGCCGCAGCCACTTCCTGGGGTCCTCCTGCTCCAGGTAGTTCTCCATCTCTTCGCCGTCGTCCTCCTCCGCGCCGCCGAAGCCGGGGAAGCCGGCGGGCATCTTGGAGGGGTCGAAGGGAGGCATCTTGGAGGGGTCGAAATCCCCGAAGTTGGGCATCTTGGAGGGATCAAAGGGAGGCATCTTGGAGGGGTCGAAATCGGGCATCTTGGAGGGATCGAAGGGAGGCATCTTGGAGGGGTCGAAATTGCTGAAGTCCGGCATCCCCTTGGGTGCCTGCTCCTGATTTTCCTCGGGAGTTTTCTTTTCGTCTGCCATTGCTTTTCCTTTCCGCGGCTCCGGGCGCAGCCGGCGCCGACTCTCTTTTTATTTATCTCTATTTTTACCATAACGGAGTTGCTTTTTCAAGCCCGAAATAGAGGAAATTACAATTATATTTTTCGGAGAATAATGGCGCCCGCCAAAAACGCGCTGCGATGGTGCGCAGCGCGCTCCGGGCAGAAGGGCCCGTCAGGGCTCGGTGAAATGCACGTGGCTGTAGATATGGTCGGAGCAGAAGCAGTGATAACCTGCGCATTTGGAGCAGTAGCGGAATTCCAGCTCCGGATGGTCGGCGTCCGTGCGGCCGCAGACGGCGCATTTGTGGGTGTAATTCCGGCTTTCCTGCCGCCGCTGGGTCTGGCGGACATCCCGCCGGAAGCGGGAGGCGGAGCCGGAGGTCCGCATGCCCAGCAGCTTGAGAGAGGCCAGAAGACTGTCGCCGCAGAAGAGGAAGTAGTTGGCGATCCCCACCAGGGGCAGCAGCGTCCTTCCGCTGATCATGCTGAGGATGAAGAGGGCCGCCTCGAACCAGGCCAGCCATTTCACCTTGATGGGAATGATGAAAAACAGCAGGATGCGGTTGTCCGGCCAGAGGGTGGCGTAGACAAAGAACATGGAAAGGCTGAGGTAAGTGCCGGTGACGGGGTAGTTCACCCCCATGATCAGCCGGAAGAGAATGCCGTAAAGGATGCTGAGGGCCATGCCGCAGAGGTAGTACACGGTGAATTTCCCTGTGCCCCAGGCCTGCTCCAGGGTGGAGCCGATCAGATAGAAAAAGTAAAGCTCCAGCACCAGGGCGAGGATGCCTCCGGCGCCGGGAACGAAGACGAAGGTGACCAGCCGCCAGATCTCCCCCTTCAGGAGCCGGTCCGGAAGAAAGCAGAGATACCAGGCCAGCATTCCCGTCCGGTCCATCTGGGAGAAGAGATAAACCAGAGCGTTGCCGATGATGATATACAGCATCAGCCGGGGAATGCCGAAGCGGGGATGCCGGTTCAGAAAACGGTAAACACCGCGGTTGAATTTTCTTAGTACGTTCATAGTCCATTGCCTCCGCAGAGCATTGTACATGATTTTCGGCCCCTTGTCCACGGAAGAAATCCGGCAGAGGCCCCCGAAACAGAAAATTTACACTTTCCACCATTGCTTCTATGTGATATAATAAGCAGAAGTATTATGGGTGGAGCTGCCTATGCCTGAGTTTAAACGGGAAGCGGAGGACCGGGTCGAGGGGAAAAACGCCGTGATGGAAGCCCTGAAGGCCGGACGGCCGCTGGACAAGATCTACATTGCCAAGGGGGAGCAGGACAAGACCCTGCGCTTCCTGGCCCGGAAGGGGAAGGAAGCCGGGGCCGTCATCTCCGAGGTGGACCGGCGGAAGCTGGACGCAATGAGCGTGACCCACGCCCACCAGGGCGTCATCGCCGTGGCCGCCGTCCGGGAGTATGTCTCCCTGGAGGACATCCTTGCCATTGCCGGGGAGAGAGGGGAAGCGCCCCTGCTGGTGGTCTGTGACGAGATATCCGACCCCCATAATCTGGGCGCCATCATCCGCACCGCCGAGTGCGCCGGGGCCCACGGGGTCGTCATCCCCAGGCACCGCAGCGCTGGCATCACAGCCGTGGTGGAGAAAACCTCCGCCGGCGCCGTGGAGCATATGGCCGTGGCCAGGGTCACGAACCTGGCCGCCGCCCTGGATACCCTGAAGGCCGCCGGACTCTGGGTCTACGGCATGGCGGCAGAGGGGAGCGCCGGTCTCTGGGAGGCCGATCTCCGGGGCGGGACGGTCCTGGTCATCGGCTCCGAGGGGAGCGGGATGTCCCGCCTGACCAGGGAAAAATGCGACCAGCTGCTGTCCATCCCCCTTCGGGGAAAGGTCTCTTCCCTGAACGCCTCCGCAGCGGCGGCGGTGGTCCTCTACGAGGCGGTACGGCAGAGAAGATAAGAGGTAAACCATGATGTCGGAGCAGAGCCCTGAAAAAGTGAATACTTCGGAAGCGCCTGCCGAGACGTTCAGTCTGGCTTCCATTCTGTCGGAGTATAAGTCGGAGGCCTTCATCCGCAACGAGCGGCGCTACAGCAAGGAAGAGCTGGAAAAGCGGGCCGACGAGATCCTGCGGGAGATGAAGCGCAGCGCAGAGGAGGCCCCCGCCGAGGAGGTCCCGGAGGAGGCCCCTGCGCCGGAGGAAGCTCCCGCGCCGGAGGAAGCCCCCGCGCCGGAGGAAGTTCCCGCGCCGGAGGAAGCCCCCGCGCCGGAGGAAGCTCCTGCGCCGGTGGAGGCCCATGCGCCGGAGGAAGCGCCCGCGCCGGAAGCAGCCCCCGCGCCGGGGGAAGCGCCCGCGCCGGCGGACGCCCCCGCGCCGGAGGAAG
>JAEEGL010769249.1_pt1 | contig 12300 bp, 10 predicted proteins | sample 9134231 | NCBI WGS metagenome assembly JAEEGL01 (sample SAMN16246548, study PRJNA631951) | gut metagenome | biome: gut microbiome; feature: rumen; material: fiber-attached | host: Bos | place: Iran: Karaj | collected 2018-10 | reverse complement strand
TTTTTTTCTAATTTTATATATAAATAAAATAAATGATAAAATAAATAAGTTAATTAAAAGTTATATTATTAAAATTAATAATAATAATAATAATAATAATAATAATAATAATAATAATAATAATAATAATAATATTAATATTAATAACAACAATAAAAACAATAATAATAATATTAATATTAATGATAATAACAACAATAATAACAATAATAATAATATTAATATTAATGATAATAATAATAACAATTATAATAATAATAATGAGGATAATAATTCTAATGATAAAGAGAATAATGATATAAATCAAAATAAAAATTTTATTATCAATGAAAATAATCATAACAATCATAATATTAATATAAATGAAAATAATATAAAAAATATTTCTCCTAAAAAACAAGTTGAAAACACAGATAACAATAAAAAAGAAAAAAAGAAAATAGAAAATTCAAAAAATAAATTTAAAGAAATAGAACAATTAATAAAAAAATCAAGTACAACAACAAATATAGGAAATAATAATAGATTTAATTTATTAAAATTAAATCAAAATAAAAACAATAGAATAAATAATTTATTGAATGAAAATGAAAATAAAGAATTAAAATCAAATGGAAATAATAATAAGAATAAAATAGAAAAATATGAAAATCCTATATCAAATGGAAGAAAAGAATTAATATCAAATGGAAATACAATAGATTTGTCATTATCAGAAATTCCACAAAATTCACAATATTTATTAACAGATGTGGATTTAACTTTAAATAATATTGAAGTAAAAGATAATGCTTTTGCAAGAAGAAAATTCATTAATGATTTAAAATATTTAGCTGATGAAAATTCTTTTCTTCCAATGAATAAGAATTATATTAAAAATAATTATTACCCAAAAAAAAATTTATACAATTATGAAATTAGTAAAAATAAATATCCTTTAAATATTCTTAATCTAAATGCTAATGATGCTGTTTATCCTCAAAATAAATTTAGTTTAAAAAATAAAAAATAATTCGAAATTTTCATATAAATAAATTAAAAAAAACATTAAAAACTAAAAACTTTTTGTATTTTTTAAAAAAAACTTAAAAAATTATAAAGAGAAAAATTCATAAAATTATAAAAATTATATATTGAAAAATCTATTAACCAGAAATAAATATTATAAAAGTTTATTACCAAATAAATAATTATATTTATTTTAAATCCCTAAAAGTATATTCCGTGTTATCAGAATTTTAATAAAAAATATAATTTCTCTTTAAATTAAATTTTTAAATATTTTTATTTTATATTTTTTGTTATATTATATCTTTTTGAATTTAAATAATAAGTTAATTGAATGTTTCTTTAATTTATTATATAGAATAAAATATTATTATTTATTATTTAATTTGCCATTTATTTTATAAATAGGAGTTTTTCATTTTTAATTTTACCAATATAATCAAAAAATTTAATTTAAAAACACAAAAAAAATAATAATCTTTAACCTTAATTTAAAATTTTTTAAAAAAATTCAATTTATTCATCATCAAAAAAAAAAAAAATAATAATCTCAAAAAAAAATAAAATAAAAAAACAACAATTAAATTTGTATTTTTATTTTTGCATTTTATCTTCAAGTTCTTTCTTTTTTCTTTCAGCTTCTTCTCTTTTTTTTTCTTTATACATATTTAATCTTTCTTCAGGTGTTTTTTTTAAAATAGAAGAAGACTTAATTAAATCTAATTTTTTTTTAAAAAGAGGTAAATTATTTTCAATAGTTAATTGATTAATAACAATTTTTTCTCCAGCATTAATTCTTTTTAAATTAGCAGCAGAATCTTTATTAATTCCTCTTTTTAAAATTTCATTTTGATCAGCTAAAAGTAATTCAATATATTCATCATTATCAGCTTTAATTTCTTCTTTATTTTTCATACATTTATCAAAATATTCTTGTCTTCTATTTTTATTCTTTTCTATTTTATCTTGTTTATCTTTTTCATTTTCTTTTCTCTTTTTTTCTATTCCTGCTAATTTCTTCATTATTTGCTTTCTTTTTTTATCTAATTCTCTATCTAATTCTTCTAATCTTTCTTTCTTTTCTTGTAATTTATTTCCTCTTTCTTTTTTTTTTTGCTTATTTTGTTTTAGTTGTTCTTTTCTATGCCAATACTATTTTATATATTTATTTATTATTTTTATTTTTTTAAAAAATTGTTTTTAAAAAAATAAAAATTGAATATTATATAAATTTTATAAACTTACTACGGCACAATATTTCTTAAATGCTTTATCTTTATTATTTTTTTCTATTTTATCATTTTCTTCATTTAATTTTTCCATATTTGTATTATGTCTCATTTCACTATCTTTTAATTTTTTTACATTTTTTTCATGTAAATCATTTTGAAATTCATTATATCTATCAACAAAAGATTTAACTTAAATTTTATTAAAAAATTAAATTTACGTTTTTCATGATTTAAACTTTGAAAAACTTTTCTATCTTCTTCTACTTTTTCCTGATATCTTTCAACATTATCTTTTGCATTTTTTTCTCTTTCCATCATTAACTTTAAATTTTTTTTTCTTTCTGTCATTTTTTCTTTATTTTGATTTTCTAATAAAGTCATTAAAAGTTTTTCTTTTCTTTTTAATTTTTTCATTAATTCTGCATTTTTTTTTTTGTAATTTTCTTCTCTAAATTCTTTCATTCTTAAAATAGTATCATTGTATCTTTTTCCTTCATCTTCCCATTTTTTCTTTATTTTTCTTAAATGATTATCATGTCGAGCTGACATTTCAAAATCTGTCATCATTTTATTATAATCAAAATCATTTATTCTTTGCGCATCATTTATTTCTAATACTAATTCTTTTGCTTCCTATATTTTATGACAAAAATTTTTTATTATATTAATTTTACTGGAGCTAATTCTTCCATTTTTTTTTTAGTTTTTATAATATTTTTTATTTTTATTTCCTTATAAAATTTATTGTTTTTTTTATAACGTTTTTTATCAATTTTTAAAAATTATTTAAATGTATTTTTTTCAATTGTTCATTTTTTAGATAATTTTATTATTTTTTTTTCATAGACAAATTTAACATATAGATCATTAAATTTAAATAAAGATTTTTTCAAAAAATAATTATTATGAGATTAAATAAAATATATAGATAACAATCTAATTAAAACTGAATAAATTTGCTTTAAATATAATAAGATTAATTATTGTTATATTAATTTAATTAATCTTATTTTTATTGTTTTTATGATAATGATAATAATAAAGTAATAAGAAAAAATTATTAAACATTATTTTTTCCTATTCATAAATCAAAAGAAAGAATTTAATTTATTAATTATATCATCTTATAATATATTAATAATAAATCAATTTTTTTAATAATATTTTTCATTTTCTTTTTCATCTAAATGTTTAATTCATGAAATTTCTTTAAATTATCTCACTTCAGTAAAAGGAAAAAAACTATAACAAACAAATAAATATTTAGATTTTTTAAAGTTATTCAAAGATATTGAAGAAGATAAGGATATTCAAAAAGATAAAATTAAAGAATTTGAATCTATTTGAAAATTATCAAATGAAAGGAAAAAATTACTTTTAATTGCAACTGATAGTGAGGTTAATTTATCAAATTTAAAACAATCTAAAACATATAAAGAAGATAATTGTGAATCTGAAAATAATTGTGTGACAATTCTTAATTTAATAAATGATTCAGTAATTCCATATTTAATTGTATATTACCATATGGTTATCTGAATCTTAAAAAATATTTAGAGAATAATCAAAACAATAAAATTGAAGAATTAACATCAAAAATATTAAAATGGAAAAAGAAATAGAAACTATAAAATTAATAAATAAAAAGATATTAAAGAATTAACATCAAAAAATATTAAAAAGGGAAAAGAAATGGAAGCATTGAAAAAAGAAATTGAAAAATTAAAACTTTCCTTAACTAAATAAGAAACATTAATTATTATTAGTTTCAATTTATTTCCTAAATTTACTTTTTGAATCATATTTTTCATTTTCTTTTTCATTGAAATGTCTTTGGAGTTATGTTTATTTTTTTAATACTTAATTTTAAAATCATAAATTTTAATAAATTTAATAAAAAAATATTATAACTTCAATTGACTAATTCAATTCTAATTTTAATAATTGAAAAATATTGTTATTGATAATGAATTTGATTATCTATAGTTGAATACAAAAATATTATCTTTCATTTATACAAGGAAATAATAATGTAAAAAAAACTAAGTTAAATAAAAATCTTTTTAATAAATATTAGTAATAATGAAATTTTTAATATAAATATATCAATGAATAAATATATTCAATTTTCATTTAGTTTCGACTTTCTTATTAATTTTGTCTAATCCCAAAAAATTTGGTAATTTTTTCTTTTATTCATATTATATTACTTTGAATTTTATGGATTTTTGTTTAGTTTATAATTGAAAATATCATTGAATATAAAATATATATGAATTATTTAGTTTAAATTATTATTTAGAAATTAATTCATATAAATTATAATAATGTTCCCTATTTGCCTTTTAAAAAAGTCTATTTTTGGTGTAAAGGTTATGGTATGTTAATTGGTTATTAAATACTTTACATAATGATAGGATTATTTAATTTTTTAATGATAATTTTATAATTTTTGAAATTAAGTAAATAATAATGAAAGATTTTAAATAAGAATAAATATAATTAATATTTATATTATTAAAAGAAATATTTTTTTAATGTTTATTTTACTATTTATTTTATAAAATAAAAGGCTTTAAAGTTTTAGTAATTTGATCAATTCCATTTTCAGTATTTGGTAAATTTAAACTTATTAATAATTTATTATATTTTTGAGTTAAAAACTCTTTAATTAAATCATAACATAAAATAAATAATTCAGAAATTAAATAATGAAGAATATAAGGTTCATCTTCAAAATCAATAAAATTATTAATATCATTACCTGAAAATTGTAAATAATAATCACATATTTCACTTTTTCCTAAAAAGTTTTTATTTTTAGTTTGTTCTTCAATTAATTTTTGTTGTTCATATGCTTGTTGAAGAAATAAATATTTTACTTGACATTTATATCTTTCATTTTATTCTTTTTCTAATTTTAATTGTAATTCTTGTACTTTTTTTATCTTTTTCTTCTAATAATTTTCTATTTATGTGAATTGGCTTTTTTTTACGTTTAAAATATGCTTTTTTTGATGTTGATTTTGATGATAAATAATTATTTTTATAAGGATTATTTTTAAATGATAGTTTACTAAATAATAAAAGTTTGGAATAATTGATTTTTCTTACAGTGGTGTTTGATTTCTTCTTTTTTCATCTTCCATTTAATTTATTTTTCTTAAAATTTTTTACTTATAAATAAATATTTAAATATAAATATATTTTCTTATAAAAAAATTATTTTTAAAATAAATAACTAAAATTTACATTTAATAAGAGTAATGAATCATAAATATTTCATATTATTTTTAATATTTTCTTTCAAAGGAAAAATCCTTTGAAAACCTATAGAAAGTGTATTATTACATTCACATAAAGCTTCATTAATAGCTTCTCTAATATAATCTTTATAAATAATTTCTTTATTTATAATTTGAATTTTTTCATTATATATAAAAGGCACTAAAGCAATAATATTAAACATATCAGTTAATAATTTAGATTTAATTTTCATATCTAATTCACTATCACAATTTAAACTTGGATTTTAATTAAATTCAATTAACAAGTGTTCTAAATTATCTTTTAATAAAATATCTACTCTATAAACTTCAAATAAATTACTTTATATTGTTTTATTATTGGAATTACACTATCTATTATTGATAATATAGTTACTATCTTTATATCACTTATTTTATTCCAACAAGGATTAAATCAATATTATTTTCTTTAAAATGTCATTTATTTCCTTCTTCTTTATCAACATCTTCTTTTTTTTCATATTTTATTGAATAATTTGTTAAGTATATATGTCTATTTATCTTTTTATTTATATCTAAATCATACTCTTTTGAACAAAATCTATTTAATCTTTTATCTAAAATATCAATTTTTAAAGGTTAATAACCAGTGATAAATAAATATAATTTTAAATCAAATTTTGTCCATTTTTTAAATATGGATTATAATATAATGTGTTATTAAAGTTTTTTCCGGAATTTTATTTATATTTGAATAATTTATTTATAAGTTTAATAATATTTTTTTTTATGTTTTATTAATTTTTTATTTTCATTTATTTAAATGAAATTTTGTTTCTTTTTAATTTTTCTCTATTTTTTTATTGTCCATTAGTTGATTATAATACAAAGAAATGTATTTGATATTAAGAAAAATTATTAAATATAATAACAAATTTATAAAAATATTATAAATTGATTTATTGATACTTAAATAAAAATACAATATCCTAAATTAAATCATCCATATTCAATATAAAAATTAATTACAAAAATGATATCTGACTGAGTAATTATTTAAATTATCAACATTTTAATTATAAACATTCATTTAAATTGATTATTAAAATAAAAATATTTAAAATAATAAATATAAAATTATTAATTTAAATTTAAAATTATAAATGACATCACATTCATAATAAAAAGAAAAATAAAAATATATTAAAATTGCCAAATTTATTTATTTATGAATAAAAATAAACTTTAAAAAAATATAAATAAACATATGGGTTTTTGTTTTTGTAGATCAATGGCAAACGGTTATTCAATTTTAACATGGAACACATTATGTACAGAAATATCAATAAAAGAAAACTTTCCAAAAACCGAAGAAAAATTTTTAAATTGGGAATATCGGAAAAATTTAATAAAAGACATATTAAATATTGAAAAACCAGATATAATAACATTACAAGAGATAGATAATTATGAAGACTTTAAAACAGATATTTTAGAAGAATTAAAAATAAAATATAAAGGAAATTTCTATATAAAGCCAGATGGAAAAATGGGAATTTTTTTAGGAGTAAATCCTGAAAAATTTATGATATTAAATATATATAAAGAAATACTTCCTGGAGGAGATGATGAAGAAAATAAATTTTCAAATCAAATATTTATTGTTTCAGAAATTAAAGATTTAAAAACAGAACAAATTTTTTTTTTAATTACTACACATTTAAAATCAAAAATTCATAATGAAAATATTAGATTAATTCAAACTCAAGGTATTATAAGTTATATTAATGAAAAAGGATTGTTTAAAAAAAATATTATTGTTACTGGTGATTTTAATGCTGAACCTAATTATCAATCAATTGTTAATTTTCAGAAATATGGAATGAAAAGTGCTTTTCAATTTAATACTGGTGATTATACTATGTTTATGTTTAGAGACAATATTAAAAAAAGATATATTGATTACATTTTTTATAAAGGAAATCTTGTTTTTGGAGATCAACAAAAAGCTATTGTTGATATTGATGAAAAATGTGGATTACCTAATTATGAGTTTCCTTCTGATCATTTGTTTTTAAAAGCTAAATTTAAATTTATTTAATTTTTTTATTTTATTTTTATTTTTTTGAATATAATTTAATGATAATGTGTTAAATTATTTTTTTAATTGTTATTTTTTAAAAGCTTTTTACTTTGGATTAAAACAATCAACATTTATTTTAGTAATAATAATTATAATAATTGTTTGTATAATTATAATATTTTTTGTCATATTAATGACAAAAATAAATTATATTAATAAGAAAACAAATTTAATAAATTATTTATTAAATAATATAATTAAAAATTTAATGATTATTTTATATAAAGATGATATTCTAATTTTTTGTATTATTTTATCTTTATCTTTCCTAATTTCACTGAAAATAAAAATTAAAACAAGGAAAATATGATTAAAAAAGAATATCATCATTTTAAAAGACACTTTTATAATTGAATCACTAATTCACTCATTAAAAAACTAGATAAAAATAATCAATATATTTTTTATCTTAATGTAAAGTAAGCAGAAATTACAGTATTAATTACAACTAATTCAAAATTAACAGTTAATATATTTTATAAAAATTAAAACATTTTAATTTTAAAATTGCATTTTTTTTGCTTTTTTAGGGATGACTTTGGTTTATTTGTAGTGTCACTTTTGTATTCAAATAAAGGATTCAAAACAAGAAAAAAATGATATATTATAAGATTGGTAATTAGACATCTTTAGGATTCTAATTCATAATATGTTTATTATTAGAGATACATATTAATGTGTATTTAAGGGATGATGTGTTTGATGGCCATATGATTTCTAAGGGCAATGTGTTTTCAATTAGGGATTTATTCTTATTGTATATATATTCTTTTAGATTTTAACTATTTTTATCCTAAGTTTCTTTTATCTATCATATTTTTATATACTCGATCTTTTCATATTTCTAATTCTTCTTTGTTGGGATTTCGAATGGGAATATGTTATCTATTTGGAAGGTCATTTTTTATTAGATTCTGTAATCTTTTTTACGTGATAATATTATTTTTTTATTAATAATTATTTTTGATTGATTATCTTTTATTGCCAGCAACCATTAAAAATTTAAATAAAATTTATAAATTAATATATTATTTAAATACTATTATTTTGAAAAAATAAATTAAATAAGATTTGAAAAAATTGTATATTATATTTTAAAAGAGTTATTATTTATTTTTTCAATTTTGCATATCAAATATTAACTTTAAATTTTTATTTTCAAACCTAATTTTTACAAACTTTGAATTGTAATTTAAAATGGAATAGGTGCAGCAGCATTTAAATTTGAATCTCTATTTGAATTTTCTTTTTTAGTAAGATCTTGTGGTTTAGGAATTAAATTTGAGTCTGAATCTTGTTGAATTAAATTTGAATTTGGAGTTGGAGTAGGAATATCTTTTTCAATTAAAGAATCTGAAATATTAGAAATTTCATTATGAAATAATAATACAGATTTTGGTTCATCTGTTCCTTCTGGAAATAAATAAATAAGAACACAAATCAAAATTCCAATTAAGCCAGAAATTATATCATAAAAATAACAGAAATTAATAGTACCAATAGGTAGACTTGAATAATCAACTTGATTATTAATATAATAAAAAATTCGATAAAATGAATCATGAATAAAATAAAAATAAATATATGAAAACAATATTATGATACCAATAATCATTGCAAAAAGTTTTTCTTTTTTTTTACTATGCATTTTTTCAGACAATGAACATAATTCACAAAAAATATTAAATTTATAAAATGATATAATTATTAAAAGTTTTACAAAATTTGAAAAATAAAAATGAAAATGATGATAATAAATAAAGAAAGAATCATATGAATAAAAAACATATGTGGTTGATATACCAGGATAAATAAATTTAAATAAAAAAATATCATTAGAATCAAATTCTGAAAAATTAATTCCTGTATAATTAATTCCATTTTCTTTATATAAATCTTTTTTTTTTCCTTTGAAAGAATCAATTAATTGAAAACATTTGTCAAAACATTGAGAAACGTTTTGATTTTTTTTTTCATAATTATTATATAATATTAAATTATCATAAATTAAATTATCATCTCCTAAACAAGGTCTTTCAGATTGTGAAATTACTAATCTATTTAATAAATAATCATTTAAGTCATTTTTTATATTTGTTTCATTTTGATTATTTTTATATAAATTTGAAGGACAAGATTCATCTTCTTTTACACAAAATACATTTTTTAATGAATCTAAATAAGAACATTTTTTAAATCCATTTTTACAATTTTTCCCTTTTTCAATTGTTCTTGATAAAAGAGTAAAATAATTTTCTTTATAATATATTACTGAAAATTTTTTAGAATTAAATCTTGAAATTTTTTGAGGTTTTTGTGCATTTACATTTATACATCCTGCATTTTTTTTATATGAATTACAACTTTCAAGATATAATTGTGAAAAATCTCTTACATTTAAACAATTACATCCACTTTTACTTCCTGGCCAATCAAAAAAAGAATATTCTTCAAAACCTCTTTGAATTTCCTCAGAAATTGAAATATTGTAAATTGGATATTTTTTCCAAGTTTTCATGCTTAAAGAAAAATCTTTTAAATAACTTTCTTTTGGATATTCAACTAATAGAAATGGGAATATTATTATTAAACACATTAGATTAGACAATATATATAGCAGTGCTGATGTCATTATTAATACTTCAAGCATTATTTTTTTCTTTTTATTTAATTTAGTTTTAATTATATACAAATATTCAAGTTTTAAAATATCATTATTAAATATTAAATATTAATTTTTATTTTATTATTTATTCAATTAATTAAAATATTTAATTATGAAATAATTTACTTCTTTTTCACAACATTTCTAATTATTGATTTTTTTAATAATTATCTTTATAAGAATTTAAGAATAATATATTATTAAAAATTAAAAAAATGGAATTTAAACCTATTAAAAGAGACATTATTTGGGATCTAGATATATATTTATCTTATCAATTCAAAGAAAATGAAAAAAAATGGTTAAATAATTAATAATAAATAATAGTTTGTAATATATTATTATTATAAATAAAATAGTAGGTTAATAAAAATTAATAGATAAGATGTAGGTAAAAAATAATAATAAAATATTTATAGAAGATAAAAAAATAGAATTTAAATTATAGAAAATTAAATATATTATAATAATATAATAGTATATAAGAAAAAAATTAATAATTTTCTGAGAGAGTAAAAAATAAATAAAATAATATAGTATAAAATTTATAAAAATAAAGTCCTTAAGAATTATAATAATATTTTCTATACAGTAATTTCTTAAAAATAATCATAGTAGGTTAATAATTTAATATAATAATATAATAAGTTGTAAAAAAAAAGAATAATATATAATTGAGATAGTAAGAAATTTAATAATAATATTATTGTTGGTTAATAATATAGTAATTATAAATTAATAGGTTATAACATTATGAAAATTAGAAAAAATTTATTAAAAGAATTATAGTGAGTAAATATGTAAAAATCATTTAAATTTTATTTTTTTTAGACTAAAAAAATTTGGAATATATAAAAATCTTTTGTAATATATCAATAAATTCCAAATTTTGTGAAAAATATGAAAAAATTGGAAAAAAACTCTTTTTTATTTTTAAAATAAAAAAAATTTATTTTTATTTTATTACTCTTTTATTATTAATATACAATCAATATCTAAATCATCGAGCATATCATTCATATTTTTAACATTATTAGTATTAAAATAGATAAATTTAAAGAATTTAAAGAAGAACAATATTCTAACATATTATTCATATCTTTAACATTATTAGTATTAAAATTAGATAAATTTAAAGAATTTAAAGAACAACAACTATAGAACATATTTCTCAAATCTTCAACATTATTAGTATTAAAATTATACAAATCTAAAAAAGTTAAAGAAGAACAACGAGAGAACATATTATTCATGTTTTAAACATTATTAGTATTAAAATTTGATAAATTTATAGAAGTTAAAGAATAACAAAAATAGAACATATAATTAGTATTTTTTAAAGGATTTTTAGATAATATTTTAATATAATATTTTTATCTTCTTTTTCAAAATTAAAAATCTATTTTTTTTTCATTTAAATGTATTGAACGAATTTCTTTTATTTCCTTTTCATTTTCTTCTCATTCTAAACTACTTATTTTTTTTAATTGTTCAAAACAATTTAATATTTGCATATCATTTTTATTTCTGATATCATTATATTCACAAATAATTTCATTATTAGTATTAATTATAGTTGACATTTTATATTTTTGAATAAACAATAATTATGTTATTATATTAAATTAAAAATCAAATATTGTTATTTGAATTCCACCAAAAAAGTATAACAGAGGTTATATTAATATCATGAATTAATCTGTGCTACTTTTTTCAATATTTTATAATTATATTTTAAGAAAAATAAATTTTGAATGAACCTAGAAAATAGTTTTTTTTTTTAATTTAATCATAATAAATAAATAATAAATAATTATTTATATTACTTCATATATATATACTTTTAGAATGACATATTTATTATATTCATTTTTGTATATGAATTATTTTTAAATTTTATCTTCTAATTTATTTAAATTAATTTTATGTTTTTATATCAATAATTAAATAAAATATAAGAAAGTTATTCAAAAAATAAAAAAAATAAAGAAAAAATAAATTAAT
>JAEEGL016562609.1_pt1 | contig 12301 bp, 7 predicted proteins | sample 9134231 | NCBI WGS metagenome assembly JAEEGL01 (sample SAMN16246548, study PRJNA631951) | gut metagenome | biome: gut microbiome; feature: rumen; material: fiber-attached | host: Bos | place: Iran: Karaj | collected 2018-10 | reverse complement strand
GGTTGCCGACGATGGTGATGTACTCCTCCTGGTTGGTGTCGAACAGCGTCGTGGGTACTATGCCGTAGGTCCATTCAACGTCGTGCAGCTTGCAGCCGTTGGCCTGGTCGGCCATATAGACTCTGTTCTGGCAGAAGAGCTCGTTGCCGTTTACGAACGGGACCTGATAGCTTCTCGTGGTGCTGGAGGATGAGATGTAGCAGTTCTCGGAGACGCACCACGCGCCGAGCTTGTCGGCGAGGTCGATCGCCTTCTGTGAGCCGAAGTCCTCGGAGATCACGATGATCGCGTCGGGATCGGTCTCGAGCAGCCGCAGGCCGGAGCCGGTGTAGAAGGCGTCGAGATGATAGTAGATCGAACCGAAGCCGTAGCGGTCGCCCTCGCTGCGCTTGCCGTCGTTGTCGAGGTCGGCGTAGGCGTTGGAAGTGAGTTCGATCAGCTTGTCGACCGTCCAGGTCTTGTTGTCGACGAACTGGACCGGGTCATCGATGTTCATCTCGTCGAGAAGGTTCTTGTTGTAGTAGATCGCGTACATGAAATGGAGCACGTTGGTCGAGATGTCGCCCGAGATGGCGAACAGGTGCCCGTTGATGTCGCATGTCGAGAGCAGGGTCTTGGGCCACCAGGGCTTTTCGTAGTTGATGTAGCTGTTCTCGATGGCGTTGAGGTCCTGCATGAAGCCGCGGCAGATGAGGGTGCCGACCGTGCGGCTGTACGAGGCGATGATGTCGAAATAGTCGCCGCCGTTGTACTGCGCCTCGACAAAACTGACGAAGTTGGAAATGTTGCTGTTGTTGCCGGCCTTTCCGATCCATTCGAAAGAAACGCCGAGCCTCTCTTCTGTATTGACGTTGCGGTTGTAGATCGCCTCTTCGACTATAGCGCCGCTGAGCTGCTCCTCCTTGATCTCGAACTCCGGTCTTTCGGAATCCGACCAGTAAAGGACGCGGACCGTATTGCCGCCGTAGTTGAGGTCACCGGGAAGGTCGTCGAGGAGGTATCCGTCGTCGTCATAAATTCTTTTGGTCTCCTCCGGGGTGCCCGAAGTCGCGGCCTGGGCCGGCGTGGTCTCTCCGGAAGGCCCTTCCGGGTTGCCGCAGGAGATCAGCAAAGGCAGCATCAGCGCCAGAACGGCGAGAACGGATGCCGAAACAATCAGGATCTTTTTCATTTCGTTGGTTCTCCTTGGTTTTTTTATTTGAGATGATTTATTATAACTTGCCGGGACATTTTTGTCAATGTTTTTTTACGGCGGGCCGGAAAGCCCCGCTCAAATTGTTCATATTGCACAACGGCGGGATTCGCAAAATGTGCAAAATGACAACGGATGTAAGTGTGAAAAATGCACGGCAGGGCCCGGGGAGGGCAGCGAGACGGCGGTGCGACAGACGCCTCCTTTTTTCCGCGGTGTCAACCGGTTTTTCTTGACTAAAAGATGGATTTATATTATAATTAAAATTGCACAGTAAAATCGCCTCGGGAGGACGCCCCGCGTCCCGCCCCGGGGCGGACAACCCGTTACGGAAAGGTGAAAAAGATCAATGAAAAAGATCACTGCCGCGGCGCTGCTCGCCGCCCTGCTCGTTATCCCGGCCCTGTTCGGCGCCTGCGCAGGAGGGGCCGGTGACGATCAGACGAATACCGGCGACGGAACGTCTCCCGAAGTCACCACTGTCCCCGAGACCGAGTCGCTCTACGACGCCGACGGATATCTCAAGGACAAGATCCCCGATTCCTCCGACTACGGCGGAATAACCGTCAACCTGCTCGCCTGCTCCGGCCAGGCAAAACAGTTTTACGTCGATCCCGACGCCGCCCTCTCGGGCGACGCCCTGAAGAACGAGCTCTTCACACGCATGACGACGGTCGAGGACAGGCTCGGCATCAAGCTAAACTTCATAATGGAGCCGGGCAGCTGGAACGAGCGTGAGGCCTTCATAGGCAAGGTCGACGCCGCCGTGAAGAACGGCTCGGGCGACTACGACGTCGTCATCGCGTACAACCTCAACCCTCCCGTCATGGCGACGAACGGCCTTCTCGCGAACCTCGCGAACGCCCCGCACCTCGATTTCTCGAACCCGTGGTACGCGACCGGATTCACCGACACCGTGTCGGTGGACGGCAGGATCTTCTTCGCTGTCAACAACTCCGACTACGGCTCGATCAGAAACATGGCCTGCGTCATGTTCGACAAATCGCTGACGTCGCGCCACAGCATCGCCGACCAGGACCTCTATAAGACCGTCATCGCGCGCGAATGGACCTTCGGTAAACTGAGGGAGCTCATCGCCGGGACATACGAGGAGGCCAACGGCGACAGCAAGAAGAGCTACGGCGACATCTTCGGGCTCGCGGTGGTCGACGCCCCCCGCCTCGACTCGCTCTTCTACGGCGCCGGCCTGCGGATCGTCGGCAAGGACCCCGACGGCAGCGTCGTGATGCAGCTGGGCAACGAGAAGGTTCAGAACACCCTCGAGGAGATCGTTGACCTCGTCTACAAGACCGACGACGTCTACGGTGTCGACACCAAGATGTACGACATGTTCAAGAACCATCAGGCGATGTTCTACGTGACCCCGATCGCGATAGTCGACCAGAAGCTCGACTTCGACTTCGGCGTCATGCCGGTCCCGATGCTCAACGCCGACCAGAAGGAGTATTCGACCTATATGTCGAACACCCACGAATCGTGGTGCGTGCCGGCGGGCGTCCTGACCTACGACGCCGCGACAGACGTCATTGAGGCGTTCGGCTCCTACGCCTACCGCGGCATCGCCCCGCTCTACTTCGAGACCATGCTGAAATACCGCTACTCGAGCGACGACAGCGCGTCCCAGGTCTACGACATCATCAGAGCCGACGTCGTTTTTGACTTCGGATACATGTTCGGGAACAGCTTCTCCACCAACCCCTTCGTCCTCTTCCGGACGCAGGTGACCAACCAGTCGACGAACTGGACCACGCTGTACAAGAAGTATTCGTCGAACTTCGACCGCGAGCTCGGAGAGATCATCTCGAAACTCGCCGGGCAGCAGGGGTAAGTCCGCAACAGTGTAAAGCCCCCCGGACGCGGGTCCGGGATCCGCTGTAACGGAATGTAAAAAATATATTTACAATTTCCGGGTAATATGGTATAATATAACAACTGCGCTGTCCCGGTCTCCGGATACAAGGCCGAAAGGCTCTCACCCGCCGGAAGCTGAGTCAGCGGAGAATCCCTATCATGAGGTGAGAAAGACATGACAAAGGAAGAAAAGCAGGCGATCATCGCCGAGTACGCGCTCGCAGAAGGCGACACGGGCTCGCCCGAAGTCCAGATCGCGATCCTGACCCGCAGGATCAATTCCCTCAACGAGCATCTCAAGGAGAATCCGAACGACAATCACAGCCGCCGCGGTCTTCTCAAGATGGTCGGACGCAGGAGAAATCTGCTGAAGTACCTGATGAACGTCGATATCGAACGCTACCGTTCGATCATCGCGAGACTCGACATCAGAAAGTGATCATCCGGACGGCCGTCCCGTACGGTCCCGGAAGTATCTTCTGAAAAAGAGAACGGGTGCAGCAGCCGGGCGGGAGAGGCGCGCGCTTCTCCCGCCCCGTACTTTTTAATAATCCTTTCCGCCGGGGATCAGCATTTAACGCTGCGCCGCTCGGAGCAGCGGCACGCCGTTAAGTGCTAAACCTCCGCGGAAGGATCATGATAAAAAATCCACATGGAGGTACATTATGTACGAAGTAAAAAGCAAACCCATGACATTCCCCGAGGCGAGAGTATTCAACTACACCTTCGCCGGACGTCCCCTTTCGGTCGAGACCGGCAAGATGGCCGGACTCGCCAACGGAGCCTGCCTCGTGAGATACGGCGACACCGCGGTCCTCTGCACCGTCACCGCCTCCAAGGAGCCCCGCGAGGGCGTCGACTACTTCCCGCTCTCGGTCGATTTCGACGAAAAGATGTACGCCTCGGGCAAGATCCCGGGCGGGTACTTCAAGAGAGAGGGCAAGCCCTCCGAGAAGGCCATCCTCTCCTCGAGAGTCATCGACAGACCGATAAGGCCTCTCTTCCCCAAGGACCTTCGCAACGACGTCGCCATCGTCCTGACCGTCATGTCCTACGACCCCGCCTGCGCGCCCGAAGTGGCCGCGATGCTCGGCGCGTCGATCGCCATCTCGATCTCCGACATTCCGTGGAACGGGCCGGTCGCGAGCATCAAGGTCGGCATGATCGACGGAAAATTCATACTCAACCCCACCGAAGAGGAATCGGCGAAGTCCGACCTTGACCTGACCGTCGCGGCCTCGGCCGAGAAGGTGGTCATGATCGAAGCCGGAGCCAACGAAGTCTCCGACGATGACATGTTCGATGCCATCATGCTCGCCCACCGCGAGATAAAGGACCTGCTCGTCTTCGTGAACGCCATCACCGACGAGATCGGCAAGCCCAAATTCGAGTTCAAGTCGGGCGATCTCGACCACGATATGTTCGACAAGGTCTTCGCCTTCTGCGAGAATGACCTCATGTTCGCCCTCGACACCGACGACAAGACGGTGAGAGACGCGAGGATGCTCCCGATCAAGCAGGCCGTCGAGGAGAAGTTCTCCGAGGAATACCCCGGGATCATGGACCAGTGGGCCGAGCTTGAATACAAGCTCCAGAAGACAGTCGTCCGCCGCTGGCTGCTCAAGGACAAGAAGCGCGTCGACGGCAGAGCGATGAACGAGATGCGTCCGCTCGCCGCCGAAGTCGGAGTGCTCCCGAGAGTGCACGGCACCGGTCTCTTCACCAGAGGCCAGACCCAGGCTCTCACCTGCGCCACCCTCGGCACGCTCGCCGAGGCCCAGACTCTCGACGGCATCGACAGCGAGGATTCGAAGCGCTACATGCATCACTACAACATGCCCGGCTACTCCACCGGCGAAGCCAAGCAGCTCCGCAGCCCGGGCAGACGCGAGATCGGTCACGGCGCCCTCGCCGAGCGCGCCCTCGTTCCGGTCCTCCCGTCCGAGGAGGAATTCCCCTACGCGATCAGACTCGTGTCCGAGATCCTCTCTTCCAACGGCTCGACCTCGCAGGCCTCGATCTGCGGTTCGACCCTCGCCCTGATGGACGCCGGCGTTCCGATCAAGGCTCCCGTCGCCGGCATCTCCTGCGGACTCATCACCGATGAGGACGGAAGCTGGGACACCATGATCGACATCCAGGGCGTCGAGGACTTCTACGGCGACATGGACTTCAAGGTGGCCGGAACCCACAAGGGCATCACCGCCATCCAGATGGACCTCAAGATCGACGGTCTCACCCCCGACATCATCCGCAGAGCTCTCGAGACGACTCACGTCGCCCGCGACTACATAATCGACAACGTCATACTCAAGGCCATCGCCGAGCCGCGCAAGGAAGTATCTCCCTACGCTCCCAAGATGACCACGCTCCACATCGATCCCGACAAGATCCGCGAAGTCATAGGCAAGGGCGGAAGCGTCATCCAGAAGATCACCGCCGATTCGGGCGCCAAGATCGACATCGAGGACGACGGCACCGTATACATCGCCGCTCTCAACAAGGAGTCGGCGGACATCGCGAAGGCCGCCATCGACGCCATCTGCTTCGAGCCGGAGGTCGGTTCGGTCTACCAGGCGACGGTCGTCAAGATCCTCCCCAGCAAGACCAAGCAGAACGAGGACGTCGGATGCTTCGTCGAGTACGCCCCCGGCAAGGAGGGCATGGTGCACATCTCGCGCATCTGCAACCGCCGGATCAACCGCGTCGAGGAAGCCGGCATCGCCGTCGGTTCGCAGGTCATGGTCAAATACATCGGCCTCGACAAGCAGGGCCGCATGGACTGGTCGATCAAGGACGCGAAATAAGTCCTGCCTGGCACATTAAAGCAGTTTTTCCGCCGTCCGTCCGGACGGCGGAACGAAAAGCCGCGCGGAGAGTCCGCGGGAGAAGCGGCCGCAGCACAGGCGGGCGGGCCCGCCCCGCGCGACTTTTCCGCATGAGCGGAAAACAGTGATTTAAAAGAAGAGAAAACATAAAGGACGGAGGAAAGATATGGGCAGCAATTCGGGATCTTGGGATTTTCAGGCATCCGGAAACTCGTACGGCGCCAGGAGAAGGCGCAGAAAGAACCGCCAGACGGTACTGCTGGCCATCCTCGCCGTTCTTATCATAATACTGATCATAGCGCTCGTCTTCATCATAAGCGACATGATAAAGAACCGGAAGACAGGCGATGAGAGAGGCCCGTCCGGCAGCGGCGCCGCCACCTCCGCCGCACGGCTCGAGGACCCCGCCGAACATCCGGCGTCTCTCGCATGCGACGGCAGCGACATCACCTATATGCTCTCCCCCGCCGACCAGTCGGTGGGATCCTACTTCCTGCTCGACCTCGGCAGCGAGACCGAGATCTCGAAGATATCGGTGCTGTCGTACCACAGCGATTACTACATAAGGAGCGCGGTCGTCCAGATATCGTCGGACAGCGAGACCTGGACCGCCGCGGGAGATTTCACCGGCCGGCCGTCTGACAGCGCCTCGACCGTATTCGACGTCGGAGGCGCCAAGGCGAGCTACATAAGACTGGTGCTCACATCGTCGGCCGACCTGCCGTGGGCGCTCAACACCTTCGCGGCCGAGGGACCCGGCGGCGCCAGGATCACCCCGCGCGGGCACATCGCCGGCGCGATACCGTCGGGAAGCGAGCAGAACACCGGAGTCCAGACATCTCCCGGGCCTGGAGGATACACGTCGGTCGTGAAATCCAGATCCGACATCCACACCGGGACGCTGATCCTCGTCGGGCTGAACAACGAATACATCTTCCCCGAATCGTCGGCCAGCATCCTCGAGATGTACGACAACCGCACTCCCTTCAAGGACGCCTCGGGAAACACCGTCTATTCGTACCAGATAGGCGACGTCAAACTCTGCCTGCTCGACGCCGTCGCGCTCGTTCACCTCAACGACATGTGCGACGACTTCTACCGTGAGACCGGCATCAACCGCCTGCACGTCGGGACCAACTCTGGCTACCGCAGCCGCCAGACACAGGCCGAGCTCGCCGGAAAGTACCAGAACGCCGCCCCGGCCGGATTCTCCGACCACAACACCGGGCTCTCTGTCAACCTCAACATCTTCGAAAACGGCTCGAGCTACGAATTCGACAGCGCCGCCAACCCGAACTGCGGCATCGCGCTGTCCTGGCTGACGAAGAACGCCTACAAATACGGATTCATCGACCGTTACCCCGCCGACAAAGACGAGATAACGGGCATGAAGATAGACAGGTTCCACTACAGGTACGTCGGATTCCCGCACGCCTACTACATGGTGAAGAACAACCTGTGTCTCGAAGAGTATCTTTCGCTTCTCGCGAATGACTACCCGTTCGACCGTACGCACCTGAACTTCGCAGCCGATAACGGGAAGAACTACGAGATATACTACGTGAAGGCCGCTCCGGCGGACTCGACCACCGTGATAAAGGTACCGGCCGACAGCAGCTATTCGGTGTCGGGCGACAACTTCAGCGGGTTCATCGTTACCATCGAAAAGTGACACGGACCGCACAAAGCCCTCAATGAGACCGAAACACATAGCCGCGCTCCTGCTGACAGCGTCCCTCTGCCTTGCGGGCGGCTGCGGATACATACTAGTCGAATACGTCGAGGAGACGAAGCCCGCGGCTTCCTCCGGGACTTCCGCTCCGTCCGGCACTCTCCCGGTTCCCGAGGGCGGCAGCGTCCCGGCAGACAGGATCGCGGAACCGCTCGCCCCGCGCACCGAGTCCGCCGAGGCGGCACTCGACGCCCTGTATTCAGCTGATATCAGAAACGCCGCGGTGATCGCCGCGATGCCCGAGTCGGCCGAAGACACACTGCTCGGGAACGAGAACGACCCGTTCTGCGACATTTACGGCAAGCGGAACGGGATGATAGAGAAAAAATACGGCTGCAGCATATTCACCCGCAGGGTGCCGGACGAAGGATTTGACGCCGCTCTTGCCGCATCTGTGAAGGCGGGCGGCTCCGACGACACCTATTTCGCCGACATAATGCTGCTCCTGCCGGAGCACGCCGGACGCCTCGCTGTATCCGGGATGCTCACCGACCTCCGGAAACTCCCCTTCTACACCGTTATGACCGACGGCCCCGAGGGGGCGGGCATGTACCGGGCCGTCAACTTCTTCGACATCTCGGGCGCGACGGCTGGCTATTCGTCGAGGCCGGTGCTCTACTTCAGCCGGGATATCGCCGGGGAAAAAGGAAGCGCCGGGCTCTACTCCGCGGCGCTGGGTCAAAAGTTCACCTTTGATTATTTCGCCGGATTCGCGAAAGAGACGCTCTCGTCGGCTGACGGTGAGGCCTTCGCGCTGGCTGTCGACGCGGGAGATGCCGCGAACGCCTTCGAATTCACCGGGGACATCGCGCTGATACGCTCGGGCCTCGACTTCGTGTCCGGCGGGAACGGCGCGTATCCCGCTCTCACCGAATTCTATGCGGACGGGGAGCTCTCATCGACGATAATCTCCCTTTCCTCTCTGTGCGAAGGGAGCTCGCGCGAGGCCGGCGGGAACTTCGCCCTCTTCGAGGAGGGAAAAGTCCTGTTCTACATAGGCAAAGTATCCGATATAACGGGTGGACTTGCGACCGGTAAAGTGCCGTACGGCATCCTGCCGCTCCCGTATCTGTCCGATCCTTCGGTATATGCCCCTGCGGGCCCCGGAGGAGCCGCCCTGTGCGTTCCGTCCAACAACGCGAGGTTCGACCTCACCGGCATCATACTCTCGTCCCTGCGGGCCGCCAGCGGCATCTGGATGGGCGACGAATTCGCCAACATGTGCTGCGGGGTTTATCTGCGCGACAACGATTCGTATTATACTCTCAGGGAGCTCCTCGCGGAGCCCGTCTATTACGACTTCTCATATTTCCTCGGCGGGTCTTGCGCCGGCCTCGACGAGGCCACGTATCTCGCGGTGCGGAAGTGCGCCGCCGACGGAACTCCGTTATCCGAGACCTCCGGCGCGCTCGCCGCGAAGGTCAACGGAAATCTGAAAAAGGCAGGTTTGAAATGATGAAAAAGTACGCGACCGTCCCGTTTATCTGCAAAGCCAGGAGAGCTCTTAACAGCTTTTCCGGTTCGGGATTCAACACGAAGACAGACTATTCGTTCTCGTACAGCCGCAAAAAAGGCCTTACTCCCGAAAAGACCTACCATTTCGGAGGCGAGCGCTTCATCAGCTTCCGCGATATCGCGCATATGGTATTCGCGGCGCTCGCGGCCTTCTTCCTCTCTCTCCTCTTCTTCCGCACAGTTTTCAGCTATGCCGTGGGCGTAGTGTCCGGAAAAAGAGTAAAGCGCCTGCTGAAAAAGTAAGCCGGAGCATCCATACCTGAATAAAACCGGCCTCACCGGCGCCTCGGGACATCCCGCGGCGCCGGTGAGGCCTTATTGTCCGCCTATGTCAGTCTTTTTTGCGTACAGTCAGCGCGGCAAGTCCGATCGCGGCCGCGACGCCTATCCCGGCGCCTATCGCGGACTTGCATCCGCCGGCGGCTGCGGGCTCTGTTTGCGGAGCGGCAGTCGTGACGTCGTCACCTGCGGCAGTGACTTCCTCCGTGGTGACTTCCGGCTCGTCGGAGGTGACTTCGGTGACTTCGGCCGTCGTGACCTTGTCTGTGGTCACGGGAGCGGTCGTCTCCTCGGCCTTGCCCGGGAATCCGTCGATCTTGAGATCGCTGTACGACGCCGGGAATCCGGACGTGATCTTCGCTTTGGCGTCGGAGAGCGCGGCATCGGTTGCGGCGGGAGTACCGCCCGCTCCGGCCACTTCGAAGACCGTCTTTGCGATGATGTTGCCGGTGATGCTGATGTTGTTCCTGACAACTATCGTATCGGGGTCGTTTTTCGTGATGTCGCTCACGATGCCTGCGGCAAAGTCGCCCGTCACTCCTTCGCTCGTGATCTCAAGCGAGGTATTGACGTTGTCGGTGATCTCCACCGAACTGAGGGCCAGTCTCGGGATGATGCCCGCGGCGTAGGCGTTCTTGTCGGTGACGTTCTGATCGGTGACCTTTGCGGAGACCGCGCCGTTGTTGATGCAGTCATGGACCCTGCTCTCGAACACCGATCCGGGGGTGTATATGGCGGCGAGGATGCCTCCGGCGAAGCAGGCGCCCGACTCGGCGGAGCAGGTGATCTTTCCGTTGTTGACGCAGTGATCGAATTCGGAATAGACTCCGGCGACCTTCCAGGTGGTCATTCCGGAGATGCCGGCGGCCTGGGCCGACGCGGCTCCTGTGGCGTTGACCGTTATGTCGCCGTTGTTCTCGCAGTAGCGGAACGCGGAACGGTTCGTCTGTCCGACGATCCCGCCGATCCTGGTGTGCCCGCTTCCGGTGTATACGATGCTTCCGTAGTTCTTAACGCCGGTGACTTCGGCGTTGAAGATGTATCCGGCAACCGCCCCGAATCTGGGCTGCTTTCCGGCGGCGTCGATGTCAAAGTTGACGTAGTTCTCGATGTTAATGAGCTTCGGGTTCATGAAGCCGTCGGTCGAATCCTTGTAGACCCAGCCCACGACGCCTCCCATGCCGGCATCGACCGTCAGTCCCTTTATGACGATGTCGCCGTAGACCTTGAGATTCATGATGCCGGTCTCATGCTTGTATCCCGACTGGATATAGCCGAAGAGACCTAACGCGTTTATGTCGGTCCTTGTGATCGACAGGCCGGTCACCGAGTGGCCGAGTCCGTCGTAGATGCCGCTGAAATAGAGCCCCGACGTTCCGATCGGAGTCCATTCCTTGCCGCCGAGATCGATATCCGCGGTCTGAGTGAAGTATTTGCCCTCAAAGTCATCGCCGTCGGCGACCTGGAGCTGAAGATACTTCAGGTTTTCGGCAGACGCGATGATATACGGGTCTGATGAGGTCCCGGAACCGGTGAATGCGGCCGAAGCCTCCCCGTCCCAGGCAGCGGAACCCGCGAAAGGTACCGCCGACATCAGCGCGAAGACCGTCGCCGCCGCTATCAGGATGGATAACGTTTTTTTCATGATCACATTTTCCTTTCTTTTGTTTATATCATTTGTGAGCGCAGCTGTCTGACAGCGGCAGCCCTGTTGTTATCAGCAATTCTCTTCTCTGCCTGTTTCTCTTCCGCCGGCATCCCGTCCGTGCTACGCACCGGAACTGTTCGCGGAAGTGCGGTGTTTCATTACCGGTCAGGGTGAGAACTTCCATATCCTGTCGGTCGGATCCTTGGCCTTGCTCGACGAGTAGTCCCTGTAGTAGTAGGCGCCCGACTCGAAGAGTATGTGAGGCTCGCCCAGGGCGACGCAGCATCCCTCCGTCATCGGAGGTGCGGTGACACCGGTCAGCGTTCCGGTGACATAGAGCGGGATATCCTTTCCGCCGACCCTGACGGTGCCGTCGCGGTTGGCGTCGGAGAGCAGCGGGGTCTTCGAGACGTAGAGCTTGGAGTTGTTCCTCCTGCCGTACGAGCATGTCATGAAGAGCCTGCCGTCGCCGAGGACCGTCCACCCCTGTATCTTCTCGGGCGTACTGATCACGCAGGCGGGATCTGATTCGGGCGTCCCGTCGGGGCCGAGGCGGTATCCGAGCGTCCAGGCGTGGTTGTCCCCGTGGTCGTGTCCGGTGATAGTATAGCTGCTGTTGCCCTGTAGCGAGAACTCGCCGACCCAGAGCATGTCCTCCGAATAGTTGCAGTAGGAGGCGCGCACCGGAACGGAGACCTCCTGGGTTATGCGCAGGTCGCCCGTCCCGCCGGTCGCCTTGACATCGTCGAGCGGTATGCGGAACAGCGTCGATGACGTCGCGAGCCAGATGTCGTGACCGGTGACGGCCACCCCGCCGTCGTGACCGGTGTGCGGAGAGCCGTTCTTATCGAGGATTCTCCACTCACCCACGTAGTCTCCCGTCGCCAGCTCGACGGCGAAGAGCACCGACGTCGAATAGTATGTCGTCGGGTTGAAATAGCCCGAGATGAAGAAGACTTCGGCCTCCTCCCAGTAGTCCATCCCCTGCGGGACGAAGTACTGCGGAAGCGCGGGGACGGTGATCCCGGTAGACGTCGCACCGGCAAAGAACGCCGGGTAGGAGGAGCGGTCGATCGTATTCGTGCATACCGTCTCCTGCGTGAATCTGAAGGAGGACGGGGGCGCCGTGAATCTGAAGTGCGAGTCGCCGGAGGCCGGCGTCGTGACTTCGGGCGACGTCGTCACCGCGGGCTTTGCCGTCGTGACCGGCGCCTGCGTCGTGACTTCGGGCGACG
>JAEEGL016190608.1_pt1 | contig 12301 bp, 7 predicted proteins | sample 9134231 | NCBI WGS metagenome assembly JAEEGL01 (sample SAMN16246548, study PRJNA631951) | gut metagenome | biome: gut microbiome; feature: rumen; material: fiber-attached | host: Bos | place: Iran: Karaj | collected 2018-10 | reverse complement strand
GAGCAAGACTATGAGAAAGCCGTCCAGTGGTTCAGAACATCGGCGGAACAAGGCAATTCCACAGGACAGATCAACCTTTCATATTGCTATTATTACGGTCAAGGTGTGCAAAAAGACTCACTCGAAAGTCTTAGATGGTGCCAGTTGGCATTGGATCAAGGCTTGGCTGGGGCTCAAAACTTTTACGGAGCTCTTTTCTGCAAAGGCAATGAAAAACTGGAATGGTACCAGAGATCCGCCGAGCAAAACAATGATGTCGCGATGTATAATTTAGCCAAGTCGTACAAAGGAACGGAAAAATGCGACGAGGCTCTCTTTTGGTTAACAAAAGCAGCCAACAATGGATTTCTGCCAGCGAAAAACACATTAGGCACTTGGTATTATTATGGACAATGTGTCAAAGAGGACAAAGAAGAGGCCGTAAAATTATACCGCTATGCCGCTGAAAGAGGATTTGCCGAATCACAACATCATCTGGGCTATTGTTATGCAAAAGGATTGGGAGTGGAAAAAGACGAAAAAGAGGCATTTAAATGGGAGAAAATGGCTGCGGATCAGGGCAATATGATTGCGTGTAACAATATTGGCCATTTTTATGAATATGGGATTGGCGTAGACAAAGACAATAAAAAAGCACTAACTTGGTACTTAAAGGCCTCTGAGATGGGCTATTCTGATGCTGATGCAAATATCGGAGATCTATATTATGGTTTTAATAATGGCATAGATCACAGTTATGAAGAAGCCGTTAAATGGTATGAAAAAGCTGCCAACCAAAATAATGCAAGAGGGTTACACATGTTGGGATATTGCTACGAGAATGGCTATGGAGTTACATCCGACTACAAAAAAGCTTATGAATTGTATACGGAGGCAGCGAAACAAGATCATGCACCATCTTACAACAACTTAGGATTGTTTTATGAGAAAGGCAAAGTTGTAAAGAAAGACAAGAAAAAGGCTTTTGAGTATTATATGAGAGCAGCTGAATTGGGCAGTGATTACGGTATAGCTAATGTTGGCAAATGCTACGACCATGGTATTGGAGTCAAGAGAAACAAGCAAGAGGCCATAAAATGGTATCAAAAAGCGGCTGAACAAGGCAACTTTTATGCGAAAAACAGACTTAAAGAACTTAAATAATAATGAAATAAATCTAAAATCTACAAAATATGAGAAAATTTTACTTGACATTTATTGCATTGTTCATCAGCGCGATGGCTTTCTCACAAGTCATTGTGGATGAAGGATTTGAGACAGGAAATACTGTCGACCAGGCACCTGTCGGATGGATTTGCAACGACAACGGCTGGAAAGCAGGCATCACCATTCCCGACGACAATGTAGCCCGCGGACGTAAGCCACACACCGGCGACTGGTACATGTATGCCTCATATAACTCAGATGTCTGGATTTACAGGGAAATCAACGTGACAGCAGGCAACTACTACCGCGTCTCGTTCTGGTATTCCACCTGGCATGTCGATCACTTCGACCTGGAGGTGAAGGCCGGTGCCAGTGCCGAACCCTCGGCGATGAACATCACCGTGGTGCCGCAGATGCAGGTCAGCAACGAGGATTATGAACAAGCCTCAGCGGTGTTCCAGGCGACCAACACGGGTGCCTGCTATGTGGGATTCCACAGCACGGCGACCAATATGCCGTGGTATCTTTCGATCGACGATGTCGTGATTGAACAAAGCGCTCAATATAACTTTGCGATAGAGCAACTCACTCCCGACACCTCGGCCTATTTCGGGGAGCCTGCCTATTTGCGTTTCCTCCTTCACAACACGGGCGACCAGTCGGATACCTATCAACTCAGCAACACGATGAGCCTCCCGATGGAGTTCCTGCAGGGGGGCAATGCGGTCACACAGGTGACAGTGCCTTATAACTCGTCCGTCGCCTTGGTGGCTAAGGTCAACTTGCCGATGGATCTGACCGATGGAGAGACGCTTCATGCCACCTTCGACGTGACATCGGCGCATGAGGCCCCGACGCAAAGCGCTGACTTCCAGATTACTGCCTTGGCGCCTATCAACGCCTATCCCTTAACGGAAGGCTTCGACGGCACCACCTTCCCGCCAGCGGGATGGCAAAATGTGGCCACCAACGGTAATTATGTTTTTGAGCGTAGGACCTCGAACGACTGGCCCAGTTGTCAACCACATGACGATAGCCCCGCGCTGGCGAGATACAACAGCTATAACGCCCATGAAGGTTGCAGTTGCTCGATGATCTCCCCTAAGTTGCAACTCAATCCTACCGACAACACCGTGCGTTACTGGATCTACCGCAACTTCAACAACAATATCAACCGTCCGGACCGAATCAATGTGTACTATTCCCCGACCACCAATACCGCTGATGGTACCCTGCTCGGCACCGTGCACCGTAACACCATGATGGAGCCAGTGGTGGGAGAGAACAGCGACTGGTATGAGTATACCTATACCTTCGACAGTCCGGAGGGCTGCGGCTTCGTCATCTTTGAAGCCGTGAGTGGCTATGGTTGGGATCTCTGCATCGACGACATCCTCATCAACACGACGAATGTGGATGGTAACGCGCCCGCCGTGGTCTCCCTCAATGGCACCCAGACCTGGGCGGACACGGAGATGGATCTCACGTTGAGGGTTTATGACGAGTCGAACGTCCCCAGCCAGATGGTGGCTACCTATACCATCGATGGAGAATCGACGGATGTCACCTTCCGTCGGGTCGCGAAAAGCAATTACGACTACATAGCGACGCTGCCGGCCAAGCCGAATCATACCACTGCCAGCATCATCTTCCATATGGAGGATGAGCATGGCAACACGGCTGATTCAGAGCCTTATGACCTGCATTGGGATTGGCAAGCGCCCATCTTGATTGAGGGCTTTGAGAACGAGCAGTTCCCGCCGGCGGGATGGTCCATCGAGTCGTCGGATTTGACCTGGTTCGTCTGGTTCAGATGCGGCGCTGTCTATGCCGATGACTGGTTCGGAAACGAATATACGGTTGTGCCTCCGGAAGGCGTGAAGCAAGCCGCCCTCGAATGGGACAGCAGCGAGGAATGGGGACCGCAGGACGAAAAGCTTGTCACCCCGCTCATCCCGTTGGACCGTCCCGCGGCGCTGACCTTCGAGACGTTCTGCCAGTATGGTGTCTCCCAATATCAAGATCACTATCAAGTTGATGTGCTGAATACCAATACGGGAACGTGGAATACGTTATGGGATGCCGTCAACCAACCCCAACAAATGAACCAATACCAAGAGCCGGTCCACCTCGATCTGTCGGCTTATCAAGGACAGAACATCCGACTGAGATGGAGGGGATACAACGCGAATATGGAGGTCCTGACCTATTCCTGGTTCATCGACAAGGTGAAGGTGGTGGCGACAGATACAATCGACGATCCTAATCATGTCGCGGAACTGCTGCTGGAGGATGGCATCAATCTCTATCCTAATCCAGCAAAAGACCGTTTCCATGTCGACTCCAAGTCGAAGATCCGGAGCGTGACCGTCACTGCCGTCAACGGCGTCATGATAGAAAACAAGAAAGTGGATGACTATAGGCTGGATTGGGACCTCGAAGGCTATTCAAAAGGCGTGTACTTTGTCCGTCTGGTTACCGATGAAGGTGTCGTGACCAAGAAAATCGTATTGAGTGAGTAAGGAACCTTCCCATAGGAAAACGCTGCCATTGTATCTCAAGATCATCATTGGCATGGTCCTCGGCATCGGCCTGGGACTGCTTGGCGTTGCGTTTCATTTTGAAGGTTTCATCCATCACTGGATCGGCCCCTGGGGCACCATCTTCCTCCTTCTGCTCAAGCTGATCGCCGTGCCGCTGGTGCTGGTGTCGCTGATCATCGGCGTCGTCAACCTGAAGGATATACGTAATCTGTCGAGGATTGGCCTGAAGACGATCCTGATCTATGTCTGCACCACGATCATCGCCGTCAGCATCGGTCTGGCAGTGGTGAGCATGATCAAGCCGGGGCGAGTGTTTCCCAAGGACAGGCAGAAGGAGTTCGTCCAACGTTACGAAGAGACCGTGACCCAGCGGGAGACTCAGCTACAGCAAGTGCAGGACGAGTCGCCCTTGCAGTTCCTGGTCGATATCGTTCCCGAGAATGCCTTCAAGGCCTTTGGCGACAACTCCAAGATGCTGCAGATCATCTTCTTCGCCTTGCTGTTCGGGGTTGCCATCGTTTGCGTTGGGACGACGAAAGCAGGCTCCGTTGTGAGGTTCTTCAACCAGTTGAACTTGATCTTGCTGAAGATCATCGACTTCATCATGGCCTTTGCGCCTATAGGTGTCTTTGCCATCATGGCCGACCTGGTCGTCTCCTATTCCGGCGATGTCGGTGTCTTCTCCTCCTTGGGCTTGTATGCCCTGACGGTGATCCTGGCCTTGGCGGTGATCAGTTTCGGGGTTTACCCACTGCTGCTGAGGTTGTTTACGAAGAAGAAACTGAAAGACTTCTTCAAGGCGGTGTTTCCCGTGCAGATGCTGGCTTTTTCCACCAGTTCCAGTGCCGCCACCTTACCTTTGACGATGGAACGCTCGAGGAAGCACCTCGGCATCTCCGAGGAGGTGTCTTCGTTTGTGTTGCCGGTAGGGGTGACCATCAACATGGATGGCACCAGTTGCTACCAGGCGGTGGCGGCGGTGTTTCTGGCCCAAGTCATGGGGCTGGACCTGAGTTTCGGCCAGATGTTGCTCATCTTGGCGACGGCGACCATCTCGTCGATCGGCACACCCGGCATTCCCGGAGGCTCCATCGTGATGCTGATGATGGTCCTCAACGCTGTGGGGATTCCTATTGAGGGACTGGCGCTCATCTTGGGCGTCGACCGTCCTTTGGATATGCTGCGCACCGTGGTGAATGTCACGGGTGACATGACGGTGGCCAGCATCGTGGATCGTGATTCTTTAACTAAAAATAATAATGATGATGAAAAAACTTAGTATGTTATTCTTGGCGGCAATGGTGGCCTTCGGCCTGAATGCCGCGCCAGTAGATCGTTCTGACGCCAGCAAAGTCGCTTGTAACTTTATCCGGATGAGGATGGAGGAACAGTCGAGAGCAGCTGTTCCTGTGACCCTTCAGGAGTGGACGGCGGAATGTGACTTGTCCAACCTGTATCTGTTTACGGGTGATAATTGTTTCGTGATCCTGTCGGCCGATGATGCCGCTTATCCCATCCTGGGCTATTCCCTGGATAACACGTTCGATGTGGGAGCTCTTGGCGAGAACACCTTGTCGTGGCTCAGAGGTTATGAGGGTGATATCCAGATGATTCGTGAACAGCGTATCGAGGCCTCTCCCGAGATCCGTGAGGCATGGAAGTCGCTGAGGGAGAGCGTGCCGGAGCCGATCTTGAACCGCGCCGAGGTTAAGCCTCTGATAGCCACCTTGTGGGGACAGGAAGCGCCTTACAACAACGCTTGTCCAAGCCAAACCTTGGTGGGTTGTGTCGCTGTCGTGTTGGGACAAATCATGAAATATTGGGAGTATCCCAGCAAGGGCAATGGCTCCCATTCTTATTACCATTCCACCTATGGCTCCCTCCATGCGGATTTTGGGAACACCACCTACGATTGGGACAACATGCCTAACGTGCTTACCATGGGCAGTTCGGCGGCGGCCAAACAGGCAGTATCAACGCTGCTGTACCAATGTGGCGTTGGGGTGGAGATGAATTATGGGCCTGATATCAGCCTCACTGGTTCCTCCGTGGTCATCAATGCCTTGACCAGTTATTTCCGTTACCCCTCCAACATGTCATTGGTATATAAGAATCTTGATGGTTATTCCGACAATTCTTGGAAAGCCCTTCTCAAGGATCAGCTGAATCATGCCAGACCGCTATACTATGCCGGTCAGGACCGCTATGGCCATGCTTTCATCTGTGACGGTTATGACAATCGGGATTATTTCCATTTCAACTGGGGCTGGTATGGAAGGAACAACGGCTATTTTCAGATCGGCGATCTGACTCCTTATGGGGAAGGCAATTTCAACGATTTCAACTGCACAATCACGAACTTGGAGCCTATGCCCGTCTCTGTGAACGCCCCTGGCAATCTCACTGCCTCCTATTCGGGGAATGCAGTTCAGTTGCAGTGGAATGCCGCGTCGGGAGCTTCCTACTACAAGGTCTATCGGGACAACATCTTGATTGGTGCCCATGTCAACGGAAGGACCTATCAGGATGCCACTGTCGGTCAGGGTTTGCACCGTTATTATGTGAAGGGGATCTCCGCCTCGGGTGATCGTTCACGCAGGTCGAACGTGGCCGAGGTCACGGTGCCCATCCAGGTTACTCAGCCTACAGGGTTGAGCTCCTCCGTGTCGGACAACAAATTGTTGTTGCAGTGGAATATGCCGTCTTCAGTGGCCACGAACATGGAATATGGTTTCAATAACTATTCGGGATACAGTTATGGCTATGGGAGCGGTACGGTCACTTATTGGGGCCAGCGTTATCCTTCTTCTATGCTTTCCGAATATGTTAACATGATGCTGACCAAGGTCAGTTTTTACGCCGTGAATGCGGATAACTACACCTTGTATATCGTCAAAGGAACAGCCCTTGACCTCTCCGAGGTCGTTCAAGAGATGAATCTCCATATTACGAATTCGGGGTACCAGAATGTCATCCTGGACAATCCGATCATGATTGATCCTTCCAAGGATCTGTGGGTCTTCCTGAAGGCCAGTGCGTCCAATGGATATCCCGCCGCATACGGCTCTTACACTGGTGCAGGGCTGACCGATGCTGCCTATATTGGCCAAAGCCTACATTCCTTTACCAGTATGGCAGACGAGAACATCTCATGGCTGATCAGCTTGACGTTGAATCCGCTTCCGTATCGCTACAATGTGTACAGAGACAATAACGTCATCGCTTCTAACCTGGAGGGGCTTTTTTATAACGATGAGCATCTCTCTGTAGGCAATCATACCTATACGGTCCGTGCCAGTTATAATGGCGTGCTTTCCGAGCCTTCTGCCGTACACAATGTCGACTTGGTAAAGAACGACGTGACCATCGTCGGCAATGGGGGTGTGGATGGCGATGGCTTTGCCAAGAAGGGAGACTGGGTGGTTTTGAGCGCCCTGCCATCTGATGGCAATGTCTTCAGGAGATGGGAGGAGAACGGAGTTACCATCAGCCAGGATCCTCTCCTGGAGTTCTATGCTCAACAGTCACGACAACTCACCCTCTTCTTCTCTGGTCTTGGTGTCGAGGAAGAAGAAGGGGCTGCGGTCTTGGTCTATCCTAACCCCGTCTCGGGTCAACTTCATGTGGAGTCGCCGATGATGATCCGTCGCTGGGATCTGGTTTCCGTGAATGGTACCGTGGTTGAGGCATCGGCCACAGCGTCGATGACACTTGACCTCTCCATGGAGGCTTATTCCGATGGCATCTACTATCTGCGCCTGGTCACCGATGAAGGTGTGATCGTCAAGAAAGTGGTTGTGAAGGAGTGACTTTAGTGTTGTGTTAACTATATGAAAGTCAAGATATTATATTGTATATCGTTGATTGTGTTGTGCTTATGTTCGAGTTGTAAGGAAGACTCGACGTATTTCCGCAGCACCGTCGTCTATCGTCCAGGCGATTACGGATCCCGCAACTACCGGATCCCAGCGGTCATCACGGCCTATGACGGATCTTTGGTGATTGCCACCGACAAGAGGAAATTCAATGACCGTGACTTACCCGAAGACATAGACATCCTGATCAACCGCAGCACCGATGGAGGCCTCACCTGGAGCGAGCCTTACACTTTGGCGGAAGGGAAGGGTGTCGGCAAAGGCTTTGGCGATTGCGCTTTGGTGCGGACCAACAAGGAGAACGGCTTGATCGCCGCCTTCGTGGGTGGTTGCGGATTTTGGCAAGGTAGGAGCGAGGCTCCGTTGCGGTGCTATGTCGCCAAGAGCATGGACAATGGGCAAACGTGGACCGAACCTAAGGACATCACGGATGAGCTTTATGGCGCCCAATGCGATAACGAGGTAAGCCGCACCTGGTGGTCGGCCTTCTTCGCGTCCGGCAATGGTCTGTTGACCTCCACAGGAAGGATTATGTTCGTGTTGGCCGTGCGCGATACGGAGGAATGGGCAGCGTGCAACTATGTGGTCTATTCCGATGATGATGGCGAGACCTGGCAAATCTCTGGCCGAGCCTCCCCACGGGGCGATGAAGCCAAGGTCGTGGAGTTGACCGACGGACGTATCCTGATGAGCATCCGCCATGAGGGCGAGCGTTGGTATAACCTCTCCGAAGACGGAGGCGTGACTTGGAGGCCTGAGACTTCGGCTTGGACTGACCTTGTCGCTACCGCTTGCGATGGAGATATCATCCGTTATTCGTCGGTGAAAGATGGAGGGAAGAAGGACATCCTGCTACATTCCCTTCCGGCTCCGGAGCGGCGCGAGAACGTGACGGTCTATGTCAGTTACGATGAGGGAGAGACCTGGCCGGTGAGTAAGGTCATTGTGCCTTACGCCTCGGCCTATTCGTCGCTCTGCGTGCTTCCCGACAAGACCATCGGCATGTATGTGGAGGAGTCGAACGGGGATAGTTTGGGGTATTCCATGGTGTTTTATAATTTCAGCTTGAAATGGTTAACAGGTCAGTAGGGAATCGCATTGCAAATGCGATAACTCGCTTCAGCCGCATTGCAAATGCGGCTGAACATGGATTAATAAATATTTGAAATGATTTAAAAGATGGATGGTTTCTTTGAGAAGGTGAGTGAATCGGCGGAACAGCTTAGCCTAGTGAAGATGACCCTGAGCAAGCCCGTCGATAAACATGACGAGTTGCGCAATGTTTATGTGAAGCCGGTTTTGATCAAGGAGAAACGGCTTTTTGCCTTTACCTATCATTATGAACGACGGGATGAGGTAAAGAACTATGATGCCCAGCAGATGCTTGACCTGCTTCGGGAGATGCTTCCTGCCAGATTCCTGAACGCCGTGCTCTTCACGGTCAATGAGGATGTTACGCTGCTGGTCTCCTCCAAGGGGAAGGCCACGCTGCAAACGAAGAAGGTGCAAGAAAGCCGTGAGCAGAACCTTGAGCATGACCGGCAAAAGGCCCGTCTCATTGACCCGTCGAACCCTTGGTGGTATCAGTTGGGACTGACGACACGAGAGGGGAGGATCACCATTGACATGCAGCATAAGTTCAAGCAGATCTACAAATATGCCGAGATCGTGGAGAGTCTCATCAAGCCGATGCGTTTCAAGGGTACTGTCCATGTCGCCGACATGGGAGCGGGGAAGGGATATCTCACCTTTGCCTTACACGAGTTGATGACTAGGAAGATGGGTCTTGGGGTCGATATCAAAGGCGTGGAGATCCGGCCTGACCTGGTGATGAAGATCAATGAGATCATTAAGTCTTCGGCTTTGAAAGGCCTGGAGTTTGTGGAGAGCAGCATCGAGGAGTATCATCCCGAGCAGTTGGACGTGCTGATTGCCCTTCATGCCTGCAACACGGCCACGGACGACGCCATCGCTTCGGGAATCAAGGCTGGGGCCAAGCTCATGGTCTGCGCCCCCTGTTGCCACAAGCAGATCCGTCAGGAGATGGAGAAGTCGGGGAAGACCGATGCCATCACGCGTTACGGGATCTTTATGGAACGTCAGGCGGTGATGATCACCGACACCATCCGAGCCTTGATCATGGAGTATTTCGGCTACAAGACACAGATCATGGAATTCATCGAGATGGAGCATACGCCGAAAAACGTGTTGCTGGTGGGACAGAAGACGACCAAAGCGGTGGACAAGGACGCCATCGCCAAGCAGATCCATGACCTGAAACAGATGTATGGTATTGAGTATCATTATCTTGAGAAAGTTGTGGGCGTGACGTTTTAATTTCTGCGAAAAAATGCGTTGGATTCGGAAAATCTTCGTAACTTCGTAGACTTTTATAAAGCGACAGAATCGATCAACTAAAAAAATAATTTTATCATGCAAAACATCGATTGGGGAAGTCTCCCATTTGGTTATTATCCAACGAATTACAACGTCCGCTGCTATTTCAGAAACGGTCAGTGGGGCGAGTTTGAAGTCAGTTCAGAAACCACCATCAACATTCACATGGCTGCCACCTGTCTGCATTACGGTCAGGAAGCCTTTGAAGGTTTGAAGGCCTATCGTGGCAAGGACGGCAAGGTGCGCGTGTTCCGCATGGACGAGAACGCCAAGCGTCTGCAATCCTCCTGCCAGGGTATCATGATGGCTGAATTTCCGATTGAGAAGTTCGAAGAAGCCATCGTGAAGTGCGTGAAGCTGAATGCTGAGTTCATCCCGCCTTATGAGAGCGGTGCCTCTCTGTACCTCCGTCCGCTGCTGATCGGCACGGGTGCCCGCGTTGGTGTGAAGCCCGCTGACGAGTATCTGTTTCTGGTGTTCGCCACCCCGGTGGGTCCTTATTTCAAGGGCGGATTTATGGCTAACCCTTACGTCATCACGCGTAAGTACGACCGTGCCGCTCCGCTGGGCACCGGTATCTTCAAGGTTGGTGGCAACTACGCCGCTTCCATGCGCGCCCACGTTGAGGCCTGCCATGGTGGCCAGTATGCCTGCGAGTTCTACCTCGACGCCAAGGAGAAGAAATACATCGACGAGGCTGGCGCTGCCAACTTCTTCGGTATCAAGGACAACACCTACATCACCCCGAAGTCCTCTTCGATCCTGCCTTCCATCACCAACAAGAGCTTGATGCAGATCGCTGAGAGCATCGGCATGAAGGTGGAACGCCGTCCGATCGCTGAGGAAGAGCTGACTACCTTTGAAGAGGCAGGCGCTTGCGGTACCGCTGCCGTCATCAGCCCGATCTCCCGCATCGACGACCCTGAGAACGGCAAGTCGTATCAGTTCGGCGATGGCAAACCAGGTCCGTGGAGCAAGAAACTCTATGAGAAGCTCCGTGGCATCCAGTATGGTACCGAGCCGGACGAGTTCGGATGGACCAAGGTCATTGAAGGGATCTAATCCGATTGGGTATTTTAGAAATGAGACAGGGGCTGGCCGTAAGGCCAGCCCCTGTTATTTTATTAGATAATGCCTCGGTTTTATTAGATAATGCCTCGGTCCTTGAGGGCTGCGGCCATTTGCTGTTGCAGCTTGCGGGCTTCTTCGGCGGCGCGGTCGGCGAAGTCGAAGTCCTTGGAGGCGTAGATGATGCCTCTGGAGGAGTTGACCAAGAGGCCGCACTCGTCGTTGAGGCCGTTCTTGGCCACGGCTTGCAGGTCGCCGCCTTGGGCGCCCACGCCAGGCACGAGGAAGAAATAGTCGGGGAGCATCTTGCGGATCTCGCCTAACTCCTCGGGATGGGTGGCGCCGACGACGAACATCAACTGTTCTGAGGTCGCCCAGGTGGTGGCGGTCTGAAGCACCTGCTGGTGGAGCAGGCGTTCACCGGTGTTCAGGTATTGGAAGTCCTGGGAGCCTTTGTTGGAGGTTAGGGCCAGCAGGATGACCCATTTGTCCTCGAAGTTGAGGAAAGGCTCCACGGAGTCTTGTCCCATGTAAGGGGCTACGGTGATGGCGTCAGCCTTCAGGGTGTTGAAGAAGGCTTTGGCGTAGTTGGCAGAGGTGTTGCCGATGTCGCCGCGTTTGGCGTCGGCGATGATGAAGATCTCAGGGTGGTTCACCTTGATGTACTGGATGGTGCGCTCCAGGCTCTGCCATCCTTTGGCGCCATAGACCTCATAGAAGGCCGTGTTGGGTTTGTAGGCCACAGCATAGGGTGCGGTCTTGTTGATGATCTGTTTGTTGAACTCGAAGATGGGGTCGTCCATGGCGATGAGATCCTGCGGGATCTTGTTGATGTCGGTGTCGAGTCCTACGCAAAGGAACGACTGTTTCTGTTTGATTTGCTCGATGAGCTGTTGTTTATTCATGGTTATGAATCTAGGTTTTCTTTCAGTCTTTCAGCGTTTTCCGCCATCTGCAGGCGTTGGATGATCTCGCTGAGGTCACCGTCCATGACGGCAGCGAGGTTATAGACGGTGAGGCCTTCCACGCGGTGGTCGGTGACCCGTCCCTGTGGGTAGTTATAGGTGCGGATCTTGGCCGAGCGGTCGCCGGTGGAGACCATGGTCTTGCGCTTGGCGGAGATGTCGTTGATGTATTTCTGGTATTCCATGTCGTAGATGCGGGTGCGCAGACGGGCCAAGGCACGTTCGCGGTTCTTGGGTTGGTCGCGGGTCTCGGTGCACTCAATGAGGATCTCCTGCATCTCGCCCGTGTTGGGGTTCTTCCACATAT
>JAEEGL015620172.1_pt1 | contig 12301 bp, 10 predicted proteins | sample 9134231 | NCBI WGS metagenome assembly JAEEGL01 (sample SAMN16246548, study PRJNA631951) | gut metagenome | biome: gut microbiome; feature: rumen; material: fiber-attached | host: Bos | place: Iran: Karaj | collected 2018-10 | reverse complement strand
TCCCGCTCAGCGTCAGCGATACGCCGCCCGTACCGGTCACGATGCAGCCGCCCACATTGCCCACCGTGGACACGACCGCGAAGGCCGCCACGGCCGCGTTCCCGCCGGCCGTCTGCAGGATCCGGTTCATCGCAAAGACCAGCAGCACGCCGCTTGCCATGGAAACGCCCGCGGGCAGGCCTCCCTTCAGGAGCTCCGCGAGCTTTTTCCCCGTCACCAGCCTCCGCGAGAAACGGAACACGTTTCTGCGGGACAGGAAATAGGTCAGGCTCACCGCCACGGCGACCAGATAGCTGACGGAGGAGGCAAGCCCCATGCCGAACATGCCGCCGTGGAAAACAGTCACGTTCAGCAGGTCCAGCGCCACGTCCGTCACGGTCATGCTCAGCACCGCCGCGATCAGCAGCGTGCTTTCCCCGGCCATCTGCAGGAAAGGCACCAGCACCAGCGCGCCCATGGAGAACGGTGCGCCAAGGCTGAAGCCGGCCAGATATCCGGCGGTTTGCCCGTGCAGCGCGCCGGCTCCTCCGGCGCCCAGCACGGCCGCCAGCGGATCCCGCAGCAGCAGCACCGCCGCCGTGAATGTGACGGAAACGGCCGCCGCCAGCGCCAGCGCGGAGGAGAAGCCCGCGTCGGTTTCCTCGCGGGAACCCCTGCCCAGCGACCTGGCGCACACCACCTGGATGCCGGAGGCCAGCAGGCTTCCGATCGCCCCGATAAAAAGCAGCACCGGATTGGCCAGCCCGTAGGCCGCGATGGCTTCCTCCCCGAGGAACCGCCCGATCATGATGCTGTCGATCATCAGGCACAGGGACACCGTCAGCGAGGAAAGGATCTGCGCCGTCAGCATCTGCCTCACGAGTTTTCGGATCATGCCAGTCCTTCCTTTCCTGCCTGTCCCGTATCGCGGCTCCGTCCGCCGCTGTCCGTTTCTTCCGCTTCCGTCCCCTTTCCGTCCGCTTCTCTGTCCGCGGGCCGTTTTCAGCATACCGCGGCATGTCCAACAGATGTCCAGCAGGACGGGGGACCTTTTCAGTTCAGCTCGGGGTTCGCCTTGCGGTAGAGATAGCTTTCCGTCAGGCTCGCCCAGGAATAGGAGCTCATGTATTCACCGCGGTAGGCGTTCACCGCCTGCGCGTCTCCCGCCATAAAGCGGTACAGGTCGCAGTCCATCTCCTCCGGCACCGCGCGCAGGTTCCCGCTCTTCATTTCCAGGATCCGGCTGATGCCGTGCTCGTCCAGCGTCTTGCGCAGGCTGCGGATGATCACGTCAAACTGCTTCTGCATGGACCGGTCATAGAATTCATCCTCCCACATGGCGGCAAAGGCCTCCGCCCGGGTGACGCTCCCGCCCTGCCGGTCGATCAGATAGGCCATCAGCTCCTTGGCCTTGGCGCGGGAGAAGCTCACCGCCTTCCCGTCCGCGAAAAGCTCAAACTGGCCGAAGGTCTGCGCCACCACGCGGGATTTGGGCTCCTTCTTCTCCAGCTGGCCGGAAAGGGCAAAGGCCACCTCCTGCGCCAGCCGCTCCTTGCTGACGGGCTTGAGCAGATAGCCGGAGGCATGCATCGCGAAGGCCTCCACCGCGTACTGCGCGTATCCGGTCAGGAAAAGGATCGCGGCGTCGGGATTCCGTTCCTTGATCTCCTTCGCCAGCATCAGCCCGTTCATCCCGGGCATGTCGATATCCAGCAGGGCCACGTCCACCGGATGCCCCTCCGCCCATTTCAGTGCCTCGCCCGCCGTGGTAAAGCCCTGCACGTCGTCCAGCTCCGGCAGGTCCCTGCACATCGCCACGGTCAGCTGCATGATCAGGCTTTCGTCGTCCACACAGATCGCTTTCATTCCTCAGTCTTCCTTTCCGGCAGACGGATCGTGATCTCCGTCCCCTCGCCGATACGGCTGTCAATGGTCATGCTTCCCCCGCACATCTGCTCTACCCGGTCGCGCACGTTGCGCATCCCGATATGCGTGCTGTCCGCCTTCAGTGCGGCGTCCACGTCAAAGCCGCGCCCGTTGTCCCGGATCACGATCACGTGCTCCCCGCCCTCCTTCCGGGTGGTCACGCTCACCTCGCCGTGGCTGCGGATGCGCACGCCGTGCCGGATGGCATTCTCCACCAGCGGCTGCACCGTCAGCGCGGGCACGGAGAATTCCGTATCCTGCAGGTCATACAGAACGCGTATGGACGGGAAACGGATCATCTCGATGTCGGAATAGATCCGTGTGTGCTCCATTTCCTTTTCAAAGGGGATCATTTCCGGGTGGCTCAGGCTGTCGATGTTCTGCCGCAGATACTGGCCGAACTTGCCGACCGTGTCCGCCGCCTTCGGCGGGTCGATCATGCACAGCGCCTGGATGGTGCTCAGCGTGTTGAACAGGAAATGCGGCTGGATCTGGGAGACCATGATGCGGATCCGCTGCTCCGCCTGCATGTTCTCGATCAGCTCCTCCTCATGCTTCCGGGCCGTCTGCAGGTGCAGCCAGATATAGTAGAAGATGCTGCAGCCGACGACCGCCATGCTCAGATAGCTGACCGGCCCGTCCTCCTCCATCAGGAACATGTCCACCGCGGCGGCGGCGATGATCAGGGCGCAGTTGAACAGCAGGATGACGGATTCGATCTTTTTTCCCTTCCTGTAACTGATCACGGTCTCCACGGTCAGGAAAAGCACCAGCAGCGCGCTGAGCACCGCGCAGGAGTATCCCAGCGGACCGCGCAAAAAGGAATTGTCCGCGATCCGGAAGGCGATGCCGGAGAAGAATGCCGTCAGGTAGACGGCCGCGTTCAGGCCGGCGGGCACCCACAGCAGCCACTGCTTCCGTTCCGGATACAGCATCCGGGTAAACAGGATCAGCAGCACCGGACGCACGCTGTAGCCGTAGATCCCGCAGCATGTGCGTGCAAAGTCATTCGGCTCTCCCGCGGAGATCCCGTAGGTCAGCGCGTCCCCCAGCAGCAGGCCCAGCACCAGCACGTTTTCAAGCAGGATGATCCTCCGGTGTCTCCGGCTCATATAGGGGTCCACCAGGACGCAGAACGTCAGCCCCAGGAGCAGCAGCACCCACGGGGCGACAGCATACAGGATATAGGTAACCGTCTGTGTCATCAGCGTCCGACCGTCCTTTGTTTCATTCCCTCATATTATATTTCTTTTACTCTGCCGTGTCCAACAAATGTCCAGCAAAAAGGGCACCCCTCGGGTGCCCGTACGGCGTTTTCTCAGCGTTCGGAAAGATATTTCAGCACGAGCTCGCAGGCCTTCCTGTCATCCTCTCCGCCGAATCCGTGTCCGGCCCCGGGGAATACGGTCAGCTCCGCGTTGCGGTAGGTGTCCCTGGCCTTTTCGGAATAGCGCAGGGGCACGACGGGGTCTTTGTCCCCGTGCAGGATGATCACCGGTTTTTCATAGGCTTTGATGTCCTCGTAGATATCGTAGCCAAACAGCTTTTCCGGATAGGCTCTTCCCAGCGTCACGTTCCAGAAGGGATAGGTGTCCGGCACGTCCTCCGGCTTCGGAAAAAGCTTCATCGCGTCGTCCACCAGCACAAATGCCGGGAAGAAGAGGATCAGGCCGTTCACCTCGTCCGTATGCTCGGCCGCGGTGATCGCGGAGACCACGCCGCCCTGGCTCTGCCCGAACAGCGTCACCCTGTCCGGGTCCACGCGGGGATGGGAGCGGATCATCCCCAGCACCGCCTCCAGGTCCTTCTGCTCGGTAAAGATGGACATATCCGTCATCTTCCCGTCGCTCCTGTTGACCGGCGCGCCGCCGCAGAAATCAAAAATATAGGCGGCGTAGCCGTTCTTCGCCAGCAGCGAGGCGTATCCCTCGTTCATCTGGTGCACGCCGCAGAAGCCGTGGCTGATGATCACGGCGGGCAGCTTCTCCTGATCCGTTTCGGGCAGGTACAGCTTTCCGTAGATCCTCAGCCCGTCCCTTTCCGCGCAGAGCTCCTCCGTGTGAAAGGCATATTCCTCCGCGGGAGCCCGTCCGGGCAGCGCGAGGATCCCCAGTACAGTCAGTAAAACGATCGCAAGCAGTTTCATCTCATTCACCTCTTGAAAGCATTATAGCAGATTTTTCCGCCCTTCGGCCACCCTTCCGTCTTCTTTTTCCCGCTCCGCGGCGCCGTTGCCCCGCATTGTTTTTTACACGTACTGAAATGCCGAAGGAATTGCTCCGCGAAAAGCGGTTATGCTATAATCGCTCTCGCTGTATCATCAGCCATTCTGTATTGGAGGAACCCGAAATGAAGAAGATCCTTGCCGCCCTGATGTCCCTGATGCTGCTCTGCCTTTCCTTCGGCGCCTTTGCCGATGAAACAGGCGGAAACTACACCGATGAGATGAAGATCGCCCATGCCGTTGACCTGAGCGCCGAAGACGGCGCCGACAGCGTGGAACGCGAGGGAGACCATCCCGGCAGTCCCTATTTCAACCGTCTGGACTTTTACAACATGGAAAGCACCGACACGCTTACGATCCTTCCCCGCTTCAGGACCCTGCAGCAGTCCAGCGAGTGGAGCTGCGGCGTGGCCAGCGCGCTCATGGTCCTGAACTGGTACGGCCGTCTCGGGGATTTCAACGAGGAGACCCTGGCCGCTCTCCGTCCCCAGGGCACCGAGCCCGGCGCCACCAGTCTGACCCAGATGATCGCCATTTTCAACGGCGTGGGCGGCTTCACCTGCTATTCCGCCCTGGATGCCGGGGAGGATCCCTTCGCGGTCTTCACCTTTGAATACATTCAGTCCACCCTGGCCGCCGGAAACCCCATCATGATCGGCTGGAACGACTGGGGCGGCCACTGGCAGGTCATCATCGGCTACGATACCATGGGCACGGAAACCACCCAGGACGACGTGATCGTCGTTGCCGATCCCTATGACACCACCGACCATAACCAGGACGGCTACGGCGTCTACGGGGCTGAACGCTTCCTGTACAACTTCACCTTCTATAATTTCTTTGACGCGGAAGGCGAGCCCAATGACTGCTGCTTCCTGACCGCTCAGCCCGCCGCCTGAGCCGGGCATAAACGGCAAAAAAACACGCCGGAAGGAATTTCCCTTCCGGCTTTTTCTTATCCGGCAAAAAAGCCCAGGATCTCATGCCACCAGGGGAAAAGCACGTCGTCAGTCGACCGGTAGATCTCGTGCTTCGCGCCCTTCACGGTTTTCCGGGTGCCGTTCTTCACGCGCTTCATGAACATTTTCTGGGCGCTTTCCAGCACCTGGTTGTCGGTCTCCGCGGTATACATCAGGATCGGGATCCGGATCTTTTCCACAGCCCCGGGCCACAGGATCTTCTGGGAGACTGCCAGCCCCTGCAGTGTCCAGCTGTAGCTGGGTCCGTTGGTCTGGTATTCCTCGTGTCCGGCCCGCAGCTCCTCGTACCAGTCAAAGCGCGCCCGGCTGGTCGCGCAGGAGGTCTCAAACTTCTCCTTCCCGCTGTAGGGCTTTGAGAAAAACGCCCGCTGCCTTTTCTTTCCCGCGAGGCCGGCGCCCCGGCACAGCAGCTTTCCGGCAAAGTAGGGCAGGCCCATCCGCTGGCAGGCGATCATCGGCGCGCAGAAGACCGCCTTTTCAAACACGTCCGGATACCTTTCCAGGAAAACCGCCGCCACCGCGCCGCCCATGGAATGGCTGAACAGCATGCGCGGCTCCGGCATTTTCTCCAGCACCCGGCCGCACACGATGCGCAGATCGCTGACGTAATCGTCGAACCGGTCCACATGCACCAGCGACCTGTCCGTCACCCTTTCATCCCGCCAGGACTTCCCGTGCCCGCGCTGATCCAGCGCCAGCACGCTCCAGCCGTTCCGCAGCAGGCTGCAGATCAGCTCGCTGAATTTTTCCTCGCATTCCGTAAAGCCGTGCACCACCGTCACGGTCCCGCGCGGCTCCTCCGCGTCAAAGCGCGTCACGAACAGGGGCTTCCCGTCCCGGCCCTCCACCGTCATGTCCGTGCGGTGGGCAGCCAGATAGTCCTTCACTTCCCCGTTCATCGTCTCCGCGTAATTCCGTGCCTCAAAAAGCAGCCCGTCCTCATTGAAACGGCTGTCCGCCATACCGGATATCCTCCTTTTATGCAGTCCGCGTTTCCGCGGCGCTGTTTTGTTTTTTCGGCCGGCTTTATCTTATCATACCCCGCCCTGCCGCGCAACCTCCCGGCAGAATCGTCTGTCCCGTTCCGCTCCGGAAACCTCTTTCATCCGGGCGGAACGGGACAGTGATCTATATGCAGAATGAGGTCGGCTTCCTCTTTCGTTGTGCCATAAGAATACCGCCGGTATGTCAATACCGGCGGGAAAGAATGTGAACACTTTCTGAAAAATTCAGGGCTCTCCCTCCGGGGCAAAGGGCTTTGCGTCCGCGGAGAAAAGCACCTCCCGGGTCTCCCCGCCCACGATGCCGTCCGCCGCGAGCCCGTTCCGCTTCTGGAAGGCGGTCACGGCCTCCCTTGTGCCCGGGCCGAACTGCCCGTCGATCTCGCCGGTATAGTAGCCCAGCGCGTACAGGCGGCTCTGCAGGTTCTTCACCTCGTCGCCCTGGGAGCCGGTGCGCAGCACGGGATTGGGCGTCGGCGCGTTCGGGTCCGGCGTCACGATCATCACGCTGGCAGGCCACGGGGGCTCCGGCGTCGGTGTCAGGCTCATTTCCCGCCGCGTCTCTGCCGCGGTGGGGATCAGCTGGCCGATCAGGATGCCCAGCGCCACCAGGAGAACTGCCAGCACGCACAGTCCCGCGATCGTTTTCGGATTTCTCATGCTTATTTCCTCATAAACAGGAGGCCCAGCGTGTTCGGCCCGCAGTGCACGCTGATCGTGCACCCGGCCGTGGTTTCAAGGATCTCGCGGAAATGCCCGTATTCCTTGACCATCTCTGTCGCGTAGTCCACCAGCCCCTCCTCGCAGGGGGAATGGGTGATGAAGATCCGCTTGTAGTCGGCGTCCTCATTCTCCTTGAGAACGTCCTTGATATAGTGCTTGATGTAATGCTCATAGGAGCCGCGGTATTTCTTTCCCGGCGCCATCTTTCCGCCCTTCACCTCAATGGACGGGCGGATATGCAGCATTTTCGCGCCGATGGCCTCCAGGCCGCTGCAGCGCCCGCCGCGGTAGAGATAGCCGATGTCCTGTACCGTAAAGGTGGCGCACACCTTGTCCGCGCGCTCCCGGCACCTCTCGGCGATCTCCTTCGCGTCCTTGCCCATCGCCGCCAGCTCCGCGGCCTCCAGCACCAGCAGTCCGATGCCGGTGGAAAGGTTGCGGCTGTCCACCACATAAACATGCCCGACCTTCTCAGCCGCCGCGCAGGCGTCCGCGTAGCAGGAGCTCATCTCCGCGCTGATGGTGAAATGCACGATCTCGTCATATTCCTTCAGCAGCCCCGTAAACAGCTCCTCATATTCGTACTGGTTGACCGCGGCGGTCTTGACGGTCTTCTTCTCGTCCACCGCCCGGAAGATCACCTCCGGCGTCACGTCCACGCCGTCCCGGTAGCTTTTCCCGTCGATCATGACGGACAGCGGCGCCAGCGTGATATGATACCTGTCGCACAGCTCCTTCCCCAGGTCACAGGTGGAGTCTGCCGTGATTTTGACTTTCATTTCCGTTCTCCGTCCTTTCGACGCGTTTTTCATACTGTGCCATTATACGCGCCTTTTTCCGCAATTACAAGAAAAAAGCCGGGAAACGCGGTCCGTTTCCCGGTTTTGTTCCGTCATCTCTCTTCGCGGAAATAGCTTTGCCCCAGCGCTGCCGGCGGCTGGTTTTCCTTCTTGTTGCGGATGCTGGTCACGATCAGCACCAGCACGGTCACCACGTACGGCAGCATCTTCAGGATCGGCTTGGTCGCCATGGTGGTCTGGATCCAGTCGATGTTTACGATCATGCTGCTGCAGGAAAAGAGCAGCCCGAACACCGTGGAGCCGATGATGGTCAGGTGCGGGCGCCACAGCGCGAAAATGACCAGCGCGATGCTCAGCCAGCCGAAGGCCTCCACGCTCAGATAGGCCTCCTGGGACGCCATGTAGTCGATGATGTAGTAGAAGCCGCCCAGCCCGGCGATCCCGCTGCCGATGCAGGTCGCCGCATACTTGTAGCGGGTCACGTTGATGCCCACCGCGTCCGCCGTGGCCGGGTTTTCGCCCACCGCGCGCAGGTTCAGCCCCACGCGGGTGCGGAAGAGCACCCAGCTGGCTGCCACAGCGATGATCACCGCCAGGAAGAAAAGGATCCCCAGGCGCTGCAGGCTGTCCTGCCTCTCCGCGAAGGGCCAGCGGTAAAGGAGCTTCGGCCCGACCAGGTAGACGGAGGTCTTCACGCGGGTCATCAGCACCTTCATCAGGCCGACGCCGAAGGTGGTCAGGGCCAGGCCTGTCACGTTCTGATTGGCCCGCAGGCTCACCGTCAGGAAGGAATAGATCAGGCCCATCAGCACGGCCGCGAAAAGCGCGCCCATAATGCCCAGCAGCACGATCACGAAGCCGGGCAGGCTGCTCTTGCCCACCAGGTTCAGCACCAGGCATCCGCCGGCGCCGCCCATGCACATGATGCCGGGAATGCCCAGGTTCAGGTGCCCCGCCTTTTCGGTCAGGATCTCCCCCGTGGAGCCGTAAATGAAGGTCGCGCCGAAGGCCAGCGAGTCGATCAGGAAGTTCAGCCAGACGTTCATTTCACCGCCTCCTTTCGCGCGCTGTGTCCGCGGAAATGCACCTCATAATTGATAAAGAACTCACTGCCGATAATGAAGAACAGGATGATACCCACCGTCACGCTCGGGAACGCGGAGGACACGTTGAAATCCTGGCTGATCTGCGCCGCGCCCTGGTTCAGCAGGGTGATCAGCCCGCTGGTCAGGATCATCACCAGCGGATTGAATTTGGCCAGCCAGCTGACCATGATGGCGGTAAAGCCCTGCCCGCCGACGCTGTTCGTCGTAATGGTCTGGTCCAGCCCCGCGCCGATCAGGTATCCGGCCAGCCCGCACAGGGCGCCGCTGAGGATCATGGTGCGCAGGATCACCTTGCCCACCTTGATGCCGACGTACCTTGCCGTCCGCTCGCTCTCGCCAACCACGTTGATCTCATACCCGTGCTTGGAGTAGTTCAGATAAATGTACAGCCCCACGGTCAGCAGCAGCACCGTCAGGATGATCACCAGGTAGTCATGCCCGAAGGAGGGCAGGTGACCGGTCTTCATCTTCGCCAGGGAGGAGGAGCCGCTTGGCACCCAGATGACCAGGAAGTACGCCACCAGATAGCTGGCGATGTAGTTCATCATCAGGGTAAACAGCGTTTCATTCGTGTTCCAGCGGGACTTGAACAGCGCCGGGATCAGCGCCCATATTCCGCTGCAGGCCAGAGCGGCCAGGAACATCAGCACCAGCAGCAGGCCCTCCGGCACCTTCCCGCCCAGATAGAAGTTCACGGCGATCGTTCCCAGCACGCCCATCAGCGTCTGGCCCTCGCCCCCGATGTTCCAGAAACGCATCCGGAAGGCCGGGGCCAGCGCCAGCGCGATGCACAGCAGGATGCTCAGGTCCTTGAAGAATTTCCACAGCTTGCGCGGCGTGGAGAAGCTGCCCTTGATGAACGCGTAGTAGAAATCCCCGATCTTCCCGGGGTTGCTCTGCAGCTTTTCCACCAGCAGGAAGGCGGCGATCCCGCACACGAGCATGCCCAGCAGCACGGCGCAGATCCGCACGGCCCAGGCTCTGGACCGCTTGACTTCCATGCGCCTTGTCAGGTGGATCAGCGGTTCACGGACCGCTCTTGCCTCACTCATGCGCTTCCCCTCCTTCCGTTCTTTCTCCGGTCTTTGTCATCAGCAGGCCGATCTCCTCCTTGGTCGCCTTCCGGGCGTCCACGATCCCCGTCACGGCGCCGCTGTTGATGACCAGGATGCGGTCACACAGCTCCAGCAGCACGTCCAGGTCCTCGCCGACAAAGATCACGGCCACGCCGTTCTCCTTCTGCTTCGTCAGCAGGTTGTAGATCGTGTAGGAGGAGTTGATATCCAGCCCGCGCACGGGGTACGCGGCCATCAGCACCTTCGGCGCGAAGGCGATCTCCCGGCCGACCAGCACCTTCTGCACGTTGCCGCCGGACAGCTTTCTCACGGCGGTATTGGTGCCGGGCGTGGAGACCTCCAGGCTGGTAATGATCTCCTTTGCCAGCTCCCGCGGCTTTTTCCGGTCCAGGAAGCCGGCCTTGCCCTTCCGGTAGCTGCGCAGCATCATGTTGTCGGTAATATCCATGCTGCCCACGAGGCCCATGCCCAGCCGGTCCTCCGGCACAAAGCTGAGACGTACGCCCAGCTCGCGGATCTCCAGCGGCGTTTTGTCCCGCAGGTTGATCGTCTCATCTTCATTGAAAAGCACGTCCCCGCTTTCCACCCATTTCCGGATCTGGGCGTGGCTCATGCCGTCAAAGGAGACCTCTTTTCCCTTCCCGTCGTGGAAGGCATGCTCGCTTTCCAGCTCCATCACGCGCTTCAGGCTCTTGTGGAAGAAGGTGACGGGCTTGTTCTTCTTGGGGTTCTGGAAAATGACGGTCCCGCTCTTCACCGGCTGCAGTCCGGCGATGGATTCCAGCAGCTCGCGCTGCCCGCTCCCGGCGATGCCGGCAATGCCGAGGATCTCCCCGCCCCGGGCGGTAAAGGTAATGTCCTTCAGCACGTGCAGCCCCTCGTCGTCGTAAAGGTTCAGGTCCTTCACGATCAGGCGCGGCACCGCGTTCACGGGTTCGCTGCGGTCAATGTTCAGGCTGACCTTCTTGCCCACCATCATCTCGGTCAGCTTTGCCTCGTCCGTCTCCGCCGTGTTCACGGTGGCGATATGCTCGCCCCTGCGCAGTATGGCGACCCGGTCGCTGATCTCCAGCACCTCGTTCAGCTTGTGCGTGATGATGATGATGCTCTTCCCGTCCTGCTTCATCCGGCGGAGCACCTCAAACAGGCGGCTGATCTCCTGCGGCGTCAGCACGGCCGTCGGCTCATCCAGGATCAGGATGTCCGCTCCCCGGTACAGCACCTTGATGATCTCCACGGTCTGCTTTTCCGACACGGCCATATCGTAGATCTTCTTTTCCGGGTCGATGCGGAAGCCGTATTTCCCGGCGATCTCCGAGACCCGTGCGTTGATTTCCTTCAGGTTGTAGGCCTTTTTCTCCTGAATGCCCAGCACGATATTCTGCGCGGCGCTGAAAAGGTCCACCAGCTTGAAGTGCTGATGGATCATGCCGATCCGGTGGTCAAAGGCGTCCTTGGGCGAGCGGATCACGACCTCCTGCCCATCCATGAAGATCTTGCCCTCATCCGGATAGTAGATGCCGGAGATCATGTTCATCAGCGTCGTCTTGCCGCTGCCGTTCTCGCCCAGGATGGCCAGGATCTCGCCCCGGTAGACGTCCAGGTCCACGTTCCGGTTCGCTGTGATGCTGCCGAAGCGCTTCGTCACGTTCCGCATCTGAAGAGCCAGCTGTTTTTCCACGTTGTTTCCTCCCGTGTCGGAATTCAAGAGAATTTTATCATAAAAAGGCACGGACTGTCACCCGGAAACGGGTGACAGTCCGTTGAGCCTCCGGAGGGATCTGCATCCCTCCGAATCGGGATCAGAACTTGCTGTTCAGCAGCTCGATGCCGTCGATGGACATATCGAAGTAGGGAGCGCTGCGGTATTCGGATTCATGGAAGTATCCGTCGATCACAGCCTCGGTGTCCTTCGTGAAGGCGGCGTCGGTATCCACGTCAGCCATGTAGGTCGTCACAGCGGCGCCATCCACGGTGATGAAGTTCTCGGTCGCGGTGTCGAACACCTTGCGGGTGCCGGCGATCAGTTCGGCCTTGACCTTTTCCAGCTCATCCTTGGTGCCGGCGGCGGCAGCCTGCTCGTTCACCTCGGTCAGCACGACGGAGCCGGTCTCGATGGTGCCGGTCCAGTCGGTGGCGATCTTCTCGCCGGCGGCCTTCTGGTTCACGATGTACTGGAAGTAGGGAGCCCAGTCAATGCGGCTGGCGACGATGAAGGTCTTGGGGCAGTTGTCCACGGTGGAGCCGTTGTAGGAGACGTTCGGGATGCCGGCGTCTTCGCAGGCAGTCGGAGCGCCCATGGAGTCGGCGTGCTGGCTGATCAGGTCGCATCCGGCGGCGATCAGGGCTTCCGCGGCGTTCTTCTCTTCGGTCTCATCGTACCAGGAACCGGTGAACTGCACCTTCATGGTCACGTCGGGGCATACGCTCTTGGCGCCCAGATAGAAGCTGGTGTAGCCGGAAATGACCTCAGCGTAGGTGTAGGC
>JAEEGL015482682.1_pt1 | contig 12301 bp, 10 predicted proteins | sample 9134231 | NCBI WGS metagenome assembly JAEEGL01 (sample SAMN16246548, study PRJNA631951) | gut metagenome | biome: gut microbiome; feature: rumen; material: fiber-attached | host: Bos | place: Iran: Karaj | collected 2018-10 | reverse complement strand
TTGATCTCATAGACTGCCTCATACTGTGCAGCGGTGAGGTTGAGCTCGTAAGCCATCTTGTCAGAGAGGAAGAGGGCTTCGTTCTTTGCTGCGTTATAGCTCATTGCGTTGGCCGAGATAGTCATGACCATCATCACTGCCAGGATCATCATCTTCTTCATATCGTTATCTCCTATCTTTAAAGAGTTAAACATTTTGTTTCTTATTCACGCTGCAAAGTACGGCATTTTTCTCGGCATTTACAAAGGAAAAATCATAATATGGAGAGGAGTTTTCCCTATTTGTGAGTAGGGAAAACTCCTCGTATCAGTTTTTATTCGTACCTTTGAGCTACGCTCGAAGTGTTTCAGCCCTTGCGGGCTGCTCACAAAAAAGAGACATTGCCTTGCAGCGATGTCTCCTATTGGGGTGCCCGGACGGACTCGAACCGTCGACATTCAGAACCACAATCTGACGCTCTAACCAACTGAACTACGGGCACCATGTTGGTTGCTTTCTTGTTTTGCGGGTGCAAAGGTACGGGAAATATTTGAGATGACCAAATATTTCCCGTACTTTTTTTGAGAAACCTTAATTCGCAGGCTGTGCAGGTGCTTCCTGAGCAGGTGCTTCCTGAGCGGGAGCAGCCTCTTTCTGCTGGCTTGCACCAAAACCGGGAAGGTTGTTGGGGTTAGTCGTGGGGTTCTCAATGCCTTCCATGACTGAGCCGCTGGTGCTGGCCTGAGGGGCAACGTATGCACATGCTACGCTAATGACGACCATCGCAACGGCCAGTCCCCATGTTGTTTTCTCAATGAAGTCTGTGGTCTTGCGTACGCCACCAATCTGGTTGTAGGATGAGAAATTGGAGGCCAGACCACCACCTTTCGACTCCTGAATGAGCACGATGCCAATCATGAGCACGGCTGCGATAACGATAAAGATAATTAATAAAGTGTACATCTTTTTTACTTATTTTTTTTGTTGTTATTTATAATCAATTTCTCCAAGAAACGTATTTGGTCTGCAAAGTAAGCATTTTTTTTCGGATATTGCAAACTTAATCGCTGAATAATTTCCAAAGCTTTCGAATATCTGCCTTGTTTTATGTAAATTCTGGCTAAAGTCTCTGTAAAATACCCTTCGTCGAGGCTATTTTCCTCGTCGTTGGAGGGTGTTTCTGTGTTTGGTGTGTTTTCGATATCTTCATTGAGTACAATCTTCCCTTTGTCATTATTTATGAATGTATCAATGAGGTCTTGTCCGATGAGTGGCAGGGCGCTTTGGTCGTTGTCCGCTTCGCTTTCGCTCTCCAGGAGATAGGCCACGTAGTCGACGGCCGCATCGGCAGGTGTCGGCTTGCGTCTGGGCTTGTCTTCCGTGCTTCCTTCGGGTGTTTCCTTGGGTATGGTTTCCAGGAAGTCCTCAATGAGTGCAATGGTTCTGTTCTCCTGGCTCTCGGCATCTGCTTTTTCTTCTGTTTTCTTGTTTTGTGGCGTCAGACGGTAGTGTGCCGCCTCAATCATCTGGAAGAGGACGCGTCTGTCGGTAATGTAGATGGCTGCTCGCCGTAGTTCTTCGTCGAATGACGTGTCGTGCAGCAGGAACAGGTTCTGCAGCATGAGCAGTCTGACGGTCTGGTAGTATGGATATAGCGCCAGCAGGGAGCGCAACTCGTAGAGCGTGTCGCGATCCATTCTTTCCGGATGTTTGATGAGTTCTGCTATTTCCATTGTTTCATTGTTTTTACCAGTTGGCGACGGTTGCGTTGAATATCTGGTCTGTGATGTCTTTCACCATTTGTGTGACGAGTTCCTCTTGCACGGAGTTGAGCGATTGCGTGGACTCATAGCTGGCGTTGGCCGAGAATTGTTTTTCGAAGTCTTCGCTGTGCTTGACGTTGTTTGTGAATCGTACGTTGACGGTCATGCTCAGTTCCGTCTGTGCCGAGTATCCTTCTGCCGATACCGACTTGTTGCGCTGTTCGTAGCGTGTGATTTCGCCTTCTATCTTGAGGTCGCCGTTGCGTTTCACCTGTATGAGCTTGGTGTGGTTGGCAAACTGGTCTTTCAGCTGATTGTTGAAGATGTTGGCCATTGGTCCCCAGACGTAGCTGGCTCGTATGGGGAAGTCCCCAATTGTAATGGTCTTGGTCTTTGTATAGTCGATGCTTGCTCCGTTGAACTTATAGCTCACGGAGCAGGCGGTTAAGGCTGCAGTGACGATAACTGTCAGTAGGGCCAGCGCAGCGTTTATGCAGTATTTATTTTTCCAGTCCATACTGTTTGAGTCTTCTGTAGAGTGTTCTGTCGCTGATTCCCAGCTCCTGTGCCGCTTTCTTGCGATTCTGGTTGTTGCGCTCCAGCGCTTTTTCCAGCATCTGTTTGCTGAGGTCGTTGAGATTGAGGTTCTCGAGTTCTTTCTCTGGTTCGATGTATTCTTCGGCCTCTGCGTCTTCCATGATGGGCTGCATCGGCTGTATTGGCTGTATTGGCTGGATGGGAGCGATGGCTGACGGAGTGGTCTTGACGTCCTCAATCTGCTTTTTGAGCTGGCTCATCTCGCGTCTCATGTCGTTGACGTTGCCTCGCAGCTCGAACAGAATCTTGTAGAGTATCTCGCGTTCGCTTTCGAACGTGTGGTCTGTGCTCTCCGGACGGATGGTCGCCAGCTGTGTGCTGTCTTTGTCGTCAGGGATGAATTTGCGCAGTATTTCGGGCGTAATGAGCCTTTCTGTGCTGAAGATGGAGATCTGTTCGGTAACGCTCTTCAGCTGGCGGATGTTGCCTGGCCACTTGTAGTGCATGAGCATCTGCTTGGCTTCGTCTGTCAGCACCACTTTCTCCATGCGGTATTTCTCGGCCATCTCCATAGCAAACAGTCGGAACAGCAGTACGATGTCCTCGCCGCGTTCGCGGAGTGGCGGCATCTGGATGTTCACCCTGTTCAGGCGGTAGTAGAGGTCGCTGCGGAATCGTCCCTCGCTGATGGCTTTCTCGATGTTGACGTTGGTGGCAGCCACGATGCGTACGTCAGTCTTTCGAACCTCTGTTGCTCCTACGGGTATGTACTCGCCGTTCTCAAGGACGCGTAGCAGTCGGGCTTGTGTGGCCAGCGGCAGTTCGCCTACCTCGTCGAGGAAGAGCGTGCCCTTGTTGGCAACGCCAAAATAGCCTGGCGAGTCGTTGATAGCTCCTGTGAAAGAGCCCTTGACGTGTCCGAAGAGTTCGGAGTCGATGGTACCCTCAGGTATGGCGCCGCAGTTGATGACGAAATACTTCTCGCGGCGTCGTGGTGAGTTGTCGTGGATGATGCGTGGCAGAATGTCCTTTCCTACGCCGCTTTCACCAAAAATCAGCACACTGATGTCTATCGGCGCCACTTTCAGTGCGTCGTCCAGTGCGTTGTTCAACGCCTCGCAGTTTCCTACGATGTTGTAGCGTTGCTTGATGGTTTGCAGCTCGGAACTTTTCATTTAGCTGACAAAATTACATATATTTTTCGAGAAACCTGCAATTTTGGCAGAATTTTATTGTTTTTTATCCAACTTGATGAGCACAAGTCCGATGGCTGTCCATATCAGCTCGCGCAAGCGTACCAAGAGGGCGACGAAGATGCCGGCTCTTGCTGTCATCCCGAGGCCTCCTGTCGACATGAGAAATCCGCCTTCGCGTCCTCCCAGCTGGAGGGGCATGAAGAACAGCATGTTGGCAAAGAGCGAGGTGAAGGCGAGGATGAGTATGCACTGCACGAAGTTGACGTTGGGCATGATGACCAGCAGGATGAAGAAGATTTCGAGTGATGAGACGATGCGGCAGCTCAGTTCCAGGAGCACGGCCATGACGAATGTCCTGGGATTCTGGTTGTGCAAGGCTGCTATCTGCTGGTCAATCTCGGCCAGCCGTTCGCGATTGCGCTCGAAGAAGGGCGCAGCCCAACGCTTCACCATCGGGAAGTGGCTCAGTATGGACATGCCTGTGACGGCGATGCCGCGCTTGTAGCCTCGCAGGAAGAACCAGATGGCGGCGAGACAGAAGGCCGTGACGGCGATGAGTATGGGCACGATGAGTGGTGTCAGCGGTTGTGTCAGCAGGTAGAGCGGCACGCTAATTAGCCAGAACCAGAAGTGGCTGAAGATGTGTGTCATGACATAGAGGATGACTGACGACGAGGCGCGCTCCGTGCCTATCTTTGGCGACAGCGACATGATGCGGTAGGGTTCGCCTCCCATCAGTCCGCCTGGTGTGGCGTAGTTCAGCGCGAAGCCCGAGACGGTAATCTTGTAGAGCCACCAGAAGGAGAAGTTGGGTTTCTCTTTCTCGTCCTGGCTGCGGATGATGATCCACCAGGCTGCTGTGTTGAAAATGTAGAGGAATCCCCAGAGCGCAATGACGGCCAGGAACCAATAGCCGGCATGTGTGACTCCTTCCCACACTTGGTTAAAGTCAAGCTGGGTCACCATGATGGCCAGTACGGTCAGCCCGAAGATGAAGAATGCGTTCTGGTATTTCTTCTTCATTCTTTTCTTTCTGGCTTTTGTCTGTTCGGGTCTTTGGCCTTGGGGATGGCGAAGCGTACTTTCTCGCTGTCGTCGCGTTTCTCGTGATAGAGCTTTGGTAACGGATTGGCCATTGGCTCGTCGTAGTTGACGCGATTGCGAGCTACGTCGATGGCCAGGTAGATGGCGTTGCGCATGGAGGCTTCGTCGGCTTTCCCCTGTCCGGCAATCTCGAAGCACGAACCGTGGTCGGGCGCTGTGATGACGATGGGCAGTCCAGCCGTGTAGCGTACGCCGTTGTCAGGAGCCAGCGTCTTGAAGGGTGCCATACCCTGGTCGTAATACATGGCCAGTATGGCGTCGAACTGTGCGAAGTCGCCATTGCCGAAGAAGCTGTCTGTGGGGTAGGGGCCAAATGCCTGTATGCCGCTCTTCTCCAGTTCCTCGATAGCTGGCTTGATGACTTCCTGCTCCTCGTCGCCCAGCAGTCCGTTAGCGCCTCCGTGCGGGTTCAGTGCCAGTACGGCTATGCGTGGGCTCGAGATGCGCATGTCGCGCTTCAGACAGGTGTTCAGCGCGGTGGCTTTCTCCACAATCTTCTGTTTTGTAATAGATTCTGCGACGTCCTTAATGGCCAGGTTCTTGGTGACCAGGGCGATGCGCAGATCGCCGTTGACGAGCATCGACAGGGCCTGCGGGTCTTTGGTGAGTGCGTTGTTGCAGGCAGTAGGTGCCGTCACCAGCACGTCGGCCAGTCCGTCCTCGACGTCCTTCTTGGCGCGTTCAACGGCTTTGCGTGCGGCTTCCTCGGACTCGGGTGTCTGCTGTCCGACCTCAATCTCCATCTCGTCGTCGAAGACGGTCAGCAGGTTGACTTTCCCATCCCTGGCGTCTTCAGCGCGCTCGATGGTGTTGAACTGCAATTGTATGTCGAGTGCTTTCTTGTAGTAGGCTGCCACTTTGGGCGAACCATATATAATAGGTGTGCACAACTCCAGGAAAGCAGGCGCCTCGAGTACTTTCAGTATGACTTCGTATCCGACACCGTTGGTGTCTCCGTGCGTAATGGCTACGCGAATGTTCTTGTTTTCCATTGTTTTTTGGTTATGTCGTTATTGCGTTATAACGTTATTTCGTTATTTCGATGTTTTGGTTGTTTCTTTTCGCTGTCGACAGCAGGCCACAGGCGGCAAAGATGTCCTGTCCGCGGCTGGCGCGTATGGTTGTGAACACGCCGTGTGCCGTCAGGTAGTCGCGCATTCGCTCCATGCGTTGTTCGTCAGCGCCAGGCAGGTCCACGTCGGGTATTTCGTGGAATCTGATGAGGTTGACGCGGCACTCGAGTCCCTCTACCAGCTTGACGATTTCGCGAGCGTGTGTCAGCGAGTCGTTGAGTCCGCTGAAGCAGATGTATTCGAAGGAGCAGCGGCGCTGGTGAGTGAAGTCGTATTGTCGGAGCAGGCTGACGACGTTCTCTATCGTCATTTGCCGTTCGGCTGGCATCAGCTGCTGGCGTTGTTCGTGCAGCGGCGAGTGCATGGAGATGGCTACGTGGCACTGGCTTTCGTCGAGGAATCGCTTCAGTTTGTTTTTGACGCCTACGGAACTGACGGTGATGCGCTTGGGGCTCCACTGGAAGCCGTCGTCGGCCGTCAGTCTGTCTGTGGCGCGCAGCACGGCGTCGAGGTTGTCCATTGGCTCTCCTTGTCCCATAAAGACCACGTTTGTCAGCTGGTCGCGCTCAGGGAGTGCGTAGATTTGGTTCAGGATGTCGGCCGCCGTCAGGTCGCCCTGCCATCCCTGCTTGCCCGTCTGACAGAACAGGCAGTTCATCTTGCAGCCCACCTGGCAGGAGACGCACAGCGTGGCGCGATCGCCAATTCCTGACGTGCCGTCGCCTACCCGTTGCCTTTCAGGAATGAAGACGGTCTCGACGAACCTGGCGGGAGATTCTGAATTTTCTGAATTCTCTGAATATTCTGAATACTCTGAACACCTAACGGGAAAGAGGTACTTGATGGTGCCGTCCTTGGAGCGCTGGCAGTCGATGGGGGCCATGAGTCCGACGGTGAAGTGCTCCTTGAGCCGTTCGCGGTTCTGCTTGGAGATGTTGGTCATCTCGTCGATGCTTTGAGCGTGTCGCTGATAGAGCCACTGGGCTATCTGTCCGCCTGTGAAGGCGGGCATTCCCATCTCGCAGACAATCTTTTTCAGCTCTGCTGTGGTCAGTCCCAGTAGTATCTTCTTTTGGCCGTTCATCCTGCCGAATGGATAATTTTGGTGCAAAGGTACGATTTTTTTTCGGTAATCCAAAAAAAAGGTGTACCTTTGCAGGAAACTTTTGCAGACATGAGAGAAAAGATAGACTGTTTTCTTCCTGATATTGACCGCGAACAGATGGCGTCGACGCTGGCGCAGATAGAGTCCTGTAAGGTTGTCCGTAATGTTTTCTGGGTTGATGGCATGAGCAGCAGTAGTGCCATCATGCGTATTGCCGAGAATGCCCGTGCCGAGTATGCGCTGCTCTTCACCAAGCCTGCGCCTGTCACTCTGGGCCAGGGGGCGCTGGAGCGCCTTCTGCGTGTGGCCAGCGACTCGGGTGCTGCGTTGGTCTATGCCGATCGTGTGGGCCATCCGTCCATCGACTACCAGCTGGGCAGCATCCGCGACGACTTCGAATTCGGCTCTTTGCTGCTGGTGCGCACCAGTTTGCTCCACACCTTTGCCATGCAGGCTGGCGAGCACGACTACCAGTATGCTGGTCTTTACGCTCTGCGCCTCTTCCTGAGTCGCGAGGGAGAGATACTCCACCTGAACGAGCCCCTCTACAGCGAGGTGGAGCTCGACACGCGTGCTTCAGGCGTCAAGCAGTTCGACTACGTGAACCCCCGCAATCGCGAGGTACAGATAGAGATGGAGAATGCGGCGACAGCTCACTTGGGTGCTATCGGCGCCCGTGTCGACTCGTCGTTGGTGCGCGACGTGGACTTCCAGGAGCAGGAGTTTCCTGTCGAGGCCAGCGTCATCATTCCCGTCTACAACCGCGCCAAGACCATTGCGGACGCTGTTGGCAGCGCCTTGGAGCAGCAGACCAGTTTCCCCTTCAATGTCATCGTGGTCGACAACCATTCTACTGACGGTACGGGCGACATCCTGGCTCGTATGTTGCCACTGAATGGCAACAAACTCCACGTCATTGTGCCTGAGCGCACGGACCTGGGTATTGGCGGCTGCTGGAACGAGGCCATCAACGACGTGCGCTGCGGACGGTTTGCCGTCCAGCTGGACAGCGACGACCTCTACTCGTCGCCTCAGACCTTGCAGCAGGTGGTCGACGCTTTCCGCAAGCAGAAGGCGGCGATGGTCATCGGCTCCTACCGCATGTGCGACTTCGACCTGAACACGCTGCCGCCAGGACTCATTGACCACAAGGAGTGGACTGACGAGAACGGTCCCAACAATGCCCTGCGCATCAACGGCCTGGGTGCTCCGCGTGCCTTCTTCACACCCATTCTGCGCCAGCTGCAGTTCCCCAATACCAGCTATGGCGAGGACTACGCCCTGGGGCTGGCCTTCTCGCGCCACTACCGTATCGGGCGTATCTACGACGAGCTCTACCTCTGCCGCCGCTGGGGCGGCAATAGCGATGCGGCGCTCTCTGTGGAGAAGGTCAATGCCAACAACCTCTACAAGGACCGTCTGCGCACGCTCGAGATTCAGGCGCGCCAGCAGATGGTGAGTGGCCGTCGCGACGTGCTCGACGAGTCGTCGCTACAACGGTTCTTCGACCTGCAGCTCGACCGCTGGGCCGACGCTAACCGCCGCTATCGCGACCTGCAGCGGGTGGAGACGCGTGAGCTGCCCGTTGGCGCCTCGTCGCTGGTGGCTCAGTGGAATCCAGCACGCATCGTCTCTACGGGCGCCAAGATTGACAACAAGACGCTGAGCGAGCGTCCCTGCTTCCTCTGCGAGCAGAACCGTCCGAAGGAGCAGATGCGTCGACTGGTGGACAACAAGTGGGAGTTGCTGGTCAACCCCTTCCCCATACTGCCCATGCACTTCACCATCCCTTCGCTGAAGCATCGGCCCCAGGCCATCAAGGACAGCATCGGCCAGATGTACCGTCTGCTGACGGACTATCCCGAGCTGCTGGTGTTCTACAACGGGCCCAAGTGCGGCGCCTCGGCTCCCGACCATGCCCACCTGCAGGCAGGGACGAGTGGGGTGGTGCCGTTGCAGAAGTCGTGGCAGCGTTTGTCGCGCGAGCTGACGCCTGTTGTGCAGCTCTCCGACGATGCCACCATCTCCATCATCGACGACTATCCCTGTCCGGCCTTGCTCATCCGCAGCACGACGAAGGATGCGGGCGAGCGCCTGTTCCGCCACGTGTATGCTGCCCTGCCGCTGCGTGAGGGCGAGACGGAGCCCATGATGAACATCCTGGGCTGGCGGCGCGAGGGCGAGTACCTGCTCGTGGTTATTCCGCGCGAGAAACACCGTCCTGCCTGCTATACGGCCGAGGGCGACGAGCAGTTCATCGTGTCGCCTGGTGCACTCGATATGGCTGGCCTGATGATTACGCCGCGCGAAGAGGATTTCCGCCGACTGACGCCAGAGCTGGCTGTCGACATCCTGCGTGAGTGTGCGCTGGGCGATGAGACGTTCAACGGCGTCGTGCAGCGCATGAAGGACACGCCCATCAAGAAGGAGAAGGCGCGTCAGGAGCCGCAGCTCTTTGGCCGCAAGGAGCCTCAGGTCAGCGTGGGTATCGTCAGCGGCCAGAAGATTGTCTTTACGCTGAACAAGCCCTACACGGCCAAGGGTGCCGCCATCACGGGACTTCAGGAGGTGGAGTTCAGCGAGGGAGCCATCCTGTGGCACGGCCAGCAGTATCGCGAACTGCTGTTCTCACCCCAGCAGGACGACGCTTCGTTCTCGCTGCACGACGTCGTCATTGGCGTCAACTTCCACTGGGAGCGCCGTCAGACGCAGACCTTCAACGGCTCGCTGCGACTGGTGGTGGAGAGTGACCAGATAACGGCTATCAACGAGCTGCCTGTGGAGCGCTACCTGACGAGTGTCATCTCGAGCGAGATGGCCGCCACCTCGTCGCTCCAGCTGCTGAAGGCTCATGCCGTCATCAGCCGTTCGTGGCTGCTGGCACAGATGGAGAAGCGTCGCCAGCTGCAGGAGGGCAGTCAGAACAACTTCTTCTCATTCACACGCAAGGACGACGAGATGATTCGCTGGTACGACCGCGAGGACCACACCATCTTCGACGTCTGTGCCGACGACCACTGCCAGCGCTATCAGGGCATTACCAATGCCGACAACCCCTCCGTGGTGGAGGCTATCCGCGAGACGCGCGGCCAGATACTGATGTACGACGCAGACATCTGCGACGCCCGCTTCTCGAAGTGCTGCGGCGGACGGACGGAGGAGTTCCAGTACTGCTGGGAGGACGCGCCCAAACCCTATCTCGTCAGTACGGACTGCCCCTACTGCAACACCCAAGACCGCCGCATCCTGCAGCAGGTGCTCAACGACTACGACCAGGAGACGCCCGACTTCTACCGCTGGACGGTGGAGTACACGCAGGAGGAACTGACGGAGCTCGTGAACCGCAAGCTGAAGATGGATCTGGGCGACATCCTGGACCTCGTGCCCCTGGAGCGCGGCAAGAGCGGACGCATCTGGAAACTGCAGATTGTGGGCTCGAAGCGCACCTTCACCATCGGCAAGGAACTGGAGATTCGCCGCACGCTCAGCGAGACTCACCTCTACAGCTCGGCCTTCGACGTGGAGAAGAAGAACGAGGAAGGAGGAACGAGAAACGAGAAGACCTTCGTCCTGCACGGCAAGGGCTGGGGCCACGGCGTCGGCCTGTGCCAGATAGGTGCCGCCGTCATGGGCGAGGAGGGCAAGTCCTACGACGACATCCTGCTCTACTATTACCACAACGCAGAAATCAAGAAGATATATGAGTAAACTGAAAAACCCCTGGGCCTGGGTGCCCACATTGTACTTTGCCGAGGCGCTGCCCTACGTGGCCGTGATGACCATCTCGCTCATCAGGTAAAACGGGCTGGGTCTGTCGAACACAGCCATCACGATCTACACCTCGTGGCTCTACCTGCCGTGGGTCATCAAGCCCCTGTGGAGCCCCTTCGTCGACCTCATCAAGACCAAGCGCTGGTGGATCGTGGCCATGCAGCTGCTCATCGGCGCAGCCCTGGGCGGTGTGGCCTTCACCATCCCTGGCCCCCTCTGGCTCACGGGGTCGCTCTGCTTCTTCTGGCTCATGGCCTTCTCGAGTGCCACCCACGACATCGCGGCCGACGGCTTCTACATGCTGGGACTCGACAGCCACGACCAGGCCTACTTCGTGGGCATCCGCTCCACGTTCTACCGCATAGCCACCATCTTCGGCCAGGGCCTGCTGGTCATGCTGGCAGGCAATCTGGAGGTGGTGACGCGCAACGTGCGCTACTCCTGGAGCCTCATGTTCTACATGATGGCCGGCCTGTTCATCGCCTTCTGGCTGTGGCACCACTACATCCTGCCCAAACCCTCGGAGGACCATCCTGCTGCCGGACAGACGGGTGCCGAGATATGGCGCGGATTCGTACAGACGTTCATCACCTTCTTCCAGAAGCCGCAGGTCGTCGCAGGCATCTGCTTCATGCTCTTCTACCGTATGCCTGAGGGACTGCTGGCCAAGGTGAGCGCCCTGTTCCTCATCGACTCGCAGGCTAACGGCGGACTGGGACTCTCGCCTGCCGAATACGGACTGGTGCAGGGAACGGTGGGCATGATTGGACTCACCCTCGGAGGCATCCTCGGAGGCATCGTCGCCAGCCGCGACGGACTGCGCCACTGGCTCTGGCCGATGGTCCTGGCCATCACGCTGCCCGACCTCGTCTACGTCTACCTCAGCTATGCCCTGCCGTCGAGCCTCTGGATTGTCAACATCTGCGTCTTCATCGAGCAGTTCGGCTACGGCTTCGGCTTTTCAGCCTACATGCTCTACCTTATTTATTATAGTCAGGGCGAGCACAAGACGTCGCACTATGCCCTCTGTACGGCCTTCATGGCGCTCTCGATGATGATTCCAGGACTTTTTGCCGGTGCCCTGCAGGAAGCGGTGGGCTACCCCACGTTCTTCCTCATCGTCGTCGCTGCCTGCTCGCTGACCTACATCGTCTCCTCGCAGCTGAAGATTGATCCGGAGTTTGGTAAGAAGACGGCGTCATAATCTGGCTTAAGGGCCGCTTATTGCGCGCTAGGGGCCGCTTATTTCAGAATAAGCCCGGCTTAATTCAGAATAAGCGCCACTTATTGCGGAATAAGCGGCGCTTATCTGACACAGAGGCCGAGGCCGCGCACGTTGCCGAATGAAAATACGCTTAATGTAATTTGTAATTTGTAATTTCGCCGCTCTCCCCAGTGTTTACTGCGGAAAGCGGCGATTTCAGGAACTGACGCTTAATGAAACTTTGGCGTTCTCGGAATCTTTTCGTATCTTTGTCCTTGTGAGACACCTATTATATATTATGACGATGGCGGCCTTCGTCTGCGCCTGTGGCGAGGACGGTGGCAACGACCCTGTGTGCGGGAATACAGTGTTAAAAAGTGTTTCGCCGCGCGCCGCGTTAACGTTTTTACGATTCGTTAACGTTTCGCGAATTCAACTGGCAAGTGCAATCACATGTGTTGTCTTAGCCTGAAATACGTTGACTCCTGCCAAGCCTCTTAAAAGTTAAAAAGAGTTATGAGAAAAGGTCAACGTTTTGCACGCGCATTCAAGCGTGCCGTAGCAGTGGA
>JAEEGL013545432.1_pt1 | contig 12301 bp, 11 predicted proteins | sample 9134231 | NCBI WGS metagenome assembly JAEEGL01 (sample SAMN16246548, study PRJNA631951) | gut metagenome | biome: gut microbiome; feature: rumen; material: fiber-attached | host: Bos | place: Iran: Karaj | collected 2018-10 | reverse complement strand
CTCGGTGTAGATTTCGGAAAGAAGTCTTTTGAGTTCATCGTAAGTGTTTATGCGCTTGTCGGTAACGGGGGCGTAGGTCTTGCCGTCTTTTTTCACGCTCTTGTTCTCGTCAACTTTGAGATGCCCGAGCACAAACACTTCATTGTAAAAATACTGGTTGTTGTCAACCTCTATGCCGAAGAGAGTGAGCAGGCCTTCGCCCACATACTCGTCGGGGTCAAATTCATCCATGCCGCACGCAGAAAGAACAAGCGCGAGGCAGAGGAGAAGCGGAATTATCAGTCTTTTTTTCAAGGTAACACCTCCGGGTAATCAGAGAAGGTCTCCGGTTCTGAGTTTTCTTATCCAGTCCAGAATAGTAGTCTTTATCGCGGTGAGTTTCTGGCTGAACATATCCATCCTCTGCGGCAGGCTTCCGGCTGTGTCCACCGTGCCGAAAGTGTAAACAGAGGGAGAGTCGGAATAGCCGCCCGTGAAATTCGCCACATAATCGGCAAAGGCGTTGCGCGAAAACTTTTCGCCGTCCGTGCGAAGGCATTCGCCGAATTTTTCGGTGAGCGTTTCGTAACTGTCGTTTCCAAAATCTATCTTTTCAACAGTTGACGAGCCGTAGAGGAACCAGGGGGATTTGTCTGCATCGGGGCCCGCGCCCTTGTAGGTCCAGGTGGTCCAGCTCAGGTTTCTGTGATTGAACATTGAGAGCATATAGCCGAAAGTGGTGAGCCCTCTCGGATAAAACTCGCCGATATAAAACGGAGCGTTGTAGCCCGCGTCTCTTATTTCATTGAGTTTTCTTAAAATCGTGAAATTGGTGATATCGTAAAGGTGCTCCTGATAAACTATGTTTTCCCAGCCGTAAACATCTGGTGAAGCGATTGCGGAGGGATCCCAGATTGCCTCCATGCAGATTATATGGTCGGGGTCAACCTCGCGCACGGCCTTATAAATATCGTTGCTCAGGTCCCAGAAAGTCTGCTGGAAACTGCCGTCCCTCGTGATGTTGGTGCCGAGAGGCTCGTTCATAAGGTCATACATAGCAACGGTGCTCTCGCCCTTGTAATGCTTTGCCATCTGCACCCAGAAGTCTATTACAACCTCTCTGTAGTGCGCGCCCTTTTCCGTGTCGTCAAACAGCGACATTGATTTTGACTGGCCGCAGTGGTCGTAGTCATTCTGGAAACCGGGCAGACCGTGAAGGTCGATTATGAGGTAAAGCCCGTACTTTTTGCAAAGGGAGACAACCTCGTCAAGTTCGCTGAAGTCGATTGAGCCGTCGGCTTTTCTGTACCAGGTGCCGTTGTCATCCTTCTGGAAATTGCGGTACCATATCGGCAGGCGCACAACGTTCATGCCGAGATCGGCAACGTTTTTATAATCAACCTCGGTAATCCAGTTGCTCCTGTAGGTTTTGAAAAGGCTGTGCACTCTGTCCGCGCCGAACCTTGAAACAAGAGTCTGATAAACGGGCTCCTCCCCCGCGGGATTGGTGTAGGGGCAGAACCAGTCTTCCATTATGCCCCAGCCGCCGAAGTTGGTGCCGCGCAGGACTACTTCCTTGCCTGAGGCGTCAACGATTTTTTCGCCTTCGGTGTGAAGCATAGGCAGGGCCGTGTCCGCCGCAAAAGCGGGCAGGCAGAGCGTAAACGCCATTATGAGCGCAATGAGAAAAGCGAGTGTTTTTTTCATAGCCGTTTCTCCCCTTTCAGGATTTCAGGGTACTATTATTTATATTATATAATCATAAAGGGAAATTGTCCATATTTTTTTGAAGGCGGGTTTTCGGATAATTAAAAGCCGTGCGGCAGTTTCCGCACGGCTCATAAAGCGCTTTTCTTATTCTTTTGCGAGTTTTTCCGCGTTTGCAAGCACCGTTTCCTGAGTGCCGTTAAGCATTGCTCTTACCTGACGCACAACCTCCGAGAGGTCGTAGCCCATATCGCTGTCAAGCCAGTCGATAACAAAACCGACAAAAATGTAACTGTAAAGTGAGCAGATGATGTCACCCTGCTCGCGTGTGATTTTATATTTATTGAGCATATGCTCCATGCTGGATTTAATCATAGACAGCATTGACTGGCGGATATAGCCTTTGATTTTTTCACAGCTTGCCGAATTGTAGGCGTGATAGACAACCGCCTTGTACTCGTTGAGCAGATTAAGAAAATCGGATATCGATTCCTCAACGCTTTTTTCGGGCGGAATGGATTCGATGTACGCCGTAATCTCCCAGTCAAATGCCTTCTGGAGCAGGTCGTCCATATCGGAAAAATAGTAGTAAAATGTTTTCCTGTTTATGCCGCATTTTTCGGCGATGTCCTTGACCGTTATTCTTTCAAACGGTTTCTTCATCAGCAGCTGCTCAAAGTATCTGATGATGGTGATGTTTGTGTTTTTTGCCATTTTTATTTTCTCCCCCTTTTTTATTTTTCTTGAAAAATTATCTTAAATGTGGTATCCTTTATTCCACATTGATTAACATTACGGAGGTTTCTGAAATGCTTTGCGCTCTGATACCGAAAAATATCTGCTTAATAATTGCCGTCATATTCACGCCTTTTTTCTGCGCCGCGCTGCTTAAACTATTTTCGGGCAAACTGCCGAAAGACCACGGCAGGGAATTTGCCGTTGACGGTGAAAAATCAGCGGGTAAAATAAGGGGCGCAGGCGTTGTTTTCATCCCTTCGTTTATTGTATGCGCACTTCTGTTTGTGCCCGTGAGCATAGAATACGCAATCTACTACGTTTTGCTCATGCTCGGTATGCTCTCCGGCTATCTTGACGACCGCTCCGAAAAGCCCTGGGGCGAATACAAGAAAGGCATAATCGACTTCGTTATTTCGGCGGGAGTGTCCGGCTGCTTTGTTTATTTCAACAAGGCTCTTCTCAAAATCAGTTTCTTCGGAATGGGTGTCAATATCCACCCGGTGGTATATTTCATACTCGGTATAATCCTTGTGTGGATGCTCATAAACGCCGTAAACTGCTGCGACGGTATTGACGGCTACTGCGCCACCATTTCCGGCATTTCATTTATTTCACTTGCCGGCGTCTGCCTTATGAGGCTCACCGATATAAAAGCGGTTTCGCTCACGGCAGTGCTGCTGCTTACGCTTCTCCCCTATCTCTGGAAAAACTCACAGCCCAGCACAATGATGATGGGCGACGCGGGCTCAAGAGCACTCGGTCTGTTTGCCGCAATCCTCGCAATGAAAAGCGGCAACGCCCTGCTTGTGATTCCCCTGTGCTTCGTAATCTGCCTTGACGGCCTGCTCGGAATCGCGAAGGTGTCAATGATAAGATTCCTTCACCTCAATGTAATGAAGAAAATCCGCACTCCGCTTCACGACCATTCAAGAAAGAATATGGGCTGGAGCAATACCCAGGTAATATACAGATATTCGATTATTCAGATTATTATTTCCGCAGTTACGCTCGCGGCTCTCAAGTAAGTTTCATACTTCTTTTCATATTAAGCCTTGCGGAGTTTATAACACAGATGAGCATAGTGCCAACATCCGCCACAACCGCAAGCCACAGAGGCGCAATGCCGATAAGCCCGAGAATAATTACAGCCAGTTTAACAGCCAATGAGAACACGATGTTTTCCTTAAGGATATTCATCGTGTTTTTGCTTTGTCTGACGGTCTGCGGCAGTTTGATAATCTGCGAGTCGGCAAGTATCACATCCGCCGCTTCGCACGCCGCCTCTGTGCCGAGGCCCATAGCCACGCCTACCGTTGAGCGAGCGAGCACGGGAGCGTCGTTGATGCCGTCACCCACATAGATTACACCGCTTTCGGTCCTTCTCATTATATCCTCTACCGCTTCAAGTTTGCCGGCAGGGGTAAGCCTGCATTTATATGAATCAAGCCCTGTCTTGCCGCTTACATCTGCGGCATTCTTTTCGGCGTCGCCCGTGAGCATCACGATTTCTTTAACGCCGAGTTTCCTGAGGGAAGAAACAGTCTTCGCGGCGTCGCTTCTGATTTCGTTGACTGCCTCAATGCATCCGATTGCTTTGCCTCCGAGTGAAACATAAATGCTCGCCTCTGGCAGAGCGGAAACATCAATATTTTCCCTCTCCATAAGCATCGCTCCGCCGGCGCATACTCTGCCGAGCGGGGTGTTGACGGCAGTGCCGCCTCCAGGCAGTTCTTCATAGCCCTGAGTTTCCGTTTCGGGAATATCGGGGCATGCGTTAATCACAGCCTGCGCAAGCGGATGAGACGAATACTGCTCGCAGAGGGCCGCGTAGCGCAGCACCTCTTCTTTTTCAATGCCGGGCGCGGGGTAAATCTCGCCTATAACGGGCACGGATGTGGTGAGAGTGCCTGTTTTGTCAAGAGCCGCCGCTTTTGCCGATGAGAGCGCCTCGATGAAGTCGCTGCCCTTTACTATCACGCCGTTTTTAGCGCACGCGCCGAGTGAGGAAATAAAGGCAAGAGGCACGCTGAGTATAACCGCGCAGGGGCAGGATGCTACCACAAGCACAAGGGCTCTGTGAAGGCTTTCGGAAATGTTTTTTGTTATTATAGCATAAATAATGAAAAATACAAATGATATTCCGACAACCGCGGGTGTATATATTTTCGCAAATCTGTCGGTAAGGCGCTGACTGTTGCCTTTTTTATCCGCGGCGGCTTTTACCATAGACACTATCCTTGCCGCGCCGCTCTCATTTTTTCCCGCCGTCGCCTCATAAAACAGAGTCGTGTTTCCGTTTATACTGCCGCTTATGATTTTTGAGCCTTCCGCAACCTCAACGGGGATGCCCTCGCCCGTGAGAGCGGAAGTATCCATTGTGCCCGAGCCGTGAATAATCACGCCGTCTACGGGCACTTTTTCGTGCGGAAGCACGGCAAGTTTCATACCGGCTTTTATATCGTCGCCGTCAATCTCATTGAAGCCGCCGTCTTCAAGTATGATGTGTCCCTTATCGGGCACAATTGAAAAAATCGCTTCAAGCGAGCGCTCGCTCCTGCCGCGCGCGTAATCCTCAAGCGCCTCGCCCACCCTGAAGAGGAAGGCAACCGCCGCCGCCTCAAAGTATTCGCCGATTATAATCGCGGCGATTACGGCAAGCGTCATAAGAAACGCCTCGTTTATGCGAAATTTTTTTATTCCCTTAAACGCGCCGACTGCCGTGGGGTATCCGCAGACAACGGCGCAGGCAATGCGCAGGCCGTCTCTTACAAAATCGCCGAGAAACGGCAGAAACGATGCGGCAAGAAGAACAAGGCCTACGATGAGAAGTATCTTTTCTTTCTTTTCATCGCTTTCTTCGTGGCAATGCTCTTCACAGCAGTCTTCACATGTGTGAAGATGATGCTCATCATGCTCGTGACTCATTACTGCACCCCTCTCTTTTTGTGAATAACATGCTCAAGGCCCGCTTCGAGTATTTCGCTCACGTGCTCGTCGTCAAGTGCATAATAAACCGTTCTGCCCTCGCGGCGCGGACGCACGAGCCCCGCGTTTCTGAGCACACGAAGCTGATGCGAAACGGCGCTCTGCCCCATTTCAAGATGCTCGGCAAGGTGATAAACGCACCTCTCGCCGCCCGTGAGCGCAACGAGAATGCGCACCCTGCTCATATCGCCGAAAACTTTGTATAATTCGGCAAGGTCGTAAAGATCGCTCAGATCCGGCTTCACCGAATTGTTGATTGATTCACAGATGTGACCCTTTTCGGGATTTGCGTTTTTGTCCATAACCATTTTCCTTTCGGGAGTAATATATATGATTCAGATTATATAAAACATAATTTTATATACAGCATAATTGTTTGCAGTAAAACCGGGAAAACTCCACTCTTTATGGATAGGATTGCCACCCTCACTACACAGGATATATGAATATATGAACACTTATTCATACTAAGGTTGGGAAAACGTTCCGTCTGCTGTAATGGTGAATACTCCGCCCCGCCATCAAGGAAAGCGTCCCTCCTGCAGTCAGGAATATATGAATAAATGAGTAGGTATTCATACTTAGGTTATATTATAACCCCCATCGTATATACAGGGATTCTCCGCTGCCGCGACGGATGTATGAATATATGAACAGTTGTTCATATATTGATTTGATTATATCACCCTTGATGGTGGTTGTCAAGGGCGGAGCGGAGAGAATTCAGAATTGAGAATGCAGAATTGTGTATGTTGTTGCAATTGATTATTTAATCAACACTACACCTCATCCACCGCAAGCGGTCCCCCTTTTTCTCGCCGAAGACGGCTAACCCCTGTCATCGCAAGCGATGACACCCCCTTGACAAGGGGATCACCTCAAGGGGAAGGCATTTTTATGCTCCGCATACCCTGAAGGCGGCGGGATGCGGTTATCCTGCTCTATGGAGTGCGTGATATGCCCCTGCGGGGCATTCGGAACGCCGGAACGACGTTCCCTACGGTTTATGCTCACGCATATCCTGTGTCGCGAGCGGTGTTTCATTTCCCGAAAAGTCCGTGCTTTTTATACGGTGCGGATTCGTATGAAACAAATGTGTAGCCGGTTTCTTCTATAGCGGTTTTAAGCGTGTCCGCGTTTATTTCGCTTTCGGTCAGGAATACGGCCTCGCCGTTTTTCCTTGACGCGGAGACTTTTTTCGCGTCCGGGAAGGCTTTGCGGATTGTGTCGTTTATATGCGCTTCACACATACCGCACATCATTCCGTCGATTTTTACCGTGTGTTTAATCATAATTAACCTCGCTTTGTCTGTTAACCGAGCGCGACATCGAGTGCCATCATAAGCGTAAAGCCGAGAGCAAACATCAGCACACCGATGTTTGAGTGCTCGCCTGCCGACATTTCGGGTATGAGTTCCTCCACCACAACATATATCATCGCGCCTGCGGCGAAAGAGAGAAGGTAAGGCATCGCGGGGACTATCAGCCCCGCGGCGAGCACGGTGATAAGAACCGCGACAGGCTCGACCGCTCCCGAAAGAGCGCCGCCGAGAAAAGATTTTGCTTTCGATTTTCCTTCCGCGTGGAGGGGCATTGAGATAATCGCACCCTCGGGGAAATTCTGTATCGCTATGCCGAGTGAGAGCGCAAGCGCTCCCCCGACGGTGATTTTCTCTGCACCGGAGACAAGGCCCGCGTATATTACGCCGACAGCCATTCCTTCGGGGATGTTATGGAGTGTTACGGCAAGCACCATCATTGTTGTTTTTGCCGCTTTGCTTTTCATGCCCTCCGCTTTGTCTGCATACAGATGCAGGTGGGGAATGACGCTGTCGAGCAGAAGCAGAAACAGTATTCCGAGCCAGAATCCGATAACACAGGGCAGAAATGAGAGTTTTCCTTTATCCGCCGATTGCTCCATTGCCGGAATAATCAGGCTCCAGATAGATGCCGCGACCATAACGCCGGAGGCGAAGCCCGTGAGGGCCCTCTGCATATTTCTGCCGAGTTCTTTCTTCATAAAGAACACGCAGGCAGAGCCGAGCGCCGTGCCGGCGAAAGGAATCAGCAGCCCTTCAAGTACATTCAGCCACATTTCTCTCTACGTTTCAGAAAGCAAACAGCGCTTTGATTGCGGCGAGAATGAATTTCATAAAGTAGCTGAAGTGCTCGGAGTCATCAACTGTGCTCGAATCAGACATAAAGAGGTTGTATGCTACTTCGTCGTCCCTGTCAAACAGTTCAAAATATGTCACTGTTTCGGTTTCATAGGTGCCGGGCGCGTTTTCGTCAAGCGTTATAAGGCGTACGCCCTCTTCTTCGCTGTTGTATGAGCGGAAGCCTATGCCGGGAGTGTTGCAGAGATCAACACCCTTGTAACTGATTTCATAGGAGTTCACGTGGTCGTGACCGAAGAACATAGCCATAACGTCGCCGCGCTCAACCACGGCGTCAAACTGGCCATTTGTGTAGTTGGGCGGGCAGGGAGTTTCGCCGAGAACGCCTTTCGCGCCTTCGGGGAGTGTATAATATTTGCCGGCGTGGCCTACACTGCCCTCAACCTGCTCATCGTGTTCATCGAGAGCGTCCCAGATTTCGGGAACGACTATATGCTGAAACATGAGTGAGGGAATCTTGCCGCCGTTTTCTCTTTCGAGTTTTTCGGAGGTTGATTTATACCACTCAATCTGCTTTTTGGTCACACAGCCGTATCCGCCGAGATCATTTTCGTTATTGTAGTTGCCCGAGTCAATCATCCAGATATTGTTGACCATTTTGTTTTTGTCGACCGATGAATAAATGGGGACATAGTATGTGCCGAGGTTATCCTCGCCGAAATCTTCACCCGCGCAGCCGATGAAGCATTTATATCTTTCGTAAACAGACATTTGATACGCTTTGTCGGCGGTTGTGCTCTCGTCATCGTGGTTGCCGTAAACCATCACAACGGGAGTTCCGAGCGACTCGAAGATTGACATGAATTCGTTGATCGCGAGAGCGGCGTAGGGCTTAACGCGTGTGGAACTTGCGATATTGTCGCCCGTGAGAACGATTAAATCAACGGGATATTCCGCGAGCACCTTTTTAAGCACTTTTTTCGTTATCCCTTTCATCGGGAAATAATCCTGTATGTCGGAAATCTGCATAATGCGGAACTTGCCGTCCTTGCCGAACTGCAGGTGCGTGTCAACTTCCTCGCTCGTCTTTGCGAAAGCAAAAACGGCGCATCCCGTGCACACAAGAACAACGCTCATAATGACCGATAAAATCTTTTTAAGCATAAAAGCATCTCCTTTGGCAATTATTAGATATATTGTATCACTGCTTTAAATGCAAATCAACGGCGAATAATTACAAAGCTATCCTGCATTTCATATTCACTTTCAAATTCACAGGTGAAAAGATTGCCTGTTTTCAGCCCCGCAAGAGTAGGGGCGCAGTGGCGGACAAATAAATCTTCCGACATACAAACTCCTTTTATCAGCAGTTAGTTAGCGTAGGCTAACTACATTGGTATTAAAAAACGGCTGTCACTTTGACAAGTGAAACACCCGAATAGTTAGCCGCCGCTAACCTTAATAAAGTATATCACCCGGTTCAGGAAAAATCAAGAGGTTTTTGGCTGTTATTGCATAAAAAAAAAGACCGCGAGTCTTCACTCGCGGTCTTTATACTATCAACTTCGCTTAAATGATAACACCCCTTGCGTGATCACGCGTAAGGCGTAATAACTTTAAATTATTCGGCCTTTTTCTTAGTGCAGACAAACGCTGCCGCAGCCGCAACGGAGATGGCTGCGAAAACAGCCAGACCCATGTTTGCGGAACCGGTTTCTGCAGGAGCTTCTGCTTCGGTTTCTTCGACTATTGTTGTTTCGATATTACCTGCATAGAGGTCCTTGATCTTCTGCTTGATGGCGTTTACTATGTCGGTAACACCCTTAAACTCAGGTAAGGAGAGATCTATGCCTGCAAGTGCGCCGTCAAGCTCGGCAACTGCGCCGTTAACACCTTCCTGTTCTGCTACAGTTGAACCGCCGCCGAGATAAGCATCGATAAATGCCGATACACGGTCGAGGAGTTTGTAGAGAATGTCAAAGATGAGAGCCTGAGTCTGGCTGCCTACGAAATAGTTTCTGAGTGTGTCTACAAGCTGCGGGATTGTCTGACCGATGTAGGTCCAATAGTGTGAATCGACGCCGTAGTTATGGCTTGCGAGGCACGCATTGTAATCGGCGAGATTGGTATATCTCTTGCCGCAGCCGGGGCACTCGAAATAAGAAGCGGTGCCCGAACCCGATGAGGTTGTAGTCTCAGATTTGTGATACTGCAAAACATGAGCTGTGTATTTATCGAGTGAATCGAAATAAACAGTCGCGTTATGCTGTCCGTCTGATGTGTTGTTGCAATAATAAATTACATTGCCTTTTTCATCAATTATAGTCGGAAGAGTATCCGCAAAAGCTATTGCAGTGCAGGAAAAGGCTAAAACAAGTGCTAAAACTACTGCAATTAGTTTTTTCATGATAATCAGTCCCTTCGAATATCCGTGGTATGCGAATATTTTTTCAGATATCGATATCGGAAAAAATGTCTCGGGCAGCTTTCCACGACCGCCCGAATTTTGTGAGCAAAATGAATGCAGTGTATTTCAACTGCTTAATATGGTAAACTTTGAAGAAGTGTTATCATTTAAGCGAAACCGATAGTATATTCCGATATTTACGGGACTTTGGATATTAAATTGTAGAGCCGCGATTTGTTTTTGAGTATCAACCTTCCTTCCACAAGTTGTTGTGATATTTGAAGACAAACATACACGATATATTGTTTATCCATTGTATTCTAATACCAAAGTTTAAAAAAATCAAGTCTTTTTTCAATTTTTTACAAAAAAATCCACAAAATATTGTGTTTTTTTCCGATTTTCCGGGTTTTGCGGTGTATATCTTGGTGATTTTATGATTATTTTTACAAAAATTTCATATGTCTGCTTTTATTTCGCATTTATTTATGGTAAAATATTTTTCAGAGTTAATTCAGCCTTCGGGAGGCGATTTTATGAGAGAGTTTACAATTCAGGCAAATGACGGTCTTGTGCTCAGCGCCGCCGCTTTTGAAGCGGACGGAGCGTCTGCCGTTGTTCAGATTATTCACGGCCTCAGGGAGCACAAAGAGAGATACTATCCCCTCGCCGAGTTTCTGCTTTCAAAAGGCTACAGCGTGGTTATCACCGACCTGAGAGGTCACGGCCTGAGCGTGAACGCGAAATACTTTCTCGGTCACTTTGAAAGCATAGACGAACTGCTTGACGACCAGCTTCTGATTACGGATTATATTGAGAAGACCTACCCCGACAAAGATATCTTTATGATTGCCCACTCCCAGGGGGCGGCTCTCGCGCGCCTTTATCTCAAAGACAATGACACACATATTAAAAAACTGATTATGACCGGAGCCTACGCTCCCTCCCCCGCCTCTTACCTTGCGAGAGGTATATGCAAGTTTTCGAGAGACAGAAATCACTCAAACACGGTGACCGGGCTTGTTGCCTCGATGGTAAACTCCCCGGACGAGAAAAAGATTTTCGGCAACTACACCGCGGCGCTTGATTATATGAACGACCCGCTCATTCACGGGTGCAGGCTCACAAACGGCGTAATATACTCTATGGCTGAGGCGACCTGCCTTATGCAGAAAGTGCCTGTACACAAGTGCCTGAACGAGAATCTGCGCATTTTGCTCGCCTACGGCTCCGACGACCCGACAGGCAGGCTCGGCAAGATGAAGCGCACGGTATTAAATCTCAACAGAGACGGGTACAGGCATATATTCACGGCGTATTATCCGCAGGCGAAGCATGCGGTGCTGCATGAGATGTATGCGGAAGAGATTTACAAAGACATCTCGATGTTCCTCTCCGATTGATGTACGGTCATAGAATAAACGTCGAAAAACGAACAAAAAAGAAGAAGAGGACTGCAAGTTTTTTGATTTGCGGTCCTCGTTTTTATTCAATCTGATTTTCATAAGGAATAGTTTATATTTTTTGTTCTCGTTGTTTTTAACCGTCAGAAACATAGTCGCCCTGCTCGCTGGCTCGCTTCGCAGTTCTCCTTGTTTCTTCCTCTCACCGCCTCGCTTCATCTGCCACAGGCAGCGCTTCGACGGTTCGACACCGTATCTCGATACTGTCTTCAGTCGAAAAAACGCCGTTTTTGCTCGCCTATTCTCCTCCCTAAGTGCCACTGAGAAAGCGACATCTGAAATAAATGGGGAATTAAAAATTGATTGTCATCCTGAGCGAGCGGAGCGAGTCGAAGGATCTGTGTTGAGATTCCTCGACAGGCTCGGAATGACAGAGTGTTGCTTTTTCGCACTGGATATCATCCGCCCGCCACACAGGATATGCGTGAGCATAATAATATCGGAGCAACGCTCCCCCTCAATTGTCAATTATCAATTATCCATTAAATATCTTCGGCGCCCTTCAATTCTGCATTCTGCATTCTATCTGCTCCCCTTAATTGCGCATTGCGCATTTTGAATTGCGAATTGAATAAAAAAACCGGCAGAGCCTTTGGGGCTCCGCCGGATTTTATTGCGGGTGTTAATTATTCGTCGATCTCGATAACAACGCCTGAACCAACGGTTCTGCCGCCTTCACGGATAGCGAAGCGGAGACCCTTTTCAATAGCGATGGGGGTGATGAGTTCAACTTTCATATCAACGTTGTCGCCGGGCATGCACATCTCGGTGCCTTCGGGAAGGGTGATAACGCCGGTAACGTCAGTGGTTCTGAAATAGAACTGGGGACGATAGTTGTTGAAGAACGGAGTATGACGGCCGCCTTCTTCCTTGGTCAGAACGTAAACCTGGCCAACGAACTTGGT
>JAEEGL012995119.1_pt1 | contig 12301 bp, 12 predicted proteins | sample 9134231 | NCBI WGS metagenome assembly JAEEGL01 (sample SAMN16246548, study PRJNA631951) | gut metagenome | biome: gut microbiome; feature: rumen; material: fiber-attached | host: Bos | place: Iran: Karaj | collected 2018-10 | reverse complement strand
TTCGTCAAGTTTCCCATCAGGGGACTTTGCTCTTGCCCGTTCTGCATTCACCAGGAACTGAAGGTCTTTTTCCTCCCGGGAATCCGGATCTACACCATATTGCTCACGAAGCCCGTTTACTTCAGTATCGATGTCCCTGATCGCTTTTTCGGTCTTGTTTATAGTCCTGCCGAGTTCCCCGATATGATCATTGCGGGATCTCATATCATCATCGATACTCAGTTCCCCGGCAAGAGCATCACGAATGAACTTCATGGCCTGCTGCCTTGCTTTTCCGAGTCTGGCGCCGACAGGATCTAACACGTCAGCCAATCCGGATGCATTGATCGATCCGGTATTTTTGTTTTCACCGTTTTTCCCGGTTCCGGAGAGTATATAGTTTTGGCCTGTCATCCCGAGAGTTTGCTGTGTATCATTTATTCTCATATCACAACCTCCTTCCGAAACTATACCCGATACTCAATGACCGGCTTCGTTTCCTGTTCTTTCTCAGGAATAGAGTTCCAATCCAGTTCCTTAAACTTTTTGATCAGTTCTTCTTCAGAAGAAGCCTGCAGCGTTGTTGATTTAACGACCTCTTTGTCATCTTCATCCTTCTTCTCTGCCTGTTTCTTCTCCCGGTTTTCTTCAATTCTTTCCCGCTGTTTCTCGCTCAGTTTTTCCAGTTCAGCAAAAAACTGAAGGTTTCCGTCTTTATCGGTGGATATGGTAAGAGATTTCAGGATATCTCCTTTTTCTCCTACTGTTTGTTCGAACTCAGACAAAAAACCATTCTGTTCGCAGATCCGTTTTGACATCTCAACCATTCTTTGCATCTTGTAGATCTGTTCTTTTGCATACTCAGGATCATCCGCCATCTTCTCCAGTTCCTCACCGGAAAAGACTACCGAAAACTCCTTGTCACCGGAATTCAGCAGTTTCTTTTGATCGTCATCCGGATCAGCAGCAAAGATATCGTAATCTCCAAACTGACTCCGGAGAGTCTCAAGATACGATCGAGCCTTGGCAGACAGTCTGCTCTCTCCTAAAGATTGTCCTGCTTGTACACTGCTCTGATATTCACTTTTTTTCACAAGTGATTGTGCGCTACTCCCGATCGAAGTACCGCCGTACCGCTCCCTTGACAGGGAGTAGTTCCCGAAAGATGGGTAAATTGAATTAATCGTTCCTGCCATAGTCATTCCTCCTTGAATGAAGTCAACCGCTAAGCGCTTGACTAGCAAGCAATCTGTCGCTACGCTCCAGATTCTTACGGTCTTTACGAAATCCGTTTCGTTGCCATTTGGACTTTAATCATAACAAGTTGTCAGACAATTGACAACATTCATGTTGTGAATCGCCAAAAAAATGATGTGAACGGCATTGAGGTTGAAAAAACGCCCCAAGCCATAAGGCTTGGGGCGTTTCGAAACTAACATTACAGTTTCTTTTCAATCTCTTCTATGACGATCTTTAATGCTTTGATCCGTGCATAGTTCTTGTCATTTGACTCAAGGACATACCAGGGAGCGTTGGTGGTATTGGTCTTCTGAAGCATCTCATCTACCGCAACTTCATACTGATCCCATTTCTCGCGGTTTCTCCAATCTTCATCAGTGATCTTCCATTGTTTCTCGGGAGTGTTCTGACGGTCGGTGAAACGCTTCAGCTGGGTATCCTTATCAATCTGAACCCAGAATTTGATCACCACGGCACCCCAGTCAGTAAGTTCTTTCTCAAATTCATTGATCTCATTATAGGCTCTCTGCCAGTCGTTTTCGCTGCAGAAGCCCTCGAGGCGCTCAACCATAACTCTCCCGTACCATGTACGGTCAAAGATCGCTATATGACCGGTGCGGGGAAGTCTGGTCCAGAATCTCCACAGATAATGCCTTGCCTTCTCATGAGGTTCAGGGCTGGCAATCGGGTGCACCTCAAATCCTCTGGGATCAAGAGCTCCGGTGATCCTCTTGATATTCCCGCCTTTTCCGGCCGCATCCCATCCTTCGTATGCGATGATGACAGGAACCTTCTTGCGATAGAGTTCGTTGTGAAGCCTGGCAAGTTTCTTCTGAAGCCTGTCCAATTCTTCTTTGTATTCATCATCCGGAACCGCCTTATCAAGCGGGATCTCCGACAGCTTCGGTGTCTTTCTTAGAGGAAATACGTTCTGAAGAATGGGAACAGCCTGTGCTCCGCGTGAAAGAGCGGTATCGATCCCGTTCACGAGAATATCAAGCAGCTGGACCTGCGCCCATTTTTTGTCTTTGGCATCAATGATGTACCATGGCGCCTGCGACTGATTGGTCTGTGAAAGATACTCTTCATATACGTCCATGCATTTTTCATAATGCTTATTCTGCCACGTATCAAACTCACTGACTCTCCACTTTGTATTCTTGTCTTCCGTAAGCTTCTCTATTCGCTTTTTCTGCTCTTTTTTATCGATATGGAAAAAGAACTTAAGGACCAGATATCCGTTATCGGTGAGCTGTCTCTCGAAATTCCTGATGCTCGCCATGCGGCTTAGATACTCATTATCTGAAAGCTTACCGCTCAGATATTCGCCGGTAACTTCCTCCATCCAGCTTCCGTCCAGAAACTGGTATTTCCCTGCTTCGGGAATCTTGACAAAATGTCTGTAAAGGAATGGCTTGCGTAAGTCATCCTCTGTCTTCTCGCCCATGGTCGCAACCTTGAAAAACCTGGGATCTATATTGCGGATGACTTTACCGAGCACACTTCCTTTTCCCGCAGCACCCCAGCCTTCAAGGATCACCAGAACCGGAAGCTTATGCTCTTTGATAAGAGTCTGTTTGGTGGAAAGAGCGGCTCTTAATGCGTCAAGTCGTTTTTCAACTTCCTCATCTGAGGGCCGTTCGGATTTTTTGTAATCTTTCAACATGGCTGTCATCCTCCTTTATGTTTATACCTTTTTACAAGCGAGTCTGAATCTATTCCGGATTCTGCTCGTATATACGATAAAAGCATCACATTTCACGGCTATCCCGATTTGTGATGCCGGCTTCCTCCCTAAGCATCACTGAAAGGCATCACATTTCACGGTTTCCCCGATTTGTGATGCCGGCTTCCTCCCTAAGCATCACTGAAAGGCATCACATTTCACGTTTTCCCCGATTTGTGATGCCAGCTTCCTCCCTAAGCATCACTGAAAGGCATCACATTTCACTACTCTTCCAAATTGTGATGCCCCGGGAAATCCTGATTTGCATTATTCATCATGAGCAACACAAATGTAAAAAGGAGTTCTATTTTTCCTTATTGTACCATATTGCCTGCCTGCATTAACCAACTCAAATGAAAAACGCCCCAAACCTTAAAGTCTGAGGCGCATCTGGCGAGGTGCTGAACGGATTTGAACCGATGATCAGGGAGTTGCAGTCCCACGCCTTACCACTTGGCTACAGCACCATATCATATATATACTGTTGTGTCCTGACCGGATGACAAAACACCGCGGTTTCAACAGACACAAACAGTAGTATATATGAATAATCACGAAAAATCAATCAAAAATTACAGATCGTAATACATCGCAAACTCCATCGGATGAGGGAGCTTGGAGATCTTGGATGCAGATGCGCGTTCACGCGCGATCAGCTGCTCTAAGAGTCTCTCGGGGAATACACCGCCTGCGGTCAGATAATCATGATCTGCCTCGAGTTCCTTAAGTGCTTCTTCGAGGGTTGCGGGAAGGCCGGTAAGTTTTGCTTTTTCCTCATCGGAAAGAGTGTAGAGGTTAAAGTCATAAGGTCCCCATCCCATCTTCTCGGGATCGATCTTCTTCTTGATACCGTCAAGACCTGCCATCAGGATAGCTGCGTATGCGTAGTAGGGATTGCATGTCGCATCGGGGTTACGAAGTTCGAATCTCTTGGTCTCGGGAGTCTTGGCGTATGCGGGAATACGGATTACCGCGCTTCTGTTACTCATCGCATATCCGATGGTAACCGGTGCTTCGAATCCGGGAACCAGTCTCTTATAGGAGTTGGTGGAAGGATTCGTGATCGCACACAGTGAACGGGCATGGGAAAGAAGTCCTCCCATGAACCAGTGTGCTTCCTTGCTGAGCTGTGCATATCCCTTCTTATCATAGAAGACGGGCTTGCCTTCCTTGAACAGAAGCATATGTACATGCATGCCGCTGCCTGCTTCCGCTGCGAGGGGCTTGGGCATGAATGTTGCGGTTATGCCTTCTGCGGCTGCCTCGTTCTTGATGACGTATTTCGCTGACATCGTATCATCCGCGAGCTTAAGCATATCGCCGAGCTCAACCTCGATCTCCATCTGTCCGCTTCCGCCGACTTCGGGATGATGATACTTTACATCCACTCCCCATTCCTTCATGACCATGCACATACGGCTGCGGATGTCATTACGGATATCGGTAGGCAGGGAATTATGATAGCCTGCACCGGGCATCACCTGATAGCCGTTGTTGTTGTCGGGGCTGCCGGATGCGTATGCCGCCTGGGATGTATGTATCGATGTGAACATATCATAGTAATCGGTATTGTAACTGACCTCATCAAAGAGATAGAACTCATACTCGGGTCCGATGACCATCTGATCTGCCACGCCGATCTCCTGCATATATTCAAGTGCGCGGATGGCGACATTTCTCGGATACTGGTCAAAAGGTCTGTTCTTCGGCAGATCGATGACACGAACATCACCTATCATGGAGAGTGTCGGAACCTCCGAATATCTGTCGATGACTGCCGAATCGAGAACCGGAATGAATACCATGTCACTGTTCTCAATGGGTGCATAGCCGTAGTTTGAACCGTCGAATCCGATTCCATGCTCCATCGTGCTCTCTGTCAGGCGCTCTGCCGGGATACTTAAGTGTCTCCACCTGCCGTCAATGTCGGTCAGTTTGAAATCCACCATGGCAATCCCCTGATCTTTGATCAGTTTCTGAATGTCCTTAAGTGTTTTCCCCATAATGTCCTCCTATAATTGTGGGTAGTTATATGTGGTCCGGGGGTTGGTTACCGCCGGTCTTTGTCAATGAATTCAAGCGACACCACCGCGACTGCTATGTATACGAAGATCCACAACAGGAGCCATCCCCAGCAGCGGTAAACGACAGCAGGATCAAAGTTATAATTCTGAACCTTGTTATAAGATGCCGTCTGCATGAGGATATCCTCTTTCATGTTATTCTGCTCAGCGTACTTCAGCATTTCCAATACGGGTTTCTGTCCCTCGACCTCAACATCCTTCATCTTGAACATGGTGTTCCAGACTGAGACCATGGGAAGTGAATTATAGTCTCCCTGCGCACAGAGGGAAGTCAGTCCCCACTTGGCGATGGTTACATTGGTTATGGGCTGAGCTGCCGCAGGCAGAGAGAAGTATCCGCCCGAGAAGACAAGCTGGAATATGAGCAAAAACGGCATGACCGTCATGGCCGTAGTGGTGGTCCTGGCCAGCGCCGATACCATAAGAGCCATCATATCCGCACAGAATGTCACCAGGAAAATGGTCAGCCACAGATCAAAAACAGCGACCGGTGTGATCAGCGGTTTAGCCGGCAGAGTGACTTTGGTATAGTACAGAACGATCAGCGTGATCGCCGACTGCGCCATGCACAGAACCGACTGGTAGATCACGTGTGCTGCGATGTAGGAACTGATATGAAGACCGGATCTGTGCTCTCTCTTGATGATCGCTCTTTCTCTGCAGATCACCTGAATTGAATTAAAGAACCCGTTCCAGATGCAGACACATGCCAGAGCAAAGGTTCCCATCAGGGTACCTTCCATGGTCTTGAAAAGATCAGCGCCAACCGCAAAGGAAACGAGACCTGCTATTATCGCCGACATGGGCAGAACCTTCCAGTCGTTCTGAAAAATAAACATCCTGAAAAGCTTGCCGAGATATATGATCATCTGCGGGAATCGCCCGGTATGTTTTGTAGTATCTATTTCCATTCTGCTCACCCCGCTTCCTTCTGATACTTATCTGTGTATTTTTCAACGAATTCGTCCGCCCTGCCTTCTCCGCCTTCATCCTTCTGGTTGATCGCAAGGAGGATCCCTTCCATCGAATCCTTGCCAAAGAACTCACGTGCCTCATCGACCGGACCGTACCATGCAAGACGTCCCGTCCTGGATGCATCCTTGGCAAGCACTATCACATCATCAAACAGATCGATGACTCTGTCCGGAGTGTGAGTTATGACGATAACTATCTTACCCTGATCAGCGATCGCACGAAGCTTCTCAAAAAGACCTCTGGCAACCACGCCGTCAAGACCCGAATCAGGTTCATCAAGAATGAACAGAGTCGGATCGGAGATATACTCCATCGCGATGGAAAGGCGCTTACGCTGTCCGCCGGAAAGTTTCTCGACCAGACTGTTTCTGACAGTGGCGAGTCCGAACTCTTCAAGAACCTCGTTCACGCGCTTTTTCTTCTTAAGAAGGGAAACACTGGACGGAAGCCTGAGTGATGCAGCATCCGTAAGTGTAAGCGCAACAGTGTCGTTGCCCCTCATAAGATCCTGCTGAGGAACGAAACCCACATCATATTTCATCTTGGCATAATCGGTATAGATATCCTGACCGTCGAGTTTGACTGTGGCATCGGCCTTCTCGTAACCCGTGACAGCATTCAGATATGTTGTCTTGCCTGCGCCGGATCCTCCAAGGAGCAGTACCATATGCCCTTTGGGAATGGTCATGTGGATATCCTTAAGAAGTATCTTTTTCCTGAAGAAATCAACAACCTTACGCTCGGTGATATTGACCGTGAGGCCGCTCTCGATGACAGGAGCTTCAGCACCGCTGACTTTCACGCCTTCAAGTGAACTCTGACTCTCTACCTGTCTGCCCGGAACGAATTTCGGAGACAATCCCCAGATAAAAGTGGTGATCCATTCAAAAAAGATAAAACCGAACAGCCATCTCTTCTTTTGTCCGAAGACTTCGATAAGTCCCAGATATATCCTGAACATATAAACCACTTGAGTTATCTGAAGAGAAAGAAGTACGACCGCGATGACCAGGAAGATCTTCGAACCGTTTCCCGGATTGAAATTATTGATCACCCCGACAACTTCGCTTAATACGTAGACTATGGTAAACGTGCGCGCTTCTTTTTCTCTGTTGGCACACAGGCCGATATGATATTCCCTGGCAAAAGGGATCCAGGAATAATACGGTTTGACCCCGCATTTCTTAAAGATATTCCAATATCCGAGCGAAACAAGCACATACCGGAATAACTGATACAAAAGGCCTAAATTCAAAACGTCTTTCATTTATATCCCCCAAAACAATGATCAGAAAACATGCACACGGACAACTGTTGCTCCGAACGGTCTGAGTGCGAGACCTGCGATCTTGAAGAACTGCTTGCCGAAAGGTATTCCTATGATCGTAATGCAGAGAATGCAGCCAAAAACAAAGTTCTCAAGCGCGAGCAACAGCCCCGATAACAGGAACCAGACCACGTTTAAGAGAAATGACACGGCTCCGCCTTCATACTGAACTTCTTTTCCAAAGGGATTGAGCGAAATGGAAGCAAGCTTAAAACATTGCAACCCTACAGGGATACCCACGACAGTAATGCACCACAGACAACCTGCAAGGATCCATGAGAGCCAGCTGATCAGGCCTCCGAAGATGATCCACAGGATGTTTAACAATATTCTCATTATCCTTTCTCCTTGATATACAGAATATGAAACCGAACAGTTTCAAGTACTGTTATAATAGCATTAATAAGGAGAAATTTCACCCCTTTAGCAATTCCCTATCTGTCGACATCCGTAAACAGATCGCGGAATTCCTTTTTCCCGGGGACCCATGCTTTTTCGTAAATGTGTGTGAAGTGGTTTTTGACGGTCTGCTCGGAAATGCCGAACATATACGCGATACGCCGGTTTGAAAAACCCGACACTTTCAGATAGCCAAGTTCGAGTTCACGTTTAGTGAACCCGAACTTTTTTGCTTTATCCAGATATTTTTTCTTAGAGATCTCAGGATCATTCATCTTCAAAATCCATCTCTTCGTTCATCTTACGCTCGGCATTCAGCTTAAGCGGAAGAAGAAAGATCTCAATAAGGACGGCATAGAAACCGGTGAGAAAACATACCGCAAGATTGGGGCCGAGACTCGACATATCATCCAGATTGCCCATAATGAACACGCCGCCCATGATCATTGCCACAAGTGCGCCGAAAACGGTCAGTTTCTGTGCTGCTCCCACGGCTCCGATTATGTTCTTGAGTTCCAGAAGACGGTAAGGTCTGATCCCGACAGAAAATGCTTTCACGAAATCCTTCCACGCTCCCATGATCATAAGACCGGGGATCAGGAACAAAAGAATGACTATAATCGAAGGAAGATCGATAAACCAGATAACGGATGATAATCCGCCTCCGCCGACAATGAGCATAAACAGAAATATCGCGGCGACAAGAATCAGTTCTCCCAACAGTATAAGACGGATATTAGCTTTCATAACCTCTCCTTTCAGGCTTTGGTTTTGTTTTCCATGAGAAAACTTTACCATGTTTGAAAGGGATGTTATATAGTACCTTTTTCGAGATTACTGAGCGTACATCTGAGCGGTCTTAACCGTGCCGTTAACGATCTCCACCTCAAAATACATCCCGGAGTCTTTCCTGCTCTCAAGGTAACCGGCGAATTCTTCCTTTGAAACGGTTTCCGTACCCTCTTCGCCGCCCTTCATATATACGGTATTATCATCAACCTTGAAAACATGCGTGACATCAGAAGAGATCGTAATGGGATCCTGGTCCTTGGAATTCCTGTAATCCATGGAGCCGCATGCCGTAAGTTCATCACCCTCCAGAGTTGCTTTATATATCACTCTGTAGAAGACTCCGTAATCATTGGTCGTATCGATCTTGTCCCTGTCAGATGAAAGCAGGAATGATCCCATAAAACCGTCGGCCGTCTCATATTCAACAGGGACATCCGAAGAAGCGGGGGGCTGCGTCTGTGCACTCTGCCCGGGACCTTCCAGATAATCTCTGGCATTGAACGTCTCTCCGTTCTCCTGTTCCTCATCAATTATCCCGGGGACAAGCTCCGTAACATACGTTTCTCCGGAAACCGGATCTACATAGTAGCGGATCTGCGCGGCGGTATAGGAACGGTATAATACAACTATTTTTCCGTCTTCGGTTGATACGTCCCAGTACTCCGAGTATCCGTCCGAATTGATCTCACCGTCATAACCCGAACCGATGGATTTATTGTAGTTGATCACAGCGGCATACGCCTGTTCTTCCGTGAGCACATCAGAGCTTTCTCCTGCGTTTTCTGCGGGAGCAGCCGGCTGTTCAGGTGCCTCCTGCTGTGCTGCCGGCTGACCGGCCGTCTCCTGCTGCGTGTCGGACACGGCATCTATCGACTCAACCACAGGAGCCGAAAGGTCCTGTTCCTCACTGCCGCATGCAGATAAAAGCATGGTCGCAGCCAGGATCAAGGGTACAAGGTTTGCTCTCTTTTGGTTATTACCGATTTTTTTCATAATGTTCCCCTCCATTCCGATATATTATATATTATATATCCGTTTATACGGCAGAAATTTCAAAAAACAAAAAATCCCCCTGCGTAACGTATTGCTTGTAACGCAGCGTCATGTATTAGGATATGTGGCGAAAGGAGGTGAGAGCTATGTCAAAATACACAACGGGAGAGCTTGCAAAGCTCTGCGGAGTCACAGTCCGGACAGTTCAATATTATGATACCCGCGGTATCCTGATCCCCAGCGATCTGTCCGAAGGCGGGAGAAGGCTCTACTCGGAAGACGATCTGAAACTTATGAAGATCATCTGTTTCTTAAGAGAACTGGATATTCCGATCGATGCCATCTCACAGATACTTAAGGAAGAACATCCCGAGAAAGTGATCTCGCTGCTGATCGAACAGCAGGAGAAGGCACTTACGGATGAGATCTCCGATAAAGAGGAAAAACTCGACAAACTGCGGGAACTGAAAAACGGACTCAAAACCAAAACGTCTTTCTCTCTCGAATCCATAGGTGACATAGCCTTATTAATGGAAAACAAGAAAAAACTGAAAAAGATGCGCATGATGATCCTGACCGGAATCCCTGTAACGGCACTTCAATGGTTTTCGATCATTTTCTGGATCGTCAGAGGTATCTGGTGGCCGTTCGTCATCTGGATATTGGTGGCCATTCCCTGGGGTATACTGGTCACCCGATACTACTTCGGTCATGTAAAATACATCTGTCCCGAATGCCACGAGGTATTCAAACCATCTCTGAAAGATGCCTTCTGGGCAAATCATACGCCGACCACCCGCAAACTGACCTGCACAGCCTGCGGTCACAAAGGGTTCTGCGTGGAAGTCTGGGGAGGTGATGAAAAGTGAAAGAACTTGAGAATATCGTTATCGGAAAATGCAGTGTTCCGTCGCTTGTCTTAACGATCATCCTGATGATCGCGATCCCGGTCGCTTTCTTCATATTCTGGAGAAAAAAGAATAAAGAGCAGACGAAGATCAGCTGGCTTATCGCCGGTGCAGTCGGATTTATCGTTTCTGCCCGGGTACTGGAGCTGGGAGTACACATGCTCTGCATCGTTTCGGATAATCCGGTTTCCCGGTTCATTAACGGTAGTACAGTCGCTTTTGTGTTATACGGAACCGTTATGGCCGGTGTTTTTGAGGAGTGCGGAAGATATATCGTCCTTAAATACATCATGAAAAAGAACCGCACCCGTGAAAACGCAATACTGTACGGAATCGGTCACGGCGGGATAGAGATACTGGCCGTGCTGATCCCCTCCATGATCAGTTTTCTGCTTATAGCTGTCATGTTTTCCTCCGGTGATATGGAAGCTGCATTCAGTACTCTCGGCATTACAGAGGAGAATTCCGCGGCAATACTTCCTTCCGTTCAGACTGTCGCCGCATTTGATTACGGGATGATGGCCATGAACGTCTATGAACGTCTGATCGCGATGTTCTGTCATATCGGACTTACGGTCATCGTATATTACGGCGTCGTTAACGCAAAGAAGATCTGCCTGCCCGGTGCTATCCTTCTGCATATGCTGATGGATACCTTTCCGGCACTTTATCAACGCGGTGTTGTACCGTTATGGTCGGCGGAAATCTGGGGAACCGTCTGGGTGATCATAATCATGTTCATTGCCGTGAAACTGTACAGGAAAATGTGATCGTAGTAAACTTATATCCATGAAAGCTATCAATGCAGTACTTACAATTGATGATATAGCAACAAGCAATACCCCCTTACTGGTTGATTATCTTACAGAAAAGGGAATAGTTGCCCTGATGTTTGCTCAGGGTGATCGTCTGGAGAAGTATCCCGAGAATGTCGTTTACGCGCTGAAGCATGGGATGATCGTCGGAAATCACAGTTATTCTCATCCGAATTTTGCGGAGATTTCTTTCGAAGACGGCATTAAGGAGATCGAAAAAAACGAAGCGCTTCTTGATGATATTTATGACCGGGCAGGGGTAGAGAGAAAGTACCGCCCTTTCAGGTTCCCCTATGGGAGCAAAGGCGGGGATAATAAAGAAAAATACGAACAGTATTTCAAGGATAAAGGGTTCAGCAAACTCGACGACAGAAAGATCCCTTATCCCTGGTGGAAGGAAAACGGCTTAGACAAAGATATCGATACCCTTTGGACCTTCGATTTCGCGGAGTATCAGATCCGCCCCGGAAGCGGCTTCACGATGGAGGATGTATTCAAGCGGATCCATGATGATGATCCCCCGAGTGGAGGAGTTCTTCTCGAAGAAGGCTCAAACCACATAATCCTTATGCACGACCATGAGGAAACTCTGGCCATGGTCCCGGATTACTACAAGATAATGATCGACCACCTTCTCGAAAACGGGGTTGAGTTTGTAAAGCCGGAGTTTATATAAGCCAAGCCCCGGTTCAATCGATAATGACAGGTAAATGAAAAAGACACTCAGTAATGAGTGTCTTTTGAATGACCCGGACGGGAATTAAGGCTCCGCAGGAGCCGCTACGAGCGAAAAGCGAAGCGTTCGCGAGTCGAACCCAAGTTCAATTGATCACGACGCAGTCGGGATCGGCGGGCTTACGAAGTAAGGACGCCACCCGGGCGGGGAAATGAAAAAGACACTCCGTATTTTGGAGTGTCTTTTGAGTGACCCGGACGGGAATTGAACCCGTGTTACCGCCGTGAAAGGGCGATGTCTTAACCTCTTGACCACCGGGCCTTAAGCTCCCCGAGCTGGGCTCGAACCAGCAACCCTTCGGTTAACAGCCGAATGCTCTACCATTGAG
>JAEEGL012204633.1_pt1 | contig 12301 bp, 10 predicted proteins | sample 9134231 | NCBI WGS metagenome assembly JAEEGL01 (sample SAMN16246548, study PRJNA631951) | gut metagenome | biome: gut microbiome; feature: rumen; material: fiber-attached | host: Bos | place: Iran: Karaj | collected 2018-10 | reverse complement strand
CGGGCGATGAAGTCGTTGGCTATGTCGCGGCCCATGCGCCTCAGGCGTACGCTGCAATAGACGATGAAGCCGCGGCCTAGCCTCGAAGGGCTCAGGACCGCGGTGTAGCGCTGGATATAGCCCTCGTCTTCGAGGCGGTGCATCCGGTCGAAGACCGGGGTCGTGGAAAGGTGGACCTTGAGTGCGAGGTCCTTTACGGTGATGCGGCCGTTCTCCTGGAGGGCCTTGAGGATAAGGATGTCGGTTCTGTCGAGTTTCTCGGTCATGGCGGTGGATTATTCTGCAACAAGGGCCATTCGGAACGCCTTGAAAGTGTTTTCTTCTGCAAATATAAGCGTTTTTAGGAATTTAATACTATATGACGCTATCTTCTTGTTTGTTTTATCTACCAAATCTAACTTTGCAATCAGAAAACAACAAATAAAACGAACATAAGATGAGCACACGTAAACTTCACTTCGAAACCCTCCAGCTCCATGTTGGGCAAGAGCACGCAGACCCGGCCTCAGACGCACGCGCAGTACCTATCTATCTGACCAGTTCCTATGTATTCCACAACTCCGAGCACGCTGCCGCCCGTTTCGGCCTCACCGATCCCGGCAACATCTACAGCCGCCTGACCAACTCCACCCAGGACATCCTGGAGCGGAGGATAGCTGCCCTCGAAGGCGGCGTCGGCGCACTTGCCGTCGCCTCCGGAGCTGCAGCCATCACCTACTCCATCCTCAACATCACCCGTGCCGGTGACCACATCGTGTCCTCGAAGAACATTTACGGAGGCACGTACGACCTGCTTCAGCACACCCTGGTCCCCTACGGCATCACCACCACCTTCGTTGATCCGTCCGACCTGCAGAATTTCGAGAATGCCATACGCCCGGAGACCAAGGCCGTATTCATCGAGAGTTTCGGAAACCCCAATTCCAATCTGATCGACATTGAAGCTGTCGCAGCCATCGCACACGCGCACGGGATTCCTCTGATAATCGACAATACTTTCGCAACGCCATACCTTCTCCGTCCGATTGAATACGGCGCGGACATCGTAGTCCATTCAGCCACTAAGTTCATAGGCGGCCACGGCACTACCATCGGAGGAGTCATCGTGGATTCCGGCAAGTTCGACTGGAAGGCTTCTGGCAAATTCCCCCAGTTCACCGAGCCAGACTACAGTTATCACGGTATAGTCTTCGCCGACGCCGTCGGTCCGGCCGCCTACATCACCCGCGCCAGGGCAATCCTCCTTCGCGACACCGGCTCCACGCTTTCACCCGTCAGCGCCTTCATCTTCCTCCAAGGTCTGGAGACCCTTTCGCTGCGCGTAGAAAGGCACGTCGAGAATGCCCTCAAAGTCGTGGATTACCTGTCGAAGCATCCTAAAGTGGCGAAGGTCAACCACCCCGCAGTCCCCTCCCATCCGGACCACGCACAATACCTTCGATATTTCCCCAACGGAGGCGGTTCGATTTTCACTTTCGAAATCAAGGGCGGAAAGGAGGAAGCATTCCGTTTCATCGATTCGCTGGAGATCTTCTCCCTGCTCGCCAATGTGGCAGACGTCAAGTCCCTGGTCATCCACCCCGCAACGACCACTCACTCGCAGCTCACCGAGGCTGAACTCTCCGATCAGGGCATATACCAGAGCACGATACGCCTCTCCATCGGCACCGAGCACATCGACGACCTCATCGCCGACCTCGACCAGGCCTTCGAAAAGATCTGATTCCTTCGACCCGCTCCACTTACACCGTTATCCTTCTACCGTCAGTAGAAGGATAACGCGTTTTTCGGCATTTTGCCCCACTTCCTTCTACCGTCGGTAGAAGGATAAGGCACTTTTCGACATTTTGCCCCACATCCTTCGACCGAGGGTAGAAGGATAAGGGGGGCGCGGGGGTTAAATGAGGGTAAGGGATTTGCCGGAAAGGTAAAGGGAGAGGAGGTCGGCAGTGCGGATTTTGACGAAGCAGGTAGGGGTGCCGTCGGTGCAAGCGAACCATTCACTTTCCGCCACGGAGCGGCCCATCACGAGATGGACTTCAGAGCACGAAGGGAGAATGGCGCTGAGGATGGTGGTGGCTCCGACCTCGACGCCAGTGAGCTCCCAGAGTTTGTCGGCAGGAGCGAAGGAGACGCGCGGAATACCAAGCGCGCTGCAGAACTCCCGCGTCACGAAAGGCTTGTCGTCAGTGGTCACATACAGGTAGAACTCCGTCTGCTGGCGGTTGCAGAGGAACAAGGTCTTCACGATATGAACGCCTATCTTCGCGTCAATATGCTGGCAATCCTCCATCGTCAGGCCCGGATCCGTATCCACCCTCCAGAACGGGATTCCCAACTCCCGGAAAGTTTCATATACCTTTGCCTGAAGCGCCGTCGCAAACTCCCCGGGCGCAGTTGTAATCATCTCACTTACTCTGAACATATGCTACAATCTTCGTTTCATTAAGAATCCAGCTTCAAAGATAATAAAACCCTGCGGCTTTTACCAAGGGACCAGCATACCCATCAGTCGTCTTCTGCCGATGGGTTTCCCTTAAGGAAATGACTACAGAGAGATGCAGGAAAGGCTAAGAATTCGTATATTTGGAGAAACTATAACCAATGCAAGAGATGAGTACGATAGATGAGATAATCCTATTCAACCGGGAGTACGTGGAAGCGAAGGCCTACGAGCCGCATCTGACTGACAAGTATCCGGACCGGAAGCTGGCGGTGCTCAGCTGCATGGATACCAGACTGTCAGTGCTTCTGCAGGAAACGCTGGGCCTCAAGAACGGCGACGCCAAGATCATCAAGAACGCCGGGGCGCTCGTGCCGGCGCCATGGGACTCCGCGATGCGGAGTCTGTTGGTCGCCGTCTACGAGCTCGGTGTCACCGAGATCATGGTCGTCGCGCACTCCGGCTGCGGCGCATGCCATATGAGCTTTGCGCATTTCCACGGGGAGATGCTCCAGCGCGGCATCACAGAAGAGACGCTTGCAGGCATCGAAGCCGGTGGAGTGGACCTGACGCAGTGGCTCGAGGGATTCCACCATCCCGAGCAGTCTGTCCTCGACACGGTGGCCAACATCAAGAACCATCCCCTTATGCCTCAGGACGTTACCGTCCGTGGCTTCATCATGGACTCTACCACGGGAGCATTGACTGAAATCCTATAGCGGGCAATACCTGTCCGGAAGCATTCAGTATATTCTCAAGATATAGCCAAAATGCAGGAAAGGATCATAGACAGTCCGGAACGGATGATTGAGGTCATCCGGAAGTATGGTATCATTCCGTTCTTCCGCAGCGGTGTGCCCGGATGGTCCATCGAAGAGATGACCGCTCCGGGCTGCTGGTTTACCGACGAAGAGGACGGCGGCACTCTCGGCCCCTGGGACTGGAAGATCGATGCAGTGCAGGCAGGAGATATCGCCTACGGCAAGTTCCTTGGTGGAAAGGCAGCATTCGCCACCGTAGACTGGTACCGCGAACTTATGAACTGGAGGCGGAGCATTCCCAAATATCGGATGGCCCTCGGGGAGCGTTACAAGGCATCTACAAGCAGTGAAAAGCTTATGAAGTTCCTCTCCCCCGTCGCACTTTCGGCCATCAAGGAGGCCGGAGCGCTGGAGGCGCACGAATTGCGCCTGATCTGCTCCGGCGCCGTCACCCCTGCCTTCGTCCGCTCTATGGGCGCTAAATACAAACGCCTCCTTGCGCCGGGAGTCAAGAAAGGCATCATGGACAGCGTAGTCCAGTTCCTGCAAATGGGCACCTGGACCGTCATTGGGGACATCCAAAGGGTCTATCGCGGCCCCGACCTGCATTATAACGGATGGCAGAGAGCCTCCAATACAACTCCGGATGAGCTGTTCGGGGGCGCCGGCGCCCAGGCGCCGGCCGAAGGCCCGGCCTGGGCGCGCCGCTTCGAAGAAGCGACGGGCGCGCCCCAGACGCCGATCCGCTCCCCGGAAGAATCCCGGGAGCGGATCATATCGCACATCGAGGAGGTATTCCCTGGCGCGGACCGCAGGATACTCCTGAAACTGGTTTGAGGACTACCTTTCAGGTATCTGTCCCCTCAGAATACCACGAATAAAACGCTTGACTACATTGTGAGCCGGAGCGGGCATGGAGCCATGGTCATACCCGTCGAATTCGTACAGATATACGTTCTCATTGCCGTTCAGCTTCATCATCCTCCAGAAATACGCCTGCTCCTCGTAGCGGCCGTAGAGTTCCAGCTCACGGTCACCGGAAAGTACGAGCATGGGCATGGGAAGCTTTCGGACATGATACAGCGGAGCAGTCTCGTCGATGCGGGGCTCCAGTGCTCCTACGCCGTCGTCCTTTCGGACGTTGTAGTGGGTTATGACCTGGGCGCTGTAAGGGAATGCGCCAGCTATCCTGTCGGCATCCACCCCGTATTTCTCAAGCCAATGCTTGTCGAGCACTATCATATCCGTAAGATAGCCCCCTGCTGAATGGCCGGCCACGAAGATCTTGTCGGGGCTTCCGCCACGTTTTCCGACCTCGCGGAAGGCCCACGCCACTGCTGCGGCGGCATCATCGATGCACTCCTGCACCCTGGCCTTCGGCAGAAGGCGGTAATTGACGCCTATGATGCCGAGTCCGGAATCCTTCAGCGCCGCCGGAATCTCCTTGTTTCCGCCCTCGAGACCACCTCCATGGAACCAAACAACGGTGGGAAAGTCCTGCAGTTCAGAAGGATAATAGAAATCGAGAGTACAACGCTCACGGGCATAGTCGCCCGCATCCTGATGGTAGGGAATGTCCTTCTCAATGGAGTACTCTCCCCGGTACATCTGTCCCTGAGCTAAAGCGACTGCCGCCAGCAGCAGGCAGCATAGAATCGCAACGGTCCTTTTCATATCGTGTAAGTCAAATGGTTAATCCTCTGCTATGCAGAAATCTAGAGCGGAGCGGATACCGTCCTTGCCGAGTTTCTGGCCTATGAAAACCAGTTTCTGCATGCGGTCTCCGTATTCGGGATCCCAGTCGCGCCGGAGCGTCGCGTCCGTCTCGAGCTGCCGCTCGAGCTCGTCTTCGGGCATAGTGGCGTACCATTTGCCTGCGTTTCGCAGCGAAATCTGGCTGCCGGCCTGCTCGAAAAGATAGCAGTTGTCGGGCTCGACCGAGAACCAGCAAAGGCCTTTGGCGCGTATGATGCCAATAGGCCAATGCTTGGCCACGAAATTGTCGAACTTATTGATGTCGAACGGCTTGCGCTGATAGTACACATATGTGCCTATGCCATATTCTTCAGCCTCTCCCTCATCGTCATGATGATGGTGGTGGTGATGATGGTGATGTCCCCCGTCATGGTCGTCATCGTCGTGGTCATGGTGGTCGTGGTGGTCGTGATCATGGTCATCATCATCGTCATCGTCGTCATCCTCAACGGGACCCTCGACGGCGCTTATCCAAGCTGCCGACGCGGAAACGGAGTCATAGTTGAACAACCTCGTGTCCAGGATTTCGTCCAGTTCGATCTCCGCAAAGTCGCACTCCATCATCCTGGCCTTCGGCTGGAGGGCGCGGATGATCTCGCGGACCTTGCCCAACTCCGATGGCGACACTTCAGACGCCTTGTTGAGTACGACGATGTTGCAGAATTCGACCTGCTGGATGACTAGGTTCTCGATGTCGTCCTCGTCGAGATTGCCCCTGAGGAGATCCTTGGCGCATCCGAACTCGTCCCGCATGCGAAGGACGTCGACAACCGTCACTATGCAGTCCAAGCGGGGCATTCCGTACCTGACACATTCCTCACCCATATAAGGGATTGAACATATGGTGCGCGCAATGGGTTCCGGCTCGCAGATGCCGCTTGCCTCGATGACGATGTAATCGAACTTGCGCATGGAGACGATGTCGCGCAACTGCTCCACCAGGTCCATCTTGAGCGTACAGCATATGCACCCATTCTGAAGGGCAACTAGGCTATCGTCCTTCTGCCCCACTACTCCGCCCTGTTCGATAAGGCTGGCATCGATGTTCACTTCGCCGATATCGTTCACGATGACGGCGAACTTTATTCCCTTCCGGTTGGAGAGTATCCTGTTGACCAGCGTGGTCTTTCCGCTGCCGAGATATCCCGTAAGCAACAATACTGGAGTTTCGTTCATAATCTTCAATTATAATCATACAAAGTTAACCTTTCCTTCCGGATTCGTCAAGACATCCCGCCAAAGAATTCTCTTCTTCTCCGGATCCAGAATCCCTGCCGTATAACCCAGTTGCTCCTCCCGGATTCCATACATACCGTTATTTTTCATAACCATCCCGAGGCTTCAAGACTTGCTTCCGAGAAACCGCCCACTTCCGCTTTCTAGACATCTGCTTCCCTGAAAAGCCCCCCTTATGTTTGTTAAAGCAACATCTATCTGCGGTAGGTGGAAAGAGAGTTTCTCCACCTACCGCGTCTTAGGTCGCAAATACCATATCAGCGCGGTAGGTCCCACTCCCCTTTTTCCACCTATCGCAGACTTCTTCCACCGTCCGAGTCCCGGGGACCCTGCGGGCGTTTTCCCGCAGGGTAGGCCGCTTACCCGGGGACCCTGCGGGAAAATGGAGGCAAGGCAGAGGAAAAGGGAGGATAAAAGTTCACAAGAACGTTCTCCAATGGTGTAGGAACGCGTGGCAGCATCCGCCAGATACGGGCATAGATAGAAAGATCATTATCTACATGGGCGAAAAAGCCCCATTCCCTCTACACTCTTTTCGAACGATGATTCGTAACACAATCCTGACAACCTATTCGATTGTTCATAAAACTAAAACCGCAGATTCTCAGCATTTTCCTGCGTTTTTCAGCGAAAAACAGCAAAAACCGCAGATTCTCAGCAATTTCGTGCGGAATCATGACAAATCGACGGTTAATTTGCCATATAACGGAACCGAGAAGACAGGAAAGGGTGGATGGGAGAAGACGGGAAATGAGTGGGGATGGTGAAGGTGGAGGAGCGGGAAAGGAGGAAGGACGGGAAGGAGGAGCGACGAAGGAGGAGGGACAGTGAAGGTGGAGGGACAGTGAAGGTGGTGGGACGGAGAAAAGTGGTGGGACGAGAAGGAGGAGAGGCGAAGGAGGAGAGGCGAAGGAGGAGGGGCGGGAAAGGAGGAGGGACGGGAAAGGAGATGCTGGAGGGGTTGCAAAGTTTTGGGCCATTTAGTATTTTTGTATGTTACATTAGATAATCGGGCATGTTCATCGTATTCATCGCGGCCATACTTCCGGCCATAGTGCTCATAGTGCACATCTATAACAGGGACAAGTGGCAGAAGGAGCCGCCGAGGCAGCTGTTCAAGGCATTCGTGTATGGCGTGGGGTCGGCGATGATAGTGCTTCTGCTGCCGGCATTCGGGCTGGTATCGGCCACTCCGGGGACCAGCATCAGCGCGCAGATCGGCAATGCCTTCTCGACCGCCGCCATTCCCGAGGAAATGGCCAAATTGTTCATGCTCTGGCTATTTCTTCGCAAATGCAAGGAGTTCGACGAGCATATGGATGCCATAGTGTACGCCGTTTGTGTCGGCATGGGCTTCGCCGCTACGGAGAACATCCTCTATCTGTTCAGCAACATAAACAACTGGGTGGCTACGGGCATAATGCGTGCACTGATATCGGTCCCGGCGCATTTCTTCTTCGCCATCATCATGGGCTACTATTACGCTCTGGCACACTTCCGTATAGGGAAGAACCGTATCCTGGACGCGGCGTTCGCACTGCTGATACCCGTCATCGCGCACGGCATTTTCGATGCCCTGCTGTTCGTCAGCGCCATGAGCGAAGAGTTGGCCGGCATTCTCACGCTGATGTTCATCATCGGCTTCTTCTTCCTCCGCAAATACGCCTCCTCTAGGGTTGACAGGATCCTTGAGAGCGACAGGGTCTATATCACGCGCGTCGAAGACTACCCCTTCCACAATGAACCGACAGAAAACGGAACAGTATAAAACGGACATTACCGCTATGAAAACACTTTTTACAAGCGATTACTGCGAAGGCGCCCTCCCCAGGATCATCCAGCGCCTTCAGGAAACCAATATGGTCCAGACCGTGGGATATGGTGAGGATGAGTATTGTGCACAGGCGCGCGAGCTCATCCGGAGCGCCTGCGGCCGAGAGGACGTGGACGTACACTTCCTCGTCGGAGGAACACAGACCAATGCCACCGTCATCTCCTCCATCCTGAAGCCCTACCAGGGCGTCCTCTGCGCCGAGACCGGACACATAAACGTCCACGAGACAGGAGCCGTGGAGCACGGGGGACACAAGATCCTTCCGCTCCCCTCTCCAGACGGAAAGATAACCGCAGGGCAAATCCGTGAAGCGTTGGAAGACCATTTCATCGACGCCAACCACGAGCATATGGTCATGCCCGGGATGGTCTATGTTTCCTTCTCCTCGGAGTCGGGTACAATCTACAGCAGGGATGAGCTGACTGCAATCAGCGAAGTATGCCGCAGTTTCGATATCCCCCTGTTCGTAGACGGAGCCAGGCTTGGCTACGGCATGGCTGCGAGCGAACTTATCTACGGCCAGGACGCCCTGACTCTCAAGGACTTCGCGCAACTGGCCGACGTGTTCTACATAGGCGGGACCAAGCAGGGAGCCCTTTTCGGAGAAGCAGTGGTCATAGCCAATGACACCCTGAAGGAAGATTTCCGCTACTGCATAAAGCAGGGCGGCGGAATGCTGGCCAAGGGGCGCCTGCTGGGCATCCAGTTCGCCGCCCTCTTCGAGGACGGCCTGTACATGGATGCAGCGCGCGGCGCCGTCCAGAAGGCCGCCCGCATCCGCGAAGCATTCGAAGCCAAAGGCATTAGCTTTCTGGTGGACAGTCCTACGAACCAGGTCTTCCCCATCCTTACCGAAGAGCAGATGGCCTTCTTCGAGAAGGACTTCGGTTTCGAGGTGTGGAAGAAACTGCCCGACGGTCGCATAGGCGTCAGGTTCTGCACCAGCTGGGCAACCCCCGACGTCAACGTAAGGCTTCTCGTCAGTGCGATAAAAAAACTCTGATAACCAATACTGTATGAGACGGACGCTCCTTCTCGCCATTCTGCTGCTCGCCGGCGTCGCAAGCGCCGCGGCGGCACCGGATTATACGCAATATGTGAACCCATTCGTCGGGACCGACTTCCACGGCCACACCTTCCCTGGCGCAGCTTGGCCGTTCGGCATGGTGCAGCTGAGTCCCGACACCAGGCCTATGTCCGGCAACTGGGACGGCTGCTCGGGATACCATTATTCGGACGAATACATCTACGGCTTCAGCCACACGCATCTGAGCGGCACTGGATGCGACGACCTCTGCGACATCCTCTTCGTGCCTGTCAGGGACTACGACGGAAGTATGGACAAGGAACGCTACCGCTCGCATTTCAGCCACGCGCAAGAAAAGGCGGAGCCGGGATACTACGAGGTGTACCTCGAGGACCCTCAAGTCACCGCGGCCATCACCGTCGGGCGCAGAAGCGGCCAGCATAGATACAAGTTTGCAAAAGGCGCTGAACCTCAGATAATCATAGACCTGGAGCATCGCGACTACCTGCTGGAATCCGACATCCAGAAGACCGGGACTGCGACCGTCTCAGGCTTCCGCAAGTCCAAGAGCTGGGCGGACGGACAGGATGTCTATTTCTGGGCCGAATTCAGCGAGCCCATTGAATCCCTCCGCACTTTCAGCAGAGAGGACGGCACGCACAAAGGGGCACACATCTATTTCAAGCGAAGCAAGTCAAACACCATCTATGTCCGCGTCGGCATTTCCTCCGTATCCACTGAGAATGCGAGACTCAACCTCGAGGCCGACCTCGCTGCCGGCGGTGCAGAGTATATCCGAAGCGCTGCAGGGCGTTCCACAGGCTTCGGGAAAAGTTTCGCCGCAGCCCGCAGCGCTGCGAAGCAGGCCTGGAACGGCTACCTCTCGCAAATAAACGTCAGCGGCGGCACCCAGGAGCAGATGCGTGTCTTCTACACCGCCCTGTACCACACCGCCATCCACCCCTCGCTCTACTCTGACGTCAACGGCGAATACCGCGGAATGGACCGTCAGGTCCATCGTGCGGAAGGCTTCGAGCGTTATACCATATTCTCCATCTGGGACACGTTCAGGGCACTCCACTCGCTCTTCTGCTTTATAGAGCGGGAGCGCACGAAGGATTTCCTGAAGTCTTTCCAGTCCGTCTACAACGAATGCGGCAAGCTCCCCATCTGGGAACTCCAGGGTTACGAAACCAACTGCATGATAGGGTACAACTCGGTCTCCGTCATAGCCGACGCCCTCTCGAAAGGCATCGGAGGCGTGGATTACAACACTCTGCTCGACGCAATGGTCGCATCGTCGAAGAAGCACGAATACGGCCTGGACAGTTTCTATGACGACAGAGCGGTGATTGCCGACAAGGAACACGAGTCCGTGTCCAAGACGCTGGAGTACGCCTACGACGCCTGGTGCGTGGCGACAACGGCCGGAACCCTTGGAAAGGACGGAACGAGGGACGAATACCTGGGCTACGCTTCGTATTGGCGCAGTATCTTCGATCCTTCCACCGGATTCATGAGACCGAGGCTCAACGGCCGCTGGCTCACGCCCTTCAATCCTCGCGAGGTCAACAACCATTTCACCGAAGCCAACAGCTGGCAGTACAGTTTCTTCGTGCCTCAGGACATCTCCGGGCATATCAATGCCCTGGGCGGCGAGGAGGCCTATACGACCAAGCTGGATGCCCTCTTCGACGCCCCCGAGGAGACCGCCGGCCGCACCCAGGCCGACATTACCGGCCAAATCGGGCAGTACGCCCACGGCAATGAGCCGAGTCATCACATCCCCTACCTATACAATTACGCCGGCAAGCCCTGGAAGACACAGGAGCGCGTCCGTCAGATACTTGCGACTCTCTACTCCTCCGCCCCCGACGGCCTTTGCGGCAACGAGGACTGCGGACAGATGTCCGCATGGTACGTCCTGAGTGCCCTCGGACTGTACAATGTCTGCCCGGGTCAGAACGAGATATGCCTGAGTTCCCCGATCTTCCGCGAAGCGGCCATTCGCGTCGGAGAAGGAAAGGTGTTCACCGTCTCTGCAGACCGGCCTCAGTCACCATACATCTCGTCGGCGAAGCTGAACGGAAAGGATTATGTCAAGTCTTTCATCGATGCGAAGGACATACTGGACGGAGGGAAACTGGAATACAGTCTTTCGGACACTCCGTCCGGGGTTTTCGGAACTGCCGAGGCTGACAGGCCGCACAGCGGCCTCGCCTCCGGCATTCTCCCCTCCCCGGTATTCGAGATGGAGAACGACATATTCCTGGACCCGATGGAAGTCAGCATATCCAATGCCGCAGACGGTGCGGAGGTATTCTACCGAATCCTGCCTTCAGGAGTTCCGGAGACCGGTTCGACGGAGGGATTCGTGCGATATGCCGCTCCGTTCACCGTGAAGGACAACTGCACCCTCAGGGCATACTCAAGAAAGGACGGACAGGCCAGCGCCATCACTTCCTGCTCGGTCCACAGAATACATAACGATATGAAAATCAGTCTCGGCGCCCGTTATAACCGCCAGTACAGCGCAGGGGGCGACGAGGGCCTAATCGATGGTTTCAGAGGCACGACCAACTGGAGGACAGGAGGTTGGCAAGGCTATCAGGACACCGACTTCACGGCCACGGTAGAACTGCTGGAGCCCCGCACTCTGAGCGAGATAGGCGCAGGCTTCTGCCAGGACGCCCGTTCGTGGATATGGATGCCGCGATATGTGGAGTTTTCCGTCTCGGAGGACGGAAAGTCTTTCTCCCCCGTCGGACGCATCGACAATACCGTGGATCCTCAGGACTATGTCGTGCAGATACACGACCTGAGCGTCCGAGTGCCGGCGGACACCGGCCCGGTACGTTTCATCAAGGTCTTCGCAAAGAACTTCGGCACCATACCCGAGTGGCATCCCGGAGCTGGCGGCGAAGGCTTCATCTTCATCGACGAGATCTGGGTCAATGACGATGCCGGCTCCCCCGATACCTTCCTCTTCATAGGAGACTCCATCACCGATGGCGGATGGGGCAACAGCGGCGGGACGATGGCCCCTTCGTCGGAGCGCAACCACAGCGACTGGAACCACATCTACGGGCACAGTTACATGATGCTCTGCGCCAGCGACCTCCAGTCAGCACATCCCGAAGAGGGTCTTGTCTTCTACAACAGGGGGATAAGCGGCGACACGGTCCAGGGCTTGGAAAAGCGTTGGGACGAGGATGCGCTCGCCTTGAAACCGGACGTAGTGACGT